>Ga0209347_1003307_pt1 | contig 19129 bp, 26 predicted proteins | sample AutmiccommuBRH23_FD_187382 | JGI IMG/M metagenome (GOLD analysis project Ga0209347, IMG submission 187382) | Deep subsurface microbial communities from Mt. Terri, Switzerland - Autotrophic microbial communities BRH/23 (SPAdes) (version 2) | ecosystem: Environmental > Aquatic > Deep subsurface >...
CGCAGCTCCGCCCAAGCCTGGCGCAGGGTGCTGTCCATCTGAGTCGGAATATCCGCCGCCTTGCCCAGCTCACGGCGCAGGGTCGTGCGCGCGGGATAGGCGTTGCGATGGATCTTCAGCGGGGCGGCCCTGGGGCCGGAGCTCGGGGCGCGGGGCCGGGGCGCCGTCCCCCGCTCGACGTCCACATAGACGTGCCGGCACCACGGACGCAATGACTCGATGTCCACCGGGCCGGCAATGAAGAAGCCCTGAAGCGGGAACGGGGTCTCCACCCAGGGACGATCGAGGGCGGCCACGTACATCCCCACCTGCAGGTCGTCGACCACGACTTTGACCTGGTGTAGAGCCATTTGGCGTCATCCGGAAAACCTGACTGAATTTGTAGCCTAAATAAGGAATAGGCGGTGCGGCCTGGGTCACAGTTCCGCTCTCCGCCGGCGACGCCTGGGAACGGGCGGGATCGGGCCGGGGCGCGCCCGCCACGCGACGCGGGTATACTTGCGCCCGAAATCGATGGGAGGAGCGGGTGTGAGGATCCTACGTCAACTTGGAGGCCTGCGCGTCGCCCTCGGCGTGCTGGCGCTGGTGGTGGTCCTGCTGCGCCCGGCCGCGGGTACGCCGGTGTATGAAGGCTGGGCCCTCGTGGCCACGGTGCTGGTGCCCACCCTCGCGCCTCTGATCTTTCTGGGACTGCTGCTGGACCTGCTCATGAGCCGGGTCATGATGATCGACGCGTCCGGCGCGCAGCGCGGACACTATCGAATGGTGCTGTGGGCCGATTTCATGCTCGCTGCGCTCCTGGCCATCGCATGGGCGCCGTTCTTCATGGCCCTCGGGGCTTAGAGGAGGGTATGTCGGAGATGTCGGAGGCGCGGCGCAAGGTGGGCGCCTCACCCACCCCCGCGCCTCGTCCCGGTCAGCTGGCGAAGTTCTTGCCGACGTAGTCCCAGTTCACGACATTCCAGAAGGCATCGAGATACTTGGCCCGCGCATTGCGGTAGTCGATGTAATAGGCGTGCTCCCAGACGTCGCAGGTGAGCAGCGGCGTCAGCCCCTCGGTCAGGGGATTGCCGGCATTGCTGGTGTTGACGATGTCGATGGAGCCGTCGCCCTTCTTGACCAGCCAGGTCCATCCGGAGCCGAAGTTATTCGCGCCCATGTCCGCGAATTTCTTCTTGAAGTCGTCGAAAGACCTGAACGTCTTGTCGATGGCATTGGCCAGATCGCCATCCGCCTTGCCGCCGCCATCCGGGCTCATGCAGTTCCAGTAGAACGTATGGTTCCACACCTGCGCCGCGTTGTTGAAGATGCCGCCCGCCGGCGCCTTCTTGATGATCTCCGCAATGCCTATATTCTCGAACTCGGTGCCGGGTACGAGGCTGTTGAGCTTATCGACGTAGGTGGCGTGATGTTTGTCGTGGTGAAACTCCAGTGTCTCGGCCGAGATGTGCGGCTCCAACGCGTTCTTGGGATAAGGAAGATCGGGCAGCTTGTGTTCCATGAAGTCCCTCCTAGGTTGGGGTTACTTTTCGGTGCCGATTCCGTCGCGGGGGCCCGCAACGCGAAGAAGGGCCGTAGTCTAGCATCGGGGTGACGCCGCGCGAAGGCGGATGCATGCCAGCAAATGTAGTCAGGACGGCGAGCTTCGCAGCCATCGGACGTGGCACGGACGTAAACCAGGAGAGAAGGATGACCGAGACGATTCTCATCACGGGCGCCAATCGTGGACTGGGACTGGAGTTGACGCGCTCTTACGCCCATCTCGGCTGGCAGGTGCATGCCTGCTGCCGCAACCCGGAGGCGGCGGTGGAACTCGATCAGGTCGCACAAAGCACCGAGGCGGTGCGCGTGCATCGTCTCGACCTCACCGTTCAAGAACACATGCCGGCGCTGCGCGACGCGCTCGCGGGGGTGCCCATCGACATCCTGCTCCACAACGCGGGCACCTACGGACAGGACGGAGCGGTGTTCGGTCGCACGGACCCGCAGCGCTGGCTGCAGGCGTTCGCCGTCAACACCGTCGGTCCGCTGAAGCTCACCGAGGCGCTCGTGGACAATGTCGCCGCGAGCCGTCGCAAGCTGGTGGCCGCCATGAGCAGCAAGATGGCCAGCATGGCGGACAACCGTTCCGGTAACAGCTATGTGTATCGTTCGTCGAAGACTGCGCTCAACAGCGCCATGGTGAGTGCGGCCCTGGACCTGCGCAGCCGCGGCATCTGTGTGGTCCTGCTGCACCCCGGCTGGGTGCTCACGGAGATGGGCGGACCCAATGCCGAGATCACGGTGGAGGAATCGGTGCGACTGTTGCGGGGCATTCTCGACCGGGTCACGCTGGCCGACAGCGGCGCGTTTTTCGACATCGACGGCTCCCACATCCCATGGTGACGGTGCGGTCTTGTCCCGCCGCGGCCCGCCCTGCTACCCTGTGGCTCTCCTGCTGCAGCGGCCCATTAGCGGTTTTGCGCCGCGGCGCACGCACTGCCTATGATCACTCATCGACCTTTGCGGGGCATGCGGGTCAACGCGCCCGTATTCTTCACGTCGGCCATTCTGATATTGGCCGTAGTGCTCTATGGGTCCCTGTTCACCGCCCATGCCGGAGCGCTGTTCGATCGGCTGCAGAGTGCCGTCGTCGGCTATTTCGGCTGGCTGTACATCGCCGTGGTGGCGTTCTTCCTGATTTTCGTCGTGTGGCTGTTCTTCAGCCGCTACAGTCGCATCAAGCTCGGGCCCGACGATTCCGAACCCGACTACAGCTACACGTCCTGGTTCGCGATGCTGTTCTCAGCGGGGATGGGCATCGGGCTGATGTTCTACAGCGTCGCCGAGCCGCTGCTGCATTACGCCAGTCCGCCCGTTGGATCGGGCGGCACGCCGGCGGCGGCCCGCGAGGCGATGAAGCTGACCTTCTTCCATTGGGGGTTCCACGCCTGGGCGATCTACATCATCGTCGGGCTGTCCCTCGCGTACTTCTCCTTCCGGCACAACCTGCCCTTGACCATCCGCTCGGCGTTCTATCCCGTTCTCGGCGAGCGCATCTACGGCTTTCCCGGACACCTGGTCGACACCCTCGCGGTGCTCGGCACCATGTTCGGTGTGGCCACGTCTCTGGGCCTCGGCGTGATGCAGATCAATGCCGGTCTGAACCACCTGTTCGATGTACCCCTCGGTCTCGCCACCCAACTGGTACTGATCGCGGTGATCACCCTCATGGCGACCGCATCGGTGGTACTGGGGCTCGACCGAGGGATTCGCCGCCTCAGCGAGCTGAATCTGGGTCTCGCGGTGCTGCTGTTCCTGTTCGTGCTGGTGGTCGGCCCGACGGTTTTTCTGCTGGATTCGTTGGTGCAGAACGTCGGCACCTATCTCGGCGCGCTGGTCAGCACTACCTTCAATATGTATGCCTTCCAGGGCACCGACTGGCAGGCGAGCTGGACGCTGTTCTACTGGGGATGGTGGATCGCATGGTCCCCGTTCGTCGGCATGTTCATCGCCCGGGTGTCCCGCGGACGAACCATCCGCGAGTTCATCGGGGGGGTGCTGCTGGTACCCGCGGGGGTGAGCTTCGCCTGGTTGAGCGTATTCGGCGACACGGCCCTCTATCTCGAGATGTTCGGCGGCAACCAGGTGCAGCTGGCGCAGACGGTACAGGAAAATCTGCCGGTCGCATTGTTCGTGATGCTGCAGGAGCTGCCCTGGGGCGCCGTCACGTCGCTGCTCGCCACCGTCCTGGTGGTCACCTTTTTCGTGACGTCGTCGGACTCGGGCTCCCTGGTGATCGATATTCTCACCGCCGGCGGCGATCCTGATCCGCCCCTGGGGCAGCGGGTGTTTTGGGCGCTGACGGAAGGGGCGGTCGCTGCGGCGCTGCTCCTCGCCGGCGGGCTGGCGGCGCTGCAGACGGCATCCATCACGACGGGGTTGCCGTTCGCGTTGGTGCTGCTGTTCGTTTGCTACAATCTCGTCGCCGGCCTGCGCGCCGAACGCCGGACCGCGCTCGCGGGCGAGGTCCGCGATGCGGCGGGAGAGGAATCGGGGTGGCGCGAGCGGTTGCGGGACCTGCACCGCGAGCACGGCATGCGGGCCCATGTGGCCACCCGTACGCGGGAAGATGTCCGGGCGTTTCTCCAGCAGGTCGTGCGACCCGCCCTGGAGTCGGTGCGCGACGAGTTGGCGCGCTACCAGCGCGAGGCGGTGGTGCAATCCACTCCCGACGAAGTGTCGGTGACGGTGTTGTACCATCAGCGCGAAGAGTTCTTCTATGCGGTGCGCGCGCGCACCTACAAGCGCCCGGTGTTCGCCTTCCTGGACACAGCACGTGGCGCCGGCGATGAGCCGCTTTATCACCACGCCGAGGTGTACCTGCGGGAAGGTTCTTTACGTCACGACGTGATGGGCTACGCTCGGGAGCAGATCATCGACCATTTCATGCAGGAGTACGGCGACCGATTGCGGTGGTGGCAGCCCACGGGGAGTTCCTGAGGCGGCTCCACGGTTGAGCGGAGGCAGGTGATGAGCAAAGATACCCGCAAGGATGCGGCGCAGCACGCCGGAGAACATGTCTCGAGCCACACTGTGCTGCAGCCCGATGGGGAGCTGAGGACGGCGGGTATCCTGCAGCCGGGCACCTACCGGATGAGCACCGAGGCGCCGGAGCGCGTGGAGATCACCCAGGGGCGCTGCCGGGTGAAGCTCGCCGATACCCAGGAATGGTCGGAGTATGGCGCCGGCGAGAGCTTCCATGTACCCGGCGGAAGCCATTATGAACTGGACGTGGTCGAGGGGCTGGACTTCGTCACTCACTATGGTGACGTCGAGCGGTGTGACGATTGAGCCGATCGATGCGGGCGCCGTCGAATCGAACCCGTAGGGGCGGCTTCTGCCGCGATGACGCTGCGCGTCCCCACACCACCCTGCGGCTGAAGCGGCGGCACCTACATCTCTCTCACGGGCTCGAGTAGATCCGGCGTGTCGTTGTTCGGGTTGTTCACCGCACGCGATACCGGGTAAGCGATCATATCCTCCCCCCCGTGGGGGCTCAGCATGTCGGCGACGTGCTGCGGGTTGTCGATTGCCGGGTCGAGCCACCGCCCATAATCCTTCGGCATCAGAATCACCGGCATGCGATCGTGCAGTGGGAGCAGCAGTTCGTTCGCATCGGTGGTGAGGATGGTGCACGTCTCCAGGGCATGGCCCCTGGTGCGATCCTCCCAATGTTCCCAGAGCCCGGCGAAGGCGAAAGGGGTGCGCCCCTCGAACCCGATCCAATACGGCTGCTTGTGGCCGCCCACGGTGCGCCATTCGTAGAACCCATCGGCCGGAATCAGACAGCGCCGGTGGCGCAAGGCGGCGCGAAAGGCCGGTTTCTCGGCGACGCTTTCGCAGCGGGCGTTGATCAGGCGGCTGCCGATTGCCGCGTCCTTGGCCCAGCGGGGAATCAGGCCCCAGCGCACCAGGTCCAGGTGTCGCGTGCCGTCGGGCAGGGCGCGGATTACGGGCACCTGTTGGGTCGGCGCGATGTTGCGCCGCGCGGTCAGTTGCACCGGTACCCGGTCGAGGGCGAAGTATTCGGCGAGGTCTCCCGGCGGAGTGGTGAGGGTGTAGCGGCCGCACATGGAAAGGAAGTATACGCATCCCTGTGGAGGGTCGGCAGGGTGGCTATCCTTGACGGCAGGAGGGTTTGCCGTGCACGGCAACGAACGCGTGGCCGCAGTGTTCGACCAGTTGGCCGACCTGCTGGAAATCGAGGATGCCAATCCGTTCCGCGTGCGGGCTTATCGCAACGCGGCCCGCACGGTGCGCGCGCTCGGGCGCGAGCTGAGCGAGCTGCGTGCCGAAGGCCGCGATCTCACCACCCTGCCGGGCATCGGAAAAGACCTGGCAGAGAAGATCGTCGAGATTCTCGACACGGGTACCACCGAGGCGCTCGAAGAGCTGCATCGGCGCGTTCCCGCGGGCCTGGAGGATCTGCTGCAGGTGCCGGGGCTCGGGCCCAAACGGGTGCGGGCGCTGCATGCGGCGCTGGCGATCGATAACCTGGCGGGGCTTCGGGAGGCGGCGCAGGCCGGCCGGCTGCGGGAGCTTGGCGGCTTCGGCGCCAAGACCGAGCAGACCATCCTCGAGGCCATCGCTGCCCGGCGCACCGAGGAGCGGCGTCACCTGCTGGTCGACGCCGAGCGACAGGCCGAGCCCCTGGCGGCCCACCTTCGCGATCTGGCGGGGGTGAAGCAGGTGGTGGTGGCCGGCAGCTACCGGCGCGGCCGCGAAACCGTGGGCGATCTGGACGTGCTGGTGACCGCGCGGCGCGGCAGCGCAGTGATGGAGCGCTTCGTGGGCTACCCTCGGGTGGAGCGTGTCGTCTCAAAGGGGCCGACGCGGTCGACTGTGTTGCTGGCGGGAGGCCTGCAGGTGGATCTTCGACTGCTGCCGGAGCGCGCCTTTGGCGCCGCGTTGCACTATTTCACCGGCAGCAAGGCCCACAACATCCAGATACGCCGTCTGGCGCAACGGCAGCAGTTGAAGATCAACGAGTATGGGGTATTCCGCGGCGACGACCGCCTCACCGGCAAGACCGAAAAGTCGGTGTTCAAGGCCGTCGGCCTGCCGTGGATCGCGCCGGAGCTGCGCGAGGACGGCGGCGAGATCGACGCCGCGCGCGAAGGTCGATTGCCGCGGCTGGTGGAACGTCGGCAGTTGCGCGGTGACCTGCATGTGCACAGCAGGAATGGCGATGGGCGCAACACCCCGGCGGAGCTGGCCTCGGCGGCCCGGGACGCCGGATTGCGCTACCTCGCCATGACCGATCGTCCGCCGCGCACCGCCGGCGGCATCGACACCAGACGACTGCGCCGCCAATGGGGCCGCATCGACGTCCTGAACGAGGAGCTCGAGGGCGTCACCCTGCTCAAGGGTGTGGAGGTGGAGATTCTGCGCGACGGGGGCCTGGACCTGCCTGACGGACTGCTCGCGGACGCCGACCTGGTCGTGGGCGTGGTGTGCGAGGACTTCGGACTGAACCGTGCCCGGCAAACCGAGCGCATTCTACGGGCCATGGACAATCCCTGGTTCACCGTCCTCGCCCATCCGACCGGCCGGCTGCTGCTGGAGTGCGATCCGTATGACATGGATGTGGCGCGGGTCGTGCGCCACGCCGCCGAGCGCGGCTGCTTCCTGGAACTGAACAGCCAACCCCGCCGGCTGGATCTGGCCGATGTCTATTGCCGCATGGCGCGGGACGAAGGGGTGCTGCTGGTCATCGACAGCGATGCCCGGGAGGTGAACGAAATCGACTATCTGCGCTACGGGGTGCAGCAGGCGCGCCGTGGCTGGCTGGAGGCGGCCCATGTCGCCAATACCCGCCCGCTGACGGCGCTGCGCAAGCTGATTGCGGCCATGCGCCCGTGACCCGGCGGACTCGAGGAGAGCGAGATGAGTGTGGGCGAATTCTGTAATCGCGAAGTGATCGTGGTGCAGCGCGAGGAGACCGCGCGGGGCGCCGCGCAGCTTATGCGCAAGTTTCACGTGGGCGACGTCATCGTGGTGGATGAGACCAACGGGCGGCGCGTGCCGGTGGGCATCGTCACCGACCGGGATCTCACCATCGAGATCCTGGCCGCCGACGTCGACCCGGACGTGGTGACCGTGGGCGATGTCATGAGTGGCGACCTGGTCAGCGCCGACGAGCACGAGGACACCTGGGACTGCCTGCAGCAGATGCGCAATCGCGGCGTGCGCCGCATGCCGGTGGTCGACCGCGACGGCGCCCTGGTGGGGATCATGACCGTGGACGACTACATCAACGTGTTCGCCGAGCAGCTCGAGGATCTGGTGCGGCTGGTGACCCGGGAGCAGATGCGCGAACGCACTGTCCGCGACCGCCCGTGATCCGTGGATCAATACTCCTCAGGAGGCTGCGGCACTTCCCAGGGCTGGCCGGGCGGCATTTCCGGCGGCGGTTGCGGCGGGGTTTCATCCGGTCCGCCGGGCGGAATTCCCGGGGGCACGTCCGGTGGCGGCTCCTCGGGGGGGTGGCCGGGCGGCACCTCCGGCGGCGGTTGCGGAGTTTCGGGGTCGCCTGCGGTCCATGCGGCTGATTGGAAAGGCATATTACGCTCCTGGGACTCGGGGGCGGCGCTGTGGCCCATGCTTGACGGCGCCACGGCGCCTGCTGTTCCTATCCTAGGGTCCACGGGTCGCCGACGCCAGGCAGCCGGTGCGCTTCGATTGACGCCGATCATGGAGGCGAACGCTGCCCGGTGCTGGTATAGAGTGACGAGGGTGCCGGTGTGCGCCCCGAATCGCCGCCCGGGCGCCGGGCGGAGGAAGCCGTGCTTGAGCGGGCTTGAGGTGAAGGTCGAATGCTATGCCGGCTACCGCGGTGAGGAGACCCCGCGCCGCTTCTGGCTGGGCGGGCGCTGCGTGGAAGTGCAAGAGGTGCTCGATCGCTGGCTCGCTCCGCAGCACCGCTACTTCAAGCTGCGCGCGGAGGACGGTGCGGTCTACATCCTGCGCCACGATGCCGCCGCGCAGTCCTGGCGCCTGACGATGTACGATCGTGGCGGCCATCCCGATCGTCTGTCGCGATGACAGGCACAGATGCAATCTGCACGCCAGGCGCTGAGCAGCGGCGCCCCGAATTTCCGCAGTGACGACCCCAGGAGACTCACTATGCAATTGCCCTTGGAAATCACCTTCCGCAACATGGATCCTTCCGGCGCAGTGGAAGACAAGGTGCGCGAGCGCGCCGAGAAGCTCGACCGGTTTGCCGACCAGCTGCTGAGTTGTCGCGTCATCATCGAAGCGCCCCACCGGCATCAGCACAAGGGGGGGCTGTTCCACGTCCGCATCGACATGACGGTGCCCGGAAAAGAGCTGGTCGTCAGTCGTGCGCCCGGCGACAACCAGGCCCACCAGGATGTCTACGTGGCCGTACGCGACGCGTTCGACGCCGCACGGCGGCAGCTCGAGGAGCATACCCGGGTGATCCGCGGCAAGACCAAGGTGCACGAGGTCCCCCCACACGGCCGGGTGCGGCAAATGGTGCCGGAGCAGGATTTCGGCATCATCGAAACCCCCGACGGCCGCGAGATCTACTTTCACCGCAACAGCGTCGTGAACGGCGACTTCGAGCGCATGAACCCGGGCGCCGAGGTGCGTTTTGCCGAGGAGATGGGCGAGAACGGCCCCCAGGCGAGCAGCGTCCATCTGGTCGGCAAGCACCACGTGACGGGCTGACGGCGCGCCCGCGGCGGCCGTTCTGGTATCCTTGGGCCTGGATGGCGAGGCGGCGGATTCAACCCATGGCATGGGCTTTGCGGGCGGTCGCCGCCCTGACAGTGCTGATCGCCGGCAGTGCGGCCCACGCCGGGGCCGCAGACTTGCTCGCCGGGTATCTGCAGGTGCGCGAGCGCCTGGCCGCCGGTCCCCCCGGGATTCCCATCCACGTGAAGGCGAGCGCCCGGGGCGATGTCCGTTCGGCCACGGTCTACGGCCTCGTCGGGCAGCCCTTCACCGCCCTGCGCGCGGCGCTGTCCCAGCCGGACGATTGGTGTGCGTTCCTGCCCCTCAACCAGAACGTCAAGGCCTGCGCGTGGCGCAGCGCGGACGACGGCGCGGCCGTTTCCCTGTATGTGGGGCGCAAACACTACCAGCCGCCGGAGGCGGCCATGCGCGTCGACGGCGCGCTGCGGGTAGTGGAAAGCGCCGGGGACTACGTGCGGGTCGCCCTGCACGCCGAGCAGGGCCCGCTGGGCAGTGCCGATTACCGGATCGTGATCGAAGCGGCGCCACGGCCGGAGGGCACCCTGGTGCGCCTGCGTTGGTCCTATCGCACCAGCTGGCGCAGCCGCATGGCGACCGAGGCCTATCTCGCCACGGTCGGGCGGGACAAAGTGGGATTCACCGTGGTCGGCCGCGACCCGTCCGGGCGTCCCCACTTCGTCAGCGGCGTGGAGGGGGTGATCGAACGCAACGCCGTACGCTACTACCTTGCCCTGGAGGCCTTTCTCGACACCGCACGGCTCCCGCCGCCGGAGCGTCTCGGAGCGTCGTTGCGCACCTGGTATGCGTACACCGAACGCCACCCTCGGCAGTTGCGCGAGCTGAGCCGCCGCGACTATCTCCACGCCAAAGAGTTGGAGTTTCGCAACCAGGCGCGGCTGCAGCGGTCTCTTGACGGCGACCGGGCGCCGCTCGCTCAGGTCGATCCGGGGCGGTTCTAGGGTTCAGGTCACGTGCGCCACATAGCGGCGCTCGTCGGTGGGTTGCAGGCGTATCCGCGCGGCCTGAATCCGCAGGGGTTCGTCGCGCCCGTGGAAACGCAGGACACAGCCCACCTGTCCGCGGCTGTCCAGGGGCAGCGGTACACGATCGCGGTAGGTGCAGGCGTTATCCTGCACATCGCCGCCGGCGAGGAGCCCCGCGCCCGGCGCACCTGCGACGATCCGTGCCTGCTCCAATACCAGGCTGCCGGACTGACGCCACTTGGTCTGCTGGTCTGAACCGCTCAAGGCGATGTAGAGGAAGTACTCCTCGAAGCACACCCGCAGGCAGTCACCGTCCTGCGCCACGGCTTGCACGCGAGCGTCGGCCAGGGAGAGTTCGGTGCGGGTCGTCATGGGGCAGTTTCCGACGTGGCGGCGTTCCCAGTCTACCCATCGGGCTGGGCCTGACAAGGCCGCTCAATCCTCGTCCGTGATCACACCGATGATCCGCGGCGGCACCAGGCGGAACCAGGACAGTGCCACCCATTCCTCCAGGGGATAGATGTCGGGGCGCCCGCGGCGCCAGGCATCCAGGACCCAGGCGGGATTGTCGCCCGGGTCGCTCAGCAGGCGGTCCTGATCCGCGTTTCGGGGATCGAACACCACCACGGCGTGATGCTCGCGGGCGGTGCCCTTGTTGATCACAATGCCATTGGCGTGCCAGCGCACCCGCCGCACCGTGGGTAGCACGCCCCGATACACCAGCCGCTGCCAGTCATAGCACAGCCCCAGGTCTCGATCGCCGGCAAGGTTGACCCAGATATTGCCTGCCCAGCCGCTGTGCCAGCGGCGCTCGGGGTCGGCATAGGCCCGCTCCAGGGTCTGCGCGAAGGCCCGCTCGATGGCGCTGAGCTCCGGATGGGCAAGCGCCTGCGGTGGCAGGGGCCGGTGGGCGCACGCGCCAACGAGCAGCGCCGCGAGGACAAGCACGGTGCGTGCGGCAGGGGCGGCAGGCCAGAGAGGCCGTTGCATCGGGCTCGGCAAGCTCCTACTGTTGGACAAACCGCATTCCCCTGCGGGGAAAGGGCGCGCCCCGGTGTCACGATACGTCTTGTTCACCCTGCTCCTGTTGCTTACCGGCTGCGCCGGCTGGCCCTGGGCCCGCACCCTGGCCCCGGACGTGAGCATCTCCCAGGTGGAGCTCACCAGGGCGGGTCTGCTGGAGCAACAATATCGTATTCTCTTGCGGGTGCAGAATCCCAATGCCGTCGACCTGCCCATCCGCGGGCTCGGCTTCGAGGTCCACATCAACGGGCGCCGCTTCCTGCGCGGGGTGAGCGACACCGCTGTGACGATTCCCGCCTACGACGAACGCGTGCTGGAGGTGGACGGAGTCAGCACGCTGGGTGCGGTACTCGAGCAGCTGCGTTCGTTTGCCGGCGGCGCCGACACGGTGCGATATCGGGTGAGTGGGCATTTCACGCTCAGCAACCGGCCCGGCCGCTGGCGCTTCGAGAGCCTCGGGGAAGTGCCCCTGGCAGCGCCCCGAGAGACCGACCCGCCCGCGTGATTCCACTGCTGCAGAGAGAGTGTCCATGAACCTGGAAAAGGTGGTGTTCGCGTTCTTCATCGTCCTGGCGCTGACGCTCAACTTCGGTTTCTTTATCGGCGATATCGACAATCCGGCCCATCATGACGCCTACGAGCTGTTCGCGGCCTTGGTGGTGAGCCTGGTGGCCACGGTGATGAAGTTCGGTGACCGCACCCACGTGGGCGCCGTACTGCTGGCCACCAGCCTGGTGGCCGACCTGCAACTGGCAGCGGCGGCCGTGCTGTGGGCGTTCGCCGTGCAGGTGGCGGAGGCGGGGCTGACGCCGGCGGCCATGGCGAGCATCGTGGCGCTGTCCGGCGGCGCACTGCTCGCCAACATCACGTCGGTGGTGATCCTGGTGGTGGACACCGTCATGCTGCGCCGCTGATCGCGTCCTCATGCAGAACGTCGTCTTTCTGCTGCTGCGGCGCATGCGTGCGCCGCTCATCGTCCTGATCATCACCTACGCGGCGGCGGTCCTCGGCCTGGTGCTGATCCCCGGCGCCGATGCTGGCGGCAATCCCTACCACATGGATTTCTTCCATGCGTTCTACTTCGTCAGCTTCATGGGCTCGACGATAGGGTTCGGAGAAATTCCCTATCCGTTCACCGGCGCCCAGCGCATGTGGACCACCGCGACGATCTACGCGTCGGTATTCGCCTGGCTGTACGCCATCGGCTCCATGCTCAGCATCCTGCAGGACCGCGCATTCTGGCGCGTCGTGCACCGCACCTTGTTCGTGCGGGCGGTGCGCCGTATCGCCGAGCCGTTCTACATCGTCTGCGGCTACGGGGATACCGGCAGCCTGCTGGCGCAGGCGCTGGCCGATCGGCGCATTCGATGCGTGGTGGTCGATGTGGACCCCGAGCGCATCGACGCGCTGAACGTGGGTGGTCTGCCGGTGCCCGTGCCGGGGCTGGCCGCCGATGCATCGGATCCGGAAGTCCTGCGGGCCGCCGGGCTGATCCATCCCCGGTGCCAGGGCGTGTTGGCGCTGACCGACCGCGATCACGTCAACCTGGCGATCGCCATCGCCTGCAAGTTGATCGCGCCCTCGATACTGGTCGTGAGCCGGGCGGAATACCGCGATACCGCCGCCAACCTGAAGTCCTTCGGTACCGACCACGTGATCAATCCCTTCGACGAGTTCGCCGACCGCTTGGCGCTGGCGATCCATTCGCCGGGCATGTACCTGATCGACGAGTGGATGACCAGCACGGGTGATGACCATCCCGTGCGGCCGGTCACGCCGCCGCGCGGAACCTGGGTGCTGTGCGGGTTCGGGCGTTTCGGCAAGGCGGTGCAGCGTTACCTTTCCTTCGAGGGGGTGCGCACGGTCGTGGTCGAGGCAAAGCCGGAAGCCACCGAGGCGCCCGAGGGCGTGGTGCGTGGCCGCGGCACCGAGGCGGTCACCCTGCGCGAGGCGGGCGTCGAGGAGGCCGACGGCATCATCGCGGGCACCGACAGCGACGCCGACAATCTTTCCATCCTCGTGACGGCGCGGGAGCTCAACGAGAATCTGTTCACAGTGGCGCGCCAGAACCGGCGACGCAACAGCGCACTTTTCGAGTCCGCGTGGTTCGATATGGTCATGCAGCCGGGGCACATCATCGCGCGGCGGGTCATCGCCTACATTACGACGCCGCTGCTGGCCGACTTCCTGCGCGCGGCGGGTCATCAGGACGAGGAGTGGGCCAACGTGCTGGTCAGTCGCATCGCCGGGGTCATGGGCGAAGCGCCCCCCCGAACCTGGACGCTCACCATCGATGCGGACCACGCCCGCGCCGTCGAAGCAGTGCTGGACGAGGGCCGCACGGTGCGGCTCGGGGATCTGATCACCGATTCGCGGGACCGGGAGCGTACCCTGCCGGTAATCGTCCTATTGCTGGTCCGCGCTGGCGACAAGACGCTGCTCCCCGATCACGAGACGGCGCTGCACCCTGGTGACCGGCTGCTGCTGTGCGGTTCGGGATTCGGCGAGGGACAGATGCTGCGCACCATCCGGGATCATAGTGTGCTCGACTTCGTACGCCACGGCGTGGATCGCCCCCAGGGCTACCTGTGGCGATGGCTGAGCCGTACACGGGACTCCGGCGGCGGAACCTAAGTCGAAAGGTATAGAGCGATTCGCTCATCGCGCCGCGCGCAATTCGGTTTACAATGGTGCATCCGACAGGCTGCAGTGCAGGACAGGGGAGATGGCGAAGGTGTCGGTGTATTACCAGGGCGTCGAGGTGTTGCAGTACGACCGCGAGCTGCCGCTTCCCATCCTGCAGCAGCATTATGTCACACGCATGGACCGTCGGATGGACGGCGGAGTCGATCTGGACGGGCGCCATGTGGCGGTGCCGGATGCGATGGAACGGGCGCAGTTCGTGGCCGGCGCCATGGCCCAGGCCCTTTCCAGCGGCGACGAGACCAAGGCTGCCGCCATGTTCACCTATCTGGTCCAGCGTCTCCCGCTGCTTCGCGCGGTGCGCATCGATCGGCAGAACCAGCGCCTGACCACGGAACTGGTGATAGGCGACGCCAATACCGTCCCGGATTCAAGCCCAGGCAGGTCGGGTCGCTAACCGGACGCGAGCGGAGAACGACACTATGGTCAGCCTTGTCATCCAGGCCGATGGGGAAGCGCAGCGAGTTCGAGCGCTCGCAGCCGGGACCCTCACCATCGGGCGCAAGTCCGACAACGACATCCATCTCGACGACAGCACGGTCAGCGGCCGGCACGCCAAGATCGTCACCTATTTCAGTGCCTCTCATATCGAAGACCTCGGCAGCACCAACGGCACCTTCGTCAACGGCCGGCGGGTGCGCATGCACACCCTGCGCCCCGGGGACGTGGTGGCCATCGGTCGTCACACGCTCACGGTGCAGGACCAGGACCAGGTGCCGGCAGCGCCCGCGCCCAAAGCCATGGCGGAACACACCATGGTGCTGTCCAGCGAGGGGTTGGACCGGGCGTTGGCGGAGCTGAACAGCGCCGCCGCGGAGCAGCTGATACCGGAGACTCCCGCAGGTGAAACCGCGGACGCTCGCCCCGAGCCCGGTGACTCGGCATCGGCTCCCGCGGCCGGTGGCGCATACCTGCGCGTCATGGTGGGGCCCGATACCGGCAAGCGCATCATTCTGGGGGATTCCGGGGCCGAGTTGGAGGGCGACGTGAAGGTGCAGCGCGCCGAAGACGGCTTCGTGCTCGGCCGTGGCAGCACCGGTGGCCTGCCCGTGCTCCTCAACAGCCGCGAGGTCGGGGGCGAGCCGGTGCCCCTGAAGGACATGGACATGCTGCAGGTGGGCAGCGTGTGGCTGGCGTTCTTCGCGCGCTGAATGCGCGCTGCGAGGCGCTCGGTGCCAGTGGCGAGGAGACGCAACCCTCGCCGCTGGCAACTCGCCGCTCGCGCCACACTGCCTCGACCTTCGCCGCTCTTCCGCAGGCTGTTAGAATCGCCTCACCTGACGAAACCCACGGGTTGCCCCATGGACCAGATCACCATCGAACACAACCCTTCGCCCATGAAGCTGGAGGCCATGTACGTGGAGAGCTGGCCGGTCTGGAGCAAGGAGGTGTCCACCTTCGAGTGGACCTACGAGCGCAAGGAGACGGCCTACATCCTGGCGGGCGAGGCGGTGGTGACCCCGAAGGACGGCGAGCCGGTCACCATCAGGGCGCGGGACCTGGTGAATTTCGCAAAAGGTCTGGAGTGCACCTGGGAGATCCGGGTACCCGTGCGCAAACACTACCTTGTCGACTGAGCACGATGGCCTCGGCAGGAACGCTCGAGCGGCTGCTGGCCCTGGCCGCTCGGCTGCGCAGCGATAACGCGGCGTTTCTGGACGAGCCGGGGGACAATCAGATGTGGTACGACCGCGGCTACGGGTCCGGGATTCTGGCAGCGCTGGATGAGCTCGGCTATGGCGACGCGGTGGGTGATCAGCGCGCTGGAGAGGCCGAGGAGGTGGCGCCCCATCGGGCCCTGGCCTGGGGTCAGGCCTATGATCACGGCTTCGAGACGGGACGGCGGGAGACTTTCGAGGTCATCGGGCCGCGCGAGTGAGGCTCGCGTTCAGCCGCGCACGGCGCTGTGGATGCGCTCCAAGGTCCGCTCCCACTCCAATCCGCGATTGCCGCCTGCGGCCATGACCTCCATCAGGTCATACGCGAGGCGGCGCGCATCCGGGTCCAGCTCCCTGAGCTTGGTGAGCTTGAACATGCACCCGGAGCGCTCGACGGCCAGGGTACTCACCAGGGCATAGAGGGTCAGCGCCCGGGCCGACTCCGGTTCCGCCTCGATGAGCGCCGCGGCCTGCTCCAGAGCGTCCGGCGCGGTGCTCATTCGTCGGTCACGCAGCCGTGGGAGGCATCCTTCACGTTCTTGATGTACTTGTACAGGGTGCCGCGCCGCGCCTTGTACTCGGGCATGCGCCATTCCTGACGCCGGCGCTCCATCTCATCGGCGCTCACGGCGACGTCCAGGCTGCGGGTGGCCGCATCGATGGTGACCACGTCGCCGTCGCGGATCAGACCGATGGGCCCGCCCTCTTGGGCCTCGGGCACGATGTGTCCGATGAGGAAGCCGTGGGAACCGCCGGAGAAGCGCCCGTCGGTGAGCAGGGCCACGTCCTTGCCCAGGCCCGCGCCCATGATGGCGGAGGTGGGGGTGAGCATCTCGGGCATGCCAGGCCCGCCCTTGGGGCCTTCGTAGCGAATCACCACCACGTCACCCTTCTGGATCTTGCCCTGCTCCAAACCCGCGAGCATGTCCTCCTCGCGGTCGAACACCCGCGCCGGCCCCTGGAAGCGCAGCCCCTCCTTGCCGGTGATCTTGGCCACCGAGCCGCTCGGGGCCAGGTTGCCCTTGAGGATCTGGATATGGCCGCTCTCCTTGATCGGGCGCTCGAGAGGCATGATGACCTGCTGTCCCTCGGCCAGGCCGGGCAGGTCCTGCAGGTTCTCGGCCACCGTTTTTCCGGTTACGGTGAGGCAGTCGCCGTGCAGGAGGCCTCTATCCAGCAGGTACTTCATCACCGCGGGGGTGCCGCCAACATTGTGCAAATCCTCCATCACGTATTTGCCGGAGGGCTTGAGGTCCGCCAGGAACGGCACCCGGTCCGATACGGCCTGGAAGTCGTCGATGGACAATTCCACCTCCACCGCCCGGGCCATCGCCAGCAGGTGCAGCACGGCGTTGGTGGACCCACCCAGTGCCATCACCATGACCATGGCGTTCTCGAATGCCGCACGGGTCATGACGTCCCGCGGCTTGATGTCGCGCTCCAGCAGCAGCCGGATGGCCTGGCCCGCCTGGATGCACTCGGCGAGCTTGCCGGGGTCTACCGCGGGCGTGGAGGAGGAGTAGGGCAGGGACATGCCCATGGCCTCGATGGCTGAGGCCATGGTGTTGGCGGTATACATGCCGCCGCAGGCGCCTGGGCCGGGGCAGGCGTTCTGGACGATGTCCTGGCGCTCGGTGTCGTCGATGCTCTTGGCGAGGTACTGCCCGTAGCTCTGGAACGCCGAGATGATGTCGATCACCTGGTGTTCCTTGCTGGTGTGGCCGGGCTTGATGGTGCCGCCGTAGACCATCAGCGCCGGGCGGTTCACCCGCGCCATGGCCATCATCACCCCGGGCATGTTCTTGTCGCAGCCGGGGATGGATATGTTGGCGTCGTACCATTGGGCGCCCATGACCGTTTCGATCGAGTCGGCGATCAGGTCACGGGACTGCAGGGAATAGCTCATGCCGTCGGTGCCCATGGAGATGCCGTCGGAGACGCCGATGGTGTTGAAGCGCATGCCCACCAGGCCGGCGGCCTCGACGCCTTCCTTGACCTTGGCGGCCAGGTCATTGAGGTGCATGTTGCAGGTGTTGCCTTCCCACCAGACGCTGGCGATGCCCACCTCGGCCTTACCCATGTCGTCCGCGCTCATGCCGGTGCCGTAGAGCATGGCCTGGGAGGCGCCCTGGGAACGGGGCTGGGTGATGCGGGAGCTGAAGCGGTTGAGCTTGTCGGTCATGACCGTCTCCGAGGGACTGGCGATGCGCAGGGGAAACACCGCATTGTACTGTCTCCTCGCGGGAGAGAGTAGCGAGTCGCCGGGGCTTCGGGCGCGCCCCCGAGGCGCGGCCTGTCACCCCCCGAGACCTTCTGCTATGGTACCGCCCTGTATGGCCGCCCCATCGCCGCACCCGCTCGCCAGCCCCATGCACTGCGTCATCTACAAGGGCGCCCGACGCCCCGACACTTATCTGTTCGTCGAGCGTGAGGACGATTTCGGTCGAGTGCCGGAGGCGCTGCTCGAACTGCTCGGGCCTCTGCAGCGCATCATGTCGCTGGAATTGACCTCGGAGCGCACGCTGGTCCAAGCCGACGTCCGGGAGGTGCGGCGGCGGCTGCACAGCCAGGGCTATTATCTCCAGTGGCCCCCTGGGGCGCGGGACCCACAACCCTTTTGAGTAAAGCCGAACAGCGGAGGCACTATGGCATCGGACGTGGACGATCTCAGCGTGGACTACACCGAGGAGGGTGTGCAGGTAGTCAAGCAGCTGGACAAGGTGGTGCTGAGCAAGGGTGCGTGGGCGACGGTGCTGTACCGCTATCAGGATTGGGACCGCCAGAAGGGCGAGTACGGCGCCGACAAGTACACCATCCGCCGCTACCAGAAGCGCAACGGCGTTTATCAGCAGAAGTCGAAATTCAACATCTCCAGCGCCGATCAGGCGCGCAAGCTGGTGGATGCCCTGGAGAAGTGGATCGCCGCGTAAGCCGTTGCCGCGGCTGCGCGGGCGCGCCATGGCGTGTCCGCCGCACGCTGTCTATACTCGGGCTGCTGCGGTCACGCGGGGCGCTTGCTCTCTGAACCAAGGCGCGCCTGTCCCGTCTGCGACCGTACGCATCGACACGTGTTCTTTCTTTGCTCGAGGTCTTTAGACGATGGCTACTGGTACTGTGAAGTGGTTCAATGAGTCCAAGGGATATGGCTTCATCGCACCCCAGGACGGTGGTGAGGACGTGTTCGTGCATTACAGCGCGATTCAGGGCAACGGATTCCGCACGCTCAATGAAGGACAGAAGGTCAGCTTCGACGTCGAGAGAGGTCCCAAAGGACTCCAGGCCGCGCGGGTCAACACCGAAGCCTGACCGGGTTCGATTCATGAAAGCCCCGCTCCCGGCGGGGCTTTTTCGTTCGCGGTGCGGCGGGCCACGACCGTCGGTGCGGTGGTCGTGCCGATGGTGAGATCGCGCGCCGTGCGCCCCGCCAATGCCTCCACCCGGTGGGCGTCCAGGGCCTGCATCACCTCGCCGACCGCCGCCGGCGCCTGCATCCGCCCCTCG
>Ga0209347_1003308_pt1 | contig 19126 bp, 20 predicted proteins | sample AutmiccommuBRH23_FD_187382 | JGI IMG/M metagenome (GOLD analysis project Ga0209347, IMG submission 187382) | Deep subsurface microbial communities from Mt. Terri, Switzerland - Autotrophic microbial communities BRH/23 (SPAdes) (version 2) | ecosystem: Environmental > Aquatic > Deep subsurface >...
ATGAAAGCCGGGTCGGGGGCGGTGTCATCCCAATATTCGGCGGAGCGATAGAGGAAATGGTGCAGGCTCGCGTTGCCCATCGGATGGTCGGTCGGGCCGATCCGGGTCAGCGCCGCAATATTGGCGAACTTGCCGATGCTGGTATTGGCGATGTCCGCCATCCGGTCGCAATAGCTGTAATCATCGAAGCTGCTGTGCAGCACCCGGCTCAGCTTGCCCACCTCGCAGAACCGCCCGAACGTCGCCTCCACGATCTCGCAGCCCTCATGGATCAGCGGCTCATGTTCGGACAGTTTCGGCATCGCGTCCCCTTGCGGTCAGGGGATCCCGACCGTTTCACTTTACATACGGGATATGTATGGCTTCCGTATGGTTTCCAGATCAACCCTTGATCAGCTTGCGCCGCAGCCAGCCCGACAGCGTGTCCATCGCCATCACCACCAGCACGATCAGCACGATGTAATAGGTGACCTCTTCCCAGTCCTTCTGGGTGATCATCGCCTGGGTCAGCAGCAGACCGATACCGCCACCGACGATGGCGCCGATCACCGTGGCGCTGCGGGTGTTGGATTCAAGGTAGTAGAGCACCTGGCTGAGGATCACCGGCGCCACCTGCGGCAGCACGCCGAACCGGTGCCGCTGCACGGCATTCGCCCCGGTGGAGCGCAGACCCTCGACCTGCTTTTCATCCACATTCTCAATGGCTTCCGAGAAGAGCTTGCCGAAGCTTCCGGTGTCGGTCAGGAAGATCGCCAACGCGCCGGTCAGCGGCCCGGGCCCGAAGGCGCGGCTGAGGATGATGGTCCAGATCAGCCCGTCCACCCCGCGCAGGAAGTCGAACACCCGCCGCACCCCGAAGCGCACCGCGAGGCCCGGCGCGAAGTTGCGGGCCGACAGGAAGGCCAGCGGCAGCGCGATCAGCGCGGCGGTCACCGTGCCGAGAAAGGCCATCAGCACGGTCTCGAACAGCGCCCAGGCCACATCCTTGTGCCGCCACATCTCGTTGTTCCAGAAGTCCGATGCCATCGCCGCGATATTGCTTTGGTCCGGGCGAACCCGGTCCCCCGACAACGCCAGTTCTGCAAGCGAGATGAAGGACTTGCCAGAGAACGGGCTGTCAAGCGTGAAGAAGAACAGCTCCCATCCGAAGAAGTAGCGGAACACTTCGGTGCGCGCCTTGGTGACGGTCAGGCGCCCCTCGGGCGTGGTCACGGCAACGCGGGTGGAGGAGGCGTTGATCCAGTCCGGCACCGTGCCATCGGGCGTGGTCAGCGTCACGCCGGACCGCGCCGCCACGATGATCAGCGTGCCATAATCGGGGATCTCGAAACGGACATCGTCCTGCCCCATCGTCACGCTGTAGCCATCGTCCAGTTGCACCACTGCGCCGCCCGGGGCGCGCTGCACCCAGTCGGGCCAGGCGTCATCGGCATAGGTGCCCTTGCGCTCGCCCTCGATGGCGAGGGTCATCTCGCCGGTGCGGTTGTTGCGCTCGACATGGGTCTTGTAGCTGTAGCTGTCCGATACCAGCGTCGCGGCATTGTCCATCCGCGCACGGCTTGCAAGGCCGGGGATGTCGAAGGCGAAGAACACGTAGATCAGGTAGACCAGCACTGCGGCCGGAACTGCAAAGGCAATCAGGCGCTTGCGGGCGATCAGCGCCACGGCGCCAGTGCGGATCTCGGGCAGCGAGAGGGCGGGATCGGTCATCGCCATGTCAGCGGCCTTTCACAAGCTTGTTGCGGTAGTGGCCGGAGATCTGGTCGATGGCCACGATGGTCAGGAACAGCAGCAGGAAGATCGCCGCCGCCGCGTCATAGCGGCCCTGCCCCCAACTGATGGCGATCTTCAGCTCATACCCGATGCCGCCTGCGCCGACGAAGCCCAGGATGGCACTGGCGCGCACGTTGATCTCGAAGCGCATCAGCGCATAGGACAGGTAGTTCGGCGCCACCTGCGGGATCACCCCCAGCCACATCCGCTGAAACCACGAGCCGCCGACCGAGGCGAGGCCTTCGACGGGCTTGAGGTCGGCATTCTCGTTCACTTCCGAGAACATCTTGCCAAGCGCGCCCGCGGTGTGGAACGCGATGGCGATCATCGCCGGAACCGGGCCACCGCCCAGGATGAAGATCAGCACCAGCGCGATCACCACCTCGGGCACGGCGCGCATCACGTCCATCACCCGGCGGAACAGCGGGATCGCCCGGGGCCAGAGCGCGAGGCCGCGGGTGGACAGCAGCGACAGCACCATCGCCAGCAGCGCGCCGATCAGCGTCGACACGGCGGCGATGTTGATGGTCTCGATCAGCGCCGGAAGGAAGCGCGCGAGGTTCCCGGGCAGCAGCGTAATCTTTTGCAGCGCCTCGGTCAGAAGTTCGGTCGGAAAATCCAGCACGCGGTGCAGGCCGTCGAAGAAGCCGCCCGCGTTGCGGTCATTCGCCAGACGGAAGCTGGACACCAGCAGAGCCACGAAGATTATGAGCAGCAGCCCGGAATACATCTGCTTCTGGCGCCGCTGCGCCATGTATTCGGCCTTGATGCCGTCTGCTGTCGTCATGGTCATGCGTGCCCCAGGTCGGTTCCGGCTGCTGCCGGCCTTCAAAAATAAGGCGGGCCCCAAAGGGCCCGCCCGTTCGTCATGAAAGGATCACTCGGTCAGCTTGCGGGCTTCGATGATCGACAGGTACTGGTCATGGGTGACCGGGATGAAGTCCTTGGCCTCGCCGGCCGCAACGCCGTAGGCGCAATCGGCATCGGTTTCATGCAGGTCGGCAACGATTTGCGTGACCTTCGCCTTCACATCGGCCGGCAGCGCCTTGCGCAGGGCAACCGGGCCTTCCGGGATCTCTTTCGATTTCCAGATCTCGACCAGATCGTTCATGTCCACGAGGCCGGCATCGGCGGCCTTGCGCAGCGCGCCCGAGTTGTAGCCGTCTTCCCAGTTGCCGAGGCCATCGGCCCAGGTCACGCCGGCATCGACGTCGCCGTTGTTCACCGCAACGATGGTCTGCTCATGGCCGCCGGTGAACTTCACGTCGCCGAAATATTCGCCCGGGGTCATCGAGTAGCCGGCGCCCGAGATTTCCACGTTCGGGATCAGGTAGCCCGAGGTCGAGTTCGGATCGCCGAAGCCAAAGACCTTGCCCTTCATGTCGTCGAGCGAGGTGATGCCGCTGTCCTTGCGGGCAAAGCCGATCGAGTAGTAGCCGATCGAGCCGTCCACGTTCTGCTTGACCAGCGCCGGTTCGACAGCTTCGGGATCGGTCAGGTAGACCTTGGCATAGGCCGACGCGCCCAGCCAGGAAATGTCGATGGTGCCGCCCAGCATCCCCTGGATCACGCCGTCATAGTCGGCCGGGGTGAAGATCTTGACCGGAACGCCAAGCTCTTCTTCGATCAGGACGCGCAGGCATTCGTTCGAGGTCATGCGGTCCTGGGCGTTTTCGCCGCCAAGCAGGCCGATGTTGAACTGGGTGATTTCCTGGGCAGCAACCGGGGCGACCAGCGCCGAGGTGGCCAGAATGGCGGCAAGGATTTTCTTCATCGTGGTTCTCTCCGGATGTATGAGACCGCCGTTCCCCCACGGGCGCGGCGGGTTGGGACGAAACTCAGTTGGTCAGCAGCCGCGCGGCATAGGCGTCATCGGCCGAGGCCTCCGGCTCCAGCGTCTCGATCGAGGTCGAGGTGGCGGATTCCGAAAAATTCTCGTCGGCGCCGTAGATCTCGCGGGCGGCGGCCGTGGTCAGCAGGTCGGGCGTGCCGTCGAACACGATCCGCCCGCCGCGCATCCCGATCACCCGGTCGCAATAGCGGCGGGCGGTGTCGAGCGTGTGCAGGTTGGCGATGACGGTGCGGCCATCCTCGTCATGGATGCGGCGCAGCGCGTCCATCACGACTTGCGCGTTCATCGGGTCAAGGCTGGCGATGGGCTCATCCGCGAGGATGATCTTGGGGTCCTGCATCAGCGCCCGGGCAATCGCCACGCGCTGCTGCTGGCCGCCGGACAGCGCCTCTGCGCGCTTGGGCGCCTGCTCGGCAATGCCGAGGCGGTCGAGGATGTCGATGGCGCGGTGGATGTCGTCGGTGGGCCAGATGTTGAACACGGTGGCCAGCGTGCCGCGGCGGTTCAGAAGCCCGTGCAGCACGTTCGACACCACGTCCATCCGCGGCACCAGGTTGAACTGCTGGAAGATCATCGCGCATTGGCTCTGCCAGGCGCGCTTTTCGGCGCCCTTCAGCGCCAGCACGTCGCGGCCTTCAAACATGAGTCGGCCTTCGGTCGCGTCCGTCAGCCGGTTCATCATGCGCAGGAAGGTCGATTTCCCCGCGCCCGACCGGCCGATGATGCCGATCATCCCCGGACGCTCGACGCTGAATGTGGCGTTGTCCACGGCCGTATTGCGGCCGAATATCTTGGTCACGCCCTCGACGCTGATCAGCATGAAGCCCCCTGTCTTGCTCGGGGCGGTGCTAAGCCTTGGGGGTCACGCGGATGCTACAGAATTGCGAATGTTTGATGACGCCCCACCTGCCCCTGCGTCAGGCGTCCGCCCAGGCCCGGCGGCGCCCCGAGGCCTCGTGCCAGGCCCGCAGGCCAAGCACGGCACCGATGACCAGGAGCGCCGCCGACAGCGCCAGAAACGCGCCGCTGATGCCGAAATTCGCCACCAGCGGGGCCGAGACCAGCGGCGAGGCGAACTGCCCGGCGAAGAAGCTGGTGGTCAGCAGCCCCGCCGCGCGGCCCCGCGCCGCAGGCGGCACCTTGGCCATCAGGTAGGTGCTGTAATTGGGCATCGCCGGACCCATCCCCGCCCCCGCGATCAGCCCGCCGATGGCCACGCCCCAGACGCTGCCGGACTGCGACACGGTGAACAGACCCACCGCCATCAACCCGAAGCTGGCCGCGAAGATCGCCATTTCCGAAAAGAAGCGACGGATCTTGCCATACATCAGCGCGCCCGGCACCGAGGTGACCATCACCCCCGCCATCACCAGCCCGACGATCAGCGAGTTCGTCACCCCGATCTCGGCCAGTCGGAACGGCACCCGCGTCGGCATCACGTAGAAGGTCGCCATGAACAGGAACGAGAGCCCGCCGACAAAGGCAAAGGTCGGCCAGGGGAAGCCAACGGGGGCGCGGTCCCCCGGCACCGGGGCTGCCGGCTGCGGGCGCCGGGCATAGGGCCAGAGCGCGGTCAGCGCCAGCGCCGCAATCGGCAACGCCAGCAAATAGACGCCGAAGGCACCGCGCCAGTGCAGCGCCGCCAGCGCGCCCCCCAGCAGCATCACCACCACGCCGCCCCCCGACATCGACGCGCCCTGCAGCCCCATGAACCGAGCCCGCGCCTCGCCCTGCCAAAGGTCGGCGGCGAAGGCCATCGCCAGCGTCATGCTGCCCGCAACCCCGATCCCCAGCAGCAGCCGGCCCATCAGCAGCTGCGGCAGCGTCTCGGCCACCAGCCCCGACCCGCCGCCGATGGCATAGATCCCCGTCGCCAGCGCCAGCAGAAGCCGCCGGTCCATCCGGTCGGCCAGATAGCCGAACAGCCCCGCCGTCAGGATCACCGACAGCGAGGGCAGCGTCAGGATCAGCGCCGACAGCGTCTCGATCCCCTCCGCATCGGCGAAGTGGGCCTTCAGGCCCGGGAGAGACGGGGCAATCGTGGCATTGGCCATGATCGTCATCGAAGCGACAAGCAGAACGGCAACGGTGACGAGCCGGCCCGGCGCCTGCGGCACCGGCATGGAGGATGTGGTCATTGGGGGCAGTCCTGTTGGGGCCAGCGAGGCATAGGAATAACAGCCACCGCCGGAGAGGTTCCTTGCGCTCAATTTAGGGTCGGGTCATGATGCTGCACAAGACCCGCATCATTGGAAGGCTTGTGCAGCTATATGGACAATGACCTCGACCTCTCTGCCGTCCGCGCCTTCCGCTCCGTCGCGCGCGAGGGCTCCTTTTCCAACGCTGCGCGGGCGCTGCGGGTGCCGAAATCCACGGTCTCCAAACGGGTGCGCGATCTGGAAGACCGGCTCGGCGTGCGGCTGATCGAGCGCACCACCCGCCAGCTCAGGCTGACGGCCGAGGGCGAGGTGCTGGTGGCCCGGGCCGACCGGCTGCTGAGCGAGGCCGAGGACATCCGCCGCGCGCTGAGCGATTCCGGCTCTGCCCCGCGTGGACATCTGCGCATCGCGGTGCCGCAGATCATCGGCCAGCTGATGATGGGCCGCGTCGGCGCCACCTTCCGCGCCCGCCATCCCGACATCACGCTGGAATGCGTGTTCCTCGACCGGCCGCCCGACATGCTGGAAGAGGGATTCGACGGCGTGCTGCGCGTCGGACCGCTGGAAGACAGCGGCCACGGCGCCCGGCGCATCTGCGAGGCGGTGTCGGTGCTGGTCGCGCCCCCCGGCCTGCCGGGGCTGGAGATGCTGCACGAGCCCGAGGACATCGCCCGCTTTCCGGTGGTGGGCCACACCCCGGCACATTGGGGCACATGGGAGCTGGTGCGCGCGGCGGATGGCGCATCCCGGCAAGTGGTGCCGGTGCCGGCGCTGTCGATGGGATCGGCGCTGGCGGTGCGCGAGGCGGTGATCGCCGGCGCCGGGCTGACGCTGCTGCCCTACCTGCTGGTGGCGCCCGACATCAAGGCCGGGCGCCTGATCCGGCTTTTGCCGGACTGGGAAGGAAACCGAAAGGACATCCACTTCGTATACCCTTCACCACAATCGGCGACCGCCCGGCTTCGGGCCTTCATCGATGTGCTGGTGGAAGAGATGCGGCGCCCCGGCAGCGCCTGGATGCCGGAACCGCGGGAGCGCGCCGGCAAGGGTTGACGGGCTGCGCTCATCCGGCGACAGACGGGCGGAACACAGGATGGCAGGCATGACCGCGACACCACAGATGGCAGGGCCCGCGGGCCACCCAGGCAAGGGCCGACGCCGATGAGCGCCCCCTCCCCCGCCGCCCTCGCCCTGCGCGAGGCGCTTGGCCGCTACGCCACCGGCGTGACCATCGTCACTACCGAAGGTCCGCAGGGCCCCGTCGGCATCACCGCCAACAGCTTCACCTCGCTGTCGCTGGACCCGCCCCTGGTGCTGTGGTGCCCGGCCCGCAGCTCCTCGCGCTTCGCCGCCTTCGCCGGCGCCTCCCATTACGCGATCCATGTGCTCGGCTCGGACCAGCTCGAACTCTGCCGCCGCTTCGCCCGCTCTGGCGCCGATTTCGACGGCATTCCGCTGGAGGCCACGCCTGAGGGCCAGCCGCTGCTGCCGGGCTGCCTCGCCCGTTTCGATTGCCGCGCCCATGCGGTGCATGAGGGCGGCGATCACGCGATTCTGGTGGGCGAGGTGCTGCGCGCGGTGACCACCACCGGCGATCCCCTGCTGTTCTGGGGCGGGCGCTATGGCGATTTCCTGCATCACCGTTAAGCGATTTCCGCCCGGTTCAGCGTTACAGTCGCGGCAGGCAGTAGCAATCCGGCGCTGAAATGCTAGATATGTAAAAACCTCGGGTTACATTCATGCTGCTTGACGACCGCATCGACCAAGATATCGACCCTGCCTGCCCTCCGCTGGATGCGGAGGATATGATGGCGCGGGCGCAGGACGCCTCGAACCTGCTCAAGGCGCTGGCGCATGAAGGGCGGCTGATGATCCTGTGCCACCTGTCCGCCGGCGAGAAGTCGGTGACAGAGCTCGAAACCCTCCTCTCCTCGCGGCAGGCCGCCGTCAGCCAGCAGCTGGCGCGGCTGCGGATGGAGGGGCTGGTGGCCGCCCGGCGCGAGGGCAAGGCGATCTATTACTCGCTGAGCGATGCCAAGGCCGCGCGGCTGGTCGGGATGCTGTATGAGATGTTCTGCGCCCCGGATGCCGCCTAAGCCTCAGGTCCGGAACACCCGGTAGATCGCGGGAATCACCAGCACCGTCAGCAGGGTCGAGCTGAGCAGCCCGAACAGCAGCGACAGCGCCAGCCCCTGGAAGATCGGGTCCGCCAGGATCACCACCGCCCCGATCATCGCCGCCACCGCAGTCAGCAGGATCGGCTTGAAGCGGATTGCCCCCGCCTCGATCAGGATGTCGATCTTGGTCTTGCCGGTGGGGTCGGCATGGCGGATGAAATCCACCAGCAGGATCGAGTTGCGCACGATGATGCCTGCCAGCGCGATGAAGCCGATCATCGAGGGGGCAGAGAACGGCGCATCGAACAGCCAGTGCCCGCCCATGATGCCCAGGAAGGTCAGCGGGATCGGGGTCAGGATCACCAGCGGCAGGCGGAAGCTGCCGAACTGCGCCACCACCAGGATGTAGATCCCCAGCAGCGCCACGCCGAAGGCCGCGCCCATGTCGCGGAAGGTGACCCATGTCACCTCCCACTCGCCATCCCAGAGCAGCGTCGCCACGGATTCGTCCTCGGGCTGGCCGTTGAGCCGCACCACCGGGCGCCCGCCCTCGCCCCAGTCGATGCCGTCAAGCAGCTCGCCCACCGCGATCATCCCGTAGAGCGGGGCCTCGAAATCCCCCGCAAGCTCGGCCTGCACCATTTCGGCCTCGCGGCCATTGTGGCGGAAGACCGGGAAGCTGGCGCGTTCCTCGGTGATCTGCACCACGTCGCCAAGCTCCACCACACCGCGCGCGCCGGGCAGCAGGTTTGCCGGGATCGGGGTGGACAGCGCCGCCTCGTCCAGCACCCGCGTGCCCTTGGCCCGCTCCACAATGATCGGGATCGGCTGCCGCCCCTCGCCGCGGTGCGAGTAGCCGACGGTTGTGCTGCCGTTCAGGATCGCCAGCGTGTCGAACACGTCGGCCTCCTGCACCTCGAAGAACTCCAGCTCGTCCTGGCCGATGGTCGCGCGCAGCCGGCGCGGCTGCACCCCGAAACTGTCATCGACATCGACGATGAAGGGCACCTCCTCGAAAGCCGCCCGGATCTTCGCGGCGGCGGCGCGGCGGGTTTCGGCATCCGGGCCATAGACCTCGGCCAGCAGCGTGGACATCACCGGCGGGCCGGGCGGCGGCTCTACCGTCTTCAGCACCGTGCCCGGGGGCAGCGCCAGCGCGTCCAGCCGGCTGCGCAGGTCGAGTGCGATGTCATGGCTGCTGCGGTCGCGGTCATGGCGGTTCGCCAGGGTGATCTGCACCTCCCCAAGCTGGGGTTCCTCGCGCAGGTAATAGTGCCGCACCAGCCCGTTGAAGTTGAACGGGGCCGAGGTGCCGGCATGGGTCTGCACCGACAGCACCTCGGGCAGATCCAGCGCAGCGCGGGCCACGTCCTGCGCCACGGCATCGGTCGCCTCGACGCTGGCGCCCTCGGGCAGGTCGATCACCACCGCCAGTTCCGACTTGTTGTCGAAGGGCAGCAGCTTGACCGTGACATCGCGGGTATAGAGCAGCGCGAGCGAGCCGAAGGACAGCACCACGGTGGCCAGCAGGAAGGTCAGCGAGCGCGCCTTGGTCGCGAGGATCGGGCGCGCGACGAAAGCGTAGATCCGTCCCAGCCGGCCACCCGGAGCGCCTTCATCTTCATGGTGCAACGGCGCGCGCCCGGCGATCTTGACCATCAGCCAGGGCGTTACGATCACCGCCACGAAGAAGGAAAAGATCATCGCCGCGCTGGCATTTGCCGGGATCGGGCTCATGTACGGCCCCATCATCCCCGACACAAACAGCATCGGCAGCAGCGCCGCGACCACGGTCAGCGTGGCAACGATGGTGGGGTTGCCGACCTCAGCCACCGCCTCGATGGCCTTGTGCACACGGTCGCCCGGCCCCTTCATACCCCAGTGCCGCGCGATATTCTCGATCACCACGATGGCGTCGTCGACGAGGATGCCGATGGAGAAGATCAGCGCGAACAGGCTCACCCGGTTCAGCGTGTAACCCATGATCCAGGCGGAAAAGAGCGTCAGCAGGATCGTCACCGGGATGACAATGGCGACCACGATCCCCTCGCGCCAGCCGATGGCCAGCAGCACCAGCGCGATGATCGACACCGTGGCGAGGCCGAGGTGGAACAGCAGCTCGTTGGACTTCTCGTTCGCCGTCTCGCCATAATCGCGGGTGACTTGGACCTCGATGCCCTCGGGAATCAGGTGCCCCTTCGCCATTTCGACCCGGTGCAGGACCGCCTCGGCCACCACCACCGCATTCGCCCCGGCGCGCTTGGCAATCGCCAGCGTGACGGCGGGGCTGCGGGACGGCGAGCCATCCTCGGCCCGGGTGACATTGGCAACGATATGGTCCGAGGTATCGGCCACGAATTCCACATCCGCCACATCGCCCACATAGACCGGGCGGCCGTCGCGCGCGGTCAGCAGCAGCGCGGCAATCTCGGCCGGGGCGGTCAGCGTGGCGCCGGCGACAAGGTCGATCTGCTCGCCGCTGTTCCGCAGCCGGCCGGTGGAAAAGGCGCGGTTCGCCTGCTGCACCTTGCTCGACAGCTGTTGCAACGTCACCCCATACATCGCCAGCCGCTCGGGATCGGGCGCAATGCGGATCGCCTCGGGCGCCTCGCCAACGAGGTAGGTCAGGCCGACATCCTCGACCTTCATCAGGTCGGCCCGCAACTCGCGGGCCACGCGGGTCAGGTCATTGGCACCGATGTCAGCGCCCGGCGCGGCGGTCAGCGTCAGCGCCACGATCGCCACATCGTCGATGCCGCGCCCCACCACCAGCGGCTCGGGGATGCCTTGTGGCAGCCGGTCGATATTGGCGCGGATCTTCTCATGCACCCGCAGGATCGCGGTGTCGGAATTGGTGCCGACCACGAAGCGCACCATCACCAGCGCGCCGTCGTCATCGGTCTGCGAGTAGACATGCTCGACGCCGGAGATGCCCTTGACGATGGTTTCCAAGGGTTCGGTCACCAGCTTCACCGCATCCTCGGCCCTGAGGCCGGGGGCGCTGAGGTGGATGTCCACCATCGGGACGGAAATTTGCGGCTCCTCCTCGCGCGGCAGGCTGATGAGGGCCACGAGGCCGACGGCCAACGCGGCAACGATGAACAGCGGCGTCAGCGAGGAGCGGATGAAGGCGCGTGTCAGGCCGCCGGCAAGGCCGAGCGGCCCGCGGAACGGGGCTTCACTCATCGCCGGTCACCACGGTGTCGCCAGCGGCAAGGCCGGTGAGCACCTCGACCATCTCGGTGCCGTCCACCAGATGCGCGCCGCCCAGAACCACGATGCGCTCCACGCTGTTCTCGCCAACCACGACGCGGACGAAGTCGAGCCCCGAGCGGATGGCGACGGAATCGCGCGGCACCAGCAGCGCCTCACGGCTCCCCATCGGCAGGCGCACCAGCACGCGTGCGTCGACAAAGGCCGCGTCCAGCCCCTGCACTTCGACATCGGCGATCACGCGGCCGTTCTCGATCTGCGGATAGACCTTGACCAGCTTGCCCTCCGCCGGGCCCGCTGTCGTCTCTATGCCAATCGCCGCGCCCTCGGCCAGCAGCGCGGCGTGGCGCTCTGGCACGGCAAGACGCAGGAAAAAGCCGCCGCCACCGATGGTCGCCACCGCCTCGCCCGCCATCACCACCGCGCCGCGGGTCTGCGGCACTTCCAGCACCCGGCCAGACACCGGGGCCAGCACCGTGCCTTCGGCCGCCTGCTGCTCCACCACCTGCCGCTGTGCCTGTTGCGCGGCGATCTGCCCCGTCAGCACATCCAGCTGGGTGCGCAGAGTATCCAGCCGCTGCGCGGTGCTGACGCCGCGGGCCAGCAACTCCTCGCCCCGCGTCAGCTCCGCCTGCGCATTCTCCTGCTGCGCGCGCAGGGACCGGAGCTGCGCATCGATGGCGCCGATCTGGAAGCCCAGCTTCTGGTCCTCGATCTGCGCAATCGGCTGACCGGCCTGCACGGTATCGCCTTCGGTCACCATCACCTCAATGAGCGTGCCCCCCAGCCGTGCCCTCGCCGGGATTGTGTCGCGCGCCTCAATCCGGCCCGCGACGGCCTTCCAGTCCGTCACAGACTGCGGCGCCAGCACAAGCGTATCGGCCACAGCAGGCGCCGCGGCGGCAGTGGCCAGCAGCGCGATAAGCAACAGGGCTCGCATCGGGGTGATCCTTCCGGACAGATATATTCCGAGGCATGAATGTGATGGCCCGGGCGGCAGAGTCAATATCTGCCGGGTATCTCTGTCTACATCACAATCCGGGTTGTCGGCGCCCTATTCGCGCAGGTCGACAAGGTTGACGCGCAGGGCCAAGGCCAAGGTGTTCAATTCCCCGAGCGTCGGGCGGTGGCGGCGGGCCTCGATGGCCCGCAGGAGCGTCGGTTCAAGATCGGCAATCCGCGCGAGCTGATCGACCGTCAGGCCCGCGGCACCACGTGCCGCCGTCAGCGGGTGGTCCGTCGCGTGGATCCTTGGATCATCAGCCATGTGAGCACCGGAGAATAAGCACGAGAAACGCACTCACTCTGCAAAAGTTCCGGAAACTTCAAGTGATATTTCAGATCGAGGCGAAGTCAGGCTGGATTGCCGGCAAACCTGTGTCCGAAACTCAGCCTTCCACGACCCGAAGGCCACCCTCACGCGCGGCGGCAACGAACGCGTTGCGGGCAGCTTCGCCTTCGACAAGGCCGGTAATGGCATAGAGGTTGATCCGGCGCGCATCCGAGATCTTCTGCCCCTCGACACCGGGCCAGCGGTCGGCGCGCATCAGGACTTCGGCCTGAGCAGGGCCGCGGACAGACAGGATGTCGGGACCGCCCTCATCGCAGACGAGCCGCACCGCCTTGTTCCAGTCCGCCATCTGCCATCTCCTCGAACGCACCATCCACGCGCCGCGCACCCTTGGGTCCGCGATTGGCCAAACAATAGCGAAGTCGGTGCGCGCGCGCATCCTGTCCAAAAAGGCAGGTCGGTCCGTGGCTTCTGTTGGAATGCGTGATGTGGTGCCCCCAGAGAGACTCGAACTCCCGACCCTCTGATTACAAATCAGACGCTCTACCAGCTGAGCTATAGGGGCATGCGGACGCAGATAGCCCGCGGCGCGCGGCCTTGCAAGGGTCTCGCTTACCTTGCCCGCGCCGGCGCGATGTTCGCCCGCGCCAGCAGCGCCACCGCCACGAGGCCGACCGCGATCACAAGAAGCGCGGCCGGGGACGCGTCGCCGAGATTCTCGAGGCTGGCCTTCTCATGCGTCCGCGTGGCCAGCGTTTCATAGTTGAAGGGGCGCAGCAGCATCGTCGCCGGCAGCTCCTTGACACAGTCGACAAAGACCAGCAGCAAAGCTGAGCCGATGGTGCCCTTCATCAGCGGCAGATAGACCGCCGCCAGCGCGCCGCCGGCATTCTTCCCCAGCGAACGGGCCGCCATCGGCAACGAGGGCGAGACCCGGCCGAAGGCGGCATCCGCCGCCCCCTGCGCGATGGCGAAGAAGCGCACCACATAGGCCAACACGATGGCGCTGGCAGTCCCGGTCAGCATCAGCCCGGGATCGGTGCCGGTCAGCGCCAGCCAGCCATCGGCGAGGCGATGATCGAGCGCGGCGAGCGGGATCAGCAGCCCGACCGCCAGCACCGCCCCCGGCGCGGCATAGCCAAGCGCGGTGAAGGGCATCAAGAGCCGCGGCGTCGCGCGGCCGGTCAGGCGCACCCCGTAAACCATGAACAGGGCGGCAACGACGGTCAGCACCGCGGCGATGCCGCCGGTGGTCAGCGTGTGCATCAGCGCGCGGGCCAGGCCGGGCGAGACCCAGGCCTCGGGGTTGGCCGCGGCATGTCCGGCCATCACCGCCACCGGCAGCACGAAGCCAAAAAGGAAGGGCACAAGGCACAGCGCCATCGCCATCCAGCCCCAGGGCCCCGTCAGCGCAACCCGCGCGACCGGCCGCGGCTGGCGCGCCGACTGGTAGTAGCGCAAGCGCCGGCGCGACAGCTTCTCCAGCGCGACCAGCGCGAATACCAGGCTGAGGATCAGGCAGGCGATCTGCGCCGCGCCGCCGGCATTGCCCATCTCCAGCCAGGTGGTGAACACACCCGTCGTCAACGTCTGCACCGAGAAGTAGCTGACGACGCCGTAATCCGCGACCGTCTCCATCATCACGATGGCCGCGCCCGCGGCGATGGCGGGGCGCGCCAGCGGCAGGCCCACGCGCCAGAACAGCCCCAGCGGCCCGGCCCCAAGCGCGCGGGCGACCTCATAGGCACCGGCCGGCTGCTCGCGGAAGGCCGCCCGTGCCAGCAGATAGACGTAAGGATAAAGCGCCGCCGCCAGCACCACCACCGCGCCGCCCCGGGTTTTCACCGCCGGGAACCAGTAGTCGCGGGACGAGGCCCAGCCGAAACTCTCGCGCAGCGCGATCTGCACCGGGCCGGAATACTCCAAAAAATCCACCAGCGCATAGGCGCCCACATAGGCCGGAATCGCCAGCGGCAGCAACAACAGCCACTCCAGCACGCCCGACAGCGGAAAGCGATACATCGCGATCAGCCAGGCCGCCCCTGCCCCCACCGCCGCCGCCAGCGCACCGGTGCCAAGCGCCAGAACGGCCGTGTTGGTCAGGTAGCGCGGCAGGGTGGTGGCCACCAGATGCGGCCAGATATTCTCGGTCGGGTTGAAGGCCAGCCAGATCACCGACAGGATCGGCAGCGCCACCAGCGCCGCGATCAGTGCCGCGCCCGCGGACCAAAGCCCGGCTCCGGCCGCGCGCGCCTCTTGCCGGCGGATCGGCTGGGTCTGATGCTGGGCGCTTTTCATGGCGCAGCGGATACAGGATTGCCGTTTCCCTGTCCAGAAATCGCCGTATATAGCGGGCACAAGGTCGCACGAGCATAACAGAAGAAACGGGCGGAACACGCAATGCAGGTCGTCTATCACCTCGGGGCACATTCCACCGATGAAGAGCGGCTCGTGCGCGGGCTGCTGCGCTCCAAGGGTCCATTGGCCGCGAAGGGCGTCATCGTGCCGGGACCTGGCCGCTATCGCCCGATCCTGCGCGAGACCATGATCAAGCTGAAGGGCGGCCCCGCCAGCCGGGAGGTTCAGGAGGTTCTGCTCGATGCCGTGGCCGATGCCGACCATGTCGAGCGCCTGGTGTTCAGCAACGAGTTCTTTCTGTGCATCCCGCAGAAGGCCGTGACGGAAGGCGCGCTCTACCCGATGGCCGCGCGCAAGATTTCCGCGATGTCGAACCTGTTTCCGGACGATGACTGCGAATTCCACATGGCGCTGCGCAATCCCGCCACGCTGATCCCGGCGCTGCTGGGGCGGCTGGAGGGCGTCAGCTATGAACAGTTCGTCGGCGCGACCGACCCGCGGCAGATCCGCTGGCTGCCGGTGATCCAGCGGATGCTGGCGGCGGTGCCGGGCCGGACGCTGACACTGTGGTGCAACGAGGATACGCCGCTGATCTGGCCCGAGGTCCTGCGCGGGGTCGCGGGGGTCGGCGCCGAATTCGAGCTGGACGCCGATGTCGACGTGCTGGCGACGATCATGACCGAAGACGGGCTGAAGCGCCTGCAGACCTATCTGGCCAGCCATCCGGCGGCCAATACCGACCAACGCCGCAAGATCGTGTCGGCCTTCCTGTCCAAATTCGCCAAACCCGAAGAGCTGGAGGTGGAGGTGGCGCTGCCGGGCTGGACCGAGGCGCTGATCGACGAGATCACGGATGCCTATGACGAGGATGTGGCCGAGATCGCGGCGCTGCCGGGTGTGCGTTTCGTCACCCCCTGAGCGGTGAGGTTTTTCTTTGGGCATCCGGGTAGCCCTGCCCCCAAGGCAGGCGCGCAGGCTGACTGCCGCCGATTCTGGGCGCGTGTCGCTGCCTTGCAAGGAACGTCCGCCGCCCCCGCGGGTTCTGTGTGCAAACGCTCCCCATCTGAAAGGTGACCCGATGCGACACACCGTGAACCGAAGTCTGCCGCTGCTGGCACTGGCCGGAATTGGCTGGCTCGTCTGGTCGGTCAGCCGCCGCGAGGCGCACAGCCCGATGGCGCTGCTGCCGCAACCGCAACCCAAGGGTGAGAGTGGGCAGAAGTCAGCCGGCCACGCAGCGTCAGGCGCAAGGACCGGCGCGGCAGCGGGCAAGGCCAAGCCCGCCCCCAAACCCGTGAAGCCGGCAAAGCCCGATGCGGCAGCGGAGGGGTTCGAGCCTGTGCGCGCGGCCGGGCCCAGCCAGATGAAAGACCCGCCTCGCGACTGGGATGAAGTGGACGAAGAGAATGACGAATCCTTCCCCGCCAGCGATCCGCCCGGCCGCTACTGAGCCAGGTGCTCCGATCTTTGGACAAGGACAGGCCGGCCCCCTCTACGGGTCGGCCTGTTTCTGAAGCGGCTGCAGAGGCGCGCTACAGCAGCGCCATGACCGACAGCACCAGCAAGATCCCCACCAGGATACCAAGCGCGCGGCCACTGGCGCGCGATCCTTGGCCGGCATTGCCGGGCGAGGCGGCGGGCGCGCCTGCGGGGCCGGGGAGAAGGGGAGCGACAGTGGCTTTGGCCGGGCTCCCGCCAAGAGTCCGGGCCTGGCCGGGGCGCGGACCGCCCGTCGCCGGATCTTCGGGGAGGGGCGGTGCCGCGGGACTGCCAGCCGCCATCGCGGCAGCTTCGATCTCGGCGCGCGGCGGGTCGGGGGGGGTTTGGGACGGGTGCATCGCTGTCTCCTTGATGAGCGCTCCGACGATGCGGCCGAGCGGGGCATTGCCAGAGCGGGCCCCGCCAATCAACATTGAGCTGATCGGCTATGGGGTTTGCAGAGACAACAGCGCGCAATAAGCTTTCGTTCCCGCGCGCCGATTCCGCAGGCGACGATCCGCACCCGCATTGCTTGACGAGGTCATCGGCAGGACCGGAGAGACCCAAATACACATTCCGGCCCGGCCCAGGGAACAGATTGTCGCCCCGGGCCGTTTTGCCCCCAGCAGGGCCGTGAGCGGCCCGTCGAAAACGCTGCGCCTGTCCCTGCGGCCGAGGCGCCCGAAACCGAAGGAGACTGACCATGTCCGCCCCCGATACCAATATCGAGAAGCAGAAGCGTCGCCACTGGGCGCCGCTCGTTGGCAGTGCAATCGTCGTCGTCTTCGGGATTGCCATGATCTTGTGGTGGGCGCTGGAGCAGTCGGCCCAGGCCCCAGAAACCGAAGCCCCGGCCGCGACAAGCAGCGATATCGGCCCCGCAGCCGACGGCGGCGCGGGCGATACCGCCGCGACCATCGACGCGGGCGGCAATGTCAGCGGCACGCAGCCCGAAGTCACGGTCGATCAGACCACCGGCACCGGCACCGCGGATACGCTTGGCACGCCGCCCGCAGCCGTTGCGGATTGATCTGTCCTCGCGGGGCGGCGCAGCGCGCGCCCGCCTCCTCACGTAAAGGCACTCCGATGACCGATCCCGACGCAGCTCTCGATGCCCAAGCCATCGCCCCGCGGCTGATGCGGCTGGAGGCTATGGTGATCGCGCAGCGCAAGGTTCTGCTGCGGCTGATCGCGCAGTCGGGTTCGGCGGCCGCTTTGCACGACGATCTCGCCGGGCGCGAAGTGTTTCAGGGGCATGAGGAAGATCCGGGCGTCCTGCCCTCGGCCGAATACGCGCTGGAGGCTGCGGTGGCCGAAGAGTTGCGCCGCCTCGCGCGCGAGGTTGAGGCGATGGCGGGCGTGCCCGCGGCAGGCTAGTCTCAGGCGGCCACGGCGAGGCTGACCGGGCAGAACGGAACGATCTCCACCCCCTCCCCGTCGAACGTGCAGAAGCTGCCCTGCGGCACCTGCTCCCATGCCTCACCGCTCTCCAGTGGCTCCGACACGACCGCCCGCCCGGCGCGGGTCGGCGACCAGCGGTGATAAAGCGACGGCGCCTGATCGTCGGTCGCATAGCGCACCGCGTAGAGGCGCACGCCATCCGACAGCGCGGCGGTCAGCCGGATATGCGGGGCATCGCCCTTCTGCCGGCTCAGCGCCTCGAACTTCGCCACCGCGCGTTCCAGCGCGCCGCGCGGATCGCTTGCCATCCCCTCGCCAAGCGCGGTCAGGAACAGCGCCTCGCTGTCGGTCGCGCCCTTGCGCTGCGGGTAGAGCGCATCGGGGATCAGCATTTCGGCATCGCGGCGGAAGGCGTCATAGCCGCCGACCTGGCCGTTATGCATGAAGGACCAGCGGCCCACGGCAAAGGGATGGCAGTTGTTGCGGCTGGTCGCGGTGCCGGTCGAGGCGCGGACATGGGCGAGGAACAGCCGCGATTTCACTTGGGCGACGAGGCTGCGCAGGTTTGGGTCCGACCAGGCGGGCATCACGTCACGATAAAGGCCCGGCTCCTCGCGCTCACCATACCAGGCAAGGCCGAAGCCATCGGCGTTGATCGCCGACAGGCATTCGGTGGCGCAATGGCTCTGGTGGATCAGCGAATGGCCGGGACGGCTGACGATCTCTTCGACAAAGATCGGTGCGCCGGTATAGGCAGCCCAACGGCACATCTACTGCGCCCCCATGGTGCCGCGCGCGATAGCGCGTCTTGCCGCCCTGCCCTGCATCATCCGCCTCTTGGTTTTGGCGTCATGATACCGTCATGTTGCGCTGCGGCAAGACGGATTCTGCGGCAAACTGTCAGGGTGCGGTTTCCTCGACGATCACAAGCTCGCGCTCTGCCGCGCCAAGGGCATGGGACAGCGCCGCCTGGTACTCGGCGCTGTGATAGCAGGCCTCGGCCGCCTCGACAGACGGGAAGCGGGCCACCACGTTGCGCGGCCGGTCCGTGCCCTCAAGCTGCACATAGCGCCCGCCGCGGGCGACGAACACGCCGCCATGCGCGGCGATGGCGGGTCCGGCCAGCTTGGCGTATTTGCCGTAGGCCTCGGGGTCGGTGACGGTGACATGCGCGATCCAGAGTGCGGTCATCGGTAGTTCTCCCTTACAGGTTCGCCAGGACGGCTTCGGCCGCCGCGATGGCCTCGGCCGCTTTCGAGGGGTCAGCGCCGCCCGCCTGCGCCATGTCAGGCCGCCCGCCGCCGCCCTTGCCGCCAAGCGCCTCGGCCGCCGCGCGCACGAGGTCCACGGCAGAGATGCGCGCCGTCAGATCCGCGGTCACGCCCGCCGCCACCGCCGCCTTGCCGCCGGTGTCGGCCACCAGCAGCACCGCGCCGGACCCGACCCGCGCCTTCATCTCATCGACCAGCGCCGGCAGATCCTT
>Ga0209347_1003310_pt1 | contig 19116 bp, 16 predicted proteins | sample AutmiccommuBRH23_FD_187382 | JGI IMG/M metagenome (GOLD analysis project Ga0209347, IMG submission 187382) | Deep subsurface microbial communities from Mt. Terri, Switzerland - Autotrophic microbial communities BRH/23 (SPAdes) (version 2) | ecosystem: Environmental > Aquatic > Deep subsurface >...
CCCCTCGCCCCTCGCCCCTCGCCCCTCGCCCCTCGCCCCTCGCCCCTCGCTTTTCTGGATGAACGTACAATGGCGCGAACAAAAGGCCACCCATCCCGTAATCGAATTGAGCCGATGAACGTCGACCGATCCTCCCTCGACGCCCTCCGCATCCAACGCGGCGAGGAGCGTCCCCCCGCGCGGCGAGCCATCTGGATCGCGGCTGCGCTCGTCCTGATTGCCGCCGTAGCGCTCGGGTGGTGGCTGCAGCGCCCCGCCGCCGCCTCCATCCAGGTCGCCACGGCGACGCCCGCTCCGGCCGGCGGCGGGACGACCGCGCTGAACGCGACCGGCTACGTCACGGCCCGCCGCCAGGCGACGGTCTCCTCGAAGGTGACCGGGAAGGTCATCGAGGTCCTGATCGAAGAGGGAATGCAGGTTCGGGAGGGCGACATACTCGCGCGGCTCGACCCGGCGACGACGTCGGCAGGACTGAGGCTGACCCAGGCGCAGGCCACGGCGGCCGAAAGCGCCCTTCGGGAGACGGCGGTTCGGATCGAAGAGGCACGGCTCGAGCTGAACCGGGCGCGAAGCCTCGCCGAACAGAAGGTCGCGAGTCAGTCGGATCTCGACCGCGCGCAGGCTCAGCTCGACGCGCTCGAAGCGCGCCTGGCGGCACAGCGCGACGAGCTCGCGGTCTCCCGCAGGCAGGTGCAGCTCCGCGAACAGGATTTCGAGGACACCATCATCCGCGCTCCCTTTTCGGGCGTGGTCGTCTCCAAGAACGCCCAGCCTGGCGAGATGATCTCGCCGATTTCGGCCGGCGGAGGTTTCACGCGCACCGGCATCGGGACGATCGTCGACATGAATTCGCTCGAGATCGAGGTCGACGTGAACGAGTCCTACATCAACCGGGTCGCGCCGGGGCAGCCCGTCCGCGCGACGCTCGATGCCTATCCCGACTGGCAGATCGCCGCGCACGTGATCACCGTCGTTCCGGCGGCGGACCGGCAGAAGGCGACGGTGCGGGTGCGCATCGCGATCGACGAGCCGGATCCGAGAATTCTTCCGGACATGGGAGTGAAGGTTGCCTTCCTGTCGGGGGAGACCGCGCAGAGCAGCGGCGCCGCAGTGGTGATTCCGCGGGCGGCACTCCGCCGCGATGGCGAGCAGGACGTGGTTTTCGTGGTGAGCGACGAAAAAGTCGAGCGGCGCGCGATCTCGGTCGGGTCGGCGCAGGGTGAAGAAGTGACCATTCTCGCGGGGCTGACGGCCGGCGAGCAGGTCGCCATCGGCGGTCCGGCCGACCTCAAGGACGGGGACCGCGTCCGCGTGGCTGAAAGTTCGTAGAGAAGGAGAACGCGAATGAAGGATGGAGAAGCTCTGGTCCGGCTGCGCGAGGTGGAGAAGACGTTCCGGCGGGGCAGCGAGGAAGTTCACGTTCTCTCAAAGCTGGATCTCGACATCCCCCGCGGTGAGTTTCTCGCGCTGATGGGGCCTTCGGGGTCGGGCAAGTCGACGCTGCTGAATCTGATCGCGGGGCTGGACCGGCCCACGCGAGGGACGATCGATATCGACGGCCAGCGGATCGATACGATGGGCAGCGGCGAGCTGGCGCGCTGGCGCGCAAGGCACGTCGGGCTGGTGTTTCAGTTCTACAACCTCCTCCCGGTGCTCTCCGCCGCGCGGAACGTCGAGCTTCCACTCCTTCTGACATCGCTCTCTAAGAAAGAACGAGCCAGCCACGTCGAAACGGCGCTGGGGATCGTCAATCTCGCGCACCGCGCGAAGCACTCCCCGCGGACGCTGTCGGGCGGCGAGCAGCAGAGGGTCGGCATCGCCCGGGCGATCGTGACCGATCCCTCGATCATTCTCGCTGACGAGCCGACGGGAGACCTCGACCGGAAGACGGGCGACGGGATTCTCGACCTGCTCGAGGCGCTCAACCGGGAGCATGGCAAGACCATCGTCATGGTCACGCACGATCCCCACGCCGCGAAGCGCGCCGCGCGCACGCTCTACCTGCTCGACGGGCGGATATCGACGGAGATGGCGGCGTGAAGTACCTGGCGCTCCTGTTCGCGAACTTCCGGCGTCACCGGCTGCGCACCACGCTCACCATCCTTTCGATCGCCGTGGCCTTTCTCCTGTTCGGATACCTCGGCGCAATCCGCAATGCCTTCTCCATGGGAATCGAGTTCGCGGGAGCGGACCGCCTGGTGGTGCGCCACAAGGTCTCGATCATTCAGCTCCTTCCGGTCAGTTACGAGTCGGACATCGAGGCGATCCCGGGCGTGGCCGAGGCGATGCACCAGACCTGGTTCGGCGGGATCTATCAGGAGCCGAAGAACTTCTTCGCGCAGATTCCGGTCAAGCCGGAAGAGCTGTTCACCATCTATCCGGAGTTCGTCGTCTCCGCCGAGCAGAAGGAGGCCTGGTCGCGGATCCGCACCGGTGCCATCATCGGCCGGAAAACGGCCGAGAAGTACGGGTTCGGAATCGGCGACAAGATCCCCATTCACTCCCCCATCTGGCCGTCGAAGGGAGGGGGAACGTGGGAGTTCGACGTCGTCGGCATCTACGACGGAGCGGAGAAGGGGACCGACACCACGCAGATGTTCTTCCGGCACGACTACTTCGACGAGAACCGTGAGTACGGCGAGGGGCAGGTGGGGTGGTACGTCATCAAGGTGGCCGATCCCGACCGGGCGGACGCGATCGCCAAGCAGGTCGACGACCTGTTCGCCAACTCTCCGGCGGAGACGAAGACCGAGACCGAGGGGGCATTCGTGAAGGCGTGGGCGGACCAGGTAGGGAACATCGGAGCGATCGTCACCGCTATCCTCACCGCGGTCTTTTTCACCATCCTGCTGGTGGCCGGCAACACGATGGCGCAGGCGGTCCGGGAGCGGACGCGGGAGCTCGGCGTGATGAAGGCGGTCGGGTTCACCGGCGCGCAGGTCGTGGCTTTCGTGCTGGGAGAGTCGCTTCTGATCGCCCTCATCGGCGGGGGGATCGGACTGACGCTCGCAAAGCTGCTGACGGCCGCGGGCGATCCGACCGGCGGCGCGCTGCCGATCTTCTACCTTCCGGACCGTACCCTCGTGCTCGGTGTCGCCTTCGTATTTCTGCTGGGGATCGTCGCGGGGCTGATTCCGGCGCTTCAGGCCATGCGTCTCGATACGGTCGAGGCGCTCCGGAGGGAGTGAGATGGTGAACTGGTTCTCTCAGGTCGTCGCGCTGATCGGGTTCAACCTCAAGACCCTTCCGGAGCGGAAAGGCTCGGCTGCGGCCGCGGCGTTCGGAATCGCGGGTGTGGTCGCGGTTCTGGTCGGCGTTCTGTCGATCGGGCAGGGGTTCCAGCGCGCCATGGTCGCGGCGGGGGACACGGACCGCGCGGTGGTTCTCCGCTCAGGAGCCGATACGGAGATGACGAGCATCCTGGGGCGCGAGGAGGTCCGGATCGTCTCTGACGCGCCGGGAGTCGCGCGCGCCGAAGGGAAGGCACTGGTCTCTCCCGAGCTGTTCGTCATCATCAATCTTCCGAAGCGCTCGACCGGCACGGACGCCAACGTCGCCATGCGCGGCGTCGAGCCCGCGGGCTTCGGAGTCCGCCCGGAGCTGAAGATCGTCGAGGGGCGCGCGTTTGCGTGGGGACGGAACGAGGTCGTGGTGGGACGGGGAGCGGAGCTCGAGTTCGCCGGGCTCGGCATCGGCTCGACTCTCGACCTCGGCGCCAGCCGCTGGACGGTCGTCGGAATTTTCGAGGCGGAGGGTGGGGTGGCGGAGTCGGAGATCTGGACCGACGCGGCCGTCCTCGCACCTGCCTACAGGCGCGGCGACAGCTTCCAGTCCGTGCTCGTCCGGCTCGCCTCGCCCGGCACGTTCCAGAATTTCAAGGACGCGCTCACCGCGGACCCGCGAGCCAACGTGAAGGTCGTGCGTGAGACCGAGTACTACGCCGAGCAGTCGCAGATGATCTATCTGCTGATCACCGGTCTCGGGACGATCATCGCCACGATGATGGGGGTGGGAGCGATCTTCGGAGCGCTCAATACGATGTACACCGCCGTCGCGTCGCGGGCCAGGGAGATCGGGACGCTGAAGGCGCTGGGGTTCCGGAGCTCGCCCGTCATCCTGTCGATCCTCGTCGAGTCCGTCGTTCTCGCGACCATCGGGGGGACCGTCGGCGCGCTCGCGGCATGGGCGCTGTTCGACGGCTACCGCGCCGCGACGATGAACTGGCAGAGCTTCAGCCAGGTCGCATTCGCGTTCGAGGTCGGTCCCAGGCTTCTCGTGAACGGGGTGATCTACGCGGTGCTGATCGGCATCATCGGCGGCCTCTTTCCCGCCATCCGCGCGGCGCGCATGCCGGTGTCGAACGCCCTCCGGGAGGGGTAGGAGCGCCTACCCCTCTACCAGGACCTCGAGCTGCCAGAGGTCCTGTTCGCTGCCGCGCAGGATCGGGGTGAGGCTCGACATCGCCGTTCTCCCGATGCTGCTCTCGAGGTGTCGCAGCTCGGTCAGGCTTTCCACCACCTCGGGATCGCGCTTCACGGCGAATCCGCTCTCTTTCATCATCAGGATACCTTTCGCCCTGAGTGAGAGCTCGGTGTGAAGTCGCAGGTAGCAGAGCATGTCGACGAGCACTTCTCCCGGATAGAACTGGCGCAGCGAAGCGAGATAGAGCCCGATCGGCGAGCGGGTGAACTCACCCGAGTTGATCAGCCGGAGCACCTCGTTGTTCATGTCGAAGCCCGACCCCAGCCAGTCCTGCAGTCTCCGCTCGCTGCGATGAAAGAAGTAGCTCATCAGATACGGCAGCGTGACCACGACCAGAAGCGTCGAGAGGAGCGGAGAGAGGAGGAAATTGTTGAACACCGCGTGAATGAACGCGGCGAGGAGAAAGCCGGGGACGAAGGCTCGAAATGGAGGCGTCGAGACTCCCTGGGTCAATCCCTTGCTGACGATCGCGAAGATGGCCGTGGCTCCGCCGTGCATGAGCGCGGTGCCGAACCCCCGGACGAGCCACACCGCGAGAGAAGGTTCGGAAAGCGTGCCGAGGTAATAGAGGTTCTCGACCAGCGCGAAGCCGGCGCCGACGGCAAATCCCTGAATGGCGGTATCGACGAGGAAACCGACGCGGCGGCGGCGGATGAGGGCGACGATCAGCGCGCCTTTGAGAAACTCTTCGATGATCGGTGCGACCAGCCGGCCGAGGATCACCCGATGCAGATTGAGCTCATCCAGCAGGAGAAGGTTGATGCCGTATGCGACGACAGCCATCAGGCCGCCGAAAAGAGCGACCAGCAGGATGCGGCGAAGGCTCACCAGCTTGTAGCTGTCGAGATAAACGAGAGCCACGAGGAACAGGCAGACCGGCGCGAGCGCGACGAGAATCGACCAGAGGAGCTCGAGCGGTAGCATGGGGCGGAATCATGCTACCTCAGGAGTTTCAGGGAGATCATGACTTCGTCCGAAGATTCACCATGCTCGAAGGCCCGCGCATAGCCCACCGAGAACATCGACTCGAGGTTGGAGAACATTACCGTCGAAACGTCCAGCTGCACCCCGGCATTGGTCAGCTCGCGCCGGTCCGCGCTTTCGCTGATGTTCGTGACCAATCCCGAGCCGAACAGGGAGACTCGCGCCCAGTTCGCGTAGAGACCCGGTCGCCCGACTCTCTTGAATCGCACCGCCGGCAGGTTCCACTCGACCAGAAGCTTGCCGAAGTCCTTTCCCCCGATGTCGCTGATGTCGACTCCCGGAAAGGTGTAGAAGTTCTGGTATCGCTGCGATTTCCCGTAGTCGATGTAGTTGTTGCCGAATCCTCCGAAGAAGAAGCCGGCGAAGGGATCTCTCGAGTCGCCCCGGAAGGACCGCCCGGCCGAGGAGCGTACCCAGAGGGAGGAGTGGTCGATCGGAAGCAGGAACCCGCGGTCGTAGTTGCCGAAGAGGGCGGGGAGCAGCTCGGAATCGACGTGGTTCATCCGGGCCCGGAGGCTCCACGCAGTCCCTTTTTCCGCATCGACCGCGCCGATGGTCCGCCGGAGGTTGGAGTAGTCGAGGCTCGCGCCCAGCGTCGCATACCGGTCGATGTTCACCGGGACGTCCTGATAATCCGGGAGCGTGTCGAGATCGCCCCAGTACGCCCCGGTGATCGAGTAATTCAGCGTGCGAGGACGATCGAAAATGATCGAGTCCTGAAAGGAAAGCTGAAGCCCGTGCCCCTTCCGGCTCGCCTTGCTCGGTCCGAAGAGGTCGTAGAAATCGGTCGCGTTCCATCGGAGCTGCGCCTTCCATCTCGAGTAAGCGTAAACGGCGTTGAGATGAAACTGCTCGGAGCTTCGCAATGAGTCGTCGTCCGGAGTCACGGCGGCGGTGATCTTCAGCGATTGCAGGCCGAGGGGATCCGCGAAGTTGAATCTCATCCCGTACGCGAACTGGTCCTTGTATCCCTCGATCACCGGAAACATCGAGGCGAACCGAAGCGTGCGAATCGGGTCGTAATCGCCGTGACTGATCGTAACCTCGTCGAGATCGACGTCTGCCGGAGAGCCGGCCATCCACGTTTTCACCACCGGGTGGTCCTCGACCACACGCTGCCCGAGATAGTTCACCGCGTTGATGTCCTCCCGCTCTTCGATCGGGAGCAGAACCGGGCTGAAGCCGGCAGTGGTGTAGCGGTAGGCGACCATCTGGTCGGAGGAGATCGGAAGGGGGCGGAAGTAACCGGTCTCCGCATTGGTCAGGGCTTCGATCTCTCGTTTCTCGAGGTCGTAGCGGAACACGTTGGAGACTCCGGTGTAGTAGCTCGTCCCGTAGAGGTGACGCCCGTCGGGAGAGAACACGAAGTTCTGGGGGGAGTTGCGGGGGAACTCGTGCAGTCTCTCGTAGGCGCCGTTGCCGGCGAGGAGGTCGGCCGTCTTTATCGAGACCAGCTGCTGACGGCCGCCGATCTCGATCATCGAGGCCGACATCGTCGCCCCGTCGGGCGAGATGTCGAGGTCGAACACGTCCGTGCCGTAGTCGAGAGTGAGTAGCGTCTCCCATTGCTCGTAGGGAGGAGAGAATCGGACGATCGAGGAGAGTCCGTTATGGTGCTGTACGCCCCATAGCGTCTGATCCGCCGGATTCACGACGAGATCGCCGGTTCTCGCGTCCCGGACCAGGATACGCCGCCGCCCCGATTCGAGGTCGACTTCGTTGATGTCACGCCATCCCTGGCTGTTGTCGGTCGTGTAGAAGAGCTTTCGGCCGCGGGGGTCGAATGCCAGCGACGTCACGTAATAAAGCGCGGGCCCTTTGACCTCGGCGAGCTTTTGCGTCTCCCCGGTGGAGGGGTCGAGCGAAATGATCTGCGCGAATTGCCCGGGATAGTTGACGGCGGCGTAGATCAGCCCCGACTGCGGATCGAAGTGCGTGCGCGACACCGATCCGAGGGGCGTCTGGGCGAGGGCCCGCTCCTGGGGAGTGGATGAATCGTACTGGCGGATCAGCTCGAGATTCCCCGTCTGCCACTCTTTTTCCGATTGGATCCAGCGGCTCCATTCTTTATCGAGGGAGGTTCCGTAGACCTTCGTGAATTGCCGCGAGAAGTTCGGAGCGCTCCCCTCCCGGCGGTCGAACCATTCGAGCAGTTTCTCCGGGCCGTGCTGGTGAGCCAGCCAGGTGACGAACCTCGTTCCGTAGAGGTAGGAGTTCTGCCCCACCTGGAAATCGATGGTCTTTCCTTCCGACTCGAGCCCGACGACGTCGTAGAAATAGGCATCCTCGAGGACCATCGCGCGGAACACCATCTCGTCGTAGCCGCCCAGAGCGCGCCCGAGCCCTCCGGCCATCCAGGTCTCGAGGAAGACGGCGATCCCCTCGTGGTACCACCGCGGGGCGTACCACCGCGGGCTGGTGAGGTAGCTGTAGTAGATCGAGAGAGGATTCTCCTGTTCCGGCGCGACCTTCCCTCGGAACAGCTTTCTGAAGGTGAGATCGCGGCCAGCCCCCTTGTCCGTGGCCACGACATGAACGAGCTCGTGATGCATGAGCCAGTTCATCCGCTCGTTCGCGGGCATCGTGTCGTAGACGTAATCGAAAGGCTCCATTCCGATGCTCAGGTAGTTCCAGGGAACGGTCGACGTTCCCCCGTGCCCGTAATCGCCGAAGTCCTGGAACAGGAGCACGATCGGCTCGGAGGGGGTGTAATCGAACAGCTCCCGGTGAAACCGAAGCGAGTTCTCGAACGAGCGGGTCAGGTGATAGGTCAGGTACTGGTGAGACCTGTCGTAGTAGATGAGATCGAGAAACTCGGTCTGGCGGCGATAGAGCTGACCCGAGGCGGGAAGGGCCGCGAGCATGAGAAGCAGAAGACAGACCGCAATCCGAACGGGCTTCATCGGGCGTTCTCCGCGTGAGACGTCGAGTTGTCAGGAACCTCGCCATTTTAGACCGGTTGTCGGCGGGGGATCCTGGTTGCATCTGGCGGGAAGATCCGTCGCGGCGGCTTTCCTGCGGCAGAAAAAGCCGCGGTCCCCTTTTCGGGGGGACCGCGGCTGGAAAATGACCGGTGAATCAACGACCTACTGCTGACTCCTGCTCTGGAGCACCGCCATGCGGCTCTGGAGCTGCTCCGCCTGGAGGCCGAGGGCACTGTTCTCCGCATTGGCCATCGATCGCGCGGAGAGCGAATCCGCGAGACTTCCGAGGTGGCGCTGGAAGCTGGCGAGGTTCTGCGCCGACCGCTGCCGGCTCTCGAGGTTCCTCGCTCCGAGGTTAGCGGCGCGGCTCTCGAGCTGCTCTCTTGCTTCGAGATGCTCACCGATCGAGGCCAGCTCGGAGCGCATTCCGAACATGAATCGCTGGGCCATCAGAGCCTGCCGGCTCTGGAGGTCGCTGTCCACGCTCTGAAGCGCCCGGCTGACGCTCTGCAGGTTCTCATCTCTCATTCCGAGGCTCGAACGAGCCTGCAGGTTCTCCCTGGCGGAAGACGCCAGCATCGACATCTTCTCCAGCATCTGCGCCTCGTGCGACTGCATCTGATAGCGGGCCTGCATGTGGTTGAGCGCCCGATGTTCGAGCGACGCCGCTCGCTGAGCCAGGTCGGCGGCGAAGTTTGCCAGGGCCGTCCGGCTTTCGAGGTTCTCGGCCCGCGCGGCCAGCGCGCGGCTTGCCGCGGCGAGGACTCGCTGCTGGAGGAACCTGGCTTCGAGTTGCTGGACCTTTGCGGACAGCATCATCTCGTCCATCATCCTGCTCTCGAGGTTCTGTCTTGCTTCGAGGTGAGCGAGGACGCTTCCGAGCTGGTCGGCCATCGCCGCCGCGTCGCTGCTGGCGAGAGCGGCCTCGCGGCTCGCGAGCTGCCGCGAAACCGCCTCGAGGGTGTTGCGGGCCTGAAGGTCGTCGCGCGCCTGCAGGTCGCTGCGCGCCTGCAGATTCTCACTCGCCTGGAGGTTCATCCGCGCGTCGAGCGAACGAGCCATGTTGGCGATCGTCTGCTCGACGTTTGCGAGCTCCCGCGCCCCGAGCGCGTTCCGGTTCTCGAGCGCTCTCTGCACCGCCGCGAGATCCGCACTGTAGCTCTGGAGATCGGAGCGAGCCTGAAGCTCGGCCAGAATGCCGAGTGACTCCGCGGCTGCCGCGTCGGCCCGGCTGTCGAGCGTCTGGGTGAATCGGCCCAGCGCCTGGGCGTCGAAATCCGCAGACCCGAGATTCCGGGCGAACGAGGCGAGCTCCGCGCTCTCGCTCTCGAGCTTGACGCTGTCTTTCAGCAGGTCGCCGTAGATGGCCGCATCGGCCTTGCGGGCCTGTTCATCCCCCAGAATGACGTCGTTCGCACCGATCTGCTGCTCCTGGTGCTTCTGAACGGCGCCGATCGCCCCCTGGGTTTGAAGCTCGTCCACGGGGGGGTAGTAAAAGTATGCCGCGGTGATCGCGACGGCTGCGACTACGCCTGAGATGGAGAGTACTTTTCCTCGCTTGTTCATCGGTCCCTCCTGAAGGACGGGTTATGAATGCGTTTCTGACTGATTGCTCGTAACTACAGCCGACCGGGGGAAAAGTTGGTGGAAGCCTCAAATCGAACTTCGGTGGAAATGCTCGACTCCCCTCGACTCAGCGTCAGAGAGAGGGGGATGGGGTCGCCCGCTCAGCCGCAGGAAGCGGATCTCGGTGGGATTGGAGCCCAGAGTCGCGGTAACGAGCCCGTTCCGTTCGCTCGAGGGGTCGCCCGCGCTGCCGGCGGAGCCGACCGTCAGGAGGTTGGGATCGAATCGAACCTCGAGACGTCCGGGGCCGGGTGGGCGGAGCTCCGGCCGGAGGACCAGCTCGTCTCCCTCCCATGCCGTGAACACGACCCCCTCGATGCCGTTTCCGGCCATCGGAATTTGCCCGCGATCGGCACCCGCGGGTGCGGCCATCGTTCCCCGCATCTGGATAGGGTCGGTCTGGTGAACGAGGGCGGGAACGAGAAGGACGGCGAGGGCGAGAACGGCCGCCGCGGCGAGCGTGAACTGCATGACGCGCCGGTGCCTGCGCGGCGCGCTGGAGAGGCCCGAAACCGGGGTCTGGACCGGTCGCGGTGAGAGGCGCTCCACGTCGGCGGCGATCCGCCGGCGAAGGTCTTCCGGGGGATCGACTTTCGGACGGCGGTCGAGGATCTGATGGACCTCGCGCATCTCGGCATGGATGGCCCGGGCTTCCGGGTCTCTTTCCAATGCTTCGGCGATCGCCAGGCGCTCCTCGGGCGTGGCCCGCCCGTCGAGGTCGCGTTGAATGAGCTCTTCCAGTTTTTCCTTATGCATTGCGCCCGAGGCCTTTGGCGGCCAGCTGCAGCCGAAGCAGCTGGCGCGCGGAGTAGAGACGTGACTTGAATGTCTTGACCGGGATTCCCGCGATTTCCGCGGCCTGGTCGTAGGAGAGGCCGAGCGAGTGCCTGAGCACGACCGCGGCGCGGTAATCGGGTTGAAGCGTGGCCATGGCGGCTTCGAGGTGGGCGCCGATCTCTTTCGCTTCCATCCGTTCCGCGGGCCCGGCAGCGCGAGAAGGGAAGTCGGCGGCGATCGGCTCCCCGATTTTTCTGGCGGAGAGGAAGTTGATCGCCTCGTTGATCGCGATGCGGTAGAGCCAGCTGAAAAACGGCCTCCGCTGATCGAAGCTCTTCAGGTGCATGAATGCCTTCATGAATGCGGACTGGGACAGCTCCCGGCTGTCTTCGTAGTCGTTGACCATGTGAAAAATCGCATTGAACACGGGCTTCTGGTATCGGAGGACGATGTCGTCGAACGCCTCGGTTTCACCGCGAAGACATCGGCGCACGCATTCGCCATCCGTACTGTCCGAAGTACAGTGATTCGCCGCGAAAGTTGGTGCGACCTCCTGGATCATGTTCTCCATCTGCTCCGCCTCGAGGCGAGAGCCGCTCTAGCCGATCTCGAATATCTGGTCGAACCCCGAAAAGTGGAGCACGTCCCTGATGTGGTTGTTGAGGTTGACCAGACGGATCGAGCACCCCTTCGAGCCCAGCATCTTCTGCGTCGCCAGCAGGACGCCGAGCCCCGCGCTGGCGATGTACTCGAGCTTCGAAAAGTCCACGGTGCGGCTCTCGTCCAGCGCGAGGAGCACTTCCCTCGCCTTCTCGACCTGCGTGGCGTCCAGTCGTCCCGAGAGGAGAATCTCCCCATCGGGCCCGGTCTCGATCTCGAACATGGTCACTCCAGTCTCTTGTAGATGGTGATCCTGCTGGTCCGGTCGTGGTGCTCGTACTCGATCCGGTCGGCGAGCTTTCGAAGAAGATGGATTCCGAGCCCTCCCGGATGGCGGGCGTCGAGCGGCTCTCCGACCTCCACCTCCGGGAACTCCCGGGGATCGAACCGGTCGGCGTCGAAGTCCGTCACCGAGAGATGGAGCTCGCTCTGGCGGCGGTCGAGAACGATCAGGATTTCCCCGGGGTCGCCGGATCCGTACTTGACGGCGTTGGTGAAAAGCTCCTCGAGGACGAAGTCGATCGTTTCCCGATTGGGCCCGGTGAGCCCGTTGAGCCGGCAGAACTCTTCCGACATCGTCAGAAGACTCGAGAGCGCAGACATCTCTCGACGGAGGCGCATCTCCATGGCAAAGCCGGGCTCCTTCCGGCGACACCTGCAGCTACTGAATTGTCGGGACTGGTGGATTGTAGGCGCCGCCGAAAGGAAAAGGCAAACGGGCGAGGCTCAGTCCGCAACGACCCGCTTGAGGTAGCGGACCGCCATCAGGGTCAGGTCATCTGACTGAGGAGCTCCGGCGACGAACGCTTCGACCGTGGCGAGGATCGTGGAGACGATCCCGGCGGTTTCGAGTCTCGCATTCTCCTCCATAACCTCTCGAAGCCGGGTGGACGTGAAGAGCTCTCCGGCGGGATTTGCAGCTTCTGCAATGCCGTCAGTGTCGAGGTAGAGCGCGTCGCCCGGCGCGAGGGTGTGAACCTGCTCGACGAAGTGGAAGCCCTCGCTGAAGCCGAGCACGAGTCCCGGCATGGTCAGCAAGGGCTGGACCGAGCCGTCGCCGCCGATGAGCAGAGGCGGGTTGTGGCCGCCGTTGGCGTACCGCAGCTCGCCGGTCGTGAGATCGAGCACGGCGCAGAACGCAGTGACGAACATCTCCGGCTCGGACTCCTGCGCCAGCTGGCGATTCACCGCGCCCATGATCTCCGCGGGGTCTTTCCCCTGGAGGATCATCGAACGAAACAACGCGCGCGTCACGGCCATGAGCAGCGCCGCGGGCATGCCTTTGCCGGAGACGTCCCCGATGCAGAGATAGAGGCGATGATCGTCGGTGTGAAGGAAGTCGTAGAAGTCGCCTCCGACCTGAGTGGCCGGCCGGATGGCGGCGGCGATCTCGAACGGGGAGACATCAGTTCGGACCGGGAAGGCCTGCGGAAGCATCCGCATCTGGATCGCCCGCGCGACCCGCAGCGACTCGTCCATCCTCTCCTTTTCGAGAGCTGACTCCCGGAGGCGCGTCGACTCGAGCTTGATCGCCGCCACCCGCGCGATCTGCGCCGCCAGCTGGGCGTCTTCCTCGGTGATCACCCTCCCGGTGAACTGGTAGTCGAGGTAGAGAACCCCGAGAACGCGATCGTCGACCAGAAGAGGCGCGCAGAGCGCGGAACGGATCGATTGCATCGCGATCGAGTGGGCGGCCGCGAGGGACTCGTTGAGATCGACGTCGGTGTAGGAGAGCACCTTACGCTGGCCTACGATCTGGGAGAGAAGCGTTCGGCTGATGGTCAGCCGCTGCATTTCCGAGTTGTCCTTCGCGCGGAACTGGGCGATCTCGAGCGAGTCGTCGTCCTTTCCGAGCAGGGCGATCGCCACCCGCGAAGGCGACATCGCTTCCATGACGTGATCGACGATGGTCTCGAACAGCTCGTTCATCGTTCGCTCGCCAAGGAGCTCGAGAACGAGGCGGTGGATGATGACGGTGCGCTCGGCCGACTCGGTGACCTGTCGCTGATCGAGGACCAGGTCCGCGACCTGGGTGAGGTGGGTGGCTGCGTCCGGGACGGGGCTGGTCATTCCGGCCAGAGATGCTTCGTCCCCGATGCGCAGCTCGCTGTCGCCCAGCCGGATGCAGTCCCCCGCGCGGACCTCGGCCTCCGCTGCAATGCGCACCCCGTTGACGTAAGTGCCATTAGCGCTTCCGCAGTCGCGCACGAACCACACCCCTTCGCGCGAAATGAGCTCGGCGTGCTTCCGGGAGAGAAAATTGTCGCTGATCTTGAAGGTGCAGTCGGCCGATCGCCCCAGGGTGATCTGTTCGTGATCCAGCTCCACGCTGCGGGGCGGGCTGGGGGGATGAGAGAAAACGAACGAGATTCTGGGCACTGGGCCTCCGACGCCGTGGAACCCGGATAACAAGCCTCTGATTCAGGGACTTCGCAATTCTACCGGATGGGGCCCGGGTCGGCTGCGATCACGCCTTCCCCTGGAGCCGTCGCAGGGCCGCCTGCTTGAGCTGCATGCTGGTCCCGGCTCGCGCGATCGCGCGGACTTCGGACTCGGGGAGGGAGGGAAGAATGCGGAGGGCGAAGGGCGGCGGGGTCTTCGCGTTCTGAATGAGCGCGAGCCTGACCTCGAGGTTCCCCATCCAATGACCGGTCTGCATGATGACGTCGGCGATCTGATAAGTGAGGTAGCCCGACTTGGCGAGCCGCACGACCTCATCGATCTGGATGCGCGGGTTCCGGAGGATCGCGAGCAGAACTCTCGGATCGTTGTCCTGAAGAAGGAGCGACCGCTCGGTCCGGTCGGCCTTGGGCGCGAGGAGAATCTTCTCCATCTGAGAAAGTCCGCGCACGCGATCCCAGGCGTTCTGACTCGTGGCCTGGGTTTCTTCGACCGACGGCGTCTCTGCCGGGCGCGCCAGCAGATGGGTGAGCATCTGGTCGGGATCGCCGGTCACCGCGAGCGCGAGGCCGTCCGGCAGCTGTGCGACCACCGTGGCCTCGAGGATGACCTCTCCACCCCAGGGCCCATGGAGCGTGACGACGAGGGGCGTGTCGGGAGGAAGGACCGTCCCGGTGGGCAGACTGAGAGCGCCGAACGAGAGATTGGTCGCGTGCTGCTCCCGCAGCTCTTCCTCGTTCTCGAAAGTGGCGGTGAATGCCGCCTCGGCAGTGCGGATGACGTTCATCGATGTTCCTACCGCGAAGATTAGAACAAGAGGGCGAAAAGGCAGAAGTCAGAAGGCAGAAGGCAGAAGTAAAGGCGGAAGGCGGAAGGCAGAAGGCAGAAGGCAAGGCAAAACCAAAACCACGGATTCTGATCTTGCCGTAGCCTTTACTTCTGCCTTCTGCCTTCTGCCTTCTGCCTTCTGACTTGCCTCTTTTCACGGATCTTGCAATCGTGCCCGCGGATGACGCCGGTTCGGAAACGATCCCGGCTGCTGGTCCGTATAAGGAAGCGATGACAGTTCAACGACTTAGGAGTGGAGTAACCACCTTGCGCGGGTTGTTCTGAACCCCCGACCGGATAGCTCATGGCAACCCGCAAAAAGAAAAGCCGCAAGACCGGGCTCAAGGACTTCTTCTGGCGCCACTCGTTCGGGCTCGCGCTCGTGGTGATGGCTGTTTTCCTGGTCGGCCTCATTTATGTGGCCCACACCTGGGTGGTGATCACCAAACGGTTCGACTCGAGCCGGCGGTGGGACCTGCCGAGCCGCATTTACTCGGACGCCACGCCGATCCTTCCCGGGCTGACTTACTCCCGCGATCTGCTCGAGGCAAAGCTGCACCACCTCGGCTATTTCCCGGTCGCGCAGACTCCCCGCCACCCGGGGGAGTACCGCTGGGCGGACGGCGATCTTCAGATCTTCCTCCAGAACTTCCGCTACCCGGACATGGACTTCCGCGGGATGCCGGTGCACGTGAGCATGAGCGGGCAGCGCGTGGAGTCCCTCCGGCGCATCGGCGACGGCCTGGCGCTCCGCGGGACACGCCTCGAGCCCGAGCTCATCACCTCGATCTTCAACGACGTGATGGAGGACCGGGTCCCGGTTCCGGTCGCCGACGTTCCCCAGGATCTGATCGACGCGATTCTCGCGGTCGAGGACCAGGCCTTTTACCGGCACGAGGGGATTTCGCTGCGCGGCATTCTTCGCGCGGCGCTGACGAATTTCCGAAGCGGCGAGACGGTGGCGGGGGGCTCGACCCTCACGCAGCAGCTGGTGAAGAACCTCTTTCTCACCCACGAGCGGACGTACACGCGGAAGATCAAAGAAGCGTTGATGGCGATCATCCTCGAAACCCGCTATTCGAAGGATGAGATTCTCGAAGCGTATTTGAACGAGATCTACCTCGGTCAGAACGGTTCCGTGCAGGTGGTCGGGGTCGAGCAGGCTTCGCAGACCTACTTCGGCAAACATGTGAAGAGGCTCACCCTGCCGGAAGCGGCGACGATCGCCGGGACGATCCGGTCCCCGAACTATTACTCGCCGCTGAAGAACCCGGAGAGGGCGAAGGAGCGGCGGGCGACGGTTCTCAAGCTGATGCTCGAGCAGGAGCGGATCACCGAGGGTGAGTACGCGGAAGCGCTGGAAGCTCCGCTGAGGACATCGAAGTTCCCCCGCTCGCTCAACAGCGCCCCCTACTTCGTCGACTTCGTGATGAGGCAGTTGCGCGAGACCTATCCGGAGACTCAGCTCGAGACCGAAGGACTCCGGATCTTCACCACGCTCGATACGATGATGCAGCGCGCTGCGGACGGATCGCTTCAGACCGGGATCGAACGGCTGAAGAAGAACAACCGCCGCATCCGCAATGCGTCCGATCCCCTGCAGGGCGTGGTCCTCACGATCCAGCCGGGAACGGGATATGTCCGGGCGCTGGTCGGGGGAACCGACTGGGGGAAGAGCCAGTTCAACCGGGTTCTCCAGGCAAAGCGCCAGCCCGGCTCGCTCTTCAAGCCCTTCGTCTACACGGCGGCGATGGACCCGAGGCGGGGGGACGCGGCGCTCACCGCCTCCTCGATCCTCGACGACAGCCCCATCTCGGTGAGCACGGGCACCGGGACGTGGCGTCCGGCGAATTACGACGGCCAGTTTCATGGCCGGACGACCGTGCGCGAGGCGCTGGTCCGCTCCTACAACATCCCGGCCGTTCGCGCGGCGATCGACGCGGGAGTCGAGAACGTGATCGAGCTGGCTTCGCGGATCGGCGTCCATTCCGAGCTCCAGCCTTACCCCTCGATCTCCCTCGGCTCCTTCGAGGTCACTCCTCTCGAGATCGCCTACGCCTACTCGGTGTTCGCGAACGGGGGGGTGAAGGCGACGCCGGTCAGCATCCTCTCGGTGGTCACGCGCGAGGGGAAGATCCTCGAAACGCGGGACGTGAAGATGGAGCGGGTCGCCCCCGCCGGCGTCACCTACGTCATGAACGACATTCTTCAGGAAGTCGTGAGGCGCGGAACCGCGGCCGCGGTCCGGAGCGGCGGAATCTCCCGCCCCTTCGCCGGGAAGACGGGGACGACCAATGACTACCGCGACTCGTGGTTCGTCGGCTATACGCCCGCGATCCTGACGGTGGTCTGGGTCGGGTTCGATGCGAACGAGTCGACGGGGCTGAGTGGGTCGAGCGGCGCGGTCCCCATCTGGACCGACTACATGAAGCGGGTGGTTCCGATGGTCAGCGAGGCCGACTGGCGCCGCCCGGACGACGTACTGGAGCGTACCGTCGATCCGGAAACGGGTCTGCTGGCCACGGCCGCGTGTCCCTCTGCCCGCAACGAAATGTTCGTGCGGGGGACCGAGCCGTCCGAGAGCTGCTACGTCCACACCTCCTGGCGTGACCGTTTCAACCCGTGGGGAGTCGATTACCCGCAGATCCCCCGGAGTGCGGAGATCGACGAAGAGGCGCGCGAAGAGCGGGACGACCGGGACGAAGAGCCGGGCGAGACCAAACCGGAGAAGAAGAGAAAGTCGGCCCTCGAACGATGGCTCGACAAGGTCTTCTAGAGGCTGCGACCGGGGTGGTATTCTCCCGCATCCGGTCCGCACTCCCGTAGTCAGGAGCGAAACATCCATTGAGGGCCACTGTCGAAAATGCATTTCTGTACGTGGGCGGGCTGACCGAGCTCGGCTGGGACACCGTCCGCCTGACCTTCAGGCGCCCGTTCGAGCGGAAAGCCTTCCTGGAGCAGCTCGATCAGGTCGGAGTCCGCTCGATGTCGATCGTGATCATCACGGCGGCATTCATCGGAATGGTGCTGGCGCTTCAGACGGCCTACGCGCTGGCCGATTTCGGCGGGAAGCTGTTCGTGGGAAAAGTCGTGTCGCTCTCGCTCGTTCGCGAGCTGGCCCCGGTGCTGATGGCGCTGATGGTCGGAGGGCGCGTCGGGGCGGGGATGACGGCCGAGATCGGAACGATGAAGGTCACCGAGCAGATTGACGCGCTGCGCGCTCTGGCGACGAACCCGATCCGCAAGCTGATCGTGCCGAAGGTGCTCGCGACGACCCTGATGATGCCGGTCCTGACCACCATCGCCATCCTGGTCGGCACTCTCGGAGGGATGCTGATCGCGGTCGTCTCTCTCGGGCTCTCCGTCAACCTCTACTTCCGGAGCGTGATCACGACGCTCGGCTACAACGACCTCGCTTCCGGAATCGGCAAGACGTTTTTCTTCGGTTTCGCGATCGCTCTGATTGCCTGCTACAACGGCCTGCGGACCACCGGAGGCGCGGATGGAGTTGGCCGCGCGACGACCGCGACGGTCGTATCGAGCGCGATCTCGGTGCTGGTGATGGATTTCTTTCTGACGAAGCTCTTCATGGCGCTCGCATGACGGTCGAATCTATCGGAAACGCAGGACCTCCCGAGGGAATCGAGCGCCGGTCGCAGGCGCGCGACGTTTTCATCGAGTTCCAGGAGATCCACAAAGCCTACGGAGAAAAGAAAGTCCTGCGCGGCGCCTCGCTCAAGATTCTCCGGGGAGAAGTGCTGGTGATTCTCGGCGGCTCGGGCACCGGAAAGTCCGTCACCCTCCGCAACATCCTCGGTCTCGAGCGCCCCGACTCGGGACGGGTGGTGATCGAGGGAGAGGACATTACCGACCTTCCGGAGGAAGAGCTCTATCGGGTTCGAATGAAGTTCGGGATGCTTTTCCAGAGCGGCGCGCTGTTCGACTCCATCACGGTCGCGGAGAACGTCGGCTACCCTCTGCGCGAACATTCGAAGATCCGCGGAGCGGAGCTCGACGAGAAGATCGCCGAGGCGCTCGAGATGGTCAGCCTGCCCGATGCGGGAAAGCTGATGCCGGTGGATCTGTCCGGCGGCATGAGGAAGCGCGTCGGGCTCGCCCGCGCGATCATCATGGGGCCGGACGTGATTCTTTACGATGAGCCGACGACGGGGCTCGATCCCGTCACGGCGAATACGATCAACGAGCTGATTGTCGAGCTCCAGACCCGGCTCAAAGTGACCTCGATCGTGGTGACGCACGACATCCAGTCCGCCTTTCACGTGGGCGACCGGATCGCGTTTCTCGAGAACGGCGTCTTTCAGTGGGTCGGAACGATGGACGAAGCACGGCGGGCGAAACACCCGACGCTGCGGGAGTTTCTGAAAGCATCGAACGTGGCTGCGGCGCAGCCGATCGATTGACGCGCCTTCAGCCA
>Ga0209347_1003313_pt1 | contig 19098 bp, 14 predicted proteins | sample AutmiccommuBRH23_FD_187382 | JGI IMG/M metagenome (GOLD analysis project Ga0209347, IMG submission 187382) | Deep subsurface microbial communities from Mt. Terri, Switzerland - Autotrophic microbial communities BRH/23 (SPAdes) (version 2) | ecosystem: Environmental > Aquatic > Deep subsurface >...
GTGCGCCAGCGCCAGCGCGAGATGGTGCTGGCGCCCGTGCCAATTCGATCGCCCTGCCCCCTGGTATTGGCCCGAGTAGCTGGAGTGAGGGGATGAGGGGATCGACCGTGCTTCTTGTTGTCAGTCCAGAATAGGAGGGTTCATATGGCCAGCCAGTTGGCAGCGCAACCCCGTCCCCATCGCCGGTGGAACGTTGTGCGCGTGGGCCGAACGGTGCCGGGGATTCTTTTCCTGGCTCCTGCCGTCATCGCTTTTCTGATTTTCCGCTACTATCCGTTGGTACGTGGCCTGTTGATGAGTTTGTACCGCTGGGATACCCAGAATCCCCCCGGTCAGTTCGTCGGCTTGAACAACTTTAGCCTGACGATCACCTCGGATGTGTTCCGCGAAGTGTTTGTCAACACCCTGATCTTGTATGGCTTTGGCCTGCTATTCGGTTTCTGGGTGCCTATTTTACAATCCCTGATGCTCAATGAGTTACGCAAGGGGTACTTTTTGTTTCGGTTCCTGTACGTGTTGCCCGTGGTCGTGCCAGGTATCGCGTTCCTCATGGTCTGGAAGTATATTTGGGCTCCCGAATTTGGTCTGGCGAATGCCGTCATGTCCGGACTGGGGCTGCCCACACAGCGCTGGTTGAGTGACCCCAACCTGGTGAAAATGACCCTGCGCCTGCCCGGCTTGCTGGGTGGTGGGATGAGCGTGTTGATCTACACCGCCGCTATCCAGAATATTTCCCCGGAGATCATCGAGGCTGCTATCGTGGATGGGGCCAACGCCTGGCAGCGCACCCGTTACATGATTCTCCCCAATATCTTTCCTATCGTGAGCATCCTGTTTGTCCTGTCATTGACCGGCAGCTTGTTGGCTTTTGACGACGTATGGATCATGACCGGTGGAGGCCCCGGGTACTCTTCGACAACTCTGGTGATGGGGGTTTACCAGCGTGCCTTTGTGCAGAACCAGTTCGGCCTTGGGTCGGCGTGGGCAGTGGTGATCCTGATCTTTACCCTGATCCTGACGCTAGGCCGACTGTATTCCATGCGCGAAGAGCGGATGTAGGGAGGCAACATGGACGAATCAATAGATCGCGATCTCCAAATCCCGGTCACAGAACATCGGGTTGTTGGTACGGGTATCAAGTTATCCTGGCAGGACAAGGTCTATCGCACCATTTGTTATGTGCTTAGTATCCTCTGGGTTTCTTTTACCGTCTTTCCATTGATCTGGCTGATCGGGAGCACGTTCAAAGATTCGGTGGACATCATGAAGATGCCGCCCGACTTTTTACCGCGCGTGCCCTCGATCTATACGGTGCAATTGGATTACTCGGATGTTGCCCTTCCAGAGGGCGTTACGCTGGAGCAGGCCATTCGCGAGGATATGGCGATCGTCAGTTGGCGTATCCCGGATTATCTGGGGGATATCCACCTGGGGGCCATCCGCGGTGAGGCGTACCTGGATGGCAAAAAGGTGGCAGAGACTTTTCTTCCCACGCAACAGTACGCGCACTATCGCGGACTGTTATGGGTCACCCAGCGGCTGAGCGACAAGCTGGTGCGCCGGGAGATCGACCGGGCCTTGTTCCCCATCGATTTCCAGATGAACCTGGATGGCCTGGCGGCTGGGCGGCAGGCGGGTGAGGCCGATGAGGGAACGGCCAAAATTGCTGCGATGTTTGGCACCGACGCCGAGCTTCAGCCTACCGGCAAGCTACTCCACATCGGGGAGCGGCGGTATTTCCCCGCCATCTTTAACAACTTTATCACCGCCTGGCGGGCGCCTGGCAAGTTGTACAAGGGCATGACCTTTGCCGGGTATATGTCCAACAGCCTGCGCATCACCATCGCGGAAATCCTGTTGCAGTGGTTCATCAGTGGCATGGCCGCCTATGCCCTGTCACGGATATTGACGCCCAAGTTCTCGCGCCTGTGGACTATATTTTTCCTGATCACCATGATGGTCCCTGGCATCGCTACCCTGATCCCCACTTACGAAATGGTGGGCAAGATGGGCCTGCACGACCGGCTGCTGGGGGTCATCCTGCCCAGCATCCCCGGCGCGTTCACCATCTACCTCTTCAAAGGGTTCTTTGATGCTCTGCCGGGAGAGATTTTCGATGCGTCCCGCATTGACGGCGCGTCCGAGTTCGAGGTCTTTTTCCGGATCGTTGTGCCCATGTCCAAGAACGTGTTTACCGTGATCGGCCTGCTGACCTTCCTGGGGAGCTGGAGCAACTTCTTCTGGCCCTACCTGATCCTGCGCTCGCCCAAGGTCTGGACCTTTACTGTGGCCATCTATATGGCGATGGGTGGTTCGGGGGCAGCCAGCGCGCAGTATGGTAATGCGATGGCCAGCGCGGTGATGGCTGCCATCCCGACGATCCTGGTGTTCGCCATCTTCTCTCGTTCGATCCAGCAGGGCCTGGTCTGGAGTGGCCTCAAGGGCTGAGTATCATCTCACCAAAGGGAGGCAGCATGTCCGTCTTTCGAGAATCCTTTTTGCATCCGTCCAACGCGCATCGGCCCTTGCAGATCGTGCATGGCATGGACCGGGCGCTGACCGACCCGGAGAATCTGACCGGCGAGGAGGGCATTGACCGTCGCCTGGAAAAGCTCCAGGAGATGGGCCTGGGCGGTATCGTGGCAAATGTCGGCTTTCGGGATTACTTGCAAAGCCCCCGGCAGTGGGAGGTTCTGCGGTATGCCTTGCGCAAGGCCCACGACCTGGGGCTGGTGCTGTGGATCTATGATGAGAAGGGCTATCCCAGCGGAACTGCGGGCGGGATCGTCCCCCGCGCGCACCCCGAATATGTGACCCTGGGGCTGGCTTGCTATCCCCAGGAAGTGACGGGACCGGCAGAGGTGCGCGTGGACCAGCCGGTAAGCTGCAAGCGTTTCGTCTGGGCGGGGGCCATGCCGGACCCCGCTACCGCCACTCGCGCGGAGGTGCTCGACCTCTCAGCCTATGTGGACGAGCAGGGCACGCTGCGTTGGAACGCTCCCGCTGGTCACTGGACGTTGCTCTACCTGGCCGAGCGCGTGACCTATGAGGGGACGCACGCCGGGCACAACGTCCACGAGCTGCGCCGCTATACCAACGTGCTCATGCCGGAAGCGGCTGCCGAGTTCATTCGGGTAACGCACGAGCAGTACTATCGCGAGTTGCCGCCCGACATCTGGCAGCAGATTCGCGCGGTGTTCACCGACGAGCCTTCGTTCATGACCACCTACGTGACCGAAGGCCCTACCCAGACGCCCGTGGCAGACGCCTATCTGTTCAATGACCGCCCGGCCAGTGTACCCTGGTCTACCGAGTTCTTGGCGCGGTTCCAGGCGGATCAGGGGTATGACCTCACGCCCTACCTGTTTGCGCTGTTTGTCTCGGACACGCCCGAAGCTTGCTATGTGCGCCAGAACTATTACCAGTGCGTTACCAACCTGTTCGCCGAGGCGTTCTATGGCCAGGTGCAGGACTGGTGCCGGGCGCACGGCACGCAGGCCTCGGGGCACGCGATGGCCGAGGAGAACTTGATCGCGCAAATCTCGTACAGCGGCAGCATCTACGCCCTAGACCGGCGCATGGACCTGCCGGGGGTGGATATGCTCTCCTCTGATCCCGGCGAGATCCTGCGGACCGAGTGGTTCATGGGACCCAAGCAAGTGGCCTCTGTGGCTCATATCATGGGGAAAAAAGAGGTGCACAGCGAGACATCGAACCACCTCCAGCGCCATCGTAACCCGCCGGTCAAAACCAGCGTGGCCGAGATGCGCGGCACCGGCAACCTGCTCTACGTCCTGGGGGTGAACCAGATTACCTCGTACTATGGCTGGGATCAGGTAGGGGCCGAGGGGTACCGCGAGTACAACGACTATATGGGGCGGCTGGCGACCCTGTTACGCGGCGGCGCGCACGTTTGTGACGTGGCAGTGCTCTATCCCATGCGCTCTATCTGGGCCTACTTCCGCCCGCGAGATCGAGCGCTGCCCTGGGGGGATGACCCCGCCGGGCCGTGGCCAGAGCCGGTGGTGCGGCTGGCGCGGGCCTATCCCAACCTGATCCGTGGGTTGCTGCGCTCCCAGATTGATCTGGATATTCTGGACGAGCAGGCGCTCCAAGAAGCCGAGTTGCAGGATGGAACGCTGCGTGTGGCGGACGAAGCCTATCGCGTGGTCATCCTGCCGCCGCTGGAGGCGCTGGAACTGGCGACGGCCAGGTCGCTGGCCGCTTTCTGCCGCGCGGGGGGGCACCTGATCAGCGTAGGCAAACTGCCCGAGATGGCCGAGTCGCCGGAGAACACGGCGGCCTTGCGGGCGGAACTGGCGGCCCTGTTCGACGAGGGGCTGGCCCACCGCGCGAGCCTGGAGGAACTGGCCGCCACGCTGCGCGCACTTGTGCCGGGCGATCTGCTGCTAGATCAGCCCCAGCCCGATGTTCTTTACACGCACCGGCAGCTTGAGGGGCGCGACTTGTACTTTGTCATTAACAACGCCCCCCAGCCGACCACCATTAGACCTGCGTTGCGCGTGCCTGGGCCATACACCATCTACCGCCCGCTAACTGCCACCATCGAGCCTGTCGGCCAGGAGCTTACCCTGAGCCTGGAGGGCTATGAGGGGGTGTTTGTGGTGAGCGGAGTATAGGCTGGCCCTGGACCGCTGGTATCACGAACCAACGCGCCAAAATTGGAGGATAACCATGTCTGTCTTTGATCCTAACGTGTTTCTCAATCCATCGAACGCGCACCGACCCTTGCAGATCGTGCATGGCCTGGATCGGGCGCTGACCGACCCGGAGAACCTGACCGGCGAGGAGGGTATTGACCGCCGCCTGCAAAAACTGGCCGAGATGGGCACCGGCGGTATCGTCACCAATGTGGGCTTTCGGGATTACCTGGTCAGCCCCAGGCAGTGGGAAATCCTGAACTATGGGCTGCGCAAGGCCGCCGAGCAGGGTTTCGTGTTGTGGTGGTACGATGAGAAGGGCTATCCCAGCGGGACCGCGGGTGGCCTCGTCACGCGGGCACACCCGGAGTATTCCGCGCAAGGTCTGGCCTGCTATCGCCAGGAAGTGGAGGGGCCGGGGTCGGTACGCATCGACCTCCCCGTAAGCTGCCGCCGCTTTGTGTGGGCCGGGGCGATGGCTGACCCCGATGCGGCCACCAGCGCCACCGTCACGGACCTGTCCGGCCAGATCGACGAGTGGGGCACGCTGCGCTGGGACGCTCCCGCCGGTCGCTGGACGGTGCTCTATATGGCCGAGCGGATTATGTACGAGGGCACCCACGCATCCGGCAACGTGTGCGAGTTCAAGCATTATGTGAACCTGATGAACCCGGCGGCCGTGCGCGAGTTTATCCGCGTCACGCACGAGCAGTACTATCGCGAGACGGACCCCGACCTCTGGAATAAGATGGTGGCCGTGTTCACCGACGAGCCATCTTTTATGGTGACCTACACCGGCGGCCTGCCGGAGCGCTTTGACGGCAAAATCCCCGTCATTGATGCGCCGATCTTTCAGGATCGTCCGCCGGCGGTCCCCTGGGTGGATGACCTGCTAGAGCGTTTCCAGGCGATGAAGGGCTATGATCTGCGGCCCTACCTGTTCGCCCTGTTCTTCTCCCAGGCGCCCGAGGCGCAGTATGTCCGCCAGGACTACTATGACGTCATCACCCGCCTCTATACCGACGCTTTCTACGTGCAGGTGTTGCGCTGGTGCCAGGAGCACGGGATCGCCTCATCGGGCCATGTGATGGCTGAGGAAACCCTGACCGCCCACGTGACCTACCACGGCAGCCTGTTCTCGGTTATCCGCGAGATGGACCTGCCCGGCATCGACATGCTCAACTCGGACCCGCAGGATATGCTGGCCCGCCACTCCTTTATGACGGCCAAGCAGGTGGCTTCGGTGGCCCATCTGACCGGCGCCAAGCAAATCCACAGCGAAAGCTCTGACTGGGTGCAGGGCAACGAGGGGAAACACGCAACTCTGCCCGAGCGCCTGGGCCAGGGCAACCTGCAATACGTGCTGGGCATCAACCAGATCACGTCGTACTTTGGCTGGCACGAGCTGGGGGACGATGCCTGGCAGCAGTACAACGCCTATATGGGGCGTCTGGCCTCCTTCTTGACGGGCGGCAGTCATGTCTGCGATGTGGCGGTGTTGTATCCCATCCGCTCCATCTGGACGCACTACTTGCCCGCCCTGGAGCCGCCCAAGGGCCGCAGTCACGGAAGTCAGCCCCGGTCCGAGTGGGTCGCCAATCTGAACGAGGAATATGCCGACGTCGTGCGCGGTCTCTTGCGGAATCAGGTGGACCTGGACATCATCGACGAGCAGGCAGTGGTGGAAGGCGACATCCGCGATGGCGCGCTATACGTGGCCGACGAAGCCTATCGGGCCATCGTCCTCCCGCCGTTGTACGCCCTATCGCTGGATACGGCCCGCGCCCTGGCCCGCTTCTGTGAGGCTGGCGGAACGCTGCTCAGCGTGGGGCCGTTGCCAGAGATTGCCGAGAGCGCCGAGAATACCCCGGCCCTCAAGGAGATCCTGTCCGGCCTGTTCGGCGAGACCGGGCCTGCCCGCGTGCTCCCATTGGGCAAGATGCCGGAGGCGCTGAGCGCATCGCTGGGCGCGGACCTGGCGCTGGCCGCGGGGAATGCGGACATCCTGTATACCCACCGGCAGTTGGAGGGGCGTGACCTCTACTTTATCATCAACAACAACGCGGACGCCGCCCGTATTGCGCCTGCGTTGCGGATTTCCGGCCCTTACACGCTCTACCGGCCCCTGAATGGGACGGTGGAGGAGGTGAGCGCGCCGCTCGACCTGGAGCTGGCGGGTTACGAGGGGGTGTTTGTAGTGTGTGGCGCCTGAGTGCGCCTGGATGGACTGATTTCCCTGTTACCTGAGGGGCGGGGGGATTGATGGACGCTGGCCCGGCCTGAATGCCGGGCTGGCGTCCTCTCTATTAAGGCGATAGTAACAGGAGGGATAACGATGAGCCCCATACACATAACCCGGTGGCACAAACGCGCAAGCGACAAACTGCTCGTCCGTAGGCGCGCCCACGGACGAAGGACCCTCTATCGGCGGCTGGCCTGCCCGTTGGCGCTGGCAATGTGCGCTGCATCCATCACCTGCGCCGCTTGTACCGGGCGCTATCCCTGGCAGCGCAATCGGGCGCAGGTCTGGCGGGTATGGGAACTCGCTTTTACCGCCGAGGCGACATATAGCAGCCCCGTCGGTGATGTGCAATTGGAGGCTATCTTTACCGGGCCAGACGGAAGCCAGTTCACCGTGCCCGGCTTTTGGGATGGCGGCAAGACGTGGCGGGTGCGCTTTTCCCCTACCCTGGAGGGGAAATGGTCTTATGTTACCCGGTGCAGCAACTCGGCGGATGGCGGTCTGCACGACCAGCAGGGGAGTTTCCGGGCGGACGCGGCCAGCGGGGAAAACCCGCTCTACCTGCACGGCGGCTTGCTCCGGGTCAGCGAGAACAACCGCCATCTGACCTACACCGATGGCACGCCCTTTTTCTGGGTGGGCGACACCTGGTGGTTCTGCCCGTCGGAAAAGATTCCCTTCGAGGGGTCCTCGAACCCTGCCTACGAATCCGCCTTCAAGACGATGGTTGACACCCGCGTGCAGCAGGGCTATACCATAGCGCATTGGGCTTTTCAGGGACCAGTATTCGACGCAGACAAGGGCAAGGCGAATTTCGTGGGGTTGGCGCAACAGGGGATGATTGACGCCTCCTACTGGCAGCAGGTGGATCCCTATTTCGACTATGCCAACGAGGCAGGGCTGATCCCGATCATCGGCCTGGTCTTTCACTCTGGCGGCGATACCCTGACCCTGGAGCAATGGGAGTTTCTCTGGCGCTATGTGGTCGCCCGTTATGGGGCACATGCGGTGACCTGGCTGATCTCCGGGGAGTACAACCATAGCCTGGGCGACCCCGAAACGCGCATCCCCAAGATGCTGGCCCTGGGTCAGTATATCAAGGACCTGGACCCCTATCATCGTGCCATGACGGTGCATCCCGGCCCAACGAGCCTCGACAGGCGGCAAGCCTGGGACCAGCCCTGGTACGACTTTATCATGTTCCAATCCGGCCACGTGAGCTACCCCGATGCTGACTTTTACTACAAGGTTTACAACCAGGCTACGCCCAAGCCGATGGTAGAAGGCGAGTGCAACTATGAGGGGATTCACAAGCTGACTGATAACGAGGTGCGCTGGTCAGCCTACCGCGCCATCCAGGCCGGGTGTTTTGGCTACACCTACGGGGCGCAGGGCCTCTGGTATCCCACGCAAAGCATGCAGGACAGCACGTTTGACGAGTGGGGCGACCGAACGACCTGGTGGGAATCCCTCCAGCGTCCCGGCGGCGCCCAGATGGGGTACCTGCGCGATCTGTACGAGTCTGTCGAGTGGTGGAAACTCGAACCGCAGCCCGGCGCGGTGCGCATTTTCAGTTACTCTAATTTCATGTTGAATCCCTTGACCAAAGCCGATGTAGGCAATACTTACGTGGTCTACTTTGGCCGGGGCTTGCCAGCAGACCTCAATGCTTATCTGCGCGTGCCGGATGCCGCCCCCTATCAGGCAAGCTGGTTTAACCCTCGCACGGGGGAAACCACCGCCCTGGATGGTCAGTTCGCAGGACAAGATGGGGAGGTAATGCTGCCCGACCGGCCCGACACGGAGGATTGGGTGCTGGTGCTCAAACGGGCCAAAAGCTGAGGCTCGATCCCATTTTTTGCCTATGGGGAATTGGATGGCTGCATAGACTCGGTTTTCAGAGCATCCCTGCACTAAAAGGCCAGGCCCTTGCTATTAAAGTAGCAAGGGCCTGGCTTGATAGCGAGCGCACTCGCTGGCGGCTTCTACAGCACATCCCGGCGGCAGACGTTCCATGCGCCGACCAGGGCGACGATCAGCCCGCCCACCCCACTGGCGATCAACTGAGGCCACACATTGAGTGCTTGCCGTTCGGCTGCCAGCGCCATACCGGGCAGGGTCCAGGGGAACCACTTCCCATAGTCGCTCTCAAAGACGAACAGGGATACCACTACCGCGGCGATCCCCACGGCCGTCGCCAAGGCAAAGCTATGCCAGCGCAGTCCCACCCAGACGTGGATGGAGATCAACAGGCAGCCAGCCAGATAAGAGATGCCGACATAGCGCGCAAACAGGAGCCAGGGTACCGGCTGCTCAAATCCCAGGCCGGGCAGTAATACGCCCAGGAGCAGCCCACCGACGACAATCCAGCCGTACAGCGCCACCATGCTCAACCCGATAATGGCCATGCTGCTGATCTGCTTGGCCATGTAGACTGCCCCACGCGGCAGGGGCAGGGCGAACAAATGCTTCCACTGCTGGTTCGTATGCTCCAGGTTGCTCAACAACGCCGTCTCCAGGGTGATGAACAGCGGCAGCATCATCAGTCCCCACAGCATCACGATCTGCTGCCCGTAGCCTTGCCAGATACCTGTGGGATTACCTTGATAGTACTCTGGGCGATCCATTATCATCGCCATTTGCATGCCTACAATTACCAACGGGGCTATCGGGGCCAGCCAGAGGGCCAGCGTCCTTTTCACCTTGAGTTGTTCTGCCCACAACGCTCGCAAGTATGTCATCAGTTCGCTCCTTCTGCTCGTGTTGCGCCGACATAGTGCGCCTTCGGCTGAATTTTTTCCTGTGTCCCATTCGTCAGGGTCATGAACATATCTTCCAGCGTGGGCTGCTCCAGTTGGAGGTGATACACGTTCACCCCGCCGCCCACCAATTGAGCGTTGATCATGGCGGCGTCCGAGCGCCCGGTGGCGGCGATGGTAATGCGATGCCCGCCGTTCCTGCTCACCGTCCAGCCCGCCCGTTCCAGCAGGGCCTTGGCCTTCTCCGGCTGATCGACCCCCAGCACGACCTGCTCCTCCATCTGGGCGTGCAGCGCGTCCTGGGTGCCCTGAAAGCGCAGACGCCCCTCCTGGATGATCCCGATATGCGTTGCTACCTGTTCCACCTCAGCCAGCAGGTGGCTGGAGAGGAACACCGTCACGTTATAATCAGCGGGCAGGCGGCGAATCAGCTCGCGCATCTCCTGAATGCCCGCCGGGTCCAGGCCGTTGGTCGGCTCGTCCAGGATCAGTAGCTCCGGTTGGCGGAGCAGGGCCAGGGCCAGCCCCAATCGCTGCTTCATGCCCGCCGAGTAGCCCGCCACTGGCCGGTCCGCGGCATCTTCTAGATGTACCACGTGCAGCACGTGCCCGATCTGGGCCTGGGTGCCCCGGATCAGCCGGCGGGTGACTTCCAGGTTCTCGCGCCCGGTCAAGTTCGGGTACAGAGAGGGGGACTCGACCATCGCGCCCACCCGCCCCAACAGCGCGCGACGCTGCTCGCACAGCCGCTCGTCGAACAGCCGTACTTCGCCCAGGTGCGGGCGGATCAGTCCCAGTAACATGCGGATGGTGGTCGTTTTGCCCGCGCCGTTCGGCCCCAGGAAGCCATACACACTTCCCTGGGGCACGTCGAGGTCTATGTTGTCCACCGCTGTTAGCCGCCCAAAGCGGCGCGTCAGCCCAAACGTGGTGATGGCTGTTTTAGAAGACATGGGTTGCTCCTTCCGTCTTGGCAGATATGCTCTGCGATCTTCTCTCGATCTTGCGTATACACCATACCAACCATCTGTCGCGCGCGTATCATCCATTTGTCACAATTTTGTCGCGAGATAACAAAAATCCCCCACGGGTACAAACCCGTGGGGGTGTTCGTCACGCTTTGGCGCGGAGGGGTCAGGCTCGCGGCAGCCTCACGGTGAAGCAGCTTCCCTGACCTTCCCGGCTCTCGACGGACACGCTGCCGCCCATCGCCTCGCCAAGTTCCTTGACCAGGGCCAGCCCCAAACCGGCGCCGCCGCCATCTCGGATCGCAGATCCGCGGGCGCGGCCTGGTGCCCCCCGGTAAAAGCGGTCCCAGATGTGCGGCAGGTCCTCCGGCGCGATCCCCTCGCCCGTGTCGCGCACCTGCAAGACTATGGTCTCTGGCTCCACCGATGCGGCGGCCACCACGATGCCGCCGGGGGGTGTGTGGCGGACGGCGTTACGCAGCAGGTTCGCCAACACCTGCTCCAGCCGCCCCCGATCCACGCAGGCGGGCGCCAAGTCGGGCGCGATCTCGCTGATCACTTCTACCCGTCCGGTATTCCAGGCCAGCGGAGCGATGGCCTCTACCATGCGCTGGATGACTGGCGTGATGTCTGTGGGCTGGCAGTCCAGGGCCAACTTGTCTACCTCGGCCTGGGAGAGGGTGAGCAGGTCGTCAATCAACCGTTGCAGGCGCTGCATCTCCCCCTCCATCACCTCCAGGTCGTGTCGCAAGGAGTCGGGTGGGGTCTGCTCCCAGCGCTGGAGCGCCGATTCCAGGATGGCGCTCATCGTGGCTACCGGCGTGCGTAGCTCGTGGGAGACGCTCGCCACCAGCTCGCGCCGCGATTGTAGTAGTCGGGCCACGGTATCCCGCTGGACCTCCAGCGCGTGCAGCGTGCGCTCCAGTTCGTCGGCCATCGCGTTAAAGTCGCTCTGCAACTGGCCTACCTCGTCCTCGCCGATCACCTCGACGCGACTGTCGTAGGCCCCTTTGCGCAGCGCCCGCACAGTTTTAGCCAACGTTTCCAGCCGGTGCGTGGTTTTGCGCGCTACCAGATAGGAGAACAGTGCCGAGGGGGGCAACACGACCATCAGGGCGAAACCGGTCAGTACCACGAACACGCTGAACGCGGGAAAGAAAAAGTGCAATACCTCTTCGGTAACGGAGGTTAGCAGGCGCAGGGACTCGACCTGAACGAGCGCTTCTGGCTGGGAATAGGAGGAAGCCAGCGTCATCACCAGCATGCCCACCAGCGCGACTGCGGCAACCACCACCAGGTGGGCGTGGGTGATCGCCCACACCATTCGCCGACGGCGCAGATGGTCCCAGAACAGCCAGACGCGCACGCCTACGCGGGCAAGTATATACCCCGGCCCGGTGGCTGTCAGGAGCAGCACGTTGCCAGGTAGGCCCGCCAGACTGGTGCCAGACCAGACTTTTTCCCAGCCCAGCAGCCGGACGGTGGTCATCAGGCCCGCCGTCATCATTACGCTCACCGCCACGCCCACGGCCAGCTCCCAGAGTGCCTGTCTCTTGATTCGTCCCTGCGGCAGACGGGTGCGCAGCACGAGCCACATGCCGCAGGCTCCGCATAGGAACAGCAACCCGTTCCCCAGCACAGCTTTGGTAACATAGTCTGCCTGTAGGAACAGCAGGAACAGGATGAACAGGCCCAACAGCCAGGCTTCGGCCAGGGCCCGCGCCGGATGGGCGCTCCAGAAGAAACGTTTGCGCTGCTTGCGTCCATCTTCTGCCATTGTGGCGAGTTGTTGCGGCATGTTATTCCTCCGGCGTCAGCCGGTATCCCACGCCCCACACGGTTTCGATGGCGTCCCCCAATGCACCGAGCTTTTTACGCAGCCGCAGGACGACATTGTCTACCGAGCGGTCGCCGGTGACGTAATTTTCCCCCCATACAGCATCCAGCAGGTAGGACCGGCTGAACGCCCGCCCCGGATTGCGGATCAGCAGGTGCAGCAACTCAAACTCGGTGCGCGTCAGGTCCAGGGCTGCGCCGTCCAGGGTGGCGAGGTAGGCTTCTGGCTCCAGGCACAGCCCGCCGTAGCGCAGGGGGGCTGCCGTCTGGCGGCGGTCCTCGGCCAGGATTTGCTGCACGTGGGAGATGCGCCGCAACAGCGCTCGCACCCGCGCCGCCAGCTCGCGCACGCTAAAGGGTTTGGTGAGATAATCGTCGGCCCCAACTTCCAGTCCGATGATCCGGTCCACCTCTTCCTTGCGCGCCGTCAGCATCAGGATGGGCACCGGCGAGGTCTGGCGAATGCGGCGCAACACTTCCAATCCGTCCAGCTTGGGCAGCATCCAGTCCAGGATTACCAGGTCGGGCTGGTGGGCGTGGTGCAATTCCAGCGCCCGCAGGCCATCGGCGGCGTGGGCTACCTGATAGCCCAGCGTTTCCAATTCGCGCGTGACGACGCGGGCCAGTTCGTGTTCGTCCTCGACCAGGAGGATGGTTGGCATAGCTGTGCTCCTCTCGTGAATCCAGATCATGGTAGCACAGGGTGGGGCAGTTGCACAAAACGCCGGTCTGGAACTGCGGCATAATAAAGTTTGGAAAACTAATCGGGTAATGCGTCGGCCCACGCCGGGGAGTGAAGCTCCCCGGCTGCCGCGGCTGAGTACAGCCGAAGGAGAAACCGGCTGAAGCCGCTTGGATAAGTTTTAGTGCGGTTTACCGCACTTCACCTTACATCAGCCAGGGACCTTCAGTCCCTGGCGTCAGCACGCCGCGTTACCCAAGTTAATAGTACAAGTTCATCATGCCGGGGCATACATGCCGCGGTTCTCGGCCAGCAAGACAAAGCAGGCGCGTTCTCCTAGCGATACCCCTCCGCCTGGAGGTTGAACAAGCGGGCATAGGTGCCGTCGCGTTGGATCAGCTCGGCGTGGCTCCCCAATTCGAGAATCTTGCCCTCCGACAACAAAACGATCCGGTCCGCCATGCGCACAGTGGAGAAGCGATGCGAGATGAGCACGGCGATCCGGCCTTCCATCAGCTCGCCAAACCGCCGGAACACCTCGTACTCTGCCTCGGCATCCAACGCCGATGTTGGCTCATCCAGCACCAATACTTCGGCTTGGCGCATGAACGCGCGGGCCAGCGCGATCTTTTGCCACTCCCCGCCTGATAGCTCATGGCCCCTCTCCCAGCGCCGTCCCAGCATGGCGTCATAACCTTTGGGCAGGCCCTCGATAACCGGGCTGGCGCCGCCGCGGTCTGCGGCGTCCTTGATCCGGGCGAGATCGTCGAGCGCATCCACCTGGCCAAACCCGATATTCTCGCGCACGGTGAACTGGTACCGGCAAAAATCCTGAAAGATGACACCGAATCGCTGGTGAAGGCTCGCCAGGTCATATTCGCGCAGGTCTATGCCGTCGAGCAGGATTTGCCCGTCCGTCGGGTCATATAGCCGCGTGAGAAGCTTGATCAACGTCGTCTTGCCTGCCCCGTTGAGGCCGACCAACGCGATGCGCTCGCCGGGCTGAATGTGCAGATTGATGTCGCGCAGTACATAGGCATCGGAACCGGGGTAGCGAAACGAGACGTGCTTGAACTCGATGCCTTGATCAATGGGCACGGGGGCGGTCAGACCATTCGTCGGCGCAACCAGCAGCGGTTGCAAGTTCAAGTACGTCATCAAATTGTCGAGAAACAGATTGCTCTCATAGAGGCGGCTCAGGCTGTCAAGCAGTGATCGGAGCGAGCTTTGGGATTGTCGAAAGATGGACAGGAGCATGGTCATGTCGCCCAGGGTGATGATGCCAGCGATGGTCCGCAAGACGATCCAGGCATAACTGCCATAATAGGCCAGGTTGGATAACATCCCCCAGCCAAGACCCGCGAGGGTGCGCCGCTCGGCAATGGCACGATCTTCCAGGTAGAACTGCATAAAGAGCGCTTGATAGCGTTTGAGCAGTGGCTCGCCCAGCCCAAAGAGCTTGATCTCTTTGACGCTGTCGTTACCCGTCAACAGCGTCTCCAGGTAGTTCAGCAGGCGGGCTTCGGGCGCGCGGCGGCTAACCGCCCGAAACGCGCGCTCGGCGTATTGGGATTGGGAGAGAAAGGAGGGGATGGCGGACAAAAGGACAATGACCGCGAGCCACGGGCTGAACTGCAACAGTAAGACGACCAGGGATACCAGCGTGATGACCTGTTGCACCATCTGTAGCGTGGACCGAACGATGTTGAGCGCGCTGGCGTCCGCCTGGCGCCGCGCATTCTGCAAGGTGTCGTAAAAGGCGGGATTTTCAAAGAATTGCAGGTCCAGGCTGATCGCCTTGCGAATGATCAGGCCGTTGACGTGGTTCGTCAGTTGCGACTGGAGAATGCGGTCGGAGAATGTGCGTACCTGGCTTGTCAGGGAATTGATCAGCACGAGTGCCAGTTCTAGTGCGAGATATGGCAGGACGTAGCGGAGTCCGGCGGCTGTGTCCATGCTCTGGCGCGTAGCGTTCACAATGGCATCAATGATCAACTTGCCCGCCCACGCCTGTGCTGCGGGCAGGGCGGCTGCGATGAGCGTCAGGAAAACCCCCAACAGCGCAGCGGAACGGCTGGCCGACCAGACCAGGCGAAAGGCTTCCGGCGTATTGCGTAACGCTTCCCAGAACTCGCGCACCTGGTTGCGCATGCGGGCAGTCATAGAGGCCGGGGGGCGAACAGGTGGGACGGTGTGATATGAATTCAATAATATGCTCCAAATCGTCGTAGTAGAGAGCGACTTGATCGGCGTTCAATCGCCCAACCACAGTTGTGCCAAATGGCAGGTGGTGCTAGTATGCCAATCGGGGTGGAGAGGCTCATTCAGAAAGGTCGCCTGCCAGATGAGATGACAACCTGTAGTTGCGCAGGTACCGCGCTTGTCTGTCAAGACCCTCGCCCTGCGACTCTGTGTCCTCCCCTACTTGCACGCTTGCGCCAGACTCTCATATTGATCTGCCTGGGTCTGAAAATAAGCCTGCTGGGTGCCGCTATAGCGCACGCGGTAAAAGTGAGCCAGTTGGCCATAGTAAGCCTGGCATTGCTGCGCGTCGACAAAGCCGTTCTTTTCGAATTCGGGCCGCAATGCCCCCAGATTGTCAATGCCCTCGATGGCCCATAACTGCTCATGCTCCCCGCCATACGCTTTCGCGGCGTCCTCCGCCGCTGTGAACTGTCCCTCGGCGTCGCTGCTGCGGCCGGCTTTGAGCAGGGCAGCGCCATAAGACACGCGATAGGTGTAATCGCCAGGGCGCTTCTCGATGGCATCTTCCATCTTGGACAAATCGTTTTCCTGGCGGCCCTCTTCCATCAGCCGGTCCGCCTCGTTGATATTGTTAATGACATCCCTAGCGCCCATGACGGCGTCCACTTCGGCATTGCCAGAACTTCCCAACAAGGTGTACGCGCCGATGCTTACGGCATTCTCGGCGGCCCAGGATAGCGCCAGATCGATGATAAACTGGCGGCCCTCCGCATCGCAGCCTGTGACGAGCGACATCAATATCACCATAGCCAGCGCAACCATCAGCTTCCTCATGGCGTCACCTCTCTGATCAGGCCTGGAATATCAATACGACCCATCACCTGCCCGATAAACTCTTTCTCGTCAATCTCCTCTTGGCTGAACTGGCGCACCGCTTCAGCCGAGACGGTGAGGGTGGCAATGGACTTGCCATTTTGGTCCACATAGTCAAAGGCCAACCGTGTGACGTTCAGGTCTTGTAAGCCACCCTGCTCGATGATGTGTTCCAATGCGTCCCAGTTTCCTCCGTCGCTGAACAGTCGCTCCGGGTCAAAGCCCTGCGACGTATCCAGCGTCAAGATGGCTACGCTTCCTTCCTGCCCGGCCATAGGCAACACGTAAACCTCAACCCCTCGGGTATTCATGCCTGCCTGCTGCAAGGCTCCCATCAGCGCTGTGGATGTCTCTCGATCTGGCGGCGGGGCGAACACTTGCTCCGATATCGGTTGGCGCAACCCCAGCTTTTCCAACACTCCCCAGTGTATGGCTGCCACCCACCCAACGAGGAGAAGCAACACCAGTAGCACGATGCCGCAGCCCCAGTACCCTTTGCGACGCTTCGTCTTTTCCATCTTTGATCCTCTGCTTTGTTGTTTATGTCCAGACCTAGGGCGCGTACCAGAACTGTTCTATACGACCTACAAGGGGTCCCTATGGCAGGATCCATCCTGCACGCGCAGTATGGATAGCCCGACACAATCTGTCAAGTGATAGGACTTGCGATTTTCGACTTGGGCTTGTTAGGAGTTCGTGTTCTATCATGGAAAAGCTAACCGTGGCAAGAGTTGCGGGTTTCTCGCACCGCGTTCAGGCGGCGGGCCGCATTAATCAACCCGATGTGGGAAAAGCCCTGAGGGAAATTGCCCACCAGTTCGCCAGTGTGCGGTTCGACCATTTCGGAGAGCAATCCCAGGTCGTTGGCATGGGCGGTGGTGCGCTCGAATAGCTCTGTCGCCCGCTCGACCTCACCGGCCAACGCCAGGCACTCTACTAACCAGTAGGTGCACAGGAAAAAGGCGTTCGGCTCTTCGGCCCAGCGGCATACCAGTCCGTTGGTAGTCAGCTCGCGGTTGATCGTCTCGATAGTCGCGCGCATGCGCGGGTCGGTGGCTGGCAAAAAGCCCACGAGCGGCATCAGCAGAACGGACGCATCCAGCTCATCCGAACCCAGTATGCCCGCATAAGCGCCCGCCTGCTTGCTCCACCCATGCTGGAGGATCGTTTCTCTGATCTCCTCTTTGGTCGCCTGCCACCGATCAACATCTGCCCCCGGCCCCAAGGATGGCGCCAGCTTGATGGCGCGGTCCAACGCGACCCAGCAGAACAACTTGGAGGAAGTATACTGGCGCTCGTCGTGGCGCAATTCCCAGATGCCCGAATCCCCTTCACACCACTTATCGGCAGCGCGATTGGCCAGCGAGATCACCAGGTTTGTCGTGGTATCGTCGAACGCCACTTCATCGCGGAAGGAATAGATGGCGTCGACTACCTCACCCAGCACGTCCGATTGCTCTTGCTGCCAGGCTTCGTTGCCCACGCGCACCGGGCGGCTATTTCGGTAGCCGCTCAAGTGGTCCAACTCGTACTCGGTTAGTAGGCGCTCGCCGTGGATGCTGAACATGGGCTGCAAGGGGTTCTTGTCCAGGGCCAGGTTCCCGATGATGCGCTCCACCCAATTCAGGAGCCGATCGACCTCGTGTGTGCAGATGGCCGCGCCCATCGCCTGGAGGGTCAGGCTGAGGTCGCGCAGCCAGACATAGCGATAGTCCCAGTTTTTGTCTTCCCCGATGATCTCGGGCAGGGACATGGTCGGCGCGGCGATCACGGCCCCTGTCTTTTGGAATGTCAACGCCTGAAGAACCAGGGCACTGAGCCGCACTTGAGGCAGATGATCCTCCTGGTAACAATGGTGGATGCTCATCCAGGACCGCCAACCCTCCACGGTGTTGGCGATCTCTTTGCCCACATCCACCGCCGGAGGGGCGGTAGTCCGGGAGAACAACTGCCGGTAAACCAGCGCCAGGTTCACCACCTCGCCGGGATGCACCGTGAAGGACGCTCGGACATCTGCTGCGCCTATCTCTAGCGGGCAGTCGGTGAGCAGATGCAGTTCGGCGGGGCCGCCAAAGATGACCGCGCCCCGCTCGGTGGGGTGGATATAGGGGATCGCCTGGGCATAGTCGGGCCGCGGATTGAGCTGCATGTTGAATGTTACCGCGCCTGCCACCCCCCGCACCTGGCGCACCAGCATGTGCGGCGTGTTTGTGCCGATGGCGTGCTCGCGTTCCCCTTTGCCCAGTGCCAGGGCATCGGTGAGCGTCGCGGTGCCCCCCGGCGTGTGGAACGTCGTCTCTAATACCAGCGTGTTGTCGAGATAGCGCCGTGTCACGTCGGCTGGTTGGCTGGGATGCACCGACCAGTGGCCGCCTTCCGGGTCTAGCACCTGTGCGAACACAGAGGGCGCCTCAAAATGCGCCGGGCAATACCAGACAACAGAACCATGCCGGGTGACCAGGGCGGCTGTGTGGCAATCCGAAAGCAGGGCCATATCCTGTATGCGAATCTCGGACAAATCCGACCTCCATTCCTGCTGCTTGGCGTTCATTCGCAATCGTCTCCAGGGCTGGCCTAATTCGACGTGGGATGCAGGCAGACAGAAGGAGGACAGGATGGCGGTTGGGGGAAGGAACATGATAGGGGGCATCGGGAGCTGCGAGACGATCACTCTCTGTGCATTATACTCCGGCTTCTGCCAGCCGCTCAAAAAGTCGGAGAGCCACGGATCGCCGGCACCCTTGCCCAATGGCGCTAACTTTTCGCGGATTATGGGTTCGTGTACGTACTACCGATGAAAGGGCTGGGTTCCGTAACAGCTAATGCTCGCCGCTCGGTATGTAGGCCGCGCCCCACCCAGCACTCAAGTGCT
>Ga0209347_1003314_pt1 | contig 19080 bp, 16 predicted proteins | sample AutmiccommuBRH23_FD_187382 | JGI IMG/M metagenome (GOLD analysis project Ga0209347, IMG submission 187382) | Deep subsurface microbial communities from Mt. Terri, Switzerland - Autotrophic microbial communities BRH/23 (SPAdes) (version 2) | ecosystem: Environmental > Aquatic > Deep subsurface >...
TCCGAAAGGCAAGAAGGCTGTCATTGTTGGACGATCTAATATAGTGGGGAAACCCATTTCCATGATGCTTTTAGCTAAGCATGCTACAGTTACTATCTGTCATTCCCGCACTGAAAATCTAGCCGCTGAATGCCGCCAAGCTGATATTTTGGTTGCTGCGGTAGGACGTTCTGAAATGATAACCGGTGATATGATTAAAGAGGGAGCAGTAGTGCTCGACGTAGGAATTAACCGATTAAACAATGGTAAATTGGTGGGCGATGTTCATTATGAAAGTGCTAAGGAAAGAGCAGGTTGGATTACTCCTGTTCCCGGCGGGGTTGGTCCTATGACTATAACTATGCTCCTACTAAATACATTGGAGGCTGCAAAGCGTAGTGCAAAATAGGCAAATCGTAACAGTAGGACAACTGAATAATTATATAAAGCAGCTATTAGACGCTGACGCCAATTTGGCCAACGTTTGGCTGAAAGGTGAAATATCTAATTTTAAACATCATAATTCGGGACACATGTATTTTAGTATCAAAGATAAAACCGGGTCTGTGCGTTGTATTATGTTTCGCGGTAATAACAGCAGAATGCGTTTTAGCCCGGAAAATGGTATGCAGGTGTTAGCTAATGGGTACGTATCTGTTTATGTTCAAGGAGGACAATATCAGTTTTATGTACAGGCGCTGGAACCTCACGGTTATGGCAGTCTACATGCGGCCTACGAACAATTAAAAAAGAAGCTGGATTTGGAAGGTTTATTTGCCGATGAAATAAAAAAGACGATACCGGTTTTGCCGAGGGCAATCGGTATCGTCACTTCTATTTCCGGAGCAGCCCTGCGGGATATTATTACTGTGGTTCACAGGCGCTTCCCCCGGGTGGAGATAATTATTGCGCCGGCTTCAGTCCAGGGCACGGAGGCTCCGGAAGAGATTGCGTCAGCGCTTCGCTTGTTAAATCTACACACCGATGTGGATGTCATTATTGTAGGACGGGGGGGCGGCTCTTTGGAGGAACTTTGGGCTTTTAATACTGAACCGGTTGCCCGAGCTATCCATCAATCCTCAATCCCTGTTATTTCAGCCGTAGGACATGAAACGGATTTTACCATTGCGGATTTTGTAGCGGACCGCCGGGCCCCTACTCCTTCAGCGGCGGCGGAAACGGCAGTTCCTGTTTACAATGATATGCAGGCGGAAATTGCTAATGGTTACCGGCGGTTACTCCAGGGATTATCCGGAAAGGTGCGGTCAGAACGCCAGCGGTTAGCGTATCTCTCCCAAAGCAGGGTATTTCAAAACCCTGGCAAACTGCTGCAAGAGCATCAACAACAGTTGGATCAGGTGGCAAAAGACTTATCCAAGACCATGGAGAAGTTAATTTACGAGAAGAAAAATCAAACTGCTGGTCTATCGGCCAAGCTGGACGCTTATAGCCCGCTTAAGGTACTGACACGCGGCTACGCCGTTTGCCGTCGGGAGGACGGGAAGATTTTAAGTGAGGCTGCTCAAGTTGAGGCGGGGCAGGTGGTAGAAGTATTGTTGGCTAAAGGTGCATTGAGTTGCAAGGTGGATCACTTGAAGGAGGAAATGCCGTGGCAGAAAAAGAACTAAGTTTTGAGGAAGCCGTAGAAAAACTGGCAGCTATTGTCAAAGAGTTGGAAGATGGGGACATTTCTTTGGAAAATGCGTTGGAGAGTTTTCAGCAGGGAGTCGCTCTGCTGCAGCACTGCAACAAACGTTTAACAGAAGTTGAAGCAAAAATGAACGTATTAGTAGACGAATATGGGGAAATTAAGATGGTTCCATTTGAAGAACGGGACGGAGTGAAATAAGAGTGCAGCTTGTGACATACTTAGAAGAGCGTAAGAAACTAATTGATGAGGAATTGGACCAATACCTGCCTCAGCATGGACAGGCTCCGGAAAGATTACGTGAAGCTATGCGGTATAGTGTCTTTGCAGGGGGGAAAAGGCTGCGGCCTATTCTTACTATGGCAGCGGCGGAGGCCATGGGTAAAGGTAAGGAACTGGTACTGCCTGCTGCCTGCGCATTGGAATTTATTCATACTTATTCATTAATACACGATGACTTACCAGCCATGGATGACGATGATTTAAGAAGAGGAAAGCCTACCTGCCATAGGGTTTATGGTGAGGCAACTGCCATTTTGGCCGGAGACGCATTATTAACATTGGCTTTTGCGGTTATTAGTAAGAATCGAATGATTGCACGTATCAGTGGTGATACTGTTGCTGAGGTAGTACAAATTATTGCCGATGGAGCAGGCGCAGCTGGCATGGTAGGCGGTCAAATAGCGGACCTCGAGGCAGAAGGTCAGCCGGCTGATGCAGAAACTATGCTTTATATCCATAGTAGAAAAACCGGCGCACTTTTCCAAGCAGCTTTGGGTGCCGGGGCTCTGCTTGCGGGAGCAGATAAAAGTGCTTTGTCCGCATTTAAAAGATTTGGCGAACAGTTTGGATTGGCATTTCAGATTACTGATGATATACTAGATGTAGAAGGGGATACGGAACTGATAGGTAAACCGGCAGGAAGCGATGAAAAGAATGCCAAAGCCACTTACCCTTCCATATATGGGCTGGAGCAGTCTTATCGTATGGCAGAGGAAAGTGTTGCCCAAGCCGTGGATGCATTGAGGGTTTTTCCTGAACGGGCCGAACCATTGCGGCAAATTGCAAGATACTTGCTAACAAGAAGTTTCTAATGATACAATCGTGGCTAAAGGGAGTATAGAAATATCTTCTTAAGGCCATTTTTCTATGCACTATGTAATTTTAATTGATGTCAAGCAAAATGCATGTTATAATAATTATTCCTGTAATAAGATATATTACAAAAGAAGGCAAAGCTTTTTTCTGTCTTCTGTATTCTTGTTTTACCATATATATTGCTTTTATCGTTAAGGTGGTGCAGTATTCTAGTCAGGATACCGGTCTTGAAGGCGGGCCTAAAAATCCGTCACGGGCACATCAATGAAGTTCCTGGTGCTGGCTGCCGACGCCCCGTTGGGGGTCGGTGCTGGGAGTTAAGGGGGTGGGGCGATCTACAAGGGCATGTAGGCGTTGACCCCGCCCCCGCGGAGACCTAAGTGCGTGGCAGAGTCCTACGGGAAGAGTTACGGCTTAGGGTATAAACCTGCATGTGGTGCGGAAGTGCTGGGTGTAGTGTAGCCTGCCTTGAGTGGTAGTGGTGGGATAAACGACAAGGTTATATGATGCAAATGGCCATTGCTCATAAGAACCTGTTTTGAAACCACTATTGCAAAAGAGGCTAGAGACCGGTTAACTGTCGAGGAAAACTCCTAGACTGTTTGCTGTTGATGCAAAGCTAAATAGGGATTAAAGTGTGTGCTAAGTGGTAATCCAGCCCTGGTATCGGAGACGGGCCAGAATTAATCTTAAAGGGAAACCGCCAATGCGGCGACGCGTGGTGATTGATTGGGAAAACCTGCTGGACCTAAGCCGCAGCGTTTACCTATTTAGCTACCACCGTTTACATATTTTTAATTAATTATGGTTTTAGATATTGAATGGAGTGAATAGGGTTTGGGAAAAAATAATAATCGCAATCCCTTGACCCGCAGCCTAGTTGTTGGCGCGTTTACGTTTATATTGGCTATAATAGCTAGCTTTGCTTCGCAATTTATTTTAGAAAAAATAACTTCCTTGATATTAGCTTTTATTATTTTAGGTATAATTATTCTCATCGGAATTATATTTGATATTATTGGGGTAGCGGCAACTGTAGCCAGCGACAAGCCTTTTCACGCTAAGGCAGCCAAGAGGATTCCAGGCGCACGACAGGCCATTAGGATTGTTAATAATGCCAGTTCGGTGGCAAGTTTTGCCAATGATGTAGTTGGCGATATTTCAGGAACCCTTTCCGGTGCGGTTGGGGCTGTTATTGTTTTACGACTTGTAATGGAAGAGGCCAGCAGTACGCAAGTTATGGCGGGGACAATAATGACCGCTTTTATTGCAGCCTTAATTGTAGGTGGCAAGGCCTTTGGCAAACACATCGCCATTGAAAAGGCTGATGACATTGTATTTTATGTCGGCAAATTACTGGCCTGGTGGGAACGAATATTTAACGTGGAGTTTTTTGTAAACGGAAAGAGAAGGTGATTTGACGTGGATAAACTGTTACCCCGCATCAATGGACCGGAGGATTTGAAAGGGTTGGACAACCAACAGTTAGAGCAGCTGGCGGAGGAGATAAGGACAACCCTAATCCATACAGTTGCAAAGACCGGCGGCCATTTGGCGCCTAATCTGGGAGTTGTTGAGCTTACTATTGCCCTGCATCAAGTTTTCTCTTCTCCAGATGATAAATTTGTATTTGATGTAGGGCACCAATCTTACGTTCATAAGTTATTGACCGGCCGCCAGTCGGAATTTTCCTCACTAAGGCAGTATAAAGGGCTAAGTGGTTTTCCTAAGTTTCAAGAAAGTACCCATGATGCTTTCAATACAGGGCATAGCAGCACTTCTATTTCTGCAGCTATTGGCCTGGCTTTGGGCCGTGACCAACAGACTGCCCAGTATGATGTTATTAGCGTCATCGGTGATGGGGCACTAACTGGTGGAATGGCTTTTGAAGCATTAAACCATGCAGGTCATTTAGGGGCCAATTTAATAGTTGTATTAAATGATAATGAGATGAGTATAGCCAGTAATGTAGGTGCTATGTCCTCATATTTAAGCCGAATGCGTTCTGACCCGATGTATTACCGGGGTAAGGAGGAGATTGAACACCTCTTAAAGAAACTGCCGGCAGTAGGTAGTCGTGTACTGCGCATTATGGATAGGCTTAAAGACACGGTTAAATATCTGGTTGTACCAGGAATGCTTTTTGAAGAGTTGGGTTTTACATATTTGGGCCCTGTAGATGGGCATAATTTTAACAGTTTAAAATCTGTTTTCAGAAGTGCAAAAAACACCAAGGGACCTGTACTGGTACATGCTTTAACTAGAAAGGGGAGAGGATATCTACCTGCAGAAAAAAACCCCGATCTTTTTCATGGCATAGGTGCTTTTGATATTGCCACAGGTGAACCCAAGAAAAAACCGGGCCCGCCAAGCTACACAAAAGTATTTAGTGATGCGCTAATAGAAATTGCTCGTAATGACCAAAAGGTAGTTGCTGTTACTGCAGCAATGCCCGGCGGAACAGGTATAGATAGATTTTCTGAAGAATTTCCTAAACGCGCCTTTGATGTGGGAATTGCCGAACAGCATGCCGTGACCATGAGTGCCGGCTTAGCTGCAGCAGGCTATAAGCCGGTAGTTGCAATTTACTCAACTTTCTTGCAGCGAGCATACGATCAGGTGATGCACGACGTTGCATTACAGAATCTGCCCGTTGTTTTTGCACTGGATAGAGCGGGCATTGTGGGCGAGGATGGAGAGACTCATCAAGGCTTGTTTGACTTCTCCTATTTACGCAATATTCCACGCATGACCATCATGGCGCCTAAAGATGAGAACGAACTGCGTCATATGCTCTTGACGGCCATAAAACAAGACGGGCCTGTTTCTATAAGGTACCCTAGAGGTAAAGGAGTAGGTGCTGCTTTGGAGGCACCCATGCATGAATTACCTTTGGGTAAAGGAGAAATTTTACGCCAAGGTGAAGATGTTTCCATCATTGCAATTGGCAACACTGTTTATCCCAGTTTAGAAGCTGCTGAGTTGTTGGAAAAAGAGGGTATTGCAGCTGCTGTAGTCAACGCTCGTTACGTAAAACCATTAGATAATGAGCTTATTTTGAATCAAGCTGAAAAATCGGGCAAAATACTAACCGTAGAAGAACACGTGCGGGCCGGCGGTTTCGGTAGCGCTGTTCTGGAACTGCTGGCGCAGCAGGACTTGCGGGTTGAAGTATATAACCTGGCCGTTCCTGATGAGTTTATTCAACAGGGCGATACCGTGATCATGCGTAAGGAGTATAAGTTGGATGGGCCAGGAATCGCCGATACGGTGCGCAAACGTTTCTTTTCTTCTGAAAAGGGGCTAAAGAATGGCTAAGGTAAGGTTGGACCAACTGCTGGTAGATAGAGGTTTTTATCAAAGTAGGGAAAAAGCTAAGGCAAATATAATGGCTGGAAAAATACTAGTCGAAGAACAGAAAATAGATAAAGCCGGAACAAAAGTGCCCGAGGATGCTGGAATTAGAATTATTGGCGAAGTAATACCATTTGTTAGCAGGGGCGGTCTAAAACTTGCCGGTGCCGTGGAAAATTTTAATATTGAATTAAAAAATAAGATAGTACTGGACATAGGGGCCTCCACCGGAGGATTCACTGACTGTGCGCTGCAAAATGGGGCTCAAAGGGTCTTTGCCGTAGATGTTGGATACGGCCAGTTGGCTTGGAAACTGCGTCAGGATTCGAGAGTAATTTCCATGGAAAGGACTAATGCTCGATACTTAACACTGGAACAACTAGGGGAAGTCGTAGATTTTGTAACCATTGATGTAGCATTTATTTCCTTGGAAAAGATACTGCCTGTTGTGCCGCCTCTATTATCTACAGCGGGTCAAATTATCGCCTTAATTAAGCCTCAATTTGAAGCGGGAAAGGAATACGTTGGCAAAAAAGGCGTGGTTCGCGACCAAAAAGTACACCAGCAAGTTATTGAAAAAGTATTAGGCGTCTCTCGACAATTGAACCTTGTTGTTAAAGGCTTATATTATTCGCCCATACGCGGTCCTGAAGGCAATATTGAGTATTTGCTATATTTATGTTCAGAAGGGCCGGCAATCGATGTAAATATAGAAGAAATAGTTTCTGCTGCACATAGGCAATTATAATTTAAGCCAAGTGTAGCTTTTATTTATTAGTTGGAAAGTTGGTAAGTTGGAAAGTTGGATAGGAAGCTTCAAATTTCTGTGAAATGATCTGTAATTATTTTGCTTTTGATTTGTATTAGGAAGGAAAGTTGCTGTATACATTAGAAATAGTAAGAATAGACGTTATTTTTGCCAAAGGGGGTTGGAGGACTGTGCTGGATCGTTATGATAAGGTGTCATCTGCTTGGTATCAGTACATTAATCATGGTAAATTTTCAAATAATTTGTCCCAGGTAGTGGCAAAATCTTGGGAACGGCATGGAAAACAACATGACCCATTGGCTAAAGCAGAAATAGATAAATTGGAAAGTCACCAGCTGCGCCAACAGATGGAGAAAAATAAACTTCTACTTGAAGTGGCGGTTCCAACTATGAACGAAATATATCAACATATAAAAGGCAGCGGGTCCTTAGTAATTCTTACTGATGCCGGCGGGTACATATTAAAGGCAATCGGTGATGACCGTTTTTACGACAAGGCGGTCCGGGTTAACTTATCTGAAGGTGTAAATTGGGGAGAGCATGTTAAAGGTACTAATGCAATTGGTACGTCCTTAGTAGAAAAGGCGCCCGTAACAATTTTTGCCCATGAGCACTTTTACAAGGAGAATCATTTTCTGACCTGCGCAGCAGCGCCGATTTTTGATTTCAACGGTAAACTCATTGGTATCTTAGATATTTCCGGCGATTATCAAGGAGCGCATCCCCACAGTTTGGGCTTAGTGGTTGCCGGCAGCAGAGCTATTCAAAGCAGGTTGTTGTTAAAACAGCTTCAAAATCGCAACTCCAATAAAAATAAGCGGGTTGGTTATGAAGCCGGATATACTTTTGAGAAGATAATTTCTAACAGCCTGGTCATGCAAAAGGTTATCGAGCAGGCGCAAAAAATTGCCCGTAGTAATTCCCCCGCACTGTTATTGGGAGAAAGCGGTACCGGAAAGGAATTGGTTGCCCAGGCCGTGCACAATGCCAGCTCCCGGGCAGATGGACCATTTATAGCGGTTAATTGCGGCGCAGTACCAAGAAACTTGATAGAAGCAGAATTATTTGGCTATGAGGATGGAGCCTTTACCGGCGCCCGTAAAGGTGGAGCGCAAGGTAAGTTTGAATTGGCTCAAGAAGGCACTCTTTTCCTAGATGAGATAGGCGACATGCCCTTTGAGGTGCAGACCGTACTCTTGCGGGTGCTTCAAGAAAAACGCTATGCCCGGGTAGGCGGTCACCGGATGCGAAACCTCGATGTGCGGATTGTGGCAGCTACTAATAAAGATTTATTGCAGTTGGTAAATGAGGGGCGTTTTAGGTTGGATCTTTATTACCGACTAAATGTATTAAGCCTAACCTTACCTCCGCTGAGGGATAGGGGAGATGACATTGAGGCTTTGGTTAATCATTTTATGGCACAGTTCACCGAAGGCGAAAAAGTGTTATCGGATGCAGTAATAAAGGTTTTTCGGGAATACTCTTGGCCAGGCAATGTAAGAGAACTTATTAACGTTATAGAACGGGCAATAACTATGATGGATGATGTTATAGTTGGCCTTGAACACCTGCCGAAAGAAATCAGGGAAGAAGTTATGGTTAAGCGGCAAAATCTTGATCAAAGGTCTGTTTCAGATACAAAGGGCAGCCTTCAGCAAACGGAAAAACAATCTATTAAAAATACATTGATCGGATGTGAGGGAAATATCTCTCAAACGGCAAGGAAGTTGGGTATAGGGCGAACCACCCTCTATAGAAAAATAAAAAAATATGGTATAAATGTATAATAAAACGGAGGCAATAATTGCCTCCGTTTTTCTATCCTCCCCCGACGGGAGGAAAAATCCCTACCCGGTCGCCGTCTTTCAATGAGTAACTTTCCAATTGACGTTTGCCGTTGACCATAATGATCAGTGGTAAATTCCGGGGAATATTTAAATGATTAATCAGCTCTTGAGTAGTACTGCCGTCCGGTATGACTATTGCGGCCTGACCTCTACTTTCCTTAGGCAAGTTGTCACGCAGGTTGGCAAAAAGCCTCACTTCGAGTTTCATGAAACCACCCTAACTAAAAGTTATAAAGCTCGTCTAATTCCTTGTCGGTAAAATCAAAGGTTGTTCCGTGAGGAGGCAACTCTTCTTTAAAGAATTCGGGCAACCTGTCGTGGGAATTATTAAATCCGGCAGCCTTGTTAAATTCTCTTTCAGTATTTAAGATAGCTTTGCCAAGTTCGGATACGTCATCTACAGTCAATGATAAGCCGTACTGGGCGTTAAGCATGTCAACTACCCGCGGCAGCGCTTTGGGCTCATCCAATACTGCAAAGGCTACAAAGAGGCAGAGACCGGTGCTATCAACAGCAGCAGTCGCAATTTGCAGGTTGCGGGACAAATCAACCTGACCATCTTTGCTAAGGGGATCAACATGACCGCCTACCTTTAAGATATTTGCTGTAACACTGTATCCGGCAGTATGGTCTGCACCCATAGTAGTGGTTGCATAAGTTACACCTACACCCTTAACTGCTCTGGGATCGTAAGCAGGAATACTTTGATCTTTCACAGTCGGAACACGCGTTACCCCATATGCTTTGCCGGTAAAGGAAGCACCATTACCCAAAATTCTACCTAAAGGCTTACCTTCGCCGATTTGCTGAAGCAGGTCAATGGCTCCATCTGCATCGCCGAAAGGAATAATACCGGCTTCCATAGCCACACCGATGGTTACACCCATTTCAATTGTATCCAGACCTATGTCGTCACAGAGGCGATCTAAGGTTGCAATAGCATCTAAGTCGTCGATTGTGCAATGAGCACCAAAGGCCCAAATGGTTTCATATTCAAAACCGGCAGTCAGGTAATTACCGTCTTTATCGTTATAAACCTGGGAACATCTCATAACGCACCCGGGATGGCAGCCGTGGGTTGGATTGCCTTTACGTTCATTGATGGCATCGTACATTGCCTCGCCGCTGATTTTGTCTGCACCGTCATAACGACCGCTGCGGAAGTTCTTAGTCGGAAGTCCACCGGCTTCATTAAGGATGTTAATCAGCACTGCCGTTCCATAAGTTGGTAGTCCTTGACCGCAAACCGGATGATCCAATAGCATCTTACTAAAATCTTTAGCTGCTGCTTTAAAGCTTTCCTTATCCTTAATAGGAACGCCAGGTGCATCCGCATCATCAATTACTATGACCTTGATTCCTTTACTGCCCATCACAGCGCCGGTACCGCCTCGCCCGCAGTGACGAACCGGGCGGCCATCGCCATCAGTTACTGCAATAGATGCAGCAGTCAGTTTGTATTCTCCGGCAGGTCCCACAGAAACAACACAGACGCTATCGCCGTATTCACTGCGCATGGTGTTGCCCAGATCATAGTTTCTTTGGCCCAGCAAGGAAGAAGCATCCTTTAGTTCTAGACCATCCTTGGAGACTTTTAAAGTGTAAAATTCGCCATTTTTAGGCTGACCCTCCACAATAATGGCTTTAATGCCTAATTTCGCCAGCTTTTGAGAAGCCGTACCGCCGGCGTTGGACTCTTTAATAGTGCCTGTTAACGGACTTTTGGTTCCAACGGACAAACGTCCTGAACTGGGTGCGTTTGTTCCGGATAACAAACCAGGAGCAATTACTAATTTGTTGTTAGCTCCTAAAGGATGGCAGGTAGGATCCACTTCATCAGCAATAATTTGAGAAGTGAGGCCTCTGCCCCCTAAAGCGGCATAACTTTCTTTAACTTCCTCGGTGGTTACTTGACCTTCCGTCATGTTAACACGATAAATTTGCATTAATAAGTACACCCCCATTTTTTACTCACTAAGATAGTTTCACTTCGTAACAGCGGAACAAAATCCGTATCAAAATGAAACAGTCAAAGTGTGTTGAAAACTCTCCCTATAATGATATAATACTTGTGGTTACTTAGTTTTACTCACCCCCGCTCAAAACTTTATACCTATAAAATAATGCAAACCCCATGCCAATTGAATTTGTGAATTTGGGGACGGTTCTCAAGTTGAATTTTGCTTAAGACTGATAGAAGGCAAAAAAACAGGGAGTTGAATGAGCCCCCTGTTAATCGCGCGTACTGGTTATAATGCGGCTTTATAAATATTAATAACATCCTCTAATGTTGCAGTGCGCGGGTTAGTCAACATGCAAGCATCCTTCATCGCGTTTTCTGCCATAGTTTTCAGATCTTTTTCCTTAACATTAAGTTCGGCTAAACCGGAAGGGATGCCTACATCAGCCGAAAGTTGTTCGATAGCTTCAAGTGCAACGTCTGCTGCTTCGCGAACCGACAGCCCCTCAATATTTTCACCCATGGCTTCAGCAATTTCAGCAAAGCGTTTGGGGTTAGCAATTAAGTTATAACGTTCCACATGCGGCAATAGGATTGCATTACAGACGCCGTGAGGCAGGTTATAAAAACCGCCTAGTTGGTGAGCCATTGCGTGGACGTATCCTAAACTAGCATTATTAAAAGCCATTCCTCCTAAGAATTGTGCATATGCCATAGCATCCCTTGCTCCAAAGTTTTCACCATTTGCTACTGCGTTCCGTAAGTTTTCAGAAATTAATTTTATCGCCATTAAGGCTGCAGAATCCGTCACTGGGGTAGCTGCTGTAGACACATATGCTTCAATTGCATGGGTCAAAGCGTCCATGCCGGTGGCTGCAGTCAATGCTGGCGGTTTTTTCATCATTAAAAGCGGATCATTAATGGACACCGTAGGGGTGCATCTCCAATCAACAATGGCCATTTTTATTTTGCGAGACGTATCCGTAATAATGCAGAAGCGAGTCATTTCTGAAGCAGTTCCCGCCGTAGTATTGACAGCAATCATTGGGATAGATGCACTGGTAGATTGATCAACACCTTCGTAATCTTGGATGCTACCGCCGTTGGAAGCGACAATACGCACTCCTTTAGCACAGTCGTGGCTGCTGCCCCCACCTATAGATATAATGGAATCGCAGTTGTTTTTTTTGAAAACTGCCAGCCCGGCTTCAACGTTTTTGTCAGTTGGGTTAGGTTCGGCACCGTCAAAGACTACAGCCTTAGCACCTGCTTTTTCTATATAACCTATTATTTCATCAACCATACCTATTTCATTTAAGTATTTATCTGTCACTATTAATGCTTTCTTAACCCCTATCACGGCCATTTGTTCTCCCACTTGTTTAGCAGAACCAGCTCCCATTAAATTTACTGTCGGCATAAAGTAGCCAAATACCTGTTCTCCGAATGACATCAATAATTCCTCCTTAGTTTGTTTAATTATTTGTTTAAATTCTTACTAAATTCGTTCAGCGTCCACCTCCATTAACATATTTTTCGCCTGTTGACCAAATACCATTCTTAAGTATGGTAAAACGCAAAGTGCATGCCAAAGAGAGCGAAAATTTTGTGAACAGATACACAAGCCTTTAACACCAGTGGGAATTATCTGTTAGTTCGTAAAATTCAGTCGTTAGTATATATTTGCACAAGACAAGAGTTTGTTTCTTGATGACAAAAAAATGTCCAGTAATGCCAAAATTTTGGCAGTGAACCTAACAGGACATGATGCTTTAAATGCAGAAATATACAAACAGAAAATAATTCGGAGGTAATTTAATTGGATATTTTTAAATTCGTAACGCCGGAAATCATATTTGGAAGAAACTCCCTGGATCAGATTGGCGCTAGTGCTGCTCGGCTTGGCGCAAGAAAGGTGTTCGTGGCTAGTGACCCTGGTGTTCTAGAAGCGGGTTGGGCGGGAAAAGCTGTAGAAATAATTAAGGGTGCCGGATTGGAACACTGTCTGTGGACAGGCATTACTCCCAACCCTAAAGATTGCGAAATAGAGGAAGGGGTAGGGATTTACCGATCAGAAAACTGTGATGCAGTTTTGGCTTTAGGCGGAGGGAGCGTTATTGACGCTGCAAAAGCGGTAGCATTGATGGCAACAAATGGAGGTACCATTCAACAATATGAGGGGATTGGGAAAGTACACAGTCCCCTGCCGCCGCTGGTTGCTGTTCCTACTACGGCTGGGTCAGGAGCGGAAGTGTCCCAGTTTTCCATTATTGTAGATGTGGAAAGAAAAATTAAGATGACAATCATTTCTAAGTCGCTGGTACCGGATATTGCTATCGTTGACTCGGGAATTTTGGGCACCAAGTCAAGTGAGTTGACTGCCAACACCGGAATGGATGTCCTTACCCATGCTGTGGAGGCTTATACATCTGTGGCGGCAACGCCGTTGACCGATGTCCAAGCTTTGAATTCAATTAGGTTAATTGCTCGCAGCTTGAGAAAATCAGTGGCTAGTAAAACCGATCTAGTCGCTAAAGAGGAAATGGCTATGGCGTCTTTGCAGGCCGGTATTGCATTTTCCAACGCAATTTTAGGGGCGGTTCATGCAATCACTCATCAATTAGGAGGTTTATTGGACATGCCTCATGGAGAGGCTAATGCCATTTTACTGCCTCATGTTATGCGATTTAATCTAATAGCAGCACTTGAAAGGTACGCTGAAATTGCTGAAGCATTTGGTGAAAGCAGCTTGGGGACTAGTAAAAGGGCCATGGCCGAAAAAGCTATTTCCGCTGTTGAAGAACTTGCCGAGGACATCGGTATATCTCCAAGTCTTAGTGCAGTGGGTCTGCAGGAAGAACATATTCCTGAGCTAAGTAAGAATGCGATCCACGATGCGTGTTTAATTACGAACCCTCGGGATATGACCCGTGCGCAAATTGAAAAATTACTTAAGGAAGCACTCTAGTGAGGTGTTGGTTATGACTGATAAACAACAATTGCTACGTACTTTAACGGGTGTTGGAGCATCGAAAATTAACTATTACACTGAATTAAAGGAAAAAATTAGAGAGGTAGAAAAGCGCAATGCCCAGTTGGAGATATTAAACCAAATTGTTACAAGTATAAACGTGGATACTCCTCTCAGTACAGTCATAATAAGGGTTGCAAAGCTATTAAACGAAGCTGTTCCTTTTAGTAGACTGGAGATTTGCCTGCCTGAAAACAGTCCGGCCCTGACCACGGTGGCAGTAAAACAAGGAGCCCTTGAAGTAACTTCGGAAAAAGAGATACCTGAACGATTAAAAGAAGTTCTTTTACCTTTGGCGGAAAAAGAACATTGCCTATTTAACAGCCGGAAAGAATATATTATCCCGCTGCGAGTCAAGGGATTGCTATTAGGAGTTCTTGTGATAAACGGAGTCACTACACTGGACCAGACAGATTTGGAATTCATCGGTCATTTGGCTGAACAACTGAGCTTAAGCTTAGAAAATACGCAACTGTACCGAGAGGTAGTTTTAGCAAACTTACGTTGGGAACATACTTTTAGGGCCGTGACGGACCATATTACATTTATGGATAAAGAACTAAATTTGTTGCGCTATAACAATGCTGCGGCAGCGTTCTACAATTTGACTGAAGGAAACACCCGATCTAAATGCTACAGTCAATTGGCACATAAGGATAGTCCATGCAATAACTGTCTGGTGCAAGAAGTTATTACCACAGGGAAACCGGGGCACGAACGAAAAAAAGTTAAAGGTCAGGTTTTGGATTTTTTCGCCTACCCTGTAAACAATGATTCCAACGAACTGTATGGTGTAATTCAATATGCCAAAGACGTCACTAATCAGGTAAAGATGGAAGGGCAGTTGGTACAATCCGCTAAACTTGCGGCAACGGGGGAGATGGCTGCCGGAGTAGCCCATGAATTGAACAGTCCGTTAACTGCCATTTTAGGTAACGGCCAACTCTTGGTTAGAGAGTTAGAACAGGGTGGACATAAGCAGCTTGCAGAAAATATTGTTAGCTGCGGTAAGCGATCCAAAAATATCATTAGGAATCTTCTGACCTTTGCTCGGCAGGAGGAAACTCAGTTTACAGAAATAGATCTAAACAAGTGTATTGAGCAAGTTCTTACTTTAGTCTCCTTTCAGATAGATAACATAGGAATTGACGTAAAAAAAGTGTTATATTCGAATTTGCCTAAAGTCTATGCTAATCAACAACAAATCGAGCAGGTATTGATTAACCTTATTCTTAATGCCCGGGATGCCTTAAAGGGTCGTTCTGAGCCTGCGGAAATTTGGCTGGAGAGCGGTATCAAAAGCTTGGAAGGGAAGGATTGGGTTTATGTTTCTATTAAGGACAACGGCTGCGGTATCGTTCAAGAGGAAATCAGTTCAGTTTTTCAACCCTTTTACACTACAAAAAGCAGTGATGCCGGTACAGGCTTAGGCTTATCGGTGAGTTTGGGTATTGCACAGAAACACAACGGAACCATCACGGTGGAGAGTGATGCGGAAATAGGCAGTGTATTTACGTTGATTTTACCCATCATCGGAACCAAGGGGGATGTTTAGGTGGAGTATAAAGTTTTAATTGTGGATGATGAGCTCGAAATAGGACATTTCTTTCAATATTTGCTTGCAAAGTTTAACTGCCGGACTTACTTAGCTTCGACCTTAGGCCAAGGGCGGGAGCATTTGCAGCGAAACGATTTCGATTTGGTATTGTTGGACTTGAGATTGCATGATGGTAACGGGTTAGAATTACTAAGGCAAATAAAGGAAGATTGTAGCTTGACAAAGGTAATAGTTATGACTGGTTATAGTACGGTAAAGACGGCGGTGCAGGCTGTTAAACTAGGCGCCTTTGATTATATCGAAAAACCATTTGAAGATTTAGATGGGTTAGAAAAGCTGATAACCAGAGCATTGGGCACTAAGTCACAAAACGTTCAAGAAAGTGCAGGTTCTAAGGAGATCAGAAAGCAGTTGGGGTTTGTCATTGGAAATAATCCGACAATGAGAAGAATGATTTCTGTAGCAGAAAGAATTGCTGGTAAGAATATTTCCGTCTTAATTCAAGGTGAAACCGGTACGGGAAAGGAAGTGTTGGCCCGCTACCTGCATACTATGAGTCAACGTAGGGATAATACTTTTGTTCCAGTTAATTGTGGTGCATTGGCGGAAAATTTACTGGAAAGTGAACTTTTTGGACATGAGAGAGGTGCTTTTACAGGTGCTTATGCAAATCGAAAAGGTATTTTTGAAATTGCCAATAGGGGCACACTTTTCTTAGATGAAATTGGGGATGCCAGTCCATCGGTTCAGGTAAAACTGTTAAGAGTATTGGATTCAGGCGAATTCTCCCGGGTGGGATCGGAGAGATTAATTCAAACTGATTGTCGAATTATTACCGCGACAAACGTCGGGTTGGAAGAGGCGGTAAGCAATAAACAGTTTCGTAAAGATTTATTTTACCGGCTAAACGTAGTAACCCTTGAACTTCCACCCTTAAGAGAACGGGTGGAAGATATTCCACTATTGGCTCAGCATGTGGCTAATAAACAGATGGGGAAAAAGAAAGTGCACTTATCGCCTGGTGCCATAAAGAAACTGCAAAACCATATATGGCCGGGAAATATTCGGGAGTTGGCAAACGTCATTCAGCAGGCGGTGGCATTAACTCCTGCAAATATCATAGAGGCGGATCACCTTCGTTTATATCAGGAACAGTCACCTGCAGTTGAGCACGCCGCCAATATTACAGGGGACCCTATTTCACATTTGGAAGGCCTATTGGAAGATTGGTTTTCAACAAACCATGACAGTCAGTCAAACATTGATTTAGCACATATTCGTAAAGATATTAGGCAGGCCGAGGATTATTTAGTAAAAAAGGTTATCCATCAAACATTGAAAGAAACCTTAGGTAACAGGTCAACTGCCGCCAAAAAGTTAAATATCACAACAAGAACATTGCGCTATCTCTCAAAAGAAAAATAGTTGAATTTGGAGTTGAATTTGGGGACGGTTCTCAAGTTGAATTTTTAGAGTTGGTCAGAGTGAGAGTAAACTGACTTTAATTGAAAATTTTCTAGAGGTGACTTATGGACAAAGAACTAAAGAAGATAGTTGTCAATCTATTGGATGAGGCAAATTATAAATTGACTAAGCACATTACAGAAGAATTGAGGTTGGAGTATCCAAAAGAATATGATAATGTAATGAGATACTACAAGCAGGAATACGGGCTAAGTGTCTGCGGTGCTAAGAATAGCCCCTTGCAGGCTGTAAATGAAGTGTTAAATCAACTGTTAGAAGAAGGGATTGCTGCTAAGAAAGTATTTGACAACAATTACTTATGGTGTCGTAAACCTAATAGTTAAGTCTTTAATCAAATAGTAGGAATAAGTTCTCCTCCAAGGGGAATGGGGACACACTTGCTGAAGCCTGGGTTATTCTATGGGGACAGGAATGTCCCCGATGTAAGTGGCGCTAAGCTCCTGGGTAGGCTTAACTAAACAAACACCCCACCTGATGCAAGTTTTCGCTTTATGCCGGTTTCTGTTCATATAGTCTTAAGGTACGTTTTATAATTTCCTCTTGTTTGGTTTGTTTTGCTAAATTAATGAGAGGAGTTTTTAAGAAGGCTTTAACAATATCCGGGTCAAACTGTGAGCCGCTGCAATTCTTTAATTCATTGAATGCTTCCTCAATTGACATGGCATTGCGATAGCAGCGTTTAGTAGTCATAGCATCAAAAGCATCAGCAACGGACACAATTCTTGCACCCAAAGGAATTTGCTTTTTGACGGGTCCGTCCGGGTAGCCCTTGCCGCTATAGTGAAGGTGATGGCACCGAATTATTTCGCTTATTTCTTTTAGGGTTGGGACGTTTTTAACAATTTTTGCTCCTATTTCGGGATGCGTTTTTATAACGCTCCATTCTTCTTTTGTCAGACAATCGGCTTTTTCCAAGATATTTTCGTTAACACTTACCTTTCCAATGTCATGAAAGAGACCGGCTAAAGAAATTGTTTTAGATTGGTTTAACGGTAAATTTAGCTGCTCGCATATTTGTTGAGCGTAAAACGATACATTTAAAGAATGGCCACATAGATAACTATTTTTTGCTTCAATAGTATTGATGAAACCCAGAATTAAATCCTTGTTAAAATCTATTATTTCTTGATTTTGCCCGTTCAGCGCCTCTATATATTTCTTTAATTGTGTTCCCGAGTAACCAACAAAAATCATGGTAACTGCAAAAGTAATTTCTATTGATAGATACCTATCTATTGCTAAAGAGAGTGTCCGGTGAAAAATAAGGGAGAAACTATATATTCCTAAAAACAATATTCTATTAACCGTGCTGGAGAACATTAAATTGCTAAAGAGAAAGCTGATAATAAATATGCCTCCGAAGAAAATACCGGTGATGAAGGGAAACAAAACACCTAGAAAAACCAGAGTAAAAACAATTATAAATCTGTATTTTATATTTAAGTTCATTATTTGATTAAACATTGCTGTCATCCCCATCATTTGCTTATTCTATATATTTCGGGGCAAATTCCGAATTTCCTCTCATTGCTGCCAATTTTAAACAAAATAATTACGGTTGAAGGCTGGATTCTAAAGGATTTTATATATAAATATGGAATTTAATGTATTAAGCCAAAGGATTATAGGAAATGATGCAAGGGGGGCTGTTTAAACGCAGCGGACGGAAGAATAAACGGGAAAGTGTGAGAAATATTTAATCCTTTATTTTTCCTCCATAATCGCCCAAGAACCTTTCCAAACGACCGATGGCAATAGGTTGGCCAGTTTTGCCAAGTACACACTTGTATTCACATTGTTTTTCCTGCGGGCAGACTCTGCCACAAACGGAAGCTAATGTATTGCTTTTCTCAATAGTTTCTAAGGCTTTATCCAGATCCTCCGTCTGCAAATTTTTGATAAAAGCACGTATGTTAATGCCTACGGGGCATCCTATTTCGCAGGTCGGATTCTTGCACTGCAGACAGCGGTTTGCCTCTGCTATTGCCATGTCTTTTGTATAACCGCTGGCCACTTCTCCAAAGTCTTTTTTTCTGTCGCCTGCTTCCCGCGTAGGCATGGGTGTCCGTTCCTTAACCTTGGCCATGTTTAATAACCTCCCTCAACTATTATATTTAGTGTTACCTTTTAGAAATATTTTATTTAATATGGTTAGTCAAGCCTAATCATCAAATTTCGCGATATCTGGTGAAACTGGGGAAAAGTAAAGGATTTATACTTTTTTCATAGAATTGCAAACTGGGGTGAAGAAATGCGTAAATCAGATTTAATAGTATTGCTTCTTATAATACTCTTAATTTTGCTCTATAATATCATTAATGGATTAAGACGAAGGCAAGTTGCCCAGACAA
>Ga0209347_1003317_pt1 | contig 19067 bp, 15 predicted proteins | sample AutmiccommuBRH23_FD_187382 | JGI IMG/M metagenome (GOLD analysis project Ga0209347, IMG submission 187382) | Deep subsurface microbial communities from Mt. Terri, Switzerland - Autotrophic microbial communities BRH/23 (SPAdes) (version 2) | ecosystem: Environmental > Aquatic > Deep subsurface >...
CGAAATCAATCAGGCCGGTGGGGCTGCCCTCCAGACGGGCATGCCCGTCTTCCGTTCAGCCCCACCGGCCAAGGTCGTTGTCGGCACCGGCCATGATGGTTGTCGCTCAACAATGATCGGCGGTCATGGGTCAGAAACTGGCGCCGCGCGCAGTTGCGCGATTTGGCTGGTCCGAAGGTCAAAACATGGGCCTCCATCTTGCAGGTTGCCCCAACCTTCTGGGGCATACGGGAGATGCGAACTAAGTGGGGAAGCTGCAATCCGAAGACCGGCAGGATCTGGTTGAATCTCGAGCTTTCGAAGAAGCCGGTCGAGGCCATTGATTACATCGTCCTGCATGAACTGGCACACTTGGTATCGCCGCGTCATGATGAGCGCTTCATCGCGACATTGGACGCACACATGCCGCGGTGGCGGCAGATCCGGTTGGAGCTCAACGCCCTTCCGCTGTCATCATGGAACGAATAAGCGGGATGCCGCGACGGCTGGGAAGATCTATGAAACGTCATACAGATCGCGAGCGGCCGGCGGTCTCGGACGTCGCCGTCGGGCTTGCACTCCAACGCTCGCTCTCTGAGGATCTCCAGCGACTTGACGAGGCTCTCACCGCGGTGGTGAGCGCAATCCTTCAGGAATCGGACCGAACAGCTGGCACTATAATCGGGGTCGCCACGTCCAAGCTTGTCGCCGCGGGCGTAATGGCAGGGACCTTCGGTGGTATCGCCGCCGTTGGCACCGCGGGCACCGGTGCCGCCATCGCCTCCCTTTCCGGCGCGGCGGCCACGACGGCGACGCTGTACTGGATTGGATCGAGTATAGGCATGGGCGTGGCCGCTGGTAGCCTCATGCTCACGGGCGGCGCGATCGCAGCCGGCATCCCGGCAGCAATGCTCGTCCGGCGGCGCTTACTCGGGCGCCGAAGGACCGAGAAAGATCTCAGTTCTCGTGAACGGGCCGCGCTCTATGCCGCCCTCCGCCTTGCTGCGCCCGTGCGGGCGCTTCGGGCTTCTGCAACGCCGCTTGCACAGGTCGAGATACGGGTCTTCGCTCGGCAGGGGCTTATGCCGCTTACGGTGGCACTCGATAACCTATACGCAGCAGACACACAGGTCGACGAGGACACGCCGTGCACAACTCGACCAGGATCTCTCGCCTATTGGCCGCGGCGACGCCTGCGGCGCGCTCTCGAGCAGCTCGAAAGCACAGCCAAACGCTGGGCGGAGGCGTGAACCGGCGCAGCGCTGCGGTCGTTCTCGCGGTCACGCTCCAGCGCCTGATCGACGATCCAAACCGCGGGTGGAGACCAGAGGAGGCGCTCGTCCTGGATGCCCTGCGGCGGTCGCGGGGCGACCTCGACGAGGCAAGCGACGCGGATCTTGCTGCTTATCTTGCCGGCCTCGAGCCCGACCAACTGCGCGGTGTCGTCTCCAATGTGAAGGGCATCTACCATGAGCTGCTCTTCAAGGCGGCAGAGGACGGGGACGGGGATCACGTAACGGTGGTGCTTCCGGAAGCCACGAACCATCCAGGATTTGACATGGAGTTCGTCGTTGACGGCGGGGCCATCGGCGCGGTCCAGCTCAAGGCTGTGACCTCTCCTGCATACATCTACGAGCATCTGGCACGCTACCCGGGCATCGACATCCTTGCGACGGAGGAGGTCGCCGCCATGGTCGAAGGTGTTTCCTCCAGCGGCTTCTCAAATGCGGAGCTTGAGGCCGAGGTACGCGAGACCTTCGCGATTCTCCCTGGCGACAGTGTGCCTCAGGAAATGGTGGAGGCCGTCGGCACATCCATTCTTGTCAGCGCTGCCTTTGCCGCGCGGGGAGTACTGAGGGCCGGTCGCGTGGAGCCCCGAGCCCTCAGAGCGGCAATGGGCGATCTGGGCGTCGGCATGACCACAGCGCTCGCGCTTGATGTTGCCCTCGGCGGGGCGTAGCTCCGAACTGGACTTGCTGCTCGAGATCCTGGAACGAACTGTGCTCGGATCTTGATAGCCCGCCTAAGGGCATCGCCGTGGGACGGGTGCATTGAGCGCCCGAGCACGGCGGAATCGGTCTAACAGGCTGCTGAAATAGTCCCGCCTCGACAGCGGTTTGAGAACATGATTCACCCTCGACACGGTAAGGTCGGGGGTGATGATGCGCGGGGTGGACGAGACGAGCGGGTCGCTGTTCAGCTATGTCGATCTGGAAGAGCGCATCCCGCCGCGACACCCGCTGCGCAAGATCAGGCAGGTGGTCGATGACGCACTCGCCCGTCTCGATGCCGAGTTCGAGGCGCTTTACACCGATTTCGGGCGGCCGTCGATTCCGCCGGAGCGTCTGATCCGGGCCAGCCTTTTGCAGATCCTGTTCTCGGTCCGGTCCGAACGTCAATTGATGGAGCAGATGGATTACAACCTGATGTTCCGCTGGTTTGTCGGCCTCGCGATCGACGATCCGGTCTGGGTGCCTACGGTGTTCACGAAGAACCGCGACCGGCTGCTGACGACGGAGATGTCGCGCAAGGTGATGGCGGCGATTCTGGCGCATCGCGAAGTCGCGCCGCTGCTGTCGGACGCCCATTTCTCGGTCGATGGCACTTTGGTGAAGGCTTGGGCGTCGATGAAGAGTTTCCAGCCGAAGGCCGACGTCACCGCGCCTGACGATGAAGGGCCGGGCGATCCTCCCGCCTCTGAGACCACGCCCGAGACCACACCTTCCGAGACCGAAGCCGAGACCGCCCCGATGTCCCGCCCCACCCGCCAGAGCCGCAATGCCGAGGTCGATTTCCGGGGCGAGAAACGTTCGAACGCGACCCATGCCTCGACCACCGACCCGGACGCCCGGCTCTACAAGAAATCTCCGGGCACCGGCGCCATGCTGTGCTTCATCGGTCATGCGCTGATGGAGAACCGCGCGGGCCTGATCGTGCAAGGCGACCTGACCCGGGCAGACGGCCATGCCGAACGGCGCGCCGCCCTCGACATGATCCATCGCCATTCGCCCGGATCGACCCGACAGCTGACGCTGGGCGCCGACAAGGGCTTCGACGCGGCCGAGTTCGTCGCCGACCTGCGCCAGGCTTGCGTCACGCCCCACGTCGCCCGGAAGTCTCGACACTCGGCGATCGACGGCCGCACCACCCGGCACGAAGGGTATGCCCTGTCGATCAAGCACCGCAAACGGATCGAAGAAGCCTTCGGCTGGGCCAAGACCATCGGCGGCATGGCACAGACCGTCTATCGCGGCATCGAGCGGGTGCGCTCCCGCTTCATCCTCACAATGGTCGCCAACAATCTGGCCCGGCTACCCCGGCTGCTGACCACATGACGATGAGAAGACGCCTCAGGCACACATTCCTTCTGCGACAAACGACCCAAAGCTGAACGCCGACTGCCGCCGCGGGGGAAACCGTTCCTGCTCACAGACTTCTTCAGCAGCCTGCTAAACTGCCAAAATTTGCCCAATGGCTACCAATCGGTTGTCAAATGGCCACTTCGACCCCCAGAATGGCCAAGGATTGGTGGTTGCTACATGTAACAACGACCATTAAATGACCATTGCGCATCGCTAAGTGTCTGATTTTACGCGGGTGAGGAATTGAAGATTCCGGAGCTTGACCTTTTGGCAAGCAAATGTTGACCATCTGCCGGAACGCAAAAAAACAACGTGAAGCCCCAAGACTGAAGTATGGAGCGGGATTTACGAATCTTCAAAATACAAAAAGGCCGCCAAAGTGGCGGCCTCCTTTTCGAGGTGATGAAACAATGCGGCGCGACGAATTTGCCCCGCTGGATAAGTCTCTCTACATTCGCACGCTCTCCGGAATTTCCGACGCGCGGTAGATATCCAAGCCGATTTCGCTTCGAGCGAGAACAGGAGCGACCCGAGCTTTTTTCAGACGGGCTGCCATCACGTCAGGCCGGACCTCACAATTGACCGCAATGCGGGCATCGGTCGTAAACTCCGACATGAACGCGGCAACGGCTTCCTCAGTGAAGCGGTAGAAACGATGTCGGCCGTTCTTGCCACCGATTACAACCGGCTCGAGGCGAGGTCCTTGCTCACGGTGGGTCAATGCCCAGCCGGTCGACTTTGGGATCTGAAGCTTGCCGAACACGGCAGAGGCCGAGAGGCCCGACATTTGCGCGGCGATCTGCGTACGCACTTCGTCGGGATTGACGAAGATCGCCGCGTACCCGGCAATGCCGTTGTGCCGTATGACATTTTCCAAGAAGCCACCAAGGACCAGGTGTATAATTTCGATGCACGGTGCCTTCGCCTTCTCGGCGGCCTTCGAGATCGGGACCAAGCCGGGTGCAACCGTGTCAGCTGGCTGGGCGCAAGCATGCAGGTCAGCAATGAACCGCGTGATTTCAAGATTATCGACCGCTTTCCACGTACGGCCAGCAGCTCCACCCGGCCCTTCCGAGATCGGGATCAGCAGACGCTCGTCGACGAGCTGATCGGCCTGCGGCCGTGTGCAGTTCAGGGCCTTCGGAAGGCCAATGACATGAGTCAACCGCTGGATCGAAGCAGCCACCCTTCGGCCGTCCGCTGCGTCGAATATGTGTCTTTCGCTGACGTCTTCTTCCACAGGGATAAGGCCGCTTGCCGCAAGCACATTCCGAAGCGTCCTTGCGTCGAGCTTGCTTTCGGCCGCCAAGGACTCAACACTGTGTAGGCGCCGATCCGTCAGTGTCCCTCCGAGGATGGACTCGCCGGGCGCGACCACCATCGTTCCGAAGATCTGCTCACGCACGATCCGTGAAATGTCGCCCGGTTCCTTGTTGTTCCTGGGCGACGAAAGCCACTGATAGAGTGCGCCGAATACCTGGCGGGGCCCAGCCTGTCTTCCTCTACTGCGGGAGTCCGCTTGTATCGCTTGCAGTGCGTCGCGGATCGCCGGCTCCCCGACTGATGTGACCGCATGACCAGCGCGACAAGCATGTTCCCACTCTGTAGGGCCAAGTTCCGACGGCTTCTTCTCAGGGCCATACACGATGAGCATTCCAAGCATCTCAGTCGTGCGAACCGCCTGCTCGAGGGTTTGCTTGTCAAGCCAAGTAGGGCCTGCCACCCCATCAAGGCGCGCCATGACATAGGCCTGCAACGGCGAAGGCTCTTGCTGGTGAGCGCTTTCTATCAGCCTGTCCAGCGTGTCTCCGCGCTCCGGAACGCGGCGCGCGAGCTCCTGATACAAGTCGTCCCACCGCTGCTTCTTGCGGTGGATGAGGGCAAGACCATGGCGGGCGCAGGTTCGGACGGGCCGCAACGTCCATCCCAGGCGACCGCGCCGCGAACTCCCGGCATCGGCGAAGTCTTGGTCGTCTTCCCGCAGGCATGCGGGGCAGAAGACGGTGTGCGGGCTGGAGAAAATTTCTGCGCTCAGCACGTTTCCGCGAAGGTCGTAGCGGCGTTTCTCGACCCGGCGCGCGGAGTTGCGTTGCAGGGCGGTGATGTCGACGTTGGCGATGGCAGCCAACCTCTGTACTGCGGCTTCCTCACACCCAAGTAGGGCAGCTGGGCGTACGCCGATGTCGTGCAGAAAGGGGACTACGTTTGACCGGAGATGGAAGTTGGAGAGACGGGTCGCGAAGGATAGGGGTGTCTCTACGGCATCGAAAGAAAGGTGGGGAAAGAGTACTGCCATTATTCAGCTCCGCAATGGGATCAGGGATTCTGGGGGTGTGTCAATCAGCGCGCCGCGCACCACGGCGGCTTAGGTCAATCGATGACCATCGCCGCGCGAGGAAAACGTTGGAGCCCATTTGGCAGCCTTCCTGCATGAAGAAGGCGTCCACAAAATGCTGGATGTGCAGTTTATCATCTCCGCGCGTAAGCGCGATCTCGATGGCGCTGATCATGTATTCGATGCAGAGCCCGAAGCGGTGCCGCCCGGCATGGATTAGGCGCTCGACAAGATCGCCGCGCTCCGGCCCGGCAAGTCCTGCGCGATCGCAGAAGCCGCCCATCAGGTTCCACACGAGTCTGCAATCTGCCGCTATCGTCACTGGCGGAAGCTCGAACTTCAAGTACCGGCGCTCTACCTGATAGTCGAAAGAGATACTGTCCCAGAGGCTTTCGACGCCAGAAAGGATCACGATCACGGCGGCGTCTCTCTGCATCAGGGATTTCAGAGTTTTCAGGATCTGGGGAGCCTCGGACTTCGATCCGTTCGGGAACAGGTCGTGTGCCTCGTCTATCCAGAGGACGACCGTACCGAGAATCTGAAAACGGTACCTGACCTGATTCCAGATGTCGTAGGCGACGCGCTTCTTTTCCAGTTCAGTATAGCCGCTTGCCCTCAGGATCTCGAGGCCGACGCTTTTCATCGTTGCCGGACTTGGGACACTGATGGTGACGCAGGGCATGGTTGTCGGCGACGGTTGCAGTGCCGGATGATTGCTGAGTGCGTGCCGCACCAGAGAAGTCTTTCCTCCGCCCGCACCGTCAACAACCACTATGCCACGGGTCTCTCCCGTCGATGCACACGTAACAGGCCGTGAAATCAGGTTGCCCGACTCGTCGCATTCGAGAAGCCGGTCAAGCGTAGACTTGAACATGCGGTCCCGCTCCATCCTGATGTATTTGCCGCGCAATTCCTTGGTCACGGCACGAACCGTACTCATGGACCCTGGCATTTCGGCCAGCGTCCCCGGAGTTTTGACGTTTCCGTCTTGCGTCTTGTACATGGTGATTTTTCCTGTTCGAGCTTTGCTGGTCGTTCCGGAAATTGCGCCGTTCTGGAGAACAGGGAGCGGTTCTGGAAAGAAACTTGCAGCGCCATGGTTACTGCCATGAATCTGCAGCAATCTTTTTTCGTGATCCGGGGCCGCACGGCCTGCAGGTCCGGCATCATCGCCGCCCGGACGGCAGATCCCAGCGACACGCGGCCGCCTCAGGTCGTCATCAGCTGCAACAGCGCGCGCTCGGCCGCGACCCGGTCGAGGGTTGCGTTCCGCGCGGCCACAAAGCGCAGGAAGGTGTTCTGGATCCGAAGCAGCTCCTGCCCCCGCTCGCTGTAGACGGCGCATTCGCGAAGTTCGACATCCGGTCCGTCGGCATCGCCACCGGTCTCAAACAACTGCCACTCCGATCCGCGAACCTCGGATCTCACATCGGCTTCGATGATGCCGCCAAGGGCCTCGAGAGAAGCGTCATCGCGGGGATCGAACGGCGCACGCTCGGCAAGGCGGCGCAATGTTCGCATTGCGAACCCGTTCTCGTGGCTGCCGCCGCCGAGGCAGGCGGCGTGCGACATCTGCCCCAGCTCCCGCCCGAGCCGGACAGTGGTCACCGCCAGGTCATCAATCCCCTGCGGCGGGGTCTGCTTGGTCGTATTCATCGGAACCTCCTGGGTTGCCCAGCCGCAGCGGCCGGGCGTCAAGGCTCGATCCCTGCGCCGGGGATCGAGCGAGGCCTCAGGCCGCGACCAGGTTGCTGCCCTCGCTGCACCGGGTCCGAAGGCTGGCCGCGGCGTCGATGTCGCGCAGCAGATCTCCGAGCAGGTCTGTGAGCCGACAAACCGTCTCCACTTCCGCCGAGGCAGGATCGATATCCGCAAAGAGCGCAGTCTCGAGAAGGTCCGGATCACCGACATCGTCGAGCGACAGCAACCGGTGCAGGGCATGCAGGTCCCGCGTGAGGCGCTGGTCGATATGGCTCGCGGCCTTGAGCCGGTCGGCACAAGACGCAACGCGCCGCTCTGCGGCAGCACCGCCCAGCAGGGACGCCGCCATGGCCAGATCGCGGCCGTGGTCGAAGAAGAAATGGCGCAGGAGGTCGAAGAGGCCGAAGCGGCCTTCCGTGGAGAGGGAGTCGAACATTGGTGAAGTCTTTTGGGTACGCTGCACCGTCGCGGCAGCTTCAAGGTTGCCCTCGTCCTCCTTTCCCTGGGCGGGATCACAGTTGGTGCCGGTTCAAAGGCCCCTGTGGCAGCGGCCTTGATCGGCCCGTTCTTGCCTCTTCATATACGGCTCAATTACAACATTGGCCGCTTTCTCCGATCACGAAACGGAAAACGGAAAATAGTTGGAAAGGCGGGCTTCTGATCCAGGGCGCCGTTCTGTCGGGTCAGGACCCATCGATCGTGACTGAACTGGTGATCAACTCGCTCAAGCACGCCTTTCCCGGTCCGCGCGACCAAGAGCGAGCGGACCTGCTGACTGGCCTCGCTCTTCACCGCCACCTCGCGATACCAGCCGATCCGGACCAGTTCGGCGAGACAGCGCGCATCGTTCTCGTCGCTCTTGTTCATCCGCCCCGAAAGCGCAGCATGGGCATGGCGGGCGTCGATGCAGACGACGGGCAAGCCGACCCGCCGCAGTTCGTGCCAGAGCCAGCTCGACATGGCACCGGTCTCGAAGCCGATGCACTCGGCCTGCGGCGCCTTCTTCGCCAACAACGCGGCCAAGGCGCCAGGATCAGACTTCGCCCGCCCCTGGAAAATTGGGTTTCCGCCTTCGTCCACCACACAGATCGATGTCTCCTTCTGAGACACGTCCAACCCAACATACTGTTTAATGGGGAGTTCTCATCTGCCAGAGTTTCCCGCTCAGTCTGCTCTCGCTTGGCCTTTAGAACCATCGGCAGCAATTACGTCATCGTGTGCGGGTTCCGGACCTTCGCCGCACCGGTCACCAACGACGGTAACGAGCAGGAGACAGCCGTTGAGCGAGCGGCCCTGAACAGGCAAGACGTGCAGAATTCCACCGTGTGACTAACTATCGAGCATATCCCATTCGTCTCCCAGGACCCAACGCAGAGCGGAAAGCTTGCCATTCAACATGCCCCATTCGAAATCATCCCATGGCCCGAGATTTTCTATCCCGACCTCCTGACGAGTTTTTTCGCCAGCAGCAAGCGCTCCTTCCCACACGGTATCAAGTACCTGGTCCGATCTGTAAGGGCCTTGAGAATATTCAGCCTCAGGCACCACCTTCGTAATTCCCTGCTCCACGCGGTAGCGAAGGTTTATGTGTCGGTTATACCATACTTGTCGGTAAAGAAGATTCTCCGCCTCGGTCAGCTCCGTCAGCGTGCGGAATTCAGGGCTATAGCCCAATTCGAAATCCACCATTCCAAGAGCGCCGGGGTCTGCCTCTTCGACGAACTTGCCAATGTCCAAGATGTATTGAGAACGGTCATTAAAGGCGTGAGCCAGCTCTGGATGCGGCGTGCGGTTGTCACCTCGGGGGTCGCTAAAATCAGAGTGATTAGTGGTCGCGAAACCGAACACGATGTGATCCCTGACAGGCTCCCGTCGTATTTCGTCATAGACCTCAAAGAGGATCGCATCGGCAATACTGCCTTTGTCACGGTGACAAGGTGCCTCTCCATGCAGAGAGCGATTTGCCGCCCTTGCCCGGTGGAAAATGGAAGTTTCGATATTGATGTTGTCGCCGTGATCCATCAACTCCTGCACCTGATCCACGATGCTACTCTCTTGAGTAGCGTTCGAAAAATCTAAGCCCTGCAGGAAATCCCGCGCTTGCTTTGCGATGTCTTGGTCTGCATGTCCTGTCAGGGCGTAACGGAGCGATTTCAGGTGTGACTGCAGGGCCTTCATGGATTGCGTTGCCACTCTGTCCTTGTTTCGGGAAAATTCTTCTCGGCCAATGTCAGGCACAATGATTTCAAGTTGAGCGTTGTCACACATCTCATGCAGAGCGCGGACGAGTGGCGCAGCTCGATAGCTGCCGGCCATGTCCAGCCAAACGCTGGTGTCGATCAGCACTCGGTAGAGCGATACTGCCATTCTAATTTTCTCCTAATTCTTCCACCCTAAAGCAATCTCTCTCAGGGGATCCCCTTGCGAGAAACCAGGTTTTCACCTTAGGCAATTGGTCGCGCATCAACTTCCCAACACCTTACCACGAAAGCAGATGTTCCAAAACGTAACATCCCCGGGGCTACCAACTTCCGCCAACTCCTTTGGAAACTGACGGAACGCATTGTCGCGGCGATGAACGCGAGCGCGCACCGTGCGCAGGCCCTTACGCTCCTCTGCGTCGGGCACAACCGGCAGCTGTGGGCTGGGAGCGGACCTTCGCCCTGAGAGGCTTGAAGGTCCGGTGTGGGGCCGGTTGCAACGGTCGTGTGGTCGTCATTGATGGTGCCCCGCGACATGTTTCCGGTGCGCCACAGGGCGGCAGGGCCGCCGAATATTGAAAAGCGGCAATTTTAAGCCGGTCGCTATTGGAAGAGATGTCAAGCCGTTAGCGCCGCTGAGCCTGATAGATATTATTGATCTCATTCGCCAAGTTATTGTTGCCAACAAGCTTTTCAACGGCATCGTTCGTTTGTTGGACTACTCTCCGCAAGTGGGCTTCGTTTGCTTGAAAGACAATATTTCGATTCTTTCGACCGCGGCCATCCACCTTGCCGCCGACAAATTCTCTCAGATCCCCGCGGGAAATCGAACAGCCGCTGATCTCAGGCTTTTCCTGTAGAACAGCTGGAAATACGGCAGCCCGCAGCTTTATATCGTACTTCTCATCTTCAATGTGGAAGATGAGAAAACTGTCTTTGTGTGCTCCAAAGTCTCTCAACCCCTGAGCATCTGATACGCATGTTGGGACTGCGCGGTTTGGGTGCTCTGCAGCATTCCATGCTGCCGTAATTCCAGTAATAGGCTTGCGACAAGAGATTATTTGAAATGCATCCAACAACGCCCGGGTAGCTTTAATTGTGGCAACGCTGGGGCTATCGGTTTTTTTCATCTTGTCGTAGAGGTTATATGGAACCGGATATGACTTGACATAATTGTCGCACATAAAGACGCCCTTGGATTCAAGAAAGCACGCGTCTTCCTTGTCAAGATGCTGTGTATTGGGCCAAGAAAACAAATTCTTGGGCGTGCAATCCGAAGGAAGAGGGTAGCTCTCCACGCATCTAATTTTAGTAAGGAGCGTAAGTGTCCCTGAAGCACTTTCAATCATTCTTGCGAGTGAGTCTGTCATCGGTATATCCTGAATTTCGGATTCGTCGCGCTTTGAAGCATAGCGCTTCTTAGATAGGATCATGTAGCGACGCAACCGCCGCTGAGCGGCACAAGAAGATAGACCTCTTTTTCATGCGCCTTTTTTAGCGACAGTCGAGGCAGCAGGCTATAATTCGTGAGGACAGAACTGCCAAGCGATGCTGAACAGTGCCAGAAATCCTGGCGCTCGCCGGGCTGGTCGCACTCAGGTATCTTGGTCCGGAGATCGGTTTCCGGAACGCCGCCGCGATCCTCGCCATCACGATCGGCGCACTGACCGCAGTGGTGGGCCTGCTTCTCGTGCGCTGTTGATCTCCACCCAGAACTGAGCCGGGTTTGGAGTGAACCCCACGGGCTGGACCACGGCCTCGAGTCCGGACGGCGGCGCCACGTACACCTCTCTCCAAATCCCGACACCGCCGTTCTCGTGGTCAGAAGGCATGGCAAGCCGGTAGTACTGCGGGTCATGGCAGGCACCATGCATGCCGAAGGTCACACGTTCTATCAGGCTGACAACGGCGTCTGGCTCACCGACCATGTTCCGGCGCGCGACCTGGATTTCGGAGCGACTTGACCAAGCGCCCTTCGGTATGCCCTTACCGCAATTGCCCACAGCCCCTCCACCCGCTAATGTCAGAAAAAATAAGGGGCAGGCATGTTCGAGAACGCTTTCAATAACATCGACCGGGTGCTGCGCAACGACGAGGGTCTGGCGTCGGAACTGGACTACGCATAGCAGACGTCATGGCTGCTCTTCCTCAAGTACCTCGACGATCTGGAGGCCGAGCATCGCGACGAAGCCGAACTCGAGGGTCATGACTACGCGCCGATCATCGACGCCGAATACAGCTGGAAGACCTGGGCCGCACCGAAAGGTCCCGACGGCAAGCTCGACCACAACTCTGCCCTGACCGGGACCGACCTGATCGACTTCGTCAACCGTGACCTCTTCCCCTACCTCAAGGGGTTCCGAGAAAGCACCGACAACCCCGACAGCCTAGAGTACAAGATCGGCGAGATCTTCTCGGAGATCGTGAACAAGTTCCGGTCCGGCTACTCCCTTCGTGACGCGCTGGAGATCGTTGACCAGCTCGACTTCGGCTCGACCCGCGCCAAGCACGAGCTGTCCGACCTCTACGAGACCCGCATCAAGCGCATGGGCAACGCCGGCCGAAACGGCGGCGAATACTACACGCCGCGCCCCCTGATCCGCGCCATGATCAAGGTGGTCGACCCGCAGATCGGCGAGTCGATCTATGACGGCGCCTGCGGCTCGGCGGGCTTCCTCTGCGAGGCCTGGGAGTACCTGCGGCGCGATGACCTGTCCGCATCGGAATGGGACACGCTCCAGCGCCGGACCTTCTACGGGCAGGAGAAGAAGTCGCTCGCCTACGTGCTCGGCGTCATGAACATGATCCTGCACGGGCTCGAGGCGCCCAGCATCCGCCACGCCAACACGCTCACCGAGAACGTGATGGACATCCAGCAGCGGGACCGCCACGACATCGTCCTCGCCAATCCGCCCTTCGGCGGGGGTGAGCGCAAGGAGGTGCAGCAGAACTTCCCCATCAAGTCGGGGGAGACCGCCTACCTCTTCCTCCAGCACTTCATCCGCAAACTGAAGGCCGGCGGCCGCGGCGCGGTGGTGATCAAGAACACATTCCTCAGCAACACCGACGGCGCCAGCGTCGCGCTGCGCAAGGAATTGCTGGAGACCTGCAACCTCCACACCGTGCTCGACTGTCCCGGCGGCACGTTCCAGGGCGCGGGCGTCAAGACGGTGGTGCTGTTCTTTGAGAAGGGCGCGAAGACGCGTTCGGTCTGGTACTACCAGCTCGACCCCGGCCGCAACATGGGCAAGACCAACCCGCTGAACGATGCCGATCTGGCGGAGTTCGTGGCGTTCCAGCCCGGGCGACAGGACAGCCCGAAAAGCTGGTCGGTGGACGTCGCCACCCTCGACCCCGCGACATGGGACTTGTCGGCGAAGAACCCGAACGCGCCGGAAGCGGCAGCGCTGCGTAGCCCCGAGGAGATCATCGACGCCATGCTGGCGCGCGACGCGGAGACGGCGCAGATCCTCGAAGACATTCGGGGGTTGCTGTGAAGGATCAAACCAATTGCAACGAATCTTCAAAATCCGACACCTCTCACTGGCGGCAGATTCCTCTTAGCGATGCGATCGGTACGATCCGCAATGGAATAAATTGCAAACAGAGTCGGACCGAAGAGGGGGATGCAGTATCGCGAATTGAGACCATCGCGGACGGCAAGATCAACTTACAGAAGGTTGGCAGGGCAGTTCTATCGGATGATCAAAAGCAGAAGTTCATTCTTCGTCCCGGGGATATTCTGTTCAGCCACATCAATAGCGCCCCCCATGTTGGTAAGTGCGCAGTCGTCCAGGAGTGTGATGAACCGCTTTTTCACGGGGTAAACCTCTTGCTGATGCGCGCGGCCGAAGGAGTTTTACCAGAGTTCCTCCATGTTTACCTCGGGCACCTCCACTCTCAGGGCTTCTGGCGGTCTCGCTGCAAGCAATCCGTCAACCAGGCAAGCGTCAATCAGCAGGACGTTAAGAAGGTTCTGATGCCGCTCCCGCCGCTGGAGGAGCAGAAGCGGATCGTTGCGGTGCTCGATCAGGCCTTCGCCGCCCTCGACCGTGCCCGCGCTCATGCGGAGGCCAACCTGGCGGATGCCCACCAGCTTGGAGAAATTTTTCTTGATGAACAGATTACGTTGCTTTTCGAGAAATTTGGCTGCGTTCGGATTGATAGATTAGCCTCCGTGAAAGGTGGCAAGAGACTACCCAAAGGCGAAAAAGCCTCCCCAAACACGACGCCATTCCCCTACATTAGCGTCAGGGATATGACGGAAGCGGGCACAATATGCGTGGACACGGTGCAATACATTTCCGAGGCCGCTCAAAAGTCGATCAAGAGATATACCATATCGAGCGCAGACATCTACGTGAGCATCGCCGGAACGATTGCGAAAACCGGCACCGTCCCGGAAAGCCTCGATGGTGCAAATCTTACCGAAAATGCTGCAAAGTTAGTATTATCGGAAGAGTGGGATAGAGACTTTGTCTATTGGGCCACAAGATCAAGCAACTTCAGGGAGCAGGCTATCGCTCAAACACGAACGGCGGCACAACCTAAGCTTGCGCTTGAAAGACTTGGAAGCATCACGATCCCGAACGCTGACCCTGAGGATCAAATAAAGCTACGCGACAACATGGTCCGTTTTCGAACGGAAATTTCTCAGATCAAGGGGGCTTATGATGTCAAACTTGCCGATATCGCCAGCCTCCGCCAATCCCTCCTGCAAAAAGCCTTCTCCGGCCAACTGACCTGACCATGACCGAGACCGAAGCCGACACCCGCGCCAACCGCATCGACCCCGTCCTGCGCGAGGCCGGGTGGGGTGTCGTCGAAGGCTCGAAGATCCGGCGCGAGATGATCTGCCCCGGCCGGATCACCGGCGGCGGGCGGGTCAACCCACTGTCGGCTGACTATGTGCTCAGCTACCGCGACCGCAAGCTGGCCGTAATCGAGGCCAAGCGCGCCGGGCTCGGCCATACCGACGGCGTCGGACAGGCCAAGGACTACGCCCGCCGCCTCCAGGCGCGCTTCGCCTGGTCGACGAATGGCCTCGGCTGGTACGGCATCGACATGACGACGGGGGCCGAGGGCGATCATGCGTTGCCCTTCCCCTCGCCGCAGGAGCTCTGGGACCGCTGCTTTCCCGAGGGCAACGACTGGCGTGACCGTTTCGGCGCCGTCCCCTTCGAGACCGAAGGCGGCAAGTGGGAACCACGCTATTACCAGCACAACGCCATCACCGCGGTGCTGGAGGCCATCGCCCGGGGTCGCGAGCGCATCCTTCTGACTTTGGCCACCGGCACCGGAAAGACCTCCATCGCCTTCCAGATCGCGTGGAAGCTCTACCATGCCTCCTGGAACCTCAGCCGCGACCCGGTGCGCCGCCCGCGCATCCTGTTCCTCGCCGACCGCAACATCCTTGCCGATCAGGCCTACAATTCCTTCAGCGCCTTCCCGCCCGACGCGCTCTGCCGGATCAGCCCCGACGAGATCCGCAAGCAGGGTAAGATCCCGAAGAACGCCAACATATTCTTCACGATCTTCCAGACCTTCATGACCGGCACGGGTGAGTTGACCTTTCAAGGCTATCCGAAGGACTTCTTCGACTTCATCGTGATCGACGAATGCCATCGGGGCGGCGCCAAGGACGAGAGCACCTGGCGCGGCATACTCGAATATTTCGCGCCCGCCGTGCAGCTTGGCCTGACCGCGACGCCCAAGCGGGACGTGAATGCCGACACCTACGGCTATTTCGGCGACCCGGTCTACACCTACGCCCTGAGGGAGGGGATCGGCGACGGCTTCCTGACGCCCTTCAAGGTGCGCCAGATGGCCAGCACGATGGATACCTACAGGCTTGGCGACGGCGATGAGGTTGTGAGCGGCGAGATCGACCCGGACCGGGAATACACCGAGGCCGACTTCAACACGAAGCTCGTGATCGACGAACGCGAGTTGAGCCGGGTCCATGAGTTCATGGACCAGATCGATCAGCGCCAGAAGACGCTGGTCTTCTGCGCCACGCAGGACCATGCCGCCCGGGTGCGGAACTTCATCAACCAGGTGAAGGACAATCCCGACCCGCATTATTGCGAGCGGGTGACAGCCGACGATGGCAAGCTCGGCGAACAACATCTGCGGGAATTCCAAGACAACGAAAAAACGTTGCCGACGATCCTCGTGACCTCGCACAAGCTCTCGACCGGAGTGGACGCGCGGAACATCCGCAACATCGTACTCATGCGCCCCATCAAGTCGATGATCGAGTTCAAGCAGATCGTCGGGCGCGGCACCCGGACCTTCGACGGGAAGGACTTCTTCACGGTCTACGACTTCGTGAAGGCCTATGAACACTTCAGCGACCCGGAATGGGATGGTGAGCCCCTGCCCCCGGACCCACCTGGCCCTGGGCCGAAGCCACCTGCCGGACCGCCACCCGAGCCGCCTGAACCGGGACCCGACGACGATCCGCCAGCCGGCGAAAAGATCGTCGTGAAGCTCGCCGACGGCAAGGATCGCCAGATCCGCTACATCGCCGCCACGACCTACTGGTCTCATGACGGTCGGCCGATCACGGCGCAGGAGTTCATGGCACAGCTCTTCGGGGATCTCGGGGCGCTCTTGGCCTCCGAGGACGAGCTGCGGCAGATCTGGAGCGATCCGGACCGCCGCGAGGGCTTCATCGAGCGGCTGTCGGAGCTCGGCTACGACAGCGACCGGATGGAGGACATGCGCCGCCTCATCGACGCGCCGCAGAGCGACATCTTCGACGTGCTGGCCTACGTCCGCTTCACCCTCGCGCCGCTGGCCCGCGCGCAGCGAGCCAGCGCAGCGCGATCTAGCGGCCTCGGTGGCTACGAGTTGGAGATGCGCCAGTTCCTGAACTATGTCCTCCAAGCCTACGAGGCGCACGGGGTCGAGGAGTTGTCGCTCCGGAAGATCCGGGACTTCCTGCGCATCCGGTATGGCGGCACGAACGACGCGAAGGCGGCTCTCGGATCGGTCGCCGAGATCCGGAAGGCCTTCATCGACATCCAGGGCCACTTATTCCGATAACAGGCGCCCAAAGGACCTTTTTTCGGCGCAAATACCCCAATGGCCACCAATTGGTTGTCAAATGGCCATTTCGACCCCCAGAATGGCCAAGAATTGGTGGTCGCTACACTACACCTGCGCTAATCCTAGCTCAGCTGCACTTCGAGTAGCCGCAATCGCCGCAGGTCATGCAGCCCTCGACCATGCGCAGCCCGAAGCTGCCGCAGGAGGGACAGGCCTTGCCGCGCGGGGCCTCGCCGCCTGCGACCACCATGCGTTCGGCCTGCGGATCGGTTTTCAGCCCCATCCCCTCGCCCGCGAGGAAGCCGGTGGCGATCATGTGCCGCTCGATCACCCCGCCGATGGCCGCAAGGATCGAGGGCACATAGCGCCCCTGCATCCAAGCACCGCCGCGCGGATCGAACACCGCCTTCAGCTCCTCGACCACGAAGCTGACATCCCCCCCGCGCCGGAAGACCGCCGAGATCATCCGCGTCAGCGCCACGGTCCAGGCGAAATGCTCCATGTTCTTGGAGTTGATGAACACCTCGAACGGCCGCCGCCGGGTGCCCTGCACGATGTCGTTGATGGTGATGTAGATCGCGTGCTCGCTGTCCGGCCATTTCAGCTTGTAGGTCGCGCCTTCCAGCGATTGCGGGCGGTCCAGCGGTTCGGTCAGATAGACGACCTCGGCGCCCTGATCGACCTCGGGCGCGGTTTCCGTGGTTTCAGACACCGACAGCACCGAGCCGGTCACCGCGTTCGGGCGGTAGGTGGTGCAGCCCTTGCAGCCCTGATCCCAGGCCGCCATGTATACGTCCTTGAACGCCTCGACATCGATATCCTCCGGGCAGTTGATGGTCTTGGAGATCGAGCTGTCGATCCACTTCTGCGCGGCCGCCTGCATCCGCACATGGTCCAGCGGCGGCAGGGTCTGGGCGTTGACGAAATAGTCCGGCAGCGGCGCATCGCCGAACTTGTCGCGCCACAGCTTCACGGCGAAATCGACCACTTCCTCTTCGGTGCGGCTGCCATCCTTCTGCAGGACCTTGCGCTTGTAGGCATAGGCGAAGACCGGCTCGATCCCCGAGGACACGTTGCCCGCATAGAGGCTGATGGTGCCGGTGGGGGCAATCGAGGTCAGCAGCGCGTTGCGGATGCCGTGGGTGCGGATGGCCTCGCGCACGTCGTCATCCATCTGCAGCATGTTGCCGCTGGCGAGGTATTTCTCGGCATCGAACAGCGGGAAGGCGCCCTTCTCCTTGGCCAGATCGACCGAGGCCAGATAGGCCGCCCGCGCGATCCGCTTCATCCAGGCCTCGGTCTGCGCCGCGGCCTCTTCCGAGCCATAGCGCAGCCCGGTCATCAGCAGCGCGTCAGCCAGGCCGGTCACGCCAAGGCCGATCCGGCGCTTGGCGCGGGCCTCATCGGCCTGTTGCGGCAGCGGGAAGCGGCTGGCATCGACGACATTGTCCATCATCCGGATCGACAGGCGCACCAGATCGTCCAGCGCCTCGGGGTCGAGATCGGCATCCGCCTCGAACGGGTTCTTGACCAGCCGCGCCATGTTGATCGAGCCAAGCAGGCAGGCGCCATAGGGCGGCAAGGGCTGCTCGCCGCAGGGATTGGTGGCGGCGATGGTCTCGGCGTAGCCGAGGTTGTTCATCCGGTTGATGCGATCGATGAAGATCACGCCGGGCTCGGCGAAATCATAGGTCGCCTGCATGATCTTGTTCCACAGGTCGCGCGCCTGCACGGTGTGGTAGATGCGGCCGCCGAATTGCAGGTCCCAGGGACCGTCGGCCTTCACCGCCTCCATGAACGGATCGGTGATCAGGACCGACAGGTTGAACATGCGCAGGCGGGCGGCGTCCTGCTTGGCCTCGATGAACTGCTCCACATCCGGGTGGTCGCAGCGCATCGTGGCCATCATCGCGCCGCGGCGGCTGCCGGCCGACATGATGGTGCGGCACATCGCGTCCCAGACATCCATGAAGGACAAGGGCCCCGAGGCATCGGCGGCGACGCCATGCACCTCGGCCCCGCGCGGGCGGATGGTGGAGAAGTCATAGCCGATGCCGCCGCCCTGCTGCATGGTCAGCGCGGCTTCCTTCAGCATGTCGAAGATGCCGCCCATGCTGTCGGGGATCGTGCCCATGACGAAGCAGTTGAACAGCGTCACGCTGCGGGCGGTGCCAGCGCCGGCGATGATCCGGCCGGCGGGCAGGTACTTGAAATCTTCCAGCGCGGAATAGAACCGCTCTTCCCAGACCGCAGGCTCGGCCTCGACGGCGGCGAGCGAGCGGGCGATTCGGCGCCAGGTGTCTTCCACCGACTGATCGACCGGGGTGCCATCCGCCTCTTTAAGCCGATATTTCATATCCCAGATCTGCTCGGCGATGGGGGCGGCGAAGCGGGTCATCGAGTATCCTTGCGCGTTTTTTCGTCGGGAATCCGGGC
>Ga0209347_1003318_pt1 | contig 19066 bp, 14 predicted proteins | sample AutmiccommuBRH23_FD_187382 | JGI IMG/M metagenome (GOLD analysis project Ga0209347, IMG submission 187382) | Deep subsurface microbial communities from Mt. Terri, Switzerland - Autotrophic microbial communities BRH/23 (SPAdes) (version 2) | ecosystem: Environmental > Aquatic > Deep subsurface >...
GGGTGCGGCGCAGATGGACGGTGCGATCCTGGTTGTGAACGCGGCTGACGGCCCGATGCCGCAGACGCGCGAGCACATTCTGCTGGGTCGCCAGGTGGGTATTCCCTACATGGTGGTCTACATGAACAAGGTTGACCAGGTGGATGACGAGGAGCTGCTGGAGCTGGTGGAGATGGAGATCCGCGAGCTTCTGACCTCTTATGAGTATCCGGGCGACGACATTCCGATCATCAAGGGCTCTGCGCTGCATGCGATGAACGGCACGCAGCCTGAGATCGGCGAGAACTCGATCCGCGCGCTGATGGAAGCTGTGGACACCTATATCCCGACGCCGGCGCGCGCCGTGGACAAGCCGTTCCTGATGCCGATCGAAGACGTGTTCTCGATCTCGGGTCGTGGTACGGTTGTGACCGGCCGTGTGGAGCGTGGCGTGATCAACGTTGGCGACGAAATCGAGATCGTGGGTATCCGCGACACGAAGAAGTCGGTCTGCACTGGCGTCGAGATGTTCCGCAAGCTGCTGGACCGCGGTGAGGCCGGCGACAACATCGGGGCGCTGCTGCGCGGTATCGACCGTGAGGGCGTGGAGCGTGGTCAGGTTCTGTGCAAGCCGGGTTCGGTGATGCCGCACACGCAGTTCGAGGCGGAAGCCTATATCCTGACGAAGGAAGAGGGTGGCCGTCACACGCCGTTCTTTGCGAACTACCGTCCGCAGTTCTACTTCCGCACGACCGACGTGACCGGGACCGTGACGCTGCCCGAGGGCACCGAGATGGTGATGCCGGGCGACAACCTGAAGTTCACCGTTGAACTGATCGCGCCGATCGCGATGGAAGACGGCCTGCGCTTCGCCATCCGTGAAGGCGGCCGCACCGTCGGCGCGGGTGTCGTGTCCAAAATTCTGAAGTAAAGACCACTTCGGGTTCGAAGAGGGCCATCCTGAAGTAATAGATCTTCGGATCGTTGCATTTGACGCGCGGGGGGCAACCCTCGCGCGTTTTGCATTTCCGGGTGGGGCAGGGCAAAATCACCCTTGATCTTGGGGGCTGTGCATCGTATCGGATGCACCGGCCTTAGGGGTATAGCTCAGCTGGTAGAGCGACGGTCTCCAAAACCGTAGGTCGCGGGTTCGAACCCTGCTGCCCCTGCCATCTTCCTTTCCAGCGACGATCCGACCCGCGCCGGGCCTTGAACTCGTCAGGCGACCCGCGTATGTGATCCGCTGATCCTGACAGAAAAGATGCATCCATGGCACGCACCAACCCGATCCAGTACATTCAGCAGGTCCGCTCGGAAGTTTCCAAAGTGGTCTGGCCGACCCGCCGCGAGGTTTTGCTGACGACCGTGATGGTTTTCATTCTGGCGGCCCTGACGGCGCTTTTCTTTTCGCTGGTGGACCTGACGATCCAGTTCGGTCTGCGCAGCGTTCTGGGGATGTTCGGCTGATCCAATACGGATCAAAAACGCCGCTTGCCCTTGAATCCGGACAGTTTCCTTTGTAGAGGGCAGACCTGATCCGGAAATGGCGTGCGGCGATTCGAGTTGCACGCCGATTTTTGTTTTCGGGCCGGGGCGATCAAGCCTTTGGACTATAAGGAAAATGCCGGCAGATGCCGGAAGTTGAGGACTGGAACAGCGATGGCGAAGCGGTGGTATTCGGTGAGTGTTCTGTCGAACTTCGAGAAGAAGATCGCCGAACAGATCAGAACAGCCGTCATCGAGAACGGTCTTGAGGATCAGATCGAAGAGGTTCTGGTCCCCACGGAGGAAGTGATCGAAGTGCGTCGCGGCAAGAAGGTGACGACCGAGCGTCGCTTCATGCCGGGTTACGTGCTGGTTCGGATGGAGATGTCCGACAAGGGCTATCACCTGATCAACTCGATCAACCGCGTCTCACCGGGTTTCTGGGTCCGCAGGGCCGCCCGATGCCGATGCGCGATGCCGAGGTGCAGGCGATCCTGGGCCGGGTGCAGGAGGGCGAGGAAAGCCCGCGCACCCTGATCCACTTCGAGATCGGCGAGAAGGTCAAGGTCAACGACGGTCCCTTCGAGGATTTCGATGGCATGATCGAGGAAATCGACGAAGCGAACCAGCGCCTGAAGGTGGCTGTTTCGATCTTTGGCCGGGAAACCCCGGTCGAACTGGAATTCACGCAGGTCTCCAAGCAGATCTGAGTGTGCACACGTGGGAGGCGCGGCGGTCGCGACCGCCAGACCGGACCACGCCACGAAGTGCCGGCTGACGCGTCAGCCCGGCGTTGGACAAAAGGAGAGGCCATATGGCCAAGAAACTGATCGGCAAGCTCAAGCTTCAGGTGAAAGCCGGGCAAGCCAACCCCTCCCCGCCCGTCGGCCCGGCTCTGGGTCAGCGCGGCATCAATATCATGGAATTCTGCAAGGCGTTCAACGCCAAGACCGCAGATATGGAGCCCGGCGCGCCGACTCCGGTCGTGATTTCCTATTATCAGGACAAGTCCTTCACCATGGACATCAAGACGCCGCCCGCGTCTTATTACCTGAAGAAGGCCGCCAAGCTGCAATCCGGGTCCAAGACGCCCGGCCGCACCACCGCAGGCACCGTGACCGTCGCGCAGGTGAAAGAAATCGCCGAAGCGAAGATGGTCGATCTGAACGCCAACGACATCGAAGGCGCAATGCAGATCATCCTGGGCTCCGCCCGCTCTATGGGCATTGAGGTGAAGTAAGATGGCGAAGTTTGGAAAACGTACCCGCGCCGCTCGCGAAGCCGTTGCCGGCAAGGAAAACCTGAGCGTTGAAGAAGCCGTCGCGCTGATCAAGGCGAATGCCTCGGCCAAGTTCGACGAAACCGTCGAAATCGCGATGAACCTTGGCGTTGACCCGCGTCACGCGGATCAGATGGTCCGTGGTGTTGTCGGCCTGCCCAACGGCACCGGCAAGGACGTGCGCGTCGCTGTCTTCGCCCGCGGTGCCAAGGCTGATGAAGCCACTGCAGCCGGTGCCGATATCGTTGGCGCCGAGGATCTGATGGAAACCATCCTGTCCGGCAAGATCGAGTTCGATCGCTGCATCGCTACCCCCGACATGATGCCGGTCGTCGGTCGTCTGGGCAAGGTGCTGGGTCCGCGCAACCTGATGCCGAACCCCAAGGTCGGCACTGTGACGATGGATGTCGCCACCGCCGTGCAAGCTGCCAAGGGCGGTGAAGTGCAGTTCAAGGTCGAGAAGGCCGGTGTTGTGCATGCAGGCGTCGGCAAAGTGTCCTTTGACGAGGCCAAGCTGGTCGAGAACATCCGCGCCTTCGTCGGTGCCGTGTCCCGTGCCAAGCCTGCGGGTGCCAAGGGTGCCTATCTGCGCAAGGTCTCGTTGTCGTCGACGATGGGCCCGGGCGTGTCTGTTGATCTGGCTTCGGCCAACGCAGAGTGATCTGACGCTGCAAAGCGACCAAGTGGAACGCCGGCCCTTAGGCCGGCGTTTTTCATTGTGACCGCAAGAAACCTGTTTTCCCCTTGCCGTCATTCTCCTATGCTTTTGCAGCACAGAACATTTCCGGTGTTTATTTTTCGAGAGTGGCGCATGCAGCAACCTGTTGTCGTTCCGGTATTGGAACGGACGTTCCGCGATGACCTTTCAGATCAAGAGCGACGCATCTGCGAGATAAGAGCGATTGCGCTGTATGCCCTGCTGTTTGAGGAGAAGGGGTTTGATGCCTTCCGCTATTTCGCGGAACTCAAGCAACTGACCAGTGCGCGGATGCGCGGCGAGTGGCTGGAGGCGCGGATCGCGACCTGCGTCGCGGGCCGCATTCGCCCGGCTATTGTCGTTCGCACAATGAAGCTGCTGCGCAGCTATCGGGAGAGCAGCAATGCCTTGCACCACTTCAACGCTTTTGAAGGGCTGCTCAAAACCGCCCTGAAAGATGATCGGTTGTCCAACCACGGTTACAATCAAAAGAATTTTGGCGAAATGGACCACAACCCGATCTGGAACCGCGTCAGCGAACATATCGGTTTTCTGACGCGGCAGGGCTATCAGGTCTTTCTCAACTCGGGCACGTTGCTGGGCGTGGTGCGGGATGGTCGATTGATCGACCATGATGACGACATTGATCTTGCGATCATTCTGCGAGCAGAGTCAGCAGAGGCGGCGGTTCAGGAATGGACCGAACTTCGCGCGTTCTTGAAAGAGGAGGGGCATCTGGACGAGGAGCAGATGGACAGCAATGCCATCCTCAAACTGACGGGTGCGGATGGGGTTGCCTTCGATCTGTTCCCGGCTTGGTTTGAGGGGGATGCATTTTTTGTCTATCCGCATTCCTATGGCGATCTGACGCGGCAGGACGTTCTGCCGCTGTCGCCCTGCGCGCATTCCGGGCATATGATTCCGGCAGATCCGGCAAGGATGCTGGCCAATAACTACGGAAGCGGTTGGCAGTCACCCGATCCATATTTCAAGTTTCCGTGGAACGCCGCGCGCCGCAAGTTCAATGTGTTTCTGGCTGGTGTTGATGGCTTGTGACGGTGTGAATTGTCGCGTTTGCGTGAAAGTGCGAACGGGGGCTTCACATTTCTTGCACAAGAGACTAGACAACCCCTCGTTAGGTCGCCCGACCCTGTCGTGGCGGCCTTCCGATTCGTCCGAGAAGGTGGGTGGCCTAGCCATAAATCCTGCCTGAGACGGGATAAGACCAGATTTCTTCGGGCGTTCGACTGCGCTCCCGAGGCTAGCTTGGCCAGACCCGTAAGGACCCGAATGCCGGGCACCTTTTGTCCGGCGTAGACGAGCCGGAGGGTCTTCCCTCCCAAATTTGGAGTGAAACTGTGGATAGAGCACAAAAAGAGAAAGTGGTCGAGGAACTCGGCCAGATCTTTGAAAGCTCTGGCGTTGTGGTCGTTGCCCATTACGCAGGTCTCACGGTTGCCGAGATGCAGGACCTGCGTGCGCGTATGCGCAAAAATGGTGGGTCTGTCCGCGTCGCCAAGAACAAGCTCGCCAAGATCGCCCTTGAGGGGAAGCCTTGCGAAAGCATCGCCAATCTTCTGACGGGCATGACCGTACTGACCTATTCCGAGGACCCCGTGGCAGCAGCCAAGGTGGCCGAGGACTTTGCCAAGGACAACAAGAAGTTCGAAATCCTTGGCGGGGCTATGGGCAGCACGGCTCTGGACCGGGCCGGTGTCGAAGCTGTGTCGAAAATGCCGTCGCGTGAGGAGCTTATCGCTTCGATCGTGGGTTGCATTGCGGCGCCTGCTGCGAACATCGCCGGTGCGATTGGCGCGCCTGCTTCGAATATCGCGTCCATCCTGTCCACGATCGAGGACAAGGCGGCCGCGTGAGCAACCTTTGATTTGCGTGTGGAACACCCCGCACGTTGGAACACATCTTAAACGAACGGAAACAGTAAAATGGCTGATCTGAAGAAACTGGCAGAAGAGATCGTTGGTCTGACGCTTCTCGAAGCACAAGAACTGAAAACCATCCTGAAGGATGAATACGGCATCGAGCCCGCCGCTGGCGGCGCTGTGATGATGGCTGGCCCCGCCGCTGGTGGCGCTGCCGAAGCTGCTGAAGAGCAGACCGAATTCGACGTCATCCTGAAAGACGCAGGCGCATCCAAGATCAACGTGATCAAGGAAGTGCGCGCCATCACCGGTCTGGGCCTGAAAGAAGCCAAGGACCTGGTCGATGCCGGCGGCAAGGCTGTGAAAGAGCAAGTCTCGAAAGCCGAAGCCGACGACATCAAGGCAAAGCTGGAAGCAGCTGGCGCCACCGTCGAGCTGAAGTAATCGGTTCCGGGGAAACCCGGCAATCTGTTATGGCTGGGTCCGGTTTTCCGGGCCCAGCCTAACCCGTCTCGGAAAGGGCTTGATGACAAGCCTTTTCCAAGGTGCGGTTCAAGGATCGGGAGGCCTCTGGTGGGACAGGGGCCGCGAATGGATCAGAACAGTCCTGTTTCAAAGTGTTGCGCTGTCGTGGCCCGACGACATGCGTGACCAAAGAGAAACGAAAGGTGACATCGACCATGGCTCAGACCTTCCTCGGCCAGAAACGTTTGCGCAGATATTACGGCAAGATCCGCGAAGTGCTGGAAATGCCGAACCTCATCGAGGTGCAGAAATCCTCTTATGATCTGTTCCTGAATTCCGGCAACGCGCCGACCCCCGCCGATGGCGAAGGGATTATGGGCGTGTTCCAGTCGGTCTTCCCGATCAAGGATTTCAACGAGACCAGCGTGCTGGAATTCGTGAAATACGAGCTGGAAAAGCCGAAATACGACGTTGACGAGTGCATGCAGCGCGACATGACCTATGCAGCCCCGCTGAAGGTGACGCTGCGCCTGATCGTGTTCGATGTCGACGAGGATACCGGCGCGAAGTCGGTCAAGGATATCAAGGAACAGGACGTGTTCATGGGCGACATGCCCCTGATGACGCCCAACGGCACCTTTGTCGTGAACGGCACCGAGCGTGTGATCGTGTCCCAGATGCACCGTTCGCCGGGCGTGTTCTTCGACCATGACAAGGGCAAGACGCACAGCTCGGGCAAGCTGCTGTTCGCCTGCCGGATCATCCCCTATCGCGGCTCGTGGCTGGATTTCGAATTCGACGCCAAGGACATCGTCTTTGCGCGGATCGACCGTCGCCGCAAGCTGCCGGTCACGACCCTGCTTTATGCGCTGGGTCTGGATCAGGAAGGCATCATGGATGCCTATTACGACACCGTGAACTACAAGCTGTCCAAGACCAAGGGGTCCGGGCAGGGCTGGGTCACCAAGTTCTTCCCCGACCGTGTGCGTGGCACGCGTCCGACCTTTGATCTGGTCGATGCCGCCACCGGCGAAGTGATCGCCGAGGCGACGAAGAAGATCACGCCGCGCGCTGTCAAGCAGCTCAAGGATGAGGGCAAGGTCACCGAGCTTCTGGTGCCGTTCGAGCATATCCTTGGCAAGTTTGTCGCCAAGGACATCATCAACGAGGACACCGGCGCAATCTATGTCGAGGCCGGCGATGAACTGACCCTGACCCGCGACAAGGATGGCGAGATCACGGGTGGTTCGCTGAAAGAGCTGATGGATGCCGGTATCACCGACATTCCGGTTCTGGACATCGACAACATCAACGTTGGTCCCTACATCCGCAACACCATGACGGTGGACAAGAACATCGGCCGCGATGGCGCGCTGATGGACATCTACCGCGTGATGCGCCCCGGTGAGCCGCCGACGGTCGAGGCTGCGAGCGCCCTGTTCGACACGCTGTTCTTCGATGCGGATCGCTATGATCTGTCCGCTGTGGGCCGTGTGAAGATGAACATGCGTCTGGATCTGGACGCTGCTGACACCATGCGCACGCTGCGCCGCGAGGATATCGTGGCTTGCATCAAGGCGCTGTGCGAACTGCGCGACGGCAAGGGCGATATCGACGACATCGACCACCTCGGCAACCGTCGCGTCCGTTCCGTGGGCGAGTTGATGGAGAACCAGTATCGCGTCGGCCTGCTGCGGATGGAGCGCGCGATCAAAGAGCGTATGTCCTCGGTCGAGATCGACACGGTGATGCCGCAGGATCTGATCAACGCCAAGCCGGCTGCGGCTGCGGTGCGTGAATTCTTTGGCTCGTCGCAGCTGTCGCAGTTCATGGACCAGACCAACCCGCTGTCCGAAGTGACGCACAAGCGCCGCCTGTCGGCGCTGGGGCCGGGCGGTCTGACCCGCGAGCGTGCAGGTTTCGAAGTGCGCGACGTTCACCCGACCCATTACGGCCGGATGTGCCCGATCGAGACGCCGGAAGGTCAGAACATCGGTCTGATCAACTCTCTGGCGACCTATGCCCGCGTCAACAAGTATGGCTTCATCGAAACTCCCTACCGTCTTGTGAAAGAGGGCAAGGTGACCGACGAGGTTGTCTATCTGTCGGCAACCGAGGAAATGCGCCACACCGTGGCGCAGGCCAACGCGACGCTGGATGCCGAGGGCAATCTGGTCAACGATCTGGTCACCACCCGTCAGTCGGGCGACTATACGCTGGCCCCGCGCGAGCAGGTCGATCTGATCGACGTGAGCCCGAAGCAGCTGGTGTCGGTTGCGGCCTCGCTCATTCCGTTCCTTGAGAATGACGACGCCAACCGCGCGCTGATGGGTTCGAACATGATGCGTCAGGCGCTGCCTTTGGTGCAGACCGAGGCGCCGCTGGTCGGGACTGGCATCGAGGGCATCGTCGCCCGCGATTCCGGTGCGGCCATCATGGCGCGTCGGGCTGGTATCATCGACCAGGTTGACGCGATGCGGATCGTGGTCCGCGCGACCGAGGATCTGGAACTGGGCGATGCCGGTGTGGATATCTACCGGATGCGCAAGTTCCAGCGGTCGAACCAGAACTCCTGCATCAACCAGCGTCCGCTGGTGAAGGTGGGCGATGTGGTGGCCAAAGGCGAAGTTATTGCCGATGGTCCCTGCACCGACATGGGCGAACTGGCCGTGGGCCGGAACGTGATCGTCGCGTTCATGCCGTGGAACGGTTACAACTATGAAGACTCGATCCTGATTTCCGAGCGGATCGCGCGTGACGACGTGTTCACCTCGATCCATATCGAGGAATTCGAAGTCGCCGCCCGTGACACGAAACTGGGGCCGGAAGAGATTACCCGCGACATTCCCAACGTCGGCGAGGAAGCCCTGCGCAACCTTGACGAAGCCGGGATCGTCTATATCGGGGCCGATGTGGAGCCGGGCGACATTCTGGTGGGCAAGATCACGCCCAAGGGTGAAAGCCCGATGACGCCGGAAGAAAAGCTGCTGCGCGCCATCTTTGGTGAGAAAGCCTCGGACGTGCGCGATACGTCGCTGCGGGTGAAGCCGGGCGATTTCGGCACCGTCGTGGAAGTGCGCGTCTTCAACCGCCACGGTGTGGAGAAGGACGAGCGCGCGCTTCAGATCGAGCGTGAGGAAGTCGAACGTCTGGCACGTGACCGGGACGACGAGCTGGCGATCCTTGACCGCAACATCTATGCCCGTCTGAAGGACATGATCCTGGGCAAGGTGGCTGTCAAAGGGCCGAAGGGCGTGAAGCCGAACGTCGTCATCGACGAGGAGCTTCTGGGTCAGCTGAGCCGCGGTCAGTGGTGGCAGCTGGCGCTGGAGAACGAGGCCGACGCACAGATCATGGAGGCGCTGAACGCACAATACGAAGTGCAGAAGCGGACCCTCGATGCTCGGTTCGAGGACAAGGTCGAGAAGGTCCGTCGTGGCGACGATCTGCCCCCGGGCGTGATGAAGATGGTCAAGGTGTTCATCGCGGTGAAGCGCAAGCTGCAGCCCGGTGACAAGATGGCCGGTCGTCACGGCAACAAGGGTGTGGTGTCCAAGGTCATCCCGATGGAGGACATGCCCTTCCTTGCGGATGGCACGCCGGTCGATATCTGTCTGAACCCGCTGGGCGTGCCGTCGCGCATGAACGTCGGTCAGATCCTTGAAACCCATATGGGCTGGGCGTCGCGTACGCTGGGTCTGCGGGTGGATGATGCGCTGCAAGAGTATCGCCGGTCGGGTGACCTGACCCCGGTGCGCGATGCGATGCGTCAGGCTTACGGTGACGACGTCTATGACGAAGGTATCGAAGGCATGGACGAGGATCATCTGATCGAAGCGGCCAGCAACATCACCAAGGGTGTTCCGATCGCCACGCCGGTTTTCGACGGTGCCAAGGAAGTCGATGTCAACGATGCGCTGAAACGTGCGGGCTTTGACACTTCGGGCCAGTCGGTCCTGTTCGACGGCCGTACCGGCGAGCAGTTCATCCGTCCGGTCACCGTGGGTGTGAAATACCTGCTCAAGCTGCATCACCTTGTGGACGAGAAAATCCACGCGCGTTCGACCGGGCCGTACAGCCTTGTCACGCAGCAGCCTTTGGGTGGTAAAGCGCAGTTCGGTGGTCAGCGTCTGGGTGAGATGGAGGTCTGGGCCCTGGAAGCTTACGGCGCCGCCTATACCCTGCAGGAAATGCTGACGGTGAAGTCGGACGATGTGGCAGGCCGGACCAAGGTGTACGAGTCGATCGTCAAGGGCGAGGACAATTTCGAGGCCGGTGTGCCCGAGTCGTTCAACGTTCTGGTGAAAGAAGTGCGCGGCCTTGGCCTGAACATGGAACTCCTGGATGCAGAGGACGAGTGAATAGGGCGGCGCGCGGCATGACCCGCGCGCCCCTTTTTCCCCTTTGCCTCTGCCCCAAATCAAGGATTTGAAAATGAACCAGGAAATCACGAACAACCCGTTCAATCCGGTTGCCCCGATCAAGACCTTTGACGAGATCAAGGTATCGCTGGCATCGCCCGAGCGGATCCTGTCTTGGTCCTATGGTGAGATCAAGAAGCCCGAAACCATCAACTACCGTACGTTCAAGCCTGAGCGTGACGGTCTGTTCTGCGCGCGTATCTTTGGCCCGATCAAGGATTACGAATGCCTGTGCGGCAAATACAAGCGCATGAAATATCGCGGCGTCGTCTGCGAGAAATGCGGTGTGGAAGTCACGCTGCAGAAGGTCCGCCGCGAGCGGATGGGCCATATCGAGCTGGCCTCGCCGGTTGCGCATATCTGGTTCCTCAAGTCGCTGCCCAGCCGCATCGGCCTGATGCTGGACATGACCCTGCGCGATCTGGAGCGGGTGCTGTATTTCGAAAACTATGTGGTGATCGAACCCGGTTTGACAGATCTGACCTATGGCCAGATGCTGACCGAAGAAGAGTTCATGGATGCGCAGGACCAGTATGGTGCTGACGCCTTCACCGCCAATATCGGTGCCGAAGCGATCCGCGAAATGCTGGCCGCGATTGATCTTGAGCAGGAAGCCGAAACCCTGCGCGCCGAGCTGAAGGAAGCCACTGGCGAACTGAAGCCCAAGAAGATCATCAAACGTCTGAAAGTCGTGGAGTCGTTCCTGGAATCCGGTAACCGTCCCGAGTGGATGGTGCTGACGGTGATCCCGGTCATTCCGCCAGAACTGCGCCCGCTGGTGCCGCTGGATGGGGGCCGTTTCGCGACCTCTGACCTGAACGATCTGTATCGTCGGGTGATCAACCGGAACAACCGCCTGAAGCGTCTGATCGAATTGCGTGCGCCCGATATCATCGTGCGCAACGAAAAGCGGATGTTGCAGGAATCTGTTGATGCGCTGTTCGACAATGGCCGTCGTGGCCGCGTGATCACGGGGGCCAACAAGCGCCCGCTGAAATCGCTGTCGGATATGCTCAAGGGCAAGCAGGGCCGTTTCCGTCAGAACCTTCTGGGGAAACGCGTCGACTTTTCTGGTCGTTCGGTCATCGTGACCGGCCCGGAATTGAAACTGCATCAGTGCGGTCTGCCCAAGAAGATGGCGCTCGAACTGTTCAAGCCGTTCATCTATTCGCGGCTTGAGGCGAAGGGTCTGTCCTCGACCGTCAAGCAGGCGAAGAAGCTGGTGGAAAAGGAACGTCCCGAGGTTTGGGATATTCTGGACGAGGTGATCCGCGAGCATCCCGTGATGCTGAACCGGGCACCCACGCTGCACCGTCTGGGTTTCCAGGCGTTCGAGCCGATCCTGATCGAAGGCAAGGCGATCCAGCTGCATCCGCTGGTCTGTTCGGCGTTCAACGCCGACTTCGACGGCGACCAGATGGCCGTGCACGTTCCGCTGAGCCTTGAGGCGCAGCTGGAAGCGCGCGTTCTGATGATGTCCACGAACAACGTTCTGTCGCCTGCCAACGGCGCACCGATCATCGTGCCGTCGCAGGACATGATCCTGGGTCTGTACTACACGACCATCATGCGTGAAGGCATGAAGGGCGAGGGGATGGCATTCTCGTCTATCGACGAGGTTCAGCACGCTCTGGACAGCGGTGCTGTGCACCTGCATGCCAAGATCACGGCGCGGGTCACCCAGATCGACGAGGAAGGCAACGAGATCGTCAAACGGTACGAGACCACTCCGGGCCGCGTGCGGCTGGGTGCGCTTTTGCCGATGAACGCCAAGGCGCCTTTCGAACTGGTCAACCGTCTTCTGCGGAAGAAAGAGGTGCAGCAGGTCATCGACACGGTCTACCGTTATTGCGGTCAGAAAGAGTCGGTCATCTTCTGTGACCAGATCATGACCATGGGCTTCCGTGAAGCGTTCAAGGCCGGGATTTCCTTCGGCAAGGACGACATGGTGGTGCCGGACAACAAGTGGACGATCGTTGACGAGACCCGTGACCAGGTCAAGGATTTCGAACAGCAGTACATGGACGGTCTGATCACCCAGGGTGAGAAGTACAACAAGGTCGTGGATGCCTGGTCGAAGTGTAACGACAAGGTCACCGAGGCGATGATGAACACCATCTCTGCCAACAAGCGCGACACGGACGGGTCCGAAATGGAACCGAACTCGGTCTATATGATGGCCCACTCCGGTGCGCGTGGCTCGGTCACCCAGATGAAGCAGCTGGGCGGGATGCGCGGCCTGATGGCCAAGCCGAACGGTGACATCATCGAGACGCCGATCATCTCGAACTTCAAAGAAGGTCTGACCGTTCTTGAATACTTCAACTCGACCCACGGCGCGCGGAAAGGTCTGTCGGACACCGCTCTGAAAACGGCGAACTCTGGTTATCTGACCCGTCGTCTGGTCGACGTGGCGCAGGATTGCATCGTGCGTCAGAAGGATTGCGGCAGGTTATCTGACCCGTCGTCTGGTCGACGTGGCGCAGGATTGCATCGTGCGTCAGAAGGATTGCGGCACTGACCGCGCGATCACGGCAGAAGCCGCCGTGAACGACGGTGAGGTCGTGTCCTCGCTGGCCGAGCGTGTGCTGGGTCGTGTCGCTGCCGAGGATCTGGTGAACCCCGCCACCGGCGAGGTCATGGTGCCGAAAGGTGCTCTGATCGACGAGCGTATGGCGGACCTGATCGAAGTGTCGAGCCTGCAAAGTGCCCGTATCCGCAGCCCGCTGACCTGCGAGGCCGAGGATGGCGTCTGTGCGACCTGCTATGGTCGCGATCTGGCGCGCGGCACGATGGTGAACGTCGGTGAAGCCGTCGGTATCATCGCGGCGCAGTCGATCGGTGAACCCGGCACGCAGCTGACGATGCGGACCTTCCACATCGGCGGCGTTGCGCAGGGTGGCCAGCAGTCCTTCCTTGAGGCGAGCCAGGCCGGGACCGTGACCTATGAGAACGCCTCGACCATCGAGAATTCGAATGGCGAGACGCTGGTCATGGGCCGTAACATGAAGCTGATCATCCGCGACGATGCGGGCGAAGAGCGGGCCAGCCACAAGCTGGGCTATGGCTCCAAGCTGTTCGTCAAGGAAGGCGGCAAGGTTGCGCGTGGCGACAAGCTGTTCGAGTGGGACCCCTATACCCTGCCGATCATCGCCGAGAAGGCAGGCCAGGTGAAGTATATCGATCTGGTTTCGGGCATTGCTGTCCGTGACGAGACCGATGATGCGACAGGCATGACCCAGAAGATCGTGATGGACTGGCGCGCGGCCCCCAAGGGCAACGAGCTGAAGCCCGAGATCCTGTTGGTCGATGCCGATGGCGAGCCCGTTCGCAACGAGGCCGGGAACCCTGTGACCTATCCGATGTCGGTGGACGCCATTCTGTCCGTCGAAGAAGGGCAGGACATCAAGGCTGGTGACGTGGTGGCGCGTATTCCGCGCGAAGGTGCCAAGACCAAGGACATCACCGGGGGTCTTCCCCGCGTGGCGGAACTGTTCGAGGCCCGTCGTCCCAAGGATCACGCGATCATCGCGGAATGCGATGGTTACGTGCGCTTTGGCAAGGACTACAAGAACAAGCGTCGTATCACGATCGAACCCACCGTCGAAGGCATGGACCCGGTCGAATACATGGTGCCGAAGGGCAAGCATATCCCGGTGCAGGAAGGCGACTTCGTGCAGAAGGGCGACTACATCATGGATGGCAACCCGGCGCCGCATGACATCCTTGCCATTCTGGGTGTCGAAGCGCTGGCTGACTACATGATCGACGAGGTGCAGGACGTTTATCGTCTGCAGGGCGTGAAGATCAACGACAAGCACATCGAGGTGATCGTGCGTCAGATGCTCCAGAAGTGGGAGATCGACGAAAGCGGCGATACCACGCTGCTGAAGGGCGAACATCTGGACAAGGCCGAGTTCGATCTGGTCAACGAGAAGATCATGGCCAAGGGCGGCCGTCCGGCAACGGGCGCGCCGATCCTGCTGGGCATCACCAAGGCGTCGCTGCAAACGCGCAGCTTCATCTCGGCGGCGTCCTTCCAGGAAACCACCCGCGTGCTGACCGAAGCATCGGTGCAGGGCAAGCGCGACAAGCTGGTGGGCCTCAAGGAGAACGTGATCGTCGGTCGTCTGATCCCGGCCGGGACCGGTGGCGCCACGGCTCGCGTGCGTCGCATCGCGGCCGAGCGTGACAATGTGGTGATCGAGGCCCGCCGCGAGGAGGCCGAAGCCGCCGCAGCACTGGCCGCGCCGGTGGATGACTATGTCGGCGGTGACGAGTTCGACACGCTGGTGGAAACACCGGAGAGCCGCGACGAATAAAATCGCGCGCTTTTCATGAGACGGAAAAACCCCCGCTGATCGGCGGGGGTTTTTTCATGCTTTGCCCTTGCGGTGGCTGCGGGCGCGGATAACGTCGGGCGGACTGGTTCCGGAGCAGACCGATGCTGACAGACAATATGCGCGGCGCGCTGCTGATGATGGCCAGCATGGCGGCCTTTACCATGAATGACGCGTTCATGAAGACCCTTGCGGGTGACATGCCGTTGTTTCAGCTGATCTTTCTACGCAGCATCCTGACAACTTTGGCGATCGGCACGATGGCGTGGTATGTGGGAGCGCTGCATCTGCGGATTCCGCCGCAGGATCGCAGGCTGATCGTGATCCGCGCGGTGGCCGAAATCGGGTCGGCCTATTTTTTCCTGACGGCGCTGTACAACATGCCGCTGGCGAATGTGAGCGCGATCATGCAGTCGCTGCCGCTGGTGGTCACTCTGGCCGCCGCGCTGTTTTTTGGTGAGGCGTTGGGGTGGCGGCGGATGACCGCGATTCTTGTGGGGCTGTGCGGTGTGCTGCTGATCGTGCGACCCGGGACCGAGGGATTCACGATCTTCTCAGTATATGCGCTGATCGCGGTCGCTTGTGTCACGGTGCGTGATCTGGTTACGCGGCGCGTATCGGGGGCGACCCATTCGATGATGGTGACCTTCATCACGTCTCTGGGCCTGCTGATCGCCTTTGGCTTTGCCAGCATGAGCGTGGACTGGGTGCCGCTGACACTGCACCGCGCCAGCATGACTCTGGGCGCCGGTGTGATGGTTGTCTTTGGCTATGTGTTTTCGGTCATGGTGATGCGGGTGGGCGAGATCAGCTTTGTCGCGCCGTTCCGCTATACGGGGTTGATCTGGGCACTGGTTCTGGGGTGGCTTGTGTTCGGCGACTGGCCCGTGCCGCTGACGCTGGTGGGGGCCGTCATCGTGGTCGGGAGCGGGGTCTTCATGATCTACAGGGAGGGTCAGCTGAAGCGCCGTATCGCAACCGAGGCTAAGCTGCGGACCGGTATCGGCGACTGACGTCCGCCGGGCGTTTCAACGGGTTTGAAAGCTGCGTCCCCGGCGTGTTGACAACCCCTGCGACTCCCCCTATACGCCCCACATCCGGCTCGGGCATTGTCCTTTTGCCGAATTCAAAACTGTAGTGGACACGATCCGGGCTAATGCTGCCTCGATCCTCTGGAAACCCACCGCGTCGTTTACCTCGGAATGGGAACGATGGCGGTGATTGTGCTTTGTGGACGCGCAAAGTGCGTGAGATTAACCCGCGGGGATGCCCGCGCAGACACATGTGTTGATAGACGGGGAAAGAAGCCCAATGCCAACGATCCAACAGCTGATCCGCAAGCCGCGGCAGCCCAAAGTCAAACGGTCCAAGTCGATGCACCTCGAGCAGTGCCCGCAGAAACGTGGCGTTTGCACGCGCGTTTACACGACGACGCCGAAGAAACCGAACTCGGCCATGCGGAAGGTTGCCAAGGTGCGCCTGACCAATGGTTTCGAAGTCATCAGCTATATCCCCGGTGAAAGCCACAACCTTCAGGAGCACTCTGTGGTTCTGATCCGTGGCGGCCGGGTAAAAGACCTTCCCGGTGTCCGTTACCACATCCTGCGCGGTGTTCTGGATACCCAGGGCGTCAAGAACCGTAAGCAGCGCCGTTCGAAATATGGCGCGAAGCGTCCGAAGTAAGAGGATCTGACAGATGTCCCGCCGCCACGCCGCTGAAAAACGCGAAATCCTGCCCGACGCCAAGTATGGTGACCGGGTTCTGACGAAGTTCATGAACAACCTGATGATCGACGGCAAGAAATCCGCCGCCGAGCGCATCGTCTATAACGCGATGTCCCGCGTTGAAGACAAGATCAAGCGCGCGCCGATCGAAGTGTTCCATGAAGCTTTGGACAATATCAAACCCTCCGTCGAAGTGCGTTCGCGCCGCGTCGGTGGTGCCACCTATCAGGTCCCCGTTGAAGTGCGCCCCGAGCGTCGTGAAGCCCTGGCGATCCGCTGGCTGATCAACGCCTCGCGCGCCCGCAACGAAAAGACCATGGAAGAGCGCCTGGCCGGCGAGCTGCTTGATGCAGTCAACAGCCGCGGTTCTGCCGTGAAGAAGCGGGAAGACACACACAAGATGGCCGACGCGAACAAAGCGTTCAGCCATTACCGCTGGTAAGAGGAGCACCTTACATGGCACGCGAATATCCGCTGACGCGCTATCGCAACTTCGGGATCATGGCCCATATCGACGCGGGCAAGACCACGACGACCGAGCGCATCCTCTTCTATACCGGCAAGTCCCACAAGATCGGCGAAGTCCATGACGGCGCCGCCACGATGGACTGGATGGAGCAGGAGCAGGAACGCGGGATCACGATCACCTCGGCTGCGACCACGACCTTCTGGCAACGCCAGGAAGACCCGGGTCTCGAGGGCACGTCGGACACCAAGTACCGCTTCAACATCATCGACACCCCCGGCCACGTGGACTTCACCATTGAAGTCGAGCGTTCGCTGGCCGTTCTGGACGGCGCTGTTTGCCTTCTGGACGCCAACGCCGGTGTCGAGCCGCAGACAGAAACCGTGTGGCGTCAGGCTGACCGCTACAAGGTGCCGCGCATCGTGTTCGTCAACAAGATGGACAAGATCGGTGCCGACTTCTTCAACTGCGTGAAGATGATCAAGGACCGTACCGGTGCGATCCCTGCGCCCATCGCTCTGCCGATCGGCGCCGAGGACCAGTTGGAAGGCATCATCGACCTGATCAAGATGGAAGAGTGGGTCTGGAAAGGTGAAGATCTGGGCGCGTCCTGGGTCCGTCAGCCGATCCGTGCCGCCGATCTTCAGGATCTGGCCGACGAATGGCGCGCCAACCTGATCGAAGTCGCGGTCGAAATGGACGATGCGGCGATGGAAGGCTATCTCGAGGGCAAAGAGCCCGACGAGGCCACCCTGCGTCAGCTGATCCGCAAGGGCACGCTGTCGCTGTCCTTCGTGCCCGTGATGGCCGGCTCCGCGTTCAAGAACAAAGGTGTGCAGCCGCTGCTGAACGCCGTGATCGACTTCCTGCCCAGCCCGATGGACGTGGTCGATTACATGGGCTTCAAACCCGGTGACGAGACCGAAACGCGCAACATTCCGCGTCGTGCGGACGACAACATGGCCTTCTCGGGCCTGGCGTTCAAAATCATGAACGACCCGTTCGTCGGCTCGCTGACCTTCACGCGTATCTATTCGGGGGTCCTGAAAAAGGGCGACTCGATGCTGAACTCGACCAAGGGCAAGAAAGAGCGCGTTGGCCGGATGATGATGATGCACGCCATCAACCGCGAAGAGATCGAAGAAGCCTTCGCAGGCGACATCATCGCTCTGGCTGGTCTGAAGGACACGACGACCGGTGATACGCTGTGCTCGGAAAAGGATCCGGTGGTTCTGGAAACCATGACCTTCCCCGAGCCGGTGATCGAGATCGCCGTGGAGCCGAAAACCAAGGCCGACCAGGAAAAAATGGGCATCGCGCTTGCACGTCTGGCAGCCGAGGACCCCTCGTTCCGCGTCGAGACCGATTTCGAATCCGGTCAGACGATCATGCGCGGCATGGGCGAACTCCACCTCGACATTCTGGTGGACCGCATGAAGCGCGAGTTCAAGGTCGAGGCGAATATCGGTGCGCCGCAGGTGGCTTATCGTGAAACCGTCAGCCGTGAAGCCGAGATCGACTACACCCACAAGAAGCAGTCGGGTGGTTCGGGTCAGTTCGCACGCGTCAAGATGGTCATCATGCCAACCCAGCCGGGCGAAGGCTATTCGTTCGAAAGCAAGATCGTGGGTGGTTCGGTGCCGAAGGAGTACATTCCCGGCGTCGAAAAGGGCATCAAGTCGGTCATGGATTCCGGTCCGCTGGCAGGCTTCCCCGTGATCGATTTCAAGGTGGCCCTGCTGGACGGTGCCTACCATGACGTCGACTCCTCGGTTCTGGCGTTCGAAATCGCGGCGCGTGCCGCGATGCGTGAAGGTCTGAAGAAGGCCGGCGCCAAGCTGCTTGAGCCGATCATGCGCGTCGAAGTGGTGACCCCGGAAGAGTATACCGGTGGCATCATCGGCGACCTGACCAGCCGTCGCGGCATGGTGAACGGGCAGGACAGCCGCGGCAACGCGAACGTCATCGACGCTTTCGTGCCGCTGGCCAACATGTTCGGCTACATCAACACGCTGCGTTCGATGTCCTCGGGCCGGGCGAACTTCACGATGCAGTTCGACCATTACGAGGCCGTGCCGCAGAACATCTCGGACGAGATCCAGAAGAAATACGCATAACGGTTGGTGGGGGTCACCCCCACCCTACCACAACCCCGTAGGGTGGGCATGCGCCCACCACCGACGACAAAACAAGGAGTTCCCTGATGGGCAAGGCAAAGTTTGAACGTAACAAACCGCACGTTAACATCGGCACGATTGGTCACGTTGACCACGGCAAGACGACGCTGACGGCTGCGATCACGAAGTATTTCGGCGAATTCCGCGCGTAT
>Ga0209347_1003319_pt1 | contig 19061 bp, 13 predicted proteins | sample AutmiccommuBRH23_FD_187382 | JGI IMG/M metagenome (GOLD analysis project Ga0209347, IMG submission 187382) | Deep subsurface microbial communities from Mt. Terri, Switzerland - Autotrophic microbial communities BRH/23 (SPAdes) (version 2) | ecosystem: Environmental > Aquatic > Deep subsurface >...
GGGCGACCCGCGCCCACGCTGCCCAGATGCACCACCGCCTCGCGGGGCAAGGTCTGGTAGGGCGTATACTCCCGCAGATAGGTGGCCGCCCCCGATATGTTGTGATACCCGCCAGCCCAGACGGCGAACAGCACTGTCCGGCGCGGCTTGAACACCTCATGTCGCCACAGCCGGGCCATCTCCAACATGATACCCACCCCGCCGGGTCCGTCGCTGGCCGCCAGGAAAGGCTGGTCCGGGTTGGGCTCCGGCAGGTCATAGTGGGTGGAGAGCATCAGCGTATTCTCGTCCATCCCCACGTCATTGCCCGGCAGCACACCCAGCACATTATAGCCGGTCATCGTCTCCGGCTCGCTCAATTCTACGCGCCCCCGAAGGCGGATGTCCAGATCCAGCGTGCGCCATCCTGGCGTGCGCCATCCCGGCCTGGCCCCTGTCGCCACCAACTCATCCGCCATCGCCTGTAAATCGGCCACGCTGTGACCACCCAACTGCAATAGCCGCTCCGCGGCCTCTGGGCGCACGTGCAGGATAGGCAGCGTGGGCTGCTCCATGTAGAACCCCCTGGGATCGGCCCAATCCAGATGGGGTGTCGCCTTTTCCGTGATCACGACCACCGCCTGCGCCCCCCGCACCAGCGCCTCGATATCAAAGCCATCCGGGCGATTGGTCGCCAGCACCACAGCCACCTGCCCCCGTAAGTCCAGGCCACGGTAGCTGGCATAGTGCAGCGAGCCTTTGTCAAAGGCGATGAACGTGGCCGGAGCGTCGGCCACCCCCGAGCCGCCGTGGTTGTAGACCTGCTCGCCAAAGTCTACGCCGTGGGTCAGCGAGACCGGGTCGCCCCCTTGGATCGAGATCGCCGACAGTTCGGGAACGCTCAACCGCCGAACCACCTGATGCGTCACCGGCTGCAAGTAACTGTTGTTCATCGCAGCGGGCAATACCCCGCACGCCTCGAATTGCTGGGCGATATACTCGGCGGCGCTCCGCGCCCCCTCCGTGCCGAATCCTGCATCCTCTTGCTGTAGCTCGACGATGGTTTGCGCGTGCTGTATCGCGTGCTCCGCGTCGAACTGGCTGGCCAGCTTGGCGTAGGACACCCCCGGCCCAATCTGGTTGACGATGTACCAGGTAGCCACACTGACCACTGCCACCACCACGATCAGACGCTTGCTGACCAATGCGGCGGTATTCACGCCTGCGTCGCGGATGATTCGGCGTAGCCCCTCGCCCAGCAGGTTCGCCCCCAGCACAGACACGAAAAAGGCCATTGCGGGGTAGAGCACCATCCAGGGCGCGCTGCGGATATAGGCCCGCGCCCCCGACAGAATCGCTCCCCATTCGGGAATATCGGCGACAACCACCTCGCGGTCAAAAGTCTCTGTGCGGAAACCGCCGCCGATGAACACCCCCACAAAACCCAGTTCACCCATCAACATCAACACCGCGCCCATCTCCAGCAGGGTCAGCACGACAAGCTGCGGGAGCACGTTGGGGAAGATGTGCCGCCTGACGATCCCCCCCTCGCTCAGGCCAATCACGCGCGCCCCCTCGATGAAAGGTTGGTTACGCAGTGAGATAAACTCGGCGCGGATATATTGCGCGATCTCACCCCACCCGACCACCGCCAGGCCAATCAAGAAAGCGATCAAGCCCCGGCGAATGTCCAGGGCGAAAATCAGGATCATGCCGGTCAGCAAAATGGGCAGCGAGGACATGATCTCGATCATCCCCATAATGCACCGGTCCACCAACCCGCCGGGTCGCCAGCCTGCCAGCGCCCCCAGCGTCACGCCCAGCAGCAGACGCACCATCGTCACGAACACGCACGCGACCAGGGTATTGCGAGCGCCATACAGCAGCAGGCTGAGGATGTCCCGTCCCCAGGCGTCCGAACCCAGGGGGAAATCCGGCGACGGGGCAAAGGGCGGATAGACCAGCTCCCCATCTACCATCTCAACGGCCCGTTGCGCCGAGAGGTAGGGATTCTGCGAGGCGAAGCGGGGACCGAACAGGGCCACCGAGAGCAAGAACAGCAGGATGAGCATTCCCAACAGAAAAGGCGCGTTGCGGGTGATCAGCCACCAACGAAAACGGCCAGGGGCCTGCAGGTCGGGCGACTCGCCCACTGACCTGGCGCGCAATGCCTTTCGCGCATCTGTGATGACACGGTTGACTGTGCCTCGTAGGTTCATATCTGCTGCGCTCTCACACGGGGATCAAAGTAGCGGTAAAGAATGTCGATCAGCAGGTTCACCAACATGAAGGTCAGGCCGAGGGCCAGCGACAGGCCAGCGACGGCAGTGGCCTGGCGATTGCTGATGGCGGCCAATAAGGCGGCCCCGATGCCGGGCCACCCCAGGAAATATTCGACGACGGGCAGGCTGCCCAGGGAAAAGCGCAACGACACGCCCAGACCAGTCAACAGGGGCACGGCAGCGTTGGGATAGGCGTGCACGCGCATGACCAGCCGCTGATACAGGCCCTTGGCGTGGGCCGTGCGCATATAGTCCTGCTCCAGCACATCGGAAAAGGCCATGAACGCGATACGGGCCAGATGGGCGACAGGCCGGGCGGCCAGCACCAGCGTGGGGATGACCAGGTGGGTATCCCAGCCAAAGCCGCCCACGGGCACGAGCCGGAAACCAAACGTGCGATACCAGTAGATCTCGGCAATTTGCAGCAGCGCCGCCACGGTAAAGCTAGGCAGGGAAATGCCCAGCAGAGTGGCCGTCATGGTTCCGAGAGACAGAGGAGAGTGCCGCCGCACGGCGGCTGCCACGCCCAGGGGAATACCGATCAGGCTGGCTACCAGCAGGGAGATGAACAACAGCCCCATGCTCTTGGGGTAGGCATCTGCCAGCATGTCGCGCACGGCAACCTGCCGGGTATAGCGACCACCGCGCACAGCAACGACGCCCCAGTTGCCACCGGGCAATCCACTGACGTAAGTGACTGCCTCCTCGAACGCTGCCTGGGCCGTGGGGATGACATGGGGTCCGGCGGAATCCGACGTAGAGTTGGCCGCCATTTTCATGCCAAAGAAAGCAAAGAAGACAATTCCAAAACTCACCCCGACGATGAAAACGACTCGCCGGAGAATAAAATGCAGCATAGCCTGCTCCATTCTACGCGGGGAACTGGGCCTATCATACCCCCATCCGGCATTTCGGGCAAGAATAACACGGGGCAGCGCCTTTGAATCCCCTTGGAATCTGGCTGATTGGCGTAGCGAATCATTTGAGCTAATTCGCTGCTACGTTGCCAACTTCGTCGGATTTGCTTTCCCCGCATGAAATGGGCTAGGATAGGTGAGCTTGCACTCGAGTTGATGAAAGAGAGCGCCATGATCCTTGACCAACTGCCGATAGCCCGGTTTATGTTGAAATTGCAGATGCTGGAGGATGGCATCTGCCCGCCGTACAAGGGTGAGCTCCTGCATGAGGGATTGAGTTACTGGCTTTCGGTGCGTTGGTGTCGCTACCGTCAGGAGGGCAAGCCTGCTAGCATGCTGAGTTGCGAGAACTGTGGTGCGCGCCAGGGCTGCCTGTACGGCGGGGAGTTGATCAGGCCGCTCGTCCGCGATACCTGGTCCGACTGGATGCATGCCCAGGGGAATACCCCCCCGCCCGCTTATGCTCTGAGTGACCTGCAGGACCGGCGCACGCGCCTTCGTGCCGGGGACACGCTGAGCTTTGAGCTAACGCTCATCGGGGAACGGGCGATTGCCCGCGCGGAGGATTTCATCTCTGCAACAGACACAGCGGCCCGGCGTGGGTTGGGCCTGATGGAGCGGCTGCATGCTCAACTGGTCGGGGTGACGGTGCTCATCGATTCATGGGACGGGATGCTCGAAGAACTCGAGTATGCCGAGGTCGCGGGGTCCAAATATATCGCTCTTCGTTACAGCCAGGCAATCAGGCAGATGACGCGTATCGCCAGAACACCACACAGCGTGGGCCTGCGTTTCCTCAGTCCCATCGATTGTGAGGAGCAAAACTGGAAAACGGGGTCCGATGAGGCGGTAGCCCGACCCGAACTTGGGCCGCTGGTGCGCTCCCTGACGCGCCGTTTGCGCCTGCTCAGCGAAGCCCACGGGGGCGGGGAGTGGCCGCGCGATGAGAGCCATCCGCTGGAGGAACTGGCCCGTGAAGTGACCCTCGCTCACGACGAGACGCGGATGATCGAGTACGTGCGCAAGGCCAAGAAGGGCCAGTCGCACATCGTGCGCGGGTTCGTGGGCCAGGCATGGTACAGCGGCCAGGATCTGCGTCCCCTTCTCCCGCTCCTATGGTTCGGGCAGTGGGTCCACCTGGGCAAGGGATATGCCTATGGAAACGGGCGTTACGCCATCGACCAGGTAGAGTGACAGCCTGCGTCCTGCATGTGCCCGCTGAGCAGCCATCGGCGGCGCAATCCACGCAACCGTCTACCGGACAGGCGGGATCGTCTTCACCGGCAGGGCCGTGCGCTCTGGCGTGGGCGTCTCTGTGGGCAACGGCGTGTCCGTGGGCAGCGGCGTCTCGGTCGGCCAGGGAGTATTGCTCGGCGTGCTGGTTGGCTTGGGTGTATTGGTCGGCCACTTGGTGCGGGTTGGCGTGCGGGTGCGGGTGGGCGTGCGCGATAGATAAGGCGTGGCAGTGCGCGTCACCGTCCTGGTTCGCGTGGGCGTAATAGAGCCCGTCGGATGGGGCGTGAACGTCGGACGCGGCGTATAAGTCTCTCGCGGCGTAACAGAGGGTTCCAATGTATAGGTGGCGGTGGGCAGGGCCGTTGGCGTGGCCGTCGGATCGATCACAAACACGCTCACATCATAGGTGCGGTCTGTCCCGTATTGGTCCTGGTTAGAAATGGTGATCACGGCCAGGCCATCTTCCTGCGCCGTAAACGTTACCTGAGAGGCCAGGGTACCCGGCGACATATCGTCGTTCGACAAAATCTGACCGTTGATCTGCACATCCACCCTGGTATCCACCCCCACGCTCAGGTTCGCCGTCGTAACCAGGTAGGTGCGGCCCGCCTTCACGCGCAAACTGACCCTGTCCACATCCCCATCAGGCGCAAAGCTACGCACCTGCGTTTCCCCGATGGAGAGGGAAGCGGGAGCCTCATCGTCCGGCTCGTACGTGTCGTTCCACTGGGACGTGGCAGTGGGGGTGATACTGTCAGAGATTGAACTGGCCTCGCGGGGTATCATGGCGTCCGTTGCCGTCGGTCCCCATTCAGGGGAGATGCTCGCACTCGGCGCGGGTGCGGCTGCACCAGCGGTCATCGTCGGCTCGGAGACAGCCGTCTCCCTGGAAAAAGCCTCGGCCAGGCGATCTCCGCCCGTAATAAGCGCCAACGCCAGCACCAGCCCCACCACAGTGAATACCTGGGCAAACGAAAGCCTGCTCAGCACGATCCGCAGTTGACCGCTCACGCTCTCCGCCTGCACGTGCTCCAGATCGCGCTGCATCTCTGCTGCCGTCTGGTAGCGGTCGCCGGGGTCCTTTTGCAGAGCCTTTATCACCACGGCCTCCAGCGCGGGGGGCACCTTCGGGTTGTGGTGGCGGGGCGGCAATCGGTCGCGCACATACGGGCGGCCCGTGAGCATCTCATAGAGCACCAACCCCAGCGAATAGAGGTCGGAACGTTGGTCCAGGTACCCCGTGAAGGTGGCCTGTTCGGGGGATTTGTAAGCAGGCGTGCCCGGATGAGGGACGGTGTCTTGCGTTTGGCGGGTTTCGTGCCCCACCTGCGCTACGCCGAAATCGGTCAGTTTGGCCGCCCCACTCTCGTCAACCAGGATGTTGCCGGGCTTGATGTCACGGTGGACGATATCTTGATGGTAGATGGCCTCTACCGCGCGGCAAATGTCACAGGCGATTTTCAGTGCGCGCTCGACATCCAGGGGCATTCCCGACTGGAGCAGTTCCTTCAGGCTGCCGCCCTCCACATGCTCCAGCACCAGATACAGGTTGCCTTCGAGGTCGGTTTCCAGCGCGTAGGCGCTGACCACATTGGGGTGGGTAAACTGGCCTACTGTGCGCGTTTCCCGGCGGAAACGCTCCTGGTACTTTTCCCACTCGTCGGGCGAGATGCTCTCCGCGCCTCGCAGCAGTTCTTTGATCGCCACATAGCGTCCCATGCCAAGGTCATAGCCCAGGTAGACCTTCCCAAAGCCGCCCTGGCCGAGAACCGAGTCGATCCTGTATTTGCCGACGAGCACCATTCCAGAACTGAGCACAGTAGCCTTGCTTTCAACTCGATGCAAACTAGAAGCTATAACAAAGCGAGTATAGCACCATCACGTGACGTTGACAATCCGGGCGCTCGATTTACGCCATTTCCCCATAGGCCCGCGCCAGGCTGATCCATTCGTCGATGGTCAATGTCTGGGGGCGGCGCTGCGGGTCTATCCCGGCGCGCGCCAGCAACTCTAACACCGTCTCCTGGGGCAGGCGCAGGTTGTGGCTCAGGCTATTGTGCAACTGCTTGCGCTTCTGACCGAAACCGGCCTGCACCACGGCGAAAAAGCGCTCCAGCTCCTCCCGCGGCACGCGCGGCTCCGGATACACACGAATCCGCACGACGGCCGAGTCCACCTTGGGGCGCGGGTAGAACGACCCTGCCGGTACCCGAGTCACCACTTCCGGCTCCCCGAACACCTGTACGCTGATAGCCAGCAGGCTCAGGTCGCCGGGGCGGGCGGTGAGGCGGGCCGCCACCTCTTTTTGCACCAGCAGAGTCAGTTGAGCCGGGGGCACGGCAGCCGTTAGCAAGTGGCGCAACACCGCCGAGGTGATATAGTAGGGCAGATTGGCGACGACCTTGTAGCGCAGGGCCTCGTTTGAGGAAAGACCCAGCGCGTCCATGATGGCCTGCACCGGGTCGATCTCCAGAATATCGCCCTGCACAAGATGCACATTGGCGTACCCGGCCAGTTGCTCGTGCAGCACGGCCACCATCTTACGATCCAGCTCGACGGCCACCACTACCCCGGCCCGCTCGGCCAGCTCGCGGGTGAGCACCCCCAGCCCCGGCCCCACTTCCAGCACCACATCCGCCGGGGAAAGGTCGCTCACCTCGACAATGCGTTCCAATACTCGCCGGTCTACCAGAAAGTTCTGGCCCAGCCCTTTGGAAGGCTGGATGCCGTATTGCTTCAGCAGCGACCTGACGTCTATGCTGATAGTCCTATCTCCTCTCCTGGGGCAGGTCCGGTATCGTCCAGGTAATAGCACTGCGGTCAGGCACCGGTGTCAGGAGGTAGATGTCTTCCCAGCGATACCAGTGTACCAGGTTGTGATCATCATAACACAGGTCGATGTGCTTCCACAGGATGGCGCTACCCGTGTCTCCGGCCACCCCCACCCCATAGCCGGGCACATAGATGCTCTGGCGCATATTGATGATGCGGGGGTCCACGGCGATAATCCCCTTGCGCGCTTTCCACCCCAGCCGGGTGATCCCGTAGGTGGGGTGATCCAGTGGCTTGCCCGCCGTGGGCGCGTTATACGACGTGACCAACACGCGAATCTTGCGCCAATAGGTCACCGTTCCCTCGGGTGTTTCCAATTCGCGCAACACGATCTTGGTGCCATAGTTAACAATCCGGTCTATCGGCTCGCGGGCCACCCAGTCCTCTTCTTCAACGCGGTACATCTCCTGGCCGTTCTCATAGTGCACCCGGTAGCGCCGCCTTCTGGCCCCTTCGCGCCCCCAATGGGCCACCCGTTCGTTGTCGATCTCTAATTCCGGGTCCGGCTCGCGGCGCATCTCGTAGGGAATAGGTTCTTCTTCAACCATGTATTCGTCGTGTATTCGCGTGATGGTGATCAGCATATCCCGCAGCAGTTCGTTGCGCACGTCGGGCACGATCTGGTCCTTCGGGTTCAGATTGACTTCCATCGCCTCCAGCAGAGCGCCCACCGTCTTGGTGCGGGTGCGCATCATCTGGCGCTCTCCTGCCACGTCTACCACTACCGGCTTGGAACGCTCGATAAAGGCAGTCAATTCTGGCGTGATCTCGGTATCCAGATCAGGGAAAACCCGGTCCCCGGCATAGACCATCACGCCATTCTCATACAGGGCCTCTCCTAGCGTGCGCGCGGTGGTATAGAGGTTGGAGTGCAAGGCGCCATCCTGAACGGTGAGCGTCACGGCCCGCCGCAGGTTGAGGCGAATGGGGCGGCGAATCTCGGCTAACAGCGGGGTGAACCCCGATCTGGCTGGGCTTTCGATGCTGGGCAGGGACGCTTCGAGATCAGAGGGATTGTCCCCCAGCCATATCCGGTCATAGGGGTACACGACGACCCCCATTTCCCCCAGCAGATGGCCGACCGTCGTGGCGTGGGTGCGTACCTGGGTCATGGAACCGTCGTGGGTCAACAGGGCAGTGCGTGCCAAGGTGACGCGAATCGGCGCATCCTCCGAAGGAATCTGATCGGGAAACTCGACCTGATCCTCCGCGTTCAGCACCAGGCCAAGCTCGCGCAACACACCTTGGGGGGAGCGTTGATGCGTACGATATAGCAGGCGCACGCCGTTAATCTCGATTGCAACGGTGTGCCGCGTGGCAAAGTAAACCGTGCTGAGCGTGGCGATCAGGAGCAAAAGCCCTGCCAACACGCACAGCGCCCCCCAACCGCTCTTGCGGCTGGGTATAGGTTGGGCACCCTCGACCATGTGGTCAGCTATTCCTCTCCAAGAATGTGCGCGCAGCGTGCTCTCCGGCCAGGTAGCCCGTGGTGAAAGCGACCTGGAGGTTATACCCGCCAGTATCCCCGGCCACGTCGATGATCTCCCCGGCGAAATACAGGCCCTGCACCAGACGAGACGCCATCGTACGCGGATCGATCTCGGCCACGTCCACACCCCCCAGCGTAATCATCGCCTCGTTGATGGGACGCGTGCCCACGACGGTCAGGTCAAACGCTTTGAGCAACCGCCGCAATCGCCCTCGCTGCTCGGCAGTAAACTGGTTGATCCACTGGTCTGCCGGAATCTCGCTGCGCTCGCGGAACACGTCCACCGCTGTGCGGGGGAGCATCCGCTTGAGCAAGCTATGATAGCTCGCTTTGCCCGCCGCCGCCAAATCCTGGCGCAATTGCGCGTCCAGTTGGGCGTCGTCTAGCTCTGGTCGCATATCGAGCACCAGCCGCAGAGGGCCTTGTTGCAGCGCGTCCGCTGCTGCTACACTGAGCGTCAGGACGGCAGGGCCGGAAATGCCAAAATGAGTGAAAACAACATCCCCCGTTGCGCTCGCCAGCAGTTGGTCCCCTTTATACAACAAAACGCGCACATTCTGCAAGCTCAAGCCTTGCAACCGGGGCGTAAAGGCATCGCTGGTCACCAACGGCACCAGGCCCGGCCTGAGCGGGACAATCGTGTGCCCCACCTGCTCGGCTAGCTTGTAACCATCGCCGCTAGAGCCGGTGGTGGGGTAGGACATCCCGCCTGTAGCCAGGATCACCTGCCCGGCAGACAATACCAGATCCCCCACACGCACACCCGTTATCTGCCCCTCCTCAACGATCAACTCATCCACCGGAGAAAGATAGCGGAATTGCACGTTATGCTCCAGGCAGTAACGACGCAGCGCGCCCGCTACGTCATGGGCGCTGTTGGAAACAGGAAAGACCCGATGCCCCTCTTCCGTCACCGTAGGCACGCCTCGCTCGGTGAAAAACGCGATGGTGTCCGGCGCGAAAAAACGGGCAAACGCGTTGCGCAGAAAGGAGGCATTGGGGCCCAGGTGGGTTAAAAACTCGCGCAAGGGGCTGTCATTGGTGAGGTTGCACCGGCCATTGCCGGTGAGGCGCACCTTGGTGCCCAGTTGCCTGGTTTTTTCTAGCAGAAGCACCTGAGCGCCGAGTTCGGCGGCTCGACCGCCAGCCATCAGCCCGGCTGCCCCGCCCCCTACGACAATGATCCGCTCACTCATCGCACATCATCTCCCAGTTCAGATAAACACAAACGGGACGAGGATCAGCAGATCTTCGTCCCGTGAGTAGTCGGTGTGGTCGTGCACCCCTCTGTTGTGGCGATTCCGACAGCAAACACTGATCAGCATGCTCCGGCCAGGCACTCCCGCGTCACCCGGGGTGTCTGCTTACCGTTGCTTCCTTCCGGACCTGGCGGGGTTCACAGGCCTCCGCCGCGCGGGACCCAACCTTCAACGCCGCTAGATCAGTGCCGTCCTGCAGAGATCAACCCCGCGAGAGGGGAATTCAACCCCGCTATAGCGGATCGCAGGTACAGGGCACCGCTAGTTCCCCGTCTAGCACGACCACGTTCAATATATTACAGTAAAGTACTTAATTTGTCAAACCGGGTGAAAAAGTGCGAGAGTGTGTTTCGTAGGCGCGCAGCAACCAGCCCGCAGGCACCCTTCCAGGACACTCCCCCTGTCACGTACAGGCGCCCCCGATGGCGCTATTTGGCAAAAACCGCCTGGAGCTTTTGCAAGGCCTCGGCGGTGAGCTTTTCCATGTCCTTTTGCGTCGTCCATTTGTCCAGCAGCTTGGCAAATGGGCCGCCTATCGGCTGGTAGTCCAGCATATAGGTCACTTTGCACTGGCCGCGCATATCCGCGAGGGTAAAGCTGTTGTCCAGGGATGCTCCCTCTGTACATCGATAGCGGACTTTGCGTCCACCTTCCAGGGAGTCAGCCACAGATGTCACTTCCAGCGACTTCCCCATGCACTGAAAGTCGTGCTTGATCTTGGTCTGGCTGGCAGTCTTTTCCAGCACCTCGACGCGCGAGATGGGCAGGAACCTGAGCAGGTTGTTGGGCTCCATCAGGAAACGAAAGACCTGCCCAGTGTTGGCATCCACCACGACCGATTGCATTACCCTTGTCATGATTCTCCTCCGAGTGCGATACAGTGTAGAGATTGGCGAACGAACGCACACGCAAACAGACACCACGCATGGCAAGGATTCCCTGGACGGAAGGTACATTCTATCTTGGCCGCAGCCGATACAAGCCTGAGGTAGAAACGGCCTACCGCCAGACCCTGTTGAGAAAGAGGCTGCTATGGCGAGGTCGCCATCCGGCAGCGCCTTTCTGCTCTCATTATAGCACAGTCTGTCAATACCCCTACGATCAATACCGGCTCCACCACGCCTCGTCGTCGGGGATTTCCCAACGAGACGCGGCCCGTAGCCTTTCAAAGATGGCCGCCAGGTCAGGGCTTTCGGCCAGGGGCAGGCGCACCTTGCGTCCCTCGTGCGTCGAGAGATAGGCGGCATTGATGATCTCTACCACCGCCCGGCCATCCTCGCCGGTGGGCTGCGGCTCACGGTCGTGCAGAATACAATCGCAAAAACTGCGCAACTCGTTGAGATACTGCCAGTGTTGCTCCATCTCCTCGTGAACATTCCAGGAAGTGGACAACGTCAGGTCAGTCACCCGGTTCGCCCCTTGATAAAGCTTCAAGATGGCTGGTTCCAGGGTGTGCGTGCTGTGAAAAGGCCAACGCATGAGCAGCGTGCCCCGCGTGCCAAACACCTCGTACGATTCCTCGCCCGTGCGATGGGTGAGCATCGTAATGTGCAACGTGCTCAAGCCGCCATTGCGGTGCTTCATGGTCACCGCGCCCACATCCTCGTTGTCGAACCGATTGCCCGCCACCACCATAATATGGGCCGACACCTCCTCCACGTCGCCCATCCACCAGCGGCAGACGTCGATGGGGTGCGAGCCATCCTCCTGCAAATAGCCGCCGCCCGTGATGGCCGCGTGACGGTAATTCGCCCGCGAGGCCCTGGCGCGCGCATTGTCCCACACGGCGCGCATCTCGAACACATCGCCCAACTGCCCTTCATCGATCACCCGCTTGGCTAATTGAAAAGAGGGGTTGAACCGCTTCATAAAGGCCACTTGCAGCTTGACCCCCTGTGCCCGGCAGGCGGCGATCATGGCGTCCGCCTCGGCCACCGTGCGGGCCATCGGTTTCTCGCAGTAGACGTGCTTTCCCGCCTGGGCGGCCTGCGCGACCTGCTCCGCGTGGGCAAAGGGCGGTGTAACAACCATCACCGCATCGACATCGGGGTCGGCCAGCATAGGCGCCAGATCGTAGTAGACCCTGGCCGCGCCCGTCTGTTGCTGAACCAGGCGCGCCCGTTCCTGGTCGATGTCCATCACGGCCACCAGTTCGCCATTCTCCAGGTAGCGGAAAAAGGGGCCATACAGGGCGCTGGCTCCCCACCCGCAGCCCACCAATCCCAGCCGGACCTTGTGCATTATGTCACGCTCCCTTGTTACGCATCCTCCACGCCGCCGCCCGATCCGCTATTCGGCAGCCTGGCCCGGCAGATCGCCCTTTTGCTCGCGCGCCTGCTCGATCAGGGCCAGCAATTGGGCCGTGGTCACCACATAATCGTAATGCCCGACGATATGCTTCAGCCGCCAGGATTCGCAGGCGGCAAAGGTCGCGTCCTCTACGCACAGGGTCTCGTATCCCCTGGCCCGCGCCGAGCCTGCCGTCTTGCCCAGACAGGCATTGGTGTGCCCCCCGATAAAGACGATACGCTTGCATTGGAGATTGCGCAGCATGTAATCCAGGTTGGACGAGGCAAAAGCATCCTGGGCCGCCTTGGGCAAGACGTATTCGCTCGGTTGTATGCGAAACGCGTGGGGCGGGCGAGAGCTGGGATCTTGCAGATGGTGGGGCCAGCGCGTGCGATCTGGACCAAAGGTCGCCAGAAACTCGGCACAAACCTCGGGGTCCAGGTCCATCGCGTCCTCAAAAAGGCATCCCCAGTGGATAAAGATCATCGGTATGGGCAGGGAGCGACAGGCCTCCACCACCCGGCAGGCGTTGGGAAAAGCCACCTGATGCAGGTAGTCGTCGGCGGCGTTGGCGTCCTCTGCCGTGATGCCCGCCCTGATCCACGAGGGTGGCAAGGTCTCTGGCGTGTGCCGCTGCCGGGGTTGCGTTGGGCACGGCATTTCCTGAAAATCCACCGAGATAAACACGCACTGCTCGAAAAAAGTCGTCGGTACGTCCATGCTCCCCCCTTTAGGCTGGGTATGCGTCGTTCAGCAGATAGCCACAGGACGGGCGAAGCATCGTGCTCTCCGCCCGCCCTATAGGTCTGTTTCAGATTATGAACTCTTCCAGAGCCTGGAATACTGCCGCGTCACCTGGATGTACTGGTCGCCAAACTCGAGCGTGGGTTCGATCACGCTGGACTCGCCCCACTCGTTAAAGCTGCAAACCAGAATCCAATCCGGGTTGCAGGCCAACGCGGCCTCCCAGGTCATCCGATAATAGTGCCCATCCTCTCGCGGGACGACCAGCCATTCGGGACGCACTGATACCTGGCTGTTATCAAAGCCCGGCGAGACGGTAGCGGCGAACAGCTTGCCCTGCGCGTGCACCGCTTGCGCCGTCTCGGCGAACACCTGCCGATAGTCCTTGCCCCGCAGGCTGATCCAGATGGGGTTATAGGTGTGCAGCCCATCCATGACTTCCAGGTAGTCCAGGTTGTAGGTGTCGCCCAACAGAAACATCTCCAACCCCGCCTCGCGCACCAGACGGCGCACCTCCTGCCACTCGGCCACGGTGTACTGCTCCGCGATATACACCACCATCAACGGCTGGCCGTTCACCTTGGCCCAGGCGGGCTTACCTCCATGAGCGCGCAACACGGCGATCATGTCGTCGGCAATCTCGCGGACAGCTTCCTGGCGCGAGCGATCCCGCGTGCGAAACGTCTTGGCCGTCTCGTAGTAGATGGTCGCGAAATTCTCCGGCGCGTGGTCCATGAACACATCCACCACCGGGTTGGAGCGGTGATCCAGCCCCCACCAGGAGATCATGAACCCGTCAATACCCGCCCGCTCGGCATCCATCAACTGGCGCTTGACCGTGGCCGGGTCCTGCGAATCATAGACCCCATCCAGCGGATAGAGCACCGTGCCGATGTGGCGGCGGCCATTGATCATGATGTCGGGGTTGTGGGCACTCTGCTCCACCCCCTCCACCGGCTTGTAACGGTGGTTCCAATGCTGCCAACAACCATTCGGTCCCCAGGGCGTGCCATACCAGGCATAGTGAAAAGCCAACAGTCGTTTCTCGAACATGCTGTTCCTCCTGTTCTGAACGCCGGGGAGCAGGTTTCGCCAGGGGACCTGCTCCCCACTCTTGGCAATGGGGCGCGCAAGCCCGTCGCGCCCCTCTTATCCGAACCTATCGCGGAATCACCGGCAGCACGATGTGTGAGGGGTGCGCGCTATCGTGCAAAATCGTCTGTGTGGCCGGGCGCATGGCGGTGCCCTGCCCCACCGGCTCGCCAGTGTTCAAATTGCGGTCAAACTGCGGGAAATTGCTGCTGGATATCTCCAGCCGGATGCAGTGCCCGGCCTTGAACACGTTGCTGGTCGCCTTCAGGTCAATGGTGTACTCGTACACCTCGCCGGGCGTCACCAGCCGGGCCTGACCGTCCCCCTGCCGGTAGCGGGCGCGGAGGATGCTATCTTGGACATTGCGGGCATACCCGCAGGGATACACATCCACCAGCTTGGCGGTGAAATCGGTGTCGGGCGCGCTGGTAGCCGCCCAAAGATGCACGACCAGCGGTCCAGTGACCTCCATGTCATCGGTCAACGACGGAGTGGTATAGACCAGCACGTCAGGCCGCTCCTCCACCGGGCGCTGATCGTAGGCCCCAGGGGCCAGCGCGGTGATGGAGCAACACAGGCCACCGCCGCGCGTGGGCACGGGGTTGCGCGGGTCGTAGACATACGTGTCCACCGACTCTTCGGCGGGACCGTCGGGGCTGAGCGCGCCATCCCCGTGCAGCGAGTTGGCCGCGCCGCCGCTATGCAGGTAGTACGGGGTATAGCGGGTGCGGGCCAGCGGCCACTCCTGCTCATCGCGCCAGACGTTATCGCCCATCACGAAAATCCGCAGGGGCGGTTCGTCGACGATGCCGTTATCGATTCCCTTGAGCCAGTAGTCGAACCAGCGGAATTGCAGTTCCTCCGGCAAGACCACCGGCGCGCCCGACCGCACTCCGAAATCCGCCTGCCCCACAGGGTTCATGAACAGGCCGTGATGCCACGGACCGATCAATGCCTTCTGGTGGGCGCGGGCTACCTCCGTCGCCCCATTCGCACGGATGCCGGTGAAATCCTCCAGGGTGTTGGAGGTAAAGATGTCGTACCAGCCCCCCATGTGAAACGCCGGAACCTGCACCCGGTCGTGCGGGCAAGCCACCTGCTGCCAATACTCGTCGCGGGTGGGATGCGCGAGCACGTCATACAACAGCGTCGTGATTCCCTCGCGGCCAATCAGCGGCATCTCGGCCATCGGCAGCCGCTTAAACGTCGCGCCCGTCCCCAGGCCGTCCGCCATATCCAGCAATTGCTCCAACCAGGGGCCTTTGCGCGGGTCGTCGTCCGGCAGGCGCGCGATACCCAACAGCGCCTCGCTCGTCAGCCCCCAACTGATCTGCACCCCCGCTTGCAGCGCGCCGCCGGTGTAGGCATACGCCGAGTAGGGATCGCAGAAGGTCACGCCCGGCACGATGGCCTTGAGCGCCGGGGGCTGCATGGCCGCCGCCGCCCACTGGGTATATCCGACGTAGGAGCCGCCGAACATGCCCACTTGTCCATCCGCCCAGGGCTGGCGGGCCGCCCATTCCACGGTGTCATAGCCGTCGCGCATCTCATAGATCAGCGGGTACCCCTCGCCGTCCGACGCCCAGTGGCCGCGCGTGTCCTGGATCACCACCACATAGCCGCGCTCGGCGGCCATCAGGGCAAAGGCCACCGAGGCCGCCCCCTTGCCATAGGGCGTGCGCTGCAACAGGACGGGTAACTTGTCGACCCCATCAGGGCGATAGACATCCGCGCGCAGGATTACCCCGTCGCGCATTGTGGCTTCCACATTGCGCTCAACGATTACTGTTTTGCTCATCATTCGCTCCCAAGTCTTGATAAGTACATTGTATACCTGTAGGCGCGCCATCGTGGTGCGGCCGGACCGCCGCCACCCCTGCCGACTTTTTCCGAAATCGCGGCTACGAAGCCATGCGTCGATCCCTCTACACCTGTCTATAGCGCAACAAAACGGAACCCGGCGCTGCGGGGATAGCGATCTCCAAATGCAACAACTGTTCCCCGGCCATCACCGTCGGCGATGGCTCGTCGAACGTGTCCGCAAAACTGACCTCGTACTGCGCCGTCGGCTCGATCGCCCGCAAAGCCGCCTGCATGCCGGGGAAGGGGCTGGCATGGCGACGCAGGAACAGGGCAAACCCTGCCCGCTCGTCGGGCCGGTGATATTGGTATGCGCACCAATCGTGAGCGGCTGTCGTCAAGGGCAGCAGCGGGTAAAAATCCCCCAGGAAATAGGGGCGCAAGCTTCGCAGTTCGGCGAGGGCCTGCTTGGCCGCGGCCATCGGGAAATCCTCGGCGCGAATGTCGTTGTAAACACTCACCCCCGAACTCATGGCGCTGCGGAAATCATACGGGGTAAAGGTCCACACCGGCCCCGCGTGTAGCGGCACCCACCGCGACAGCCCGGCGGTCTGGATCTGGTCGGCGATTTGCAGCGTGCGCCCGTGAGATGGGCCGCCCACATCGGAAAAGTCGCTGCGCCAGAGCGGGAACGAGCGCGAGACGGTCTCCAGGTCGATGCGCCGCCCGCCGGAAGAGCAGTTGTCGATGGTCAGGCCGGGGTGACGGCTGCGCAACTCGTCCCACAGCGTATACAACCCTTCCACGTGGCGAATCTCGGTCATGCCGATGCGGTCCGGCGCGTCGGCGGCCTGCCAGTAGGGCAGCGGGTCAAAGTTGAAATCCTGGCGGTAGACATCCACCCCCGCCCCGGCAATCACTCCAGAGATAGTGTCCGTCAGGTAGGCCCGCGCTTCCGGCATCCCCAGGTTGTAGAGCAAGTTGTCCGGGTTTTGGCTGGAACGGAGCAGGTATTCGGGGTGCTCCTGTGCGATGGGGGTGTCAGGGCGCACGCGCTCCGGCTCGAACCAGAGCACGAATTTCAGCCCGGCCTCGTGGGAGGCGTCGCCCAGCGGCTTGAGCCCGCGCGGGAACGCATCGGGGCGAATGCGCCAGTCCCCCACCTGTTGCCACCATTGCAGCTTGCCCTGGCCCATGCCATACCAGCAGGCATCCAGCCAATAAGCCTCCAGGCCCAACTCGGCCACCCGCGCGACGGCGGCCAATTCGCTCTCCTCGCTCACCTGGTTGGAACGATAGAAGGCGAACATGGTGTTGTGCGCCAACAAGGGCAAGGCCAATTCGCCATCTATGCGCGGCGTGTAATGCTCCAGGATCACCTGGCGCAGCAGGTTTTGGCCCACCATCGGGTCCGCGCCCTGCCAGGGAATCGCCAGGATGCGCGGGGTGCGAATACGCTCGCCGGGGTGCAGGCGCAGATGCGTGCATTCCATCCCCGCCGAGAGGCGCAGCGCCTCCTGATCACGTTGGAACCGGGCCGCCCATTGGCCCGACCAGCCAATCGCCAGCGTCACGCCGCCGTCGGGCAATTGCACGTTCATAAAGGGCAGCGTCCCGTTGGACGAACGTCCCCCCACCGGGGCGAGGGTCACGATCTGGCCGGGCCGGACCTCCTGGGTGTAGGGCAGGAAATCATCCGGCTGGCATAGGCTCCCCTTGGCGTGGTGCAGCGTGGCCCGCACCTGGCCGGATAGCGCCCAACTCGCGTCCAGGGGCAAAATGTCCACCAGAAGCGGTGTGTCGTCGGTGCCCTGGTTGGCGAATTCTAGCAGCCACTCCTGGGCCGGGGAATTGGCCCACTGGCACACACGGGCTGTGACCTCCAGGCCGGTCTCTGGGTCATGAAAGATGAGTTGCCTGACCTGCCCTCCGTCCACCGGCTCAGTGGTTTCCCGCCGCTGCCAGCGGGGCAGCAGGTCAGCCGACGATTGCCCGCCATACTGGAAAGAAAATGCCGTCCATGCCTGATCCCATGCAACCTGGAACATGCTCTGCCTCCCTCGTTGTTTCCCAGGCAGGCCGCTCGCAGATTAGGGCTTGAGATGGGACAGGAAAAAGTCGGCCACCAGCCGCTTGACCTCGTCGCTGGCCCGAAACTCGCCGCCCCCGTGGCCCGCCCCTGGGATGATGTGCAGCCCGGCCTCTACGCCATGCCCCCGTAGCGCTTTGGCGAGACGCAGACTGTGCCGGACCGGCACCAGTGTATCCGCATCCCCGTGCACGAACAAGTGCGGCGCCGTTTGCGGCCCCACGTAATGCAGCGGACTGCCCCAGGCGGCCAGTTTCGGCTGCTCAGCAGCAGGCGCGCCCAACAGGTTCGTGACAGCCTGCTCCGCATTGGGCAGGTCCGCCAGGTCGCTGGGGCCGTAGAACGCGCACACTGCCTGGACCGCCGAGGATTGCTCCGGGCAGACGCCATCTTGCTCGAAAGCGGACAGACCGGCGGTAGTGCCCAGCAACTCGACCAGGTGGCCGCCCGCCGAATCTCCCATCGCCCCCACATGTTCCACGTCCAGGCCATAGGCATCGGCATGGGCGCGCAACCAGCGCACCGCCGCTTTGCAATCCTGGATTTGCGCCGGGAAGATGGCCTCGCTGCTCACCCGGTACTCGATACTGGCCACGGCCAAGCCATAGCCCGTGAGCCAGGCCGCCATTCCCTCGCCATGCTGCTTGCCCATGGTTGTCCATCCGCCGCCACATACCCAGACCACGAGCGGCAGCAGTTGACTGCTGCCGCTCGGCAGGTATAGGTCGAGCATCAGGGACCGCTCACCGACGCGTTTGAACACCAAATCGCGCACAACGGTTCCGCTCACAAACATCCTCCTGCCCCAAATGGGTCGGGCTTGTTACCCGTGGCGATGATCTGACCGTCACCCAGGGTATCTTGGTCATGTTCGATCTCAACAGGCGCACCACAGAGGACCATCTCGTATTCCGTAGGGGCTTGGACTAGGGCGTGTTTGCAAACTACAGCGCGAGCAGTATGGCGCCGATCACCCACATGGCCCGGAAGTTCGCGGCGCGTTTCTCGTAGCGGGTGGCCAAGCGCCGGAATTGCTTCAGTCGGTTGATGAGC
>Ga0209347_1003320_pt1 | contig 19055 bp, 16 predicted proteins | sample AutmiccommuBRH23_FD_187382 | JGI IMG/M metagenome (GOLD analysis project Ga0209347, IMG submission 187382) | Deep subsurface microbial communities from Mt. Terri, Switzerland - Autotrophic microbial communities BRH/23 (SPAdes) (version 2) | ecosystem: Environmental > Aquatic > Deep subsurface >...
GAAAAAGCTTGAAGAAAAAAAGGACGAGCAGGATAAGGAAGAGAAAGAGGAAAAAGAAAAGGCTGAGAAGCTGGAAAAAGAGAATAAAGCAATAGAGAAGAAGTTAGAACAGATTTCCAAAAAACTAGACGAAATAGGGGAAAGACACGAAGGAGTAGTTGAAGATATCGAAGATTATTTTTCGATAGACTTCGTACTTGATCAAGAGGATGAAGAAACAACGACTCCTGATGAAGAAGTTGATGAAACAATTGAAGAAACAACCGAAGAACCAACTGAAGAACCAACTGAAGAACCAACTGAAGAGACAACTGAAGAACCAACCGAAGAACCAACTGATTCTGACGAAGATATTGATGAGACAGCTGGGGGAGCAACTGATGAAGAAGCTAACGAATCTGCTGATGATCCGGCCGAAGACTCCGTAAAGGATGATGAAATATCTGAGGACGAAGAGCTTGAAGATCAGGAGCTTGAAGACGAGGAGTTAGAAGATGAGTATTCTGAGGATCTTGATTTTTCTGATGAAATTGAGGAGGAAACAGCTCCTAATGAGCGGTATAACAGCTTTGGAGGTAAATTAAATTCCATGCTTAATCAATTAGATTCCTTGTCAAAACAACTTGCCTTACTACAAGTTAAGTCTCCAAGTGAAAACGAACAGTTTTTAGCTCTTTATAACAGAATACAATCACAAGGAGAATTAATTAACAAAACCTTGGAAAAATTAGAACAGCTAATCAAAGGAACAGCTCCTCAAGATACCACGGAGGCTACAGATCTTCCTGATTCTACAGAGCCAGGTAGTGAGACATCGGAAGAAGAAATTGTTGCTGATGAGCCGACCGAGTCGACTGAGGAATCCATTATTGATGAAGAAGCAACTACTGAGGAAATACCTAGTGAAGATACTTCCTCTGAACAACCATCCACCGAACAAACTCCTGAAAATGTTACCGAATAAAATAAAGCTAATCTTTTACCCTGTGCTTGTCAGCACGGGGTTTTTTATGGGAAGACTCAAGGAGAGGTGAACTGTCTGGCGAAAACCAGACAGTTCACCTCTCCCCTCTCATACTACAGGTAAAAATCAATAAGAAAAAATAGAGGATATTCCATTCTAACAGAGAATATATATAAAGTGACAGCATATGACATTTGTCATAAGGAGAAGTGAAAAATGAATCTAGACAAAAATCTCAGATATCCCATACTTGAGGTTAATTTAGATAAGCTAACTCAGAATACCGAGAATATTGTTAAGCTTTGCGGTCAAAATAATATTTTCATTACGGGAGTTGTCAAAGGCTGTAATGCTTCTATAGAAATAAGCAAAATTTTTCTGGATCACGGTTGTCAGTCAATTGGTAGTTCAAGAATTGAGCAACTGATCAGTCTGCGAAAAAAGGGTATTGAGGCTGACTTAATGATGCTGCGGCTTCCAATGGCAAGTGAGATTGCAGACGTTGTAAAATATTCAAATATTAGTCTTAATTCTGAGAGGACAACTCTTGAGCAGATCAACAGTGAATGTACAGTCTTAAATACGCAACATAAAGTAATTCTTATGTACGATTTAGGTGATCTGCGAGAAGGTGTTTGGAGTACAGAAGAGTTTATCAACTTGGCTGAATATGTCGAAACTGAGTTATCAAGAGTAGAGCTCTATGGTATTGGTACAAATCTTGGTTGCTATGGCTCAGTGAAAACTACTGAAGAAAAAATGCAACAGTTGGTTCAAATAGCGGAAATGGTTGAAGAACGGATTCAAAGAAAATTAAAGGTTATATCGGGTGGAACTACGTTTGCCTTACCTCTTGTTCTTGATGGTAAAATGCCTTCGAGGATTAATCATTTAAGGATTGGAGAAGGTATGCTCTTATCGAAGGATCTGCAGTACTTTTTTGGCTATAATTTAGATTTTATGCATAAAAATGCGATAAAATTAATAGCCCAAATTATCGAAATACAAGATAAACCTTCTTTTCCGGATGGTGAGCTTTTCGTTGACTCTTTCGGGAATTTTCCTCAGTACAATGATAAAGGAAGACAAAAAAGAGCATTACTAGCGGTGGGTAAGCAGGATTTTGGTGATCATAATAAGTTATTTCCGGTTGACGCATCAATTGAAATTATTGGAAGTAGCAGTGACCATTTAATTGTTGATCTTAGTCAATCCGCTAAGGAGTATCGTGTTGGTGATATAGTTGAATTCACCTTGCTTTATCAGTCCATGCTGTATCTTTTTTTAAGCGCTTCCATTAATAAAGTTTTAGTTTGACTGATACATATATAACTTTGAGGGGGGATTGCATGATATAAAAAAAGCAGATTATTGTAAGTGGACTTGTATTAATAATTTATACTAATTAATTAGAGTGGGAGTGAATTATGTGAAAAAAATTCTTAATATTCTATTAATTCTTACTTTGCTGCTGATAGTCCTAGCACTTTTTGTAGCAGATGGAGAGGATTTTGGAATATGGTCATTGTTGCCTCCATTAGTCGCAATTTTTCTGGCTTTCTCTACTAGACAGGTGGTTTTGTCATTATTTATTGGTGTTTTTACTGGAAGTATGATGCTTGTAGAAGGTAATGTTTTCGACAAAATATTTCATGGATTCATTGATACATTTGGGACAATTGTAGGATCTGTTGCTGACGGATGGAATGCTGGAATCCTATTATTCTCTTTAATGATTGGTGGAATGGTTGGTGTTATCGCTAAAACAGGTGGAACGCAGGCGATTGCCAATGCTTTAGCAAAGAAAGCAAAAACCGCCAAAAGCGCTCAAATAGCAACAATGCTTTTGGGTCTAGCAGTATTCTTTGATGATTATTCCAATACATTAATTGTTGGACCGACAATGAGACCTTTGATGGATAAAATGAAGGTTTCTAGAGAAAAGCTTTCATATATTGTTGACTCTACGGCTGCACCAGTCGCAAGTATAGCCCTTATTTCTACATGGGTAGGTTATGAAGTAGGTCTAATCAATGATTCATTCACAAGTATTGGTCAGGATGTAAATGCCTATGAGCTTTTTTTCAAAAGCATACCTTATAGCTTTTATGGAATCTTTGCACTTGTAATGGTTTTCATTATCGCATATTTATCAAAAGATTATGGACCCATGTATGCTGCCGAAAAACGAGCAAGATTAACTGGTAAGGTTTTAGCAGACAATGCAAAACCAATGGCGGCTACAGATATTGACACTTTCAAAGTTGATGAAAAAGTTACCTTAAGAGTATCTAATGCTTTAGCTCCAATACTTACTCTTGTAGTAGTCTCGTTCTTAGGCTTGTGGTATTCCGGTGGTGGACTGGATGAAGCATTTAATTTAGAGGGTATTAGAAATGCTTTTGGTAATGCAGATGCATCTGTTGCTCTAATGTGGGGTGCCGCTCTAGGAAGCATTGTGGCAATAGTTCTGGCGGTTTCGAGGAAAATTTTAAGCGTAGAACAGGCTTTTGATGCTTGGATAGAAGGGTTTAAATCCTTGGTAATTGCTGGAATAATTCTAACATTAGCTTGGTCTTTAGGCTCGGTAACCGGCGCCGTCGGTACTTCAGATTACATGGTTGGCGTCATAACTGATGCCTTACCGGCTGGACTGCTTCCAGTGTTAATTTTCGCAATTGCGATGTTTATAGCTTTTGCGACGGGAACTTCTTGGGGCACCATGGCAATTTTAATGCCTTTAGCGATTCCGTTAGCAGTTAGTCTTGGTGCAACAGGAGAGATGCATTTGATTTATGCATCTTTAGGCGCTGTGTTAACAGGGTCGGTTTTTGGAGATCATGTTTCACCAATATCTGATACAACAATTATGTCCTCAATGGCATCAGCATCAGATCATATTGATCATGTTAAGACCCAATTGCCTTATGCCCTAACGGCTGCCGGAATAGCCTTATTTCTTGGCTATTTACCCGCAGGATTTGGCGTATCGCCAATAATTCTGCTTCCGGTAGGTATAGTCAGTTTATTCTTAATCGTTAAATATTTTGGTAAGAGCGTAAAAGAAGAGGATCTTCAATAAAGCGTGACTCCTACACGAAGATTGAAACAACGTACTAGAAGTGAGAGGTTAGGAGCCTTGTTGAAACCGTAGATAGAAAATTAATTTTTTCCTTAACATAACTTTTAGAGGAACCTATTCCACGGAATAGGTTCCTCTTCTTGGTGCGCCCGGCATGGGCGCAGTCAACTGACAAGGGGACAGGTTCGTCGTCTTGGAATTTGCGGGAAATAAATACTTAAAATATATAGATGCTTTACTTAAACTTAACAATAGATTGATAAACTTTACTTAGCAATAAAGCGAGACTGATTCAGATGAAGTCTTGTTGAAACCGAAGATAAGAAGATTATAGATTACTAATTTTGGAGGGCGGTTTATTTGAAATTCACAGTATCTAGAGGGCTCAGCATGCAAAATAGGTTGCTTTTATTATTCGCAGTTTTGTTAAGTACTTCTATAATCGCAGTTGGAGTAAGCTCATACATAAAAGCCAAAAGCACCACAATTCAAACAATGGAAAGTCGTTTGAGCAGAGAAGCTGATTTAATGGTTTACATTGCGAAAAATCTGAAGTTTTTATATGTCAGTGACGATAATTATTTCATGCAGCAACTGGAAATAAGTGTTCGTGATCAGTCTTCTCAATTATTAGAAGATGGGATCAGCTCTGATGTTTTCTATATTGAAAAAACACAAGCTACGCCATTTAAAGTTAGTACTGAAGCAAATATTTCTTTTTCTGATCAATTACGAGAGAAGATACTTAATGCAGAAAAGGATGTTTTTCACGAAACGATAAATGGGGAAGATTATACTATCTCTGTTCAAAGAATGAGTGAGTTGGATGGAAATTACGTTTTACTTGTTCAAACCAATTCATACCTAGGTCCAGTGACCCAGATGGCGCGCTTCACAATCTTGATCGTTCTAGCCAGTATAGCTGTTTCTGTTCTTTTAATTCTATTATTTGTCCGGAGCATTACTAATCCACTGATAAAGCTGCAAAACGCGATGAGAGATGTTAGAAACGGGGACCTAAGTCAAAGCTATTCTATAACGTCTACAATACCGGAGATTATCTCTTTGAATAAAAGTTTTACTACGATGCTAGAGCAGATGCGGAGTATAATATCAAGGTTGAATGAATCAACAATAAATCTTGAAGAGACCGGCAATAAATTAAGCCACTCATCTGAGGATACGTTATTCTATAGTAAGAGGTTGATTGAGTCAATTAATATAGTTAAATTGGGAGCTGAACAGACTGCCAGTAGCTCCGATATCAGCTTAAACAGCTTTTATTCCATGAAGCAAAAAATTGAATTCCTATTAAAAAATATGGAGACAGTTTTTCAGAGTTCAGAGGAGATGACTTTTTCAGCTACGGGCGGAGAAAAAAGCATATCGAAATTAATCTCGGCATTCCTGACTTTTGAAAAGGATTTTGGGGAAATGACGAAAACAATCCATTTAGTCAAAAAGCATTCCTCATCAATTAATAAGCTAGTTGGCTTGATTCAAGGGGTAGCAGAACAGACCAAGCTTCTTGCCCTTAATGCCACAATTGAAGCTGCAAGGGCCGGGGAAGCCGGTAAAGGATTTGCCGTAGTAGCCAATGAGGTGCGAATTCTGGCGGAGCAATCGGCTAAAGCAACAGAGGATATTACAAGCTCAATATTCTTAATGGATGGAGTTACTACAGAAGCCACTGAAGAATTTGAGCAAATGCTTTTAAAAATCAAAGAGTATCTATCGATTGGCAGAGAGTCCAAAATCTCATTAGATCAGCTGATGAAAGAAATCAGCAATGTTAATAAAAATCTTACTGGAATGCAAGTTGGGCTAAAGGATATTAAGCAAGCACTGCCGGTACTTGAAGAGGAAAATGCCAGCTTTGTCTCTGTATCTCAGGAAACCTTAGCAAGTACAGAAGAGATGCTGACGATAAGCGATGAACAAATTCAACGGGTGACCAGCACTCATGATATTGGTCTGCAGTTGACTAGGCTAGCAAGCTCATTATCGCAGCTCTCAAAACAGTTTACCATTTAGCTTTGCTTAAGTGCTTGCTTGCTTACTTACCAACATTTTTTGAAAAAAATCTCATAAAAGCCCATCTTTTAGACAAGGATATAAACAACGGTGACTTTGAATAAAGGATGTGGTAATTTGCTGAAAGGTAAATATTTAATAGTTTTAAGCTTGTTCTTGCTAGTATTTAATAGCCAGGTTTATTCGCAAAAGATAATTAATGTCGATTCGAGTTTACATTCGGTTCTTAAGCATTTTTCGCTTTTTCCTACAGTTAGCTATCCCGGAGATGCTGTTTTAGTCAGATCAATTACAGATGGAGTAGTAGAATTTAACGAAACTAAATATCGGCTCGCCAAAAAAGGAGCAGAATATTTAGCGGTTTTACCTATTTCTATCGACCAACAGACTGGTGTACAGGAGGTTCTGCTCTACCCGTCTGAATTAAATGATCCTCCTGATTCAGGTAAATGCCAAGAATACTTAAGTGCCAAAATAACTATTGAGGAAAAAGCCTTTTCTACACAGTACTTAGAGGTAACTGAGGATCAGCAGGCAATGATCCAAAATGAAGAAGAAATAGCTAAAGACCGGCAAAAATTCTTATATTCTATCGCAAATCCGACAATTAATGCTTTGTTTACAGATAGCTTTATTAAACCCCTTGATGGGCGCATTACAACGAAGTTTGGCTTTACCCGTTATATTAACGGTGTTCTAGATTCCCGGCATATGGCGATAGATATTGCAGCTGCTGAAGGGACACCGATCTTTGCTCCGAATTCAGGCAGAGTTGTGTTGGCGGAGTATTTATATTTATCAGGTAATCGAGTAATAATTGACCACGGAATGGGCTTGTTTTCTTCTTTTAGTCATCTGTCCGCGCTTAACGTTCAAGCCGGCGATAGCGTTGCAAGAGGAGAAATACTCGGAAATGTGGGTTCTACAGGCTTCTCGACCGGACCGCATTTGCATCATGCCATTTATGTCCATGGGTATTCAGTAAATCCTGAACAATTTTATAGCCTTATGCGATAAGAAATAAAACCCCTCCTCATTGGGCGGGGTTTGTTGTAATCCGCCCAAAAGAAAGCGTTTACAACAAACATTTAGTGATTGACTGCAGAAAAGGTTGGTGTTAATATTTTAAGAAACGCTTTAGTTTGCTAATTTGGTAGCAAACTAAAGCATAGAGGATGGGGTTAATGGTAAATGAGATAAAGGTTTTTGAAAAACCAGTAGGTTTTCGAGATTTACTCCCTGAGACCGTGCTAAAAAAACGCTTAATAGAGGATAAACTGCAGAACTTATTTAGTCAATGGGGCTATCAAGAAATTTTGACTCCTACTCTGGAATATGAGGAAACAGTCGGCAAGGCAAGTCGAATCACTGGTAATAGAATGTTTAAACTATTAGATAAGCAGGGGCAGACCTTGGTTTTGCGGCCAGATATGACTGCGCCAATTGCTAGGGTGGTCTCTTCATTAATGCAGAATTCACCTTTACCCAAAAGGATCTCCTATCATACAAACGTTTTTCGTGCACAAGAAAATGAAGCTGGTCGGGTAGCGGAATTTTTCCAATCTGGTGTTGAGTTAATTGGCGAAGGGACGCCGGATGCTGACGCAGAAATATTAGCAATTGCTTGCCAAACGCTAAAAAAACTGGAGCTTGGTTCTTTTAAGCTGGTTGTTGGACACGTTGGTTTTATCAATGCTCTGCTGGAAGAATGGATATCAGAGCCTGATCAACGGGATGAATTAAAGCTATTATTAGCTAACAAAAATATTGTTGGCTTTCAGGAGATGATTAATAGAACAGTAAAATCAACTGCCGGAAAAGAGCTTTTATTGGCTATTTCCAACTACCAAGGGGATGCGGTTAAGCTAAAAACTTTGTTAGAAGGCAGCCGAGCGGTTGCTGTACAAACAGCGCTAAATAATTTATTGGATATTTGGAACCTCTTAAAAATCTATGGACTGACTAATAATGTTTTTTTTGATCTGGCACTAGTACCGCATTTAGATTACTATACAGGAATGGTTTTTGAGGGAATTGCTGAAAACAGTTCTTTCCCTGTTTGCAGTGGCGGCAGGTATGATACGCTCTTGGATTCTTTTAACAATTCTAATCAAGCAATTGGTTTTGCTCTAAAAATAAATCGGCTTTTAGATATTCTTAAGCAGAGCGAATTTTTGGAAAAAGAATTAAGGATCTATTATGACTTGGATCATCGCGAGGAGGCTCTGCGGTTTGCTTACAGGAAAAGAAATGAAGGCTTTGGGGTTGTACAAACCTATCGAGTTACTGAGCAGGAGTTGAATCAGCTGCAAGAGTCGAATCAAAATGTCGAAACAGTCTACTTTGTCAGCGGGGAGGGAGATACTTTTGCGAAATAGACCATTAACAGTAGCCATGCCAAAGGGAAGAATAATGTCTGAGGCTTTGGAATTGTGGAAAAAGGCTGGCTTACCTTTGCCAAATCAAGGGGATGATGGCGAAGATAGCCGCAAGCTGATCATCATGTCGAAGGATCACAGAGTGCGGTTCATCTTAGCGAAGCCCTTGGACGTTCCGACATATGTAGAATATGGTGTTGCGGATATCGGGATAGTTGGGAAGGATGTCTTGTTGGAGGGGAATCGGGACGTTTATGAACTGCTTGATCTGAAGATTAGCCCCTGCCGCTTATCAGTAGCTGGACTGCCGGGGTTGGGAATTAATCAGCTTATTCCCAAGGTAGCAACCAAATATCCGAAGGTGGCGGAACGCTATTTTCGTGAGCAGGGTCAACAGGTTGAGGTGATTCAATTACATGGTTCGGTTGAGTTGGGTCCGATTATTAGTTTAGCTGATCGGATTGTCGATATTGTCTCTACAGGAAATACTCTAAAAGAGAATGGCTTGCACGAACTAGAAAAAATCTGCGATATTACAACTAGATTAATTGTTAACCAGGTAAGCTATCGGATAAAGCTAGAGGAGATTCAAAATATCCTAAATCGATTATCTGAAGTGATAAGTTGAGACATTAAGGGGGCGCGATAAGATGCTGAGAATATATAATTCGATTGATCAGCTTTTAAGAAGAAATATCGATGATTCAATTGCTGACAAACGTTTGGCGGTTGTTGAGATAATTAAACAGGTTAAAGAGAATGGCGACCGAGCCTTGTATCAATTAACTGAACAGTATGACCAAGTTAAGCTAACTGACTTAAGGGTCTCTGAACAGCTAATAAATGATTTTGAGGATGAGGATCAGTGCTTTAAGCAGGCCCTTCTAGAAGCTGCTGCTAAAATCAGAGAGTTTCATCAGAAGCAAAAAAGAGAGTCGTGGTTTTCTCTGCAGGAAGATGGTTCACTTGTCGGGCAGCTTGTTACGCCAATAGAACGAGTCGGCGTTTATGTGCCTGGAGGTACAGCTGCATATCCTTCCTCTGTTTTGATGAACGTTATCCCTGCCCAAGTAGCAGGTGTCAATGAGATAGTAATGATTACTCCGCCAAATAAGGATGGTTCAATAAACCCCAGTATTTTATCAGCTGCTAAAATGCTAGGAATCAAGGAAATATATACTATCGGCGGTGCGCAGGGAGTCGCAGCTTTAGCTTATGGTACAGAGACTATTAAATCGGTTGATAAGTTGGTCGGTCCAGGCAATATTTACGTAGCTTTAGCGAAAAAAGAGGTATATGGTCAAGTAGGAATAGATATGATTGCCGGACCAAGTGAAATTGCCATTATTGCTGATGAGGAGGCTAATCCGGTGTATATTGCCGCTGATCTTCTATCACAGGCGGAGCATGATGTTTTGGCACAAGCGGTTTTGGTAACTACCTCTAGCAGATTAGCAGAAATGGTTCAGCAGGAGTTAACTAAGCAGCTGAATAATTTGTCGAGAAGAGAGATTGCCTGGCGTTCCTTAAAGGATTATGGTGGTATTGTAATCACCTCAGACTTGTCAGAGGCTTTTAAGGAAATTAACAAGTTGGCGCCGGAACACTTGCAGTTGCTGTTGAAGGATCCTTTTACCCATCTGGCACAGATCAAAAACGCTGGGGCAATTTTTTTGGGTGAGTATAGTCCAGAGGCGGTTGGTGATTACTTCGCTGGTCCCAATCATGTTTTGCCAACAAACGGAACGGCAAGATTTGCTTCCCCACTAAATGTTGATGATTTTCTCAAAAAATCAAGTGTCATCTCTTATAGCAGAACAGGTCTATTAAATAATGGGGAGAAAATTATTACAATTGCTAACAAAGAGGGGTTTACAGCTCATGCCCAAGCAATAAAAGTCCGTCTGGAGGGTGAAAAGAATGATTAATGAAAAGCGTGCAGCAGAAATATATCGTAAAACCAAGGAAACTGAGGTGAAAATCCACCTAAATTTGGATGGTACCGGTAGGGTCGATCTGAATACCGGAGTACCCTTTCTAGAGCATATGCTCGATCTATTTGCTAAACATGGAGGCTTTGATTTAACCATAGCGGCTACTGGCGATCTTCAGGTAGACGAGCACCATACTGTCGAGGATATTGCTATTTGCTTAGGGCAGGCCTTTAATCAGGCACTTAATGTCAAGGAAGGGATAAATCGTTATGGTTTAAGTATTGTACCAATGGATGAGGCGCTTGGGCAAGTGGTGGTTGATATTAGCAATAGACCGCACTTAGAATACCGTATTACTTTGCCGGACAGAAGGATTGGCGCTTTTCCGAGTGAACTTTTTCGGGAGTTTTTGTGGAAATTTGCTTTAGAGGCGAGAATTACTCTCCATGCTGAGGTACTTTATGGACTTAACAGCCATCATATGATTGAAGCGGTTTTTAAAGCCTTAGGCAGAAGTCTGCGCCAAGCAATTAGCCTGAATCCGCAGCAAATTGGCGTACCATCGAGTAAAGGAGTATTATAATGATTGCTATTATTGATTATGATATGGGGAATCTTCATAGTGTAAAAAAGGGAATAGAACGCTTAGGGTTTCAAGGAGTTGTTACTGACGACAAGGAGGTAATTTTGCAGGCAGAAGGAGTTATTCTCCCGGGAGTTGGCGCTTTTGGAGATGCGATGAGGAATCTAAGGGAAAAGAGCTTGGTTGCTGTTATTAAGCAACTGGTTGAGGAGAACAAGCCCCTATTGGGAATTTGTTTAGGAATGCAGTTGTTGTTTTCTGCCAGTAAAGAGCACGGCAATCATCAGGGGTTGGATATTTTAAAAGGGAATATAAAAAGGTTTGTTGGCGATTTTAAGGTTCCTCATATGGGTTGGAATCAGCTGATTATCCAAAACAATCAGCATTTCTTGACTAAAGATCTAGCAGAAGACTACGTTTATTTTGTCCATTCTTATTATGCGGAAATAGCTGAACCAGATATTTTATTGGCAGCCACTGATTATTTCGGAATAGTTCCAGCGATTGTGAGTAAAAACAAGGTTATAGGAATGCAATTTCATCCGGAAAAAAGCGGGAAGTTGGGCATGGAGCTTTTGGCGAGATTTGTGAAATGGAGTGAGAAGGTATGAGTTTTACAATTTATCCGGCAATTGATTTGCGAGGTGGCAAATGTGTCCGGTTATATCAAGGTGATTACCGGCAAGAAACCAGCTATGGTGATCCGATTGCGGTGGCGAGAAGATGGCAGGAAGAGGGAGCTGAATGGATCCATTTGGTGGATTTGGATGGTGCGAAAGAAGGTAAAGCAGTTCAGGAAAACTTGATCAAAGAGATTATTGCTGCAGTTGATATTCCTGTACAAGTAGGCGGGGGAATTAGGAATCTTCAAACAATTGAGAAGTATTTGGCATTTGGGGCTGGCAGGGTAATTTTAGGAACAGCGGCTTTAGAAGATCAAGAGCTGTTGGTCGAGGCAGTTATGCTTGCTAAGGAGCGGTTGGTAGTTGCAATCGATGCAAATAATGGGTATGTGGCAACAAACGGCTGGTTGAACGTAAGTAAAGTTCCTGCAGCAGTATTAGGGGAACAGTTGGTTGCGAAAGGAGTTTCTAGGTTTATCTACACTGATATCTCTAAGGACGGTACTTTAATGGGTCCGAATTTTGCGGCGACAAGAAGCTTTGCAGAGACAACAGGAGCAGAAGTGATTGCCTCTGGAGGCGTCAGCTCAGTAGCCGATATCCAGCGGTTGAAGCAGATGGAGAATAGTGGGGTAAAGGGTGCAATTGTTGGCAAAGCCTTATACACAGGGGCAATCGACTTAAATGAGCTAAGATAAGGATAAGCAAGAAGACAAGAGAAACGTCCCTCTGTCTTTATTGAAAAGCCTTATACACAGGGGCAATCGACTTAAATGAGCTAAGATAAGGATAAGCAAGAAGACAAGAAAAACGTCCCTCTGTCTCTGAGAAGACTAGAGAAACGGCCGTGCTAGAGGTTAGAAATTAGAAATTAGAAGTTAGAAGTGAGATTTAAGGGAGTTGGATTGTGATGTTGACAAAAAGAATTATTCCTTGTTTAGATGTCAAAGAGGGTCGAGTTGTTAAAGGGGTGCAGTTTGTTGAGCTTCGTGACGCTGGAGATCCCGTGGAGCTTGCTAAGGCTTATGATGAGGCAGGAGCTGATGAACTGGTTTTCTTAGACATTTCAGCTACTCATGAGGGTAGAAAGACAATGCTGGATATCGTCGAACGGACTGCGGCCGCAATTACTATCCCGTTTACTGTAGGCGGGGGGATTGGCAGTAGCTATGATATGAAAAATATCTTAAGAGCTGGAGCGGATAAAATATCGATCAACTCTAGTGCAGTAGCCAATCCGGAGTTAATTGGCGAAGGGGCAAAAATCTTTGGAAGTCAATGTATCGTTGTGGCGATAGATGCTTTATTCAATGAGCAATGGCAGGACTATGAGGTTGTAGTGAATGGAGGAAGAAAGCCTACCGGTCTTAAGGTGACTGATTGGGCAAAGACAGCTGAAGATATGGGCGCTGGCGAAATTCTGCTGACTAGCATGAATCAAGACGGGAAGAAAAACGGTTTTGATTGTCGGCTGACAAATATGGTTTCCTCTCTAGTAAGCCTACCGGTTATCGCCTCAGGAGGGGGAGGCAATACGACACATTTTCTAGAGGTATTTACGAAAGGCAAAGCTGATGCGGCCTTAGCTGCCTCGATTTTTCACTATGGAGAGGTCAATATTCAGGTGTTAAAGAAGGAGTTAAAGGAAAGGGGTGTGGCAGTACGATGGACCAGTTAAATGTTGATAATCTCCGGTGGAATGAGAAGGGCTTAATTCCTGCTATTGTCCAAGAGTATAAGACAAAAACGGTGCTGATGATGGCATATATGAATAAAGAGGCGTTGTTAAAAACTATTGCCACAAAAGAGACTTGGTTCTGGAGCAGATCTAGAGAGGAGCTTTGGCATAAAGGTGCAACCTCCGGAAATTACCAAAGGGTGAAGGAGATAAAAACAGATTGTGACAAAGATACTTTATTAGTTCTCGTGGAACAGGTTGGCGTTGCTTGCCATACAGGGAGTTACAGCTGTTTTTCCGAAGAACAACCCAATAGTGAGGATTATTCAATACTTGATAGACTGGCGGCGACGATCAAGCAAAGGGACCTTAAGCGCCCCGAAGGCTCTTATACCAGCTACTTGCTTACAAAGGGTTTGGATAAGGTATTGAAGAAGGTTGGTGAAGAAACGGCAGAAGTAATTATTGCTGCAAAAAATCCAGCAAAAGAAGAGTTAATATATGAAGCTAGTGATTTGCTATATCACTTATTAGTGCTGTTCCATGTTAAGGAAGTATCGCTCACCGAGGTGCTGAACGAACTGGAGAAGAGGACAATAAAGTAGTATTCCCGTTATTCAACCACAGGCAAATTCGCCCGAAATCCAAAGCTTTTTCCATGGATAAGGGCGTTTCTTATTCTAGAGGTGAGAGGTAAGATGTGAGAAGTGAGAAGTATGTAGAATTAGGTGCTTTTTGGGGAGCAATTGTAGTATGATATAGACGAATAAATTCGAGGGGGTCTTTTTTTGTTTATCGATTATCATACACATCATGAACGCTGTGGTCATGCTGTCGGGCAATTGAGAGAGTATGTAGAGCAAGCAATTGAGAAAGGCATTGATCAATTGGGTTTGTCAGACCATATGCCGATTATCCATGTACCGAAAGGAAGATTATTGCCTGGTCTGGCTATGGATTTATCTGAGCTGGAGAATTACATGCATGAGGCATTGTCCTTGCAAAAGGAGTATAAAAAGGATATAGCAATTAAGGTTGGCTTGGAAGCTGATTATATTGCCGGGTTTGAGGAAGCAATCAAAAAGCTGCTATCACCTTATCCTTTTGATTATATATTAGGCTCTGTTCATTTTTTGGGAGAGTGGGATCTTTCAGATAGCAGAAATATGGATCCTTGGAAGGGGCGTCCGCTTTTGGAGATTTATCAAGATTATTTTGAAGCAATCCAAGGAGCCGCAAAATCAGGTATCTATGACATTATAGGACATTTTGACGTAATAAAAAAATACGGTTTTCGACCTACCGAGGATATAAGTTCAATTATCAGCGACACCCTAAAGGTAATAAAGGAACAAAACGTCACTATAGAATTAAACGCCTCCGGCAGAAAAACTATTGCTCAAGAAATCTATCCGGCACCTCAAATAATCGCCGAAGCAATTGGCTTAGAGATTCCCTTTACGTTAGGCTCTGATGCTCATCGTCCTGAAGATATCCATAGTGGCTTAAAGGAAGGAAGGGAACTGCTTAGAAAATTAGGCGTCGAGCAATTAGCAACCTTTGATAAACGCCGAAGGATTATGGTAGACTTTAAAGCGAGACTTATTCAGGTGGAGTTTTAACTCCATCTGAATTTAGCGAGACTTATTTCGAGGATTGAAACACTCCCTCTTACGGTGTTGAAGGGAGTCTTGTTGAAACCGAAGATAAATAGGTTGGTTTGTAAATGGAGTATCATAAACTTATATGATATACTTCTAAGTAAAGTAGTAGTCTTCACTCAGGAGGGTAAAATGGGAAAAGCTAAACATCTCTCAACTAAGAAGAATAATAATAAAATAATTCCCATGGCTTTAGATGCTGATTTTTTCTTTGAACGGGTCTTACGGCATTTAGATCGTAATAACTATTCAAAGGCCTTAAAGTACCTATGGCGGATAGTTGATGTTGAGCCAAACGTCCCAATTCATTACTGCAATTTGGCCGGTTTGCTTTCGGAAATGGGTCGGTTTAGCGAATCAAACGAACTACTTTTGCACGTAGTTGAAAAATTAGATCCTAGTTTGACGGAATGCTATTATTTCTTGGCAAATAATTATGCCTATTTAGACGAGCCTGAGTCCTCTTTTAAATATATTCATCGTTACTTGGATGCCAATCCCCAAGGAGAGTATGTAGAGGAAGCACTAGAGATGCTGACATATATTTCTCCGGAAGTGGATAGTATTGAGGAAGCAACTGATGAAAATGAGCGGGAACAATTTATTTTGCATTACAAGGCTAAAGCGTTATTAGAAGAGGGTAAATTTTATGATGCTACAACCAAGTTAAAGTCGATGGTGGAGAATTATCCGGATTTTTTAGCTGCAAGGAATAATTTAGCTTTAGCCTATTTTTATCAAGGGAATCATCTTAAGGCTATTGAACAAGCAAATCTCGTATTGGATAAGGATCAAGCAAATATCCATGCTTTGTGTAATTTGGCGATATTTTACCAAAATCTGAGTTATACAGCAGAAATGAACAATATTTTAGCTATGCTGCGAAAAATACTACCATTTCAGCGCGAACATTTATATAAATTGGCGACTACTTTTGCCATTCTTGGTGATCATCGGATGGCGTATCAACATTTAAACCAATTAATCCGCAATGGAGAAATACTAAATTCTACGTTGCTTCACTATGGTGCTGTAGCGGCTTTTAATACAGGCAATTATTTGGTTGCTGAAAAGTGGTGGGAGCAGATCCCTAAAATTGACAGCGACTCGGAGATAGCTAGGTTTTATTTAGACACGACAAGAGACTTAAAGGAAACGGGGTTTGTCTTACCCGTTTATGCCTACCAATATGAGCTGCCATTCGAACAGATTGTAAATTCTTTGAAACATAACCGAAAGCAAGAAAAAAACGCTTTTAATTTTACAGCCTTTACTTGGGGCTTGAAAAATGGCAAGGATACAATTAAGGAACAGGCGCTGCTTGGTCTAGCCTTCTTCGATGAAGCCCAAGCGGAATTGACCCTGAGAGATTTTTTGCTTGATGAGGACAATTCATTTTTATTGAAGAAAAAAGCGCTGATTGCTCTTAACGAAATGCAAGCAACGCCACCATATACAGTATCTACAAATGGGAAAACATTCCAAATGGAGCGTCAGATTCCCGATTTTGGTATTTGGAAACATAGCTGGCTTGAGGTTCTGCAATTGATCGAGGATAAGATAGGAGCAAAATATTCAATTATCGAGTTATATGATGCAAAGATTCTGTGGTATGATTTTCTCAGTGAAACCTATCCGCAAACACCGCAAGTTAGAAAGGCTGCCGGGTGGGCGGCGGCTATTGAATATCTAGTAGGCAAAATGCATGAAAAGCCAATGCAAATCAGTCGACTGGCAAAAAAATATGATTGCACCAAGCAAACTATCCTCAAGAATATTAGACACCTTGAAGAGGTTCTACAGCTAACAAAAAAATTAGGGAAGTTAATAAATCCTATAGATTTCGATTTCCCAAATCCTTAAGTTTGAGAAATAAATGAGACAAAGGGGAGAAGAAGGGACGTTTCTCTTGTCTTTCTCTTGGGAAGAAAAAGGGACATCGAGACCGAAGTGTTATTTTTTTTTGCTATATTGCGGATAATATATTATGATAATATCAAATAATAAATACCCCTTTGGGTATATAAAGATCGTGCACCCTAAGGGGGTAATAAAGATATTTTAACTAGGAAGAGTTATCGACTTAGCGAAAATATAACAATGGAGGGAATATTTTTATGAGTGAAGACAAAATTTATGATGTAGTAATTATTGGTGCGGGACCGGCTGGAATGACGGCTGCTGTATATACATCTCGGGCTAATTTGACTACCCTGATGTTGGAAAGAGGGGCACCTGGTGGGCAAATGGTTAATACTGAGGAGGTAGAAAATTATCCGGGCTATGATAGTATCATGGGACCAGATCTTTCGACCAAAATGTTTGAACACGCTAGAAAATTTGGCGCCGAATATGCCTATGGCGATGTTTCTGAAGTTGTTGACGGGAATCCGTATAAGACAGTTGTGGTTGGCGGCAAAGAATATAAAGCGAAGTCAGTAGTTGTGGCAACTGGTAATAAGCCTAGACCATTAGGTGTTCAAGGAGAAGCTCAGCTTTCAGGCCGCGGCGTTTCATATTGCGCAATTTGTGATGGAGCTTTCTTCAAGAACAAAGAGCTAGTAGTTGTTGGCGGAGGCGATTCGGCGATTGAAGAGGCAATCTATCTAACTAAATTGGCTGCAAAGGTGACGGTAATTCACCGCCGTGATGAACTACGAGCCACAAAAATTCTTCAAGAGCGAGCTTTTAAAAACGAAAAAATCGAATTTATTTGGAATTCCACTGTGGAAGAGATTTTTGGAGAAAACCGCGTTCAGGGTGTAAAAATCAAGAACAAGCAAACTGGAGAAATAACCGACTTCAAAGCAGATGGGATATTTATTTATGTTGGCCTAGATCCATTAAGCGGTGCAGTGGAAAATTTAGGTATTACCAATGAAGCGGGTTATGTTCTGACAAATGAAAATATGGAAACAAAAATAACTGGTATATTCGCAGCTGGTGATGTCCGGGAGAAAAAACTTCGACAAATCGTTACAGCAGCCAGTGATGGTAGTATTGCAGCGATGGCAGCTCAACATTATGTTGAAGGATTATCTGATTAGGGTTAAATAAAAATGTAACATATTCTTAATAGTATTGTAATCTGATTGAAATATTAAGGGGTTATACTTAGCTTAAGAATTGAACCCCCTTTTCTATAGATTTTTTCAATTGCGGTTGACACGGTTAAACTTTAATCGTGTCTTTTTTTTTGTGAAAGTTCTAGGAATTTGATAAAATGATTAGGGGATGAGGTATTAGCAAAAGCCAGGATACTTGAGGTGAAGAAAATGAAAAGAGTCGCAAATTGTGTTCTCAGGAGTAATGACCAGATATTAATGCTGCAAAAACCTAGACGAGGTTGGTGGGTTGCCCCTGGCGGTAAGGTCGAACCGACAGAATCAATTCAAGAAGCGGTTCTGCGAGAGTTTTTAGAGGAAACCAATCTGACTTTAGAAAAACCTGCCTTAAAAGGGGTATTTAATATTATCTTAAAGAGTGGAAATCGAATTATTGATGAATGGATGTTATTTACTTTCTATGCAACAAAGTATTATGGACAATTAAATCCAGTTTGTGAAGAGGGAAGGCTGGAATGGAAAAACCTGCGTGAGATCGGTCTTCTGCCCAAAGCAAAGGGCGATAATATTTATTTAAAACATCTGCTTACCTCAAGGGAGCTGATAACTGGCAAGTTTATCTATACTCCAGACTATGAGCTGATTTCCTACTCCTTGGATCAAGAGTGGGCAATGATCGGGGTGTTTTAGACTATGGAAAAACGTCCAATACATTTAATAATTATTACGGGGATGTCCGGTGCCGGGAAAACGGTAGCTATTCAAAGCTTAGAGGATTTGGGTTATTTTTGTGTGGATAATTTACCACCAATCCTGATACCTAAGTTTGTAGATCTGACGGTGCAGTCTGGTGGTAAAATGAACAAGGTCGCCTTAGTAATTGATCTAAGAGGACGGGAATTCTTTGAGCGCTTGTCGGAATCCTTGGTCTCGCTGGATTTCTCGGAAATGCTTGATTACGAGATAATTTTCTTAGACGCTGAGGATAAAACCTTAGTAACTAGATATAAGGAGACTAGAAGGAGACATCCTTTATCTTCAGAATCTTCACCA
>Ga0209347_1003321_pt1 | contig 19055 bp, 18 predicted proteins | sample AutmiccommuBRH23_FD_187382 | JGI IMG/M metagenome (GOLD analysis project Ga0209347, IMG submission 187382) | Deep subsurface microbial communities from Mt. Terri, Switzerland - Autotrophic microbial communities BRH/23 (SPAdes) (version 2) | ecosystem: Environmental > Aquatic > Deep subsurface >...
AAGGTCGAACATCTCGCCCATATCGACCAGCGCCTGCCGGATCTCGCGGTAGACGGTGCCGAGGAACCCCAGCGGCATGGTGATCTGCATCATGTAGGCGTTGACCATCACGAAATCGCCGACCGTCAGCGCCCCGCTCTGCACCCCCATCGCCGCCATCACCATCACGATCACAAGGCCGGTGGTGATGATCAGCGACTGGCCGAAGTTCAGCACCGCAAGGCTTTGCCCGGTCTTCACCGCCGCCCCCTCATAGCCCTGCATCGCCGCGTCATAGCGCTGCGCCTCGCGGGTCTCGGCGCCGAAATACTTCACCGTCTCATAGTTCAGCAGGCTGTCGATGGCCTTCTGGTTGGCGTCGGTATCCTGATCGTTCATCTCCTTGCGGATCTTCACCCGCCATTCGGTGACCTTGAAGGTGAAGGTCACATAGGCCCAGATCGTCACCACCACGACCGCCATGTACCAGACGTTGAACACCAGCGCGAAGATGATCGCCACCATCGCCAGTTCGAGGATCAGCGGCCCGACCGAGAACAGCATGAAGCGCAGCAGGAAGTCGACGCCCTTCACCCCGCGCTCGATGATCCGGCTCAGGCCCCCGGTCTTGCGGGTGATGTGATAGCGCAGGCTGAGCGCGTGGATATGGGTGAAGGTCTCCAGCGCCAGTTGCCGCAGCGCCCGCTGGCCGACGCGCACGAAGATCGCGTCGCGCAACTCGCCAAAGCCGACGGACAAGAGGCGCGCGACCCCGTAAGCCACCGTCACCCCGATGGCACCGATGGCCAGCAACGCCGCATCGCCGCCCTGCTCGCCCGCCAGGCTGTCCACCGCGCCCTTGTAGAGGAACGGGATCAGGATCGAGATCACCTTGCCAAGCACCAGCGCCACCAGCGCCAGCACCACGCGCCGCTTCACCCAGGTCTGCCCCTCGGGCCAGAGGTAAGGTGCCACCCGGCGCATGGTCCGGATGCCGCTGGCCTGCTTGCGCGCTGGTTTGTCTGCCATCTTGTCTCTCCTGCCGCCCGGCCCTGCCACGGCGGCCTTCGCGGATCACCGGGTCCGCACGTAATTGATTTGGGGGCCCGGTTACCGTATCTGTGAGGTTACTTCAACGATTCACGAGTGGTTGAAACATGGAGCGTCGCCAAGTTCTCTCCGCCCTCTCGGCGCTGGCCAGCGAAACGCGGCTGGATCTGGTGCGCCTGCTGGTGCCCGCCGGGAAAGAGGGGCTCAGCGCGGGCGACATCGCCCGGCAGCTTGGCATCTCCGCCTCGCGCCTGTCCTTCCACCTTGCAGCGCTGGAACAGGCCGGGCTGATCACCGCCCGCAAGGAATCGCGCAACGTGTTCTATGCCGCCGATTTCGCCGGGATCGGGCGGACCTTCGGGTATCTCCTGAACGATTGCTGCCTCGATCACCCCGAGGTGCGGGAATGCTGCCGCTCGCGCGGGCCGGCGGGGGCCTGCTCCGGCACCAGCAGCACCCCCGCGCTGATCATTCCTGCTCGGGAACCGTAAACACCTGCCCGGGATAGATCAGGTCCGGATCGCGGATCTGCGCCCGGTTCGCCTCATAGACCCTGACATAGGCAAAGCCGTCGCCGTAATTCTCGGTCGCGATGGCCCAGAGCGTGAAGCCCGGCTGCACCGTCACCTGGATCAGCTGCGGGGTCGGCAGCGGATCGGCGGTCGCGGCCACCGGGGCCGCGGTTGCGGCTTCGGTGGCCGTCTGGGCCTCCACCGCCGCCAGAACCGCCGGGGCCTCTGGCGCAGCGGCGGTCGCAGGCGCGGGGCTCTCGGCCGGAACAGCGCTGTCCTCGGGCATCGGCACTGCGACGGGCTCTGCTGCGGCAGTCTCGCCGGGGGCGACAGGCGCCGGGCGCGTCGCCTCCATCGCAGCGGCCAGAACCTCGGCCGACTCGCGCTGGAACGGCGTCTCGAAGCGCGAGACGACCTTGCCGTAAGCGTCGACCTCATCCACGCGCAGGGTGTAGATCCCGCCCGCCAATTCGGGAAGCATCACCTGCCATGCGCCATTCGCCGCAATTGGCGCGGTCGCAAAGGCAGCGTTGTCCACATAGACCCGCACCTCGCCCGCGCCCCCTGCCCGGCCGGCCAGCGTGACCGCGCCCTCGGCATCATAGCTGATCGAGTCGATCACCACATTGCCGCCCATCCGCGGCGGCGAGATCACCGACAGGCCAGAACCGTCGTTCAGCAGCACCGTCGGCGCCTCGGCGGCGGGGTCTGCCGCGGCTTCCGGCGCGGCCGCGGACACGCCAGTGGCAGTGGCAGTGGCATCGACTGCGGTCCCTGCCTGCAGGGCAGCCACCTGTGGCTCTGTCTCGGGCCGGGCGCGCGGCGCCAGCACCACGCTTTGCTGCGACATCGTCACCGTGCCCGCGGCATCGGTCACCTGCAGCTTCAGCTCGCGCGGCGCGCCGGTCAGCGGCAGGTCGGTCAGGAAGGCGAAATCCCCGCGCGCATTGGCCGCGGCACTCGCCACCGCGGCCCCGTCCGCCATCAGCACGACCTTTGCGCCCGGCGCGGCGTGGCCCGCCACCTGCACGCCGCCCTGGGCATCGGCGCGCACGGTGTCGAAGCTGGGCATCGACGGATCGGCGGGCGGCTCCGGTGTGGCCTCGGGGTCCACGGCAGCCACAGCCACGGGCGCAGGGTCTGCAGGCACGGCCGCCGTCTCGGCCGCGGGCGCAGGCTCGGCAACGGGCGCCTCCGCGACAGGCTCCAGCGTTGCAGGTACCGCCGCCAGCGGCTGCGCCTCGGTCGCGGCCCGCTCCATCGGCGGTTTCACCATCCCCCACCAGACCACCGCGCCAAGCGCCAGCCCGGCCGCCACACCGCCGACCACCCGCACGGCGCCCCCCGCCATGCCGCCAGCCGCCGCCATTCCAGCCCCTGCCATACCCGCCTCTGCGACGGCCGTTTCCCCGGCCGCCGCGCCTTGCGTCTTCTCCGACATTCCCGCATCCCCGTTGCAGCGGCCCCCCGGCGCGCTTGAGCCAGCATAGCAACGCCGGTATCAGGGGTCAAAGCAACTGCAACCTGCCCAACGCCAAGGATCCTGCCCGATGCCGAAATACACACGTTCCGTCTGCGTCTTCTGCGGCTCGCGCCCCGGCGCCCGCCCGGCCTATGTGGCGGCAGCGCAGGGGATGGGCCGGATGCTGGCCGAGCGCGGCTGGCGGCTGGTCTATGGCGCGGGCGATGTCGGGCTGATGGGCGAGGTGGCGCGGGCGGCGCAGAAGGCGGGGGGCGAAACCTTCGGGGTGATCCCGGTCCACCTTCTGGGCAAGGAAGTCGGCAAGCGCGACATCTCGACCTTCGTCATCACCGAGACGATGCATGAGCGCAAGAAGGTCATGTACATGAACTCCGACGCCATCGTGGTGCTGCCGGGCGGCGCGGGCACGCTCGATGAGCTGTTCGAGGTCGTCACCTGGCGGCAGATCGGCCTGCACAGCAAGCCGATCTACCTGCTGAACACCGAAGGCTACTGGAACCCGCTGCTGGACATGGCCGAAACCGTCATCGCCGAAGGCTTCGCCGAACGCTCGCTGGCAGAGTACATGGTGCCGGTCGCCAGCCTCGAAGAGCTCGAAACCCGGCTGACGACCGACTTCACCTGAGCCTACATCCCGGCCAGATCGCCCGCGACGATCTTCGCAATCTCCGGCGTCGGGTGGCCGGTCAGCGTCTTGGGCAGCTCGGCAATCACCGCGGCCGCCAGCGCCGGCCCCATCACGCTGCGCAGGCTGCCCAGCATCTGCGGCGGCGCGGCCAGCACCAGCCGCTTCATCTCGACGGCCTCCAGCCGCGCCTCGAGATCGGCAGCAAGGTCGCGGGCGAAGCCCTCCTCTGCCAGCCGGTGAAAGTCGGTCTGCTCCATCGCCGAGCGCGGCGCGCCGCCGGGGCCGTCCATCCGCCCCGGCTGATCGGTGCCCTGCTCGCGCGTCGGCGGGTTGTCGATGGCCATCTTCTTCGCCACGCGCAGCTGCGGCGCCTCGGCGGTGCCGGTATTCTCCAGCAGCAGCGCCTTGGCACCGTCGGCCACCACCACCCAGGTTCCGGTTGTCAGAAACAGCATCGCATCCTCCATCTTGCAGGGCACCGCTTCGGGGCGGCACCCCCTTGATGTAGGTGCATTTTCCGCCCCTGCCCGTCCCTCGGCAGAAATCCGCGAGGCCGAACGCAAAAAGGCCCGCCACAAGGGGCGGGCCTTCGGAAAGTTCGGGTCGGCCTTGCTTACATGCGCGAGGCGACGTTTTCCCAGTTCACCAGCTTGTCGAGGAAGTTGGTCAGGTAGGCCGGGCGCTTGTTGCGGAAGTCGATGTAATAGGAATGCTCCCACACATCGCAACCCAGCAGCGCGGTCTGGCCAAAGCACAGCGGGTTCACGCCATTCTCGGTCTTGGTGATCTTCAGGCTGCCATCGGCGTCCTTCACCAGCCAGGCCCAGCCAGAGCCGAACTGGCCCGCACCGGCGGCGGCGAAGTCTTCCTTGAACTTGGCAACCGACCCGAAGGCCTCGGTCAGCGCCTTTTCCAGATCGCCCGGCATCCCGGCTTCGCCCGGACCCATCATCTCCCAGAACTGGGCGTGGTTCCAGTGCTGGCTGGCATTGTTGAAGATGCCGTTCTGCGCCACGGCGCCCTTCTGGTAGGTGCCTTTGACGATCTCTTCGACCGTCTTGCCCTCCCATTCGGTGCCGGCGATCAGCTTGTTGCCGTTGTCGACATAGGCCTTGTGGTGGATGTCGTGGTGGTATTCCAGCGTCTCTTTGGACATGCCAAGCGATGCCAGCGCATCATGGGCATAGGGAAGATCGGGAAGGGTGAAAGCCATCTTGCGGTCCTTTCGCGCGGGGGATTGTTAAGGTCTATAGAGGCGCGCCCCGCCGCGAGGTCAAGGGCAGAGCGGCCGAAAACTCCGCCCTGAGCCGCTTCTTGCGCCCGTTGCCGCCTACCCCGCGAACAGCTCCGATCCCGGCCGCGCGGCGTTTTCCAGCACGCCAAAGGCATAGCTCGCGACCGACCGGAAGCAGACGAGGCTGAATTCCTCCGGCCCCGATTTCCACAGCGCGGCCGCGATCTGGGCCAGCCGGGTGCGGCGCACCTCGTCTTCGGCGAGCGCCGCGAAATCCACCGGGCACAGCTTCATCAGCACTTCGACGGCCTTCGGGCCGGTGATGCTGAAACTCGCCCGAGCGTCCGACACATCCACCGCCAGCGCGTGCTGCCCCGCCAGCGCTTGCATCAGTTGATCTACCAGCCCGGGTGCCGCGGCGTAGGGGCCAACCAGCAGCACCTCGTCCGGCGACATCCAGCAGACGGACCACTCGCCAGCGGTCACGCGCCGCCGCTGCCCCGGCACCGCGCAGCCGGTCGCCGCCAGCACCGCCGCCGCCAATTCTGGCGAGTCCAGATCGCCGCGCAGGGTGACCATACCCACCAGACCGGCCTCGCGCACAGTTGAGAAACCACTGTAGCTTCGGCCCGCAAGTGCGCTGATTTGCTCAGACATTCTGCTTCTCCCCGTCCTTGTCGTAGAAGACCTGATCCACGATCCGCGCCTGCACGACCTTCCCGTCATCCACCGGGAAATCCAGCACCTCGCCCATCCGGCCCGGGCCGTTCAGCACCAGCCCCATGGCGATGCCCTTCTTCAGCACCGGCGAGTGATAGGTGGAGGTGACGCGCCCCTGCGTCCGCCGCTGGCCATTGGGATTCACGCCCTCCGCCACCGCCAGTGCGCCATCGGGAAGCACCGATCCGTCCAGCGTTTCCAGCCCCACCAGCTTCCAGCGGTCAGGGCTCGCCATATGGCTGCGCTCCTGCGCGCGCTTGCCAAGGTAGTCGGCTTTTTTCTTGGAAATCGCCCAGCCAAGACCCAGATCCTGCGGGATCACCGTGCCGTCGGTTTCATCCCCGATCATGATGAAGCCCTTCTCGGCCCGCAGCACATGCAGCGCCTCGGTGCCGTAGGGCATCGCCCCGAACTCGGCACCCGCCGCCACGCAAGCCTCCCAGAACGCGAGGCCCTCCGACGCCGGCACCGCAACCTCATAGCTCAGCTCGCCCGAAAAGCTGATGCGGAACACCCGCGCCCGGAAGCCGCCAAGCGTGCCTTCCGCATAGGTCATGAACGGCAGCGCCTCGCGGCTGACATCCATGCCGCCGAGTTTTTCCAGCAGCATCCGGGCCTTGGGGCCGACAATCGCCACCTGCGCATATTGCTCGGTCAGGTTGGCGGTGTGCACCTTCCAGTCCCACCACTCGCATTGCAGCCAGTCTTCCATATGGGCATGGATGCGGTCGGCGCCCCCCGTGGTCGTATGGCAGAGCCAACTGTCTTCCGACATCCGCACCACGACCCCGTCGTCGATCAGGAAGCCGTTGTCGTTGCACATCAGCCCATAGCGGCACTTGCCCACCGGCAGCGTCGACATGACGTTGGTATACAGCATGTCGAGGAACCGCCCGGCATCGGCGCCCTTCACCAGGATCTTGCCGAGGGTCGAGGCATCGAGCAGCCCGATATTGCTGCGGGTGTTGATGACTTCGCGGTTGACGGCTTCATGCGCCGTCTCGCCGCCGCGCTTGTAGCAATAGGGGCGGCGCCATTGGCCCACCGGCTCCCAATAGGCACCCTGCGCCTCATGCCAGGCGTGCATCGGCGTCTGGCGCAGCGGCTGGAAGATTTCGCCGCGCGCCTCGCCGCCGATGGAACCGAGGCTGATCGGGGTATAGGGCGGGCGGAAGGTGGTGGTGCCGGTTGCGGGAATCTCTTGATGTAAACTCTGAGAAAGTACCGCGAGACCGTTGATATTGCTGAGCTTTCCCTGATCCGTCGCCATGCCCAGAGTGGTGTAGCGCTTGGTATGCTCCACACTCTCATACCCCTCGCGCGCGGCAAGCTGCACGTCAGAGACTTTCACATCGTTCTGGTAATCCAGCCACATCTTGGATTTCAGAGCGATTCCAGCCCCTTGCGGCATGATCCACACCGGCAGCATCGGCGCTTCAGCCGGCCCTGCGGCCTGCGGCGCCGCGCCCTCACCGCCCGCGGCGGCATGGGCGTCGGCCAGCACCGCGGCGGTGCTCAACGCGCCCGAGGCGGCGCCGGCGGTCGCGGCAATCGGCTGGCCGGCGTCGCCGGTCGGCGGGCGGGTGGGATCCGGGCGGAACATCGAGGCGTCCGCGTCCCAGATCAGCTTGCCGCCGCAATGGCTCCAGAGGTGGACCACCGGCGACCAGCCGCCCGACATCGCCACCACGTCGCAGGCGATCTCTTCCAGCACCGCGCCCTCGCCCGCCTGCGCGCAGATGGCGACGCCGGTGACGCGCTTGGCGCCCTTGACCTTGGCGATGCCGCGGCCTTCCAGCACGCGGATACCGCGGGCACGAACCTGCGCGGGCAGATCGCCGGTCACCGAGGGGCGCGCGTCGATCACGGCAGCCACAACCAGACCTGCATCGGCCAGCGCCAGCGCGGTGCGATAGGCATCGTCATTGTTGGTGACCACCACCGTGCGGTCGCCGGGGCTGACGGCCCAGTTCACGACGAAATCGCGCACCGCAGCCGCCAGCATCACGCCCGGAATATCGTTGCCGGCGAAGGAGATCGGCCGCTCGATGGCGCCCGTCGCCGCGATGACCTTGCCGGCGCGGATGCGCCAGAGCCGGTGCCGAGGCCGCCCGTCGCCGGGGGTGTGGTCGGCGACCCGCTCATAGGCCAGGGCATAGCCGTGGTCGTAGAGGCCCGACACCATCGTGCGCAGGCGCATCATGACATTTGCCATGCCTTCAAGGGCTTGCACGGCGTTCTTCACCCAAAGATCCGCCGCCATCCCGTCGATTTCGTCGCCATCCACCGGCGCCCGCCCGCCCCAATGCGCGGTCTGTTCCAGAAGGATGACGGTCTTGCCGGCGCGCGCGGCAGTGAGCGCCGCGGTCAGGCCGGCGATGCCGCCGCCTGCCACCACCACGTCGGCGAAGGCATAGGCCTGCTCGTAGCGGTCGGCATCGGCCTCTTGCGGCACCTTGCCGAGGCCTGCGGACTGGCGGATGAACGGCTCGTAGACATGCTTCCAGAACGGGCGCGGCCAGAGGAACATCTTGTAGTAGAAGCCCGCAGGCAGGAAGCGTGAGAGGTAGCCGTTCACCGCGCCGATGTCATGCTCGAGGCTCGGCCAGTGGTTCTGGCTGATCGCGGTCAGGCCCTCGAAGGTCTCGGTCGTGGTCACGCGCTGGTTCGGCTCGAAGCGCGGGCCCTGGCCGAGGCCGACCAGCGCGTTCGGCTCTTCGGCGCCCGAGGCGACGATGCCGCGCGGGCGGTGATACTTGAAGCTGCGCCCGACCAGCATCTGGTCATTGGCCAGAAGCGAGGCCGCGAGGGTATCACCGGCAAATCCGGTCATCGGCTTGCCATCGAAGCGGAAGGTGACGGGGGCGCTGCGGTCGATCAGCCGGCCGCCGCGGGACAGACGCGCGCTCATTTATACCCCTCCCAGCCGGGACGTTTCGCGGTGATCGCGGCGATGATGTGCTCGGGCGGCGCCGAGGTCTGCGCCGGATAGGTGCCGAACACCTCCAGCGTCGCCGTGCAGCGCGCGGCGAGGAACCACTTGCCGCAGCCATAGGCATGGCGCCAGCGCTCGAAATGCACGCCCTTGGGGTTCTTCCGCGCGAACATGTAGGCCTCGAACTGCTCGTCACTGTCGCCCGGGCCATAGCGCTTCAGATGCGCCTCACCGCCGGGGGAGAGCTCGGTTTCCTCGGCACGGATGCCGCAATGGGGGCATTCAAGAACGAGCACTGCTAAGGCCCTCCAGTTCTTTGTAAAGCGCGTCAAGCACACGCAGATAGATGTCCACGCACGCAGACACGCATTTGGCCTCGTACATAAATGCTGCAAGCGGTGGGTCGCCCACCCCCACAGCGTCACGAATACCTAGCTCTCCAAGAAAATCGAGTTCATCAAACACGAAGTCTCGATCTTGGAACCCGCCAGCGTGGGCAATGAGGTTACGAACTTTAGCTAACAATAAGACCGCTTTCCAATCGCTGCTATGCAGTGCGGCCAGCTTGCCTGTGACCGCCTCCAGTCGCTCTGCGAGCTGGTCGAGCGGTTTCATGCCCGGCTTCTTTTTGTAATCTTCAGTGCGCTCAACCAGCTGCTTGAAGGCAAACTCGAAGGTAGCGTGCGCCATCATGAGTGAGCTTTGAGTCTGAAGACGCTCAAGTTCGCCTTTCCCTGCATCTGAAAGCGCCTCAAGTCGCTCGATACGATGCTCCCTGATTGCTTCATGAGCTAGCTCACAAAGAACGGGTATCGCACGCAACTCCTGCATCACAGTGCCAGGATCAGAAAGGAATGGCAGCACTATCAATGCGCCACCCCCGCCGCGACGCTCTCGTCGATGAAGCGGCCTTCCTTGAAGCGGTCCAGCCCAAACTCGGCGGCCAGAGGCCCCGGCTCGCCCTTGGCGACCAGTTCGGCCATGGCCCAGCCGGAGCCGGGGATGGCCTTGAAGCCGCCGGTGCCCCAGCCGCAGTTGACGAAGATGCCGCCCACCGGGGTTTTCGACAGGATCGGCGAGCGGTCGCCGGTCATGTCGACGATGCCGCCCCATTGCCGCAGCATCTTGAGGCGCGAGATCATCGGGAAGGTCTCGATCAGGGCGCGGGTGGTTTCCTCGACATGCTGCCAGGACCCGCGCTGCGTGTAGTTGTTGAAGCCGTCGGTGCCGCCGCCGATCACCATCTCGCCCTTGTCGGACTGGCTCATGTAGCCATGGACGGTGTTGGCCATGACCACGACATCCATGCAGGGCTTGATCGGTTCCGAGACGAGGGCCTGCAGGGCCATCGATTCAATCGGCAGGCGGAAGCCGGACATTTCGGCCAGCACCGAGGAGTGGCCGGCAACGACGATGGCGAGTTTGGCGCAGTCGATGGCGCCCTTGCTGGTGTCGATGCCCTGCACCTGGCCATTCAGGGTGCGGACTCCGGTGACCTCGCATTGCTGGATAATGTCCATGCCCATCGCCGAGCAGGCGCGGGCATAGCCCCAGGCGACGGCGTCATGCCGCGCGGTGCCGCCGCGGGCCTGGTAGAGCGCGCCGAGGACCGGGTAGCGGGGGCCCTCGATATTCATGATCGGCACCAGTTCCTTGACCTTGGCCGGCTCGATCCATTCCGTCGTCACGCCCTGCAGGTTGTTGGCATAGACGGTGCGGCGGTAGCCCCGCACCTCATGGTGGGTCTGGGCCAGCATCAGCAGGCCCCGGGGGCTGAACATGACGTTGTAGTTCAGGTCCTGGCTGAGGTTTTCGTAGAGGCTGCGGGCCTTCTCGTAGATCGCGGCGGAGGGGTCCTGCAGGTAGTTGGAGCGGATGATGGTGGTGTTGCGGCCCGTGTTGCCGCCGCCGAGCCAGCCCTTCTCGATCACCGCGACATTGCGGATGCCGTGGTTCTTGCCGAGGTAATAGGCGGTGGCGAGGCCGTGGCCGCCGGCGCCGACGATGACCACGTCGTATTTCTTCTTGGGGGCCGGGCTTTTCCAGGCGCGCTCCCAGCCCGAATGCCAGCGCAGCGCCTCGCGTGCCACGGCGAAGACCGAATATCGCGTCATGAGCTGCCCCTTCCGCTGGCCGAATCCTGCGGGCGCCCCAGCGGGGCACCCTGCCCGCTTGATCGCCCGATCCCGTATGTGCGGCAGCGCGGCAAGCGGCGCAATCGGGAAGAAACCGACATGGCGGTACGGGCGGGCTGCGACAGAACGCGCGGGGGCGGGCGGCGCGCTGCGGCAGTTCGGGCTTTTGTGCGGGGCCTTGTGGCCTTACATGGGGGCAAGTAGCGGAGGAAACATGCTGTTCTGGACCCTGACCATAGCGCTGGCCCTTGCCGTGGCGCTGTATCTGGCGAGCGCCTATACCCGCGGCCGCGGCGTGGATGCGCCGGCTGCTGCCTATGACCTGCGGGTGTTCCGCGACCAGTTGGCCGAGATCGACCGCGATCTGGCCCGCGGCGTGCTGGCGGCGGAGGATGCCGAGCGGGCGCGGGCCGAAATCTCGCGCCGGATCCTGGAGGCGGACCGGCAGATGGGGGTGGCCCCTGCCCGCGCTTCTGGTCCGGGCCCCTATGTGGTGGCGGTGTTCGGGGCGCTGGTGCTGGCGGGGTCGTTCTTCCTGTATCAAAGCCTCGGCGCGCCCGGCTATGGCGACCTGCCGCTGGCGCGGCGGGTGGCGATGTCCGAAGAGATCTATGCCGCGCGCCTGCCGCAGGATAAGGCCGAGGAGACGGCGGCGCTGAACACGGTGCCCGCCCCGCCGGCCGATCCGCGGATGGCGGAGCTGATGGACAAGCTGCGCGCGGCGGTGGCTTCGCGGCCGAACGATACCGAGGGGCTGGAGCTGCTGGCGCGCAACGAGGCCGCCATCGGCAATTTCCGCGCCGGCTGGGAGGCGCAGCGCCGGCTGATCGCGCTGAAGGGCGATGCGGCGACGGGCGAGGACCATGCCGCGCTGGCGGAGCTGATGATCCTGGCGGCGGGCGGCGTGGTCAGCCCCGAGGCGGAGGCGGTGCTGGCGCGGGCGCTGGAGCTCGACCCGGCCAATGGCTCTGCGCGCTACTTCCTCGGGCTGATGCTGGCGCAGGCCGGGCGGCCGGACCGGACCTTCAACGTCTGGCGCGGGCTGCTGGAAGAAGGGCCGGAGGATGCGCCCTGGATGCCGCCGATCCGGGCGGCGATTGGCGAGCTGGCCTGGCTGGCGGGGGAAGAGGGCTATGTGCCCCCCTCGGCTGAAACCCGCGGCCCGTCGGAGAGTGACATGCAGGCGGCGGCGGAGATGAGCCCCGAGGACCGCGAGGCGATGATCCGCGGCATGGTCGAGGGGCTGAACGCGCGGCTGGCGGGGGAAGGCGGCACCTCGGATGACTGGGCGCGGCTGATCGGCGCGCTTGGGGTTCTGGGCGAGACCGAGCGGGCGGCGGCGATCTGGGCCGAGGCGCAGGATATCTTTGCCGCCTCGCCGGACGATCTGGAGAAGGTGGCGGCGGCGGCGCGGTCTGCGGGCGTGCTGCAATGATCCATGAGACGATGGCGGAGTTCGCCGCCGCGCTGCCGCCGATGCGGGCGCTGGCGGGGCTGGACCTTGGCACCAAGACCATCGGGGTGGCGGTGTCGGACAGGTTCCGCAGCGTCGCCTCGCCCCTGCACACGATCCGGCGCGAGAAGTTCACGCTGGATGCGGCGGCGGTGCTGAAGGTCGCGGCGGAGCGCGAACTTGGCGGGCTGATCCTCGGGCTGCCGTTCAATATGGACGGATCCGAGGGCCCGCGCTGCCAATCGACCCGCGCCTTTGCGCGCAACCTTTCCCGGCTGACCGAGCTGCCGATCGCCTATTGGGACGAACGCCTGTCGACCGTTGCTGCCGAACGGGCGCTGCTGGAGGCGGATACGTCGCGAAAGCGTCGCGCCGAGGTGATCGACCATGTGGCGGCCGGGTATATCCTGCAAGGAGCGCTGGACCGGCTGGCGCATCTGGGGCGGCAGATGACATGAACGACATGAAGGGCGATGTCTGGATGCGCGACGAGGTGGAGAGCCCTTGCGTGAAGCTGTGCGTGATGCACCCGGCCGAAGGCCTGTGCATGGGCTGCTACCGCACGCTGGCCGAGATCGGCGGCTGGAGCGGCATGAGCCCCGAGGCGCGGCGGGCGGTGATGTCGGAGCTACCGGCGCGCGCCCCGCGGGTTGCTGGGGCGCGGCGCGGCGGGCATGAAGGGCGCGTCCGCAGACGGGACCAGTAGGCTGGATCAATACCCAAGCGCCTTGCGCAGCATGTTCAGCGCAACGATGGCGAGGAACACCGCGAAGACCCGTTTCAGCGGTTTGGGGTTCATCTTGTGCGCCAGTGCGGCGCCCATCGGGGCGGTGATCAGGGTCATGGCGATGGTCAGGGCGAAGGCGGGCATGTTGACCGCCCCCACAGTGAAGGGCGGCGCGTCCGGCACCGGGACCAGCAGGAAGGCCGCCGCCGAGGGCAGCGCGATGGTGATGCCGAAGCCGGCCGCGGTGGCAACGGCGCGGTGGATCGGCACGTTGTAGAGCGTCATCAGCGGCACGCCGAAACTGCCCCCCCCGATGCCCATCAGCACCGACAGGAAGCCGACCGTGCCCGACAGCGGCACCCGCACGGCAAGGCCCGGCATCTGCGGCCCCAGCCGCCAGTCGTCGCGGCCAAGCGCCATGTAGACCGACACCGTCAGCGCCAGCAGCCCGAAGATCGCCTGCAAGGCTTGCGTGCGCAGCTGCGCCACCACCAGCACTCCGATCAAAGCGCCGACCGCGATGCCGGGCGCCCAGTGCCGCAGGATCTGCCAGTCCACCGCGCCCTTGCGGTTATGCGACATGACGGACCGGGCCGAGGTGACGATGATGGTGGCGAGCGAGGTGGCCAGGCAGATCCGCATCAGCCCCGGCCCGTCATGGCCAAGCCCCACGAAGATGTAGAAATAGGCCGGCACCAGCACGATGCCGCCGCCCACGCCCAGAAGCCCGGCGACGAGACCGGCGAGCGCTCCGGTCACAAGCAGCAGCGCCAGCATCGGCAGAAGTGTCGCGAGGTCTGGCATGGGGCGCGTCCTGTCCTGTTCGGGGTTCAGACGTAGCGCAAGAGCGGGTGGGGGGGAAGGTGGGGACGCAAGTCTGGCCGAGGGACGTTGAGGAACCAGGGCCAAATCATTTGGTGGGGGGAGGCTGAATCCGGGCAGCCGCCCGCGGTGCGGGGCAGCTTGCGCCGGAGCGGCCGCGGTGAATGCGCCAATGCGGGGCGCTGAAACCGCCCACAGCGTTTAACCGCAAGAACCGGGTGGCCTGGCTGCGCTGAATGGCCTGATTTCGGGGCCAGAGCAGCTTTCAGGAACGCCCCATGCCCACCACTCACCACCGCGCCTTGCCGCCTGCCTTCCGCCGGATCGGCTGGTCCCACCTTTTCGCGCAGTTTTCCGAACAGATCGCGCTGGCCGGAGCCCCCCTGGCAGCCGTCCTCCTGCTGGGGGCAGGCCCGGCGCAGACGGGATGGCTGCAAATGGCGCAGACCCTACCCTTCCTTCTGCTGTCGATCCCGGCGGGGCTGGCGGTGGACCGGGCGTCCCGCAAGGCGCTGATGGTCGGCTCCGAGCTGCTGCGGGGGCTGTCGCTGACGGCCACGCTTCTGCTGCTCTGGGGCGGCGCGCTGAACCTGCCGCTGCTGGCGGCGCTCGGCTTCCTCGGCGCGGTCGGCACGGTGTGCTATGGCGTCGCCGCGCCCGCGATCATTCCCGCCATCGTCCCCCGGGCGCAGCTTGCCGATGCCAATCGCTGGCTGGAGCTGGTGCGCAGCGCGGCCTTCGCCGCCGGGCCTGCCCTTGGCGGGGCCCTTGTCGGCCGGACGGGGGCCTCGGCGGCCTATGTGCTGGCGACCGTGCTGTCGCTGCTGGCAGCCCTCTCACTAACCGGCATCCCGAAGGATCCGGTGACGCAGCGCAGCCCGCGCAGCCCGCTTCAGGATCTGGCAGAGGGGGCAAGGTTCGTGGGGCAGCACCCCCTGCTGCTGCCGATCCTGCTGACGGCGATTGTCTTCAACACCTCCTGGATCGTGCTGATGGCGGTCTATGTCGCCTATGCGGTGCAGACGCTTGGGCTGAGTGCAACCCAGGTCGGCATCACGCTGGGAATCGACGGGCTTGGCATGATCGCCGGGGCGATGAGCGTGCCGTTCCTGTCACGCAGGCTGTCGTTCGGCACCATGATCGCGCTCGGCCCGCTCGGCGGATTTTGCGGCGCCTGCCTGATGCTGCTGACGCTGTGGGCTCCGTCCTTCTGGCTCGCCTGCGCCGCGTTTTTCGCGTTCGGCATCGGGCCGATTCTCTGGGTCATCACCACGATGACGCTGCGCCAGGCCGTAACACCGAATGCGATGCTGGGCCGCGTCTCGGCGCTGATCCTGACGGCCACCTATGGGGCAAGGCCGGTCGGGGCTCTCATCGGGACGCTGGTCGCGGCGCGCTTCGGCGTCGGGGCCTGCCTGTTGGTGGCGACGGGTGGCTTTCTGATCCAGTTGCTCATCATCCTGCTGTCTCCGGTGCGGGGCCTGCAGGGGCTGCCCGAGGGGGCGGAAGCGTCGATGCTGGCGCGCACCTGATCGGCTTCAGGCTGGCTTGTGTCGGTTTCGCGCGGCCGCGGCGTCAGCAGACCCCGCCCTACCCCCAGCCCGGTTTGCGCCTGTCGAAGAAGGCCGCAATCCCCTCTGCCGCCTCGGGGCTTTCCCAGCGGGTGACGAGGGCGGCGATGCTGGCCTCGATCTCGGCCTCGCCGATGGGGGGGCCGAGCCTGCGGGCCAGCGCCTTGGCCTCGGCCACCGCCCCCGGCGCGCAGGAGAGGTAGGGCGCGACCTCTGCCTCCACCGCGGCATCCAGATCCGCGGGGGGCACGGCGCGGGCAGCAAGGCCAAGGGTCACCGCCTCCCCGGCGCCGAAGAGGCGCGCCGACATGAACACCCGCCGCGCCATCGCCTCGCCCATCCGCGCCAGCACATAGGGGCCGATGGTGGCGGGGATCAGGCCGAGTCGGGTTTCCGTCAGGCCAAAGTGCGCGGTATCCGCCGCAATGGCCACGTCGCAGACCGACATCATGCCGATGCCGCCCCCGAAGGCATTGCCATGCACGCGCCCGATCAGCGGCTTGGGGCAAAGGTTCAGCGCGTTCAGCATCATGGCGAGCGCCCGCGCACCGGCCGCCCGCGTCTGTGCGTCAGCAGCGATCTGGGCACGCATCCAGCCAAGATCGCCCCCCGCACAGAAGCTGGTCCCGGCGCCGGCCAGCACCACCACCCGCACCGCGGGATCGGTGCCGAGCGCGGTGGCGGCATGGGTCAGCTCGTCGATCATCGCCGCGTCGAGGGCGTTGTGCTTCTCGGGCCGGTTCAGCGCCAGCCGCGCCACGCCGCGGGCGTCGGTCGTCAGGGTCAGCGTGTCATACATCGTCCGTGCTCCCGCCGCGCATCGCGCGCGCCATTGCTGCCGCTTCGAGAACCACGGCCATGTCCAGCCCCGTCGGATGCCCCAGCTCCGCCAGCCGCGCCGCGACCAGTCCCGTCGCCACATTGCCCTTGGCGCCGGGGGCATAGGGGCAGCCGCCAAGCCCGCCCACGGCGGCATCGAAGACCCGCAGACCAAGTTCCAGCGAGGCCTCGATGTTGGCCAGCGCCCGGCCGGCTGTGTCGTGGTAATGCCCCGCCAGTTGCGCCGCCGGCACCTCCTGCAGCACCGCCTGCAGCATCGCCGCCACCGTCTCAGGCCGGCCCTGGCCGATGGTGTCGCCAAGGCTGATCTCGGTGCAGCCCATTGCCAGCAGCGCCGCCGCGACCCGCGCCACCGCGCCCGGCGCGACCGGCCCGTCATAGGGGCAGTCGGTGACGACCGAGACATAGCCGCGTACCGGGATGCCGTCGGCCTTCGCCGCCGCCAGCACCGGGGCGAAGCGCCCGAGGCTTTCGGCGATGCTGCAGTTGAGGTTGGCGCGGCTGAAGCCTTCGCTGGCGGCGGCGAAGACTGCCACCGCATCGGCGCGGGCGGCGCGGGCGCCCTCATAACCGCGCAGGTTGGGGGTCAGCGCCGAATAGGCCACCCCCGGCGCGCGGGTGATGCCGGTCAGCACCTCGGCGCCGTCGGCCATCTGCGGCACCCATCTGGGCGAGACGAAACTGGCGACCTCGATCTGCCGGAACCCGGCGCGCGAGAGGCAATCGACCAGCGCGATCTTTTCGGCGGCGGGGATCATCCGGGCTTCGTTCTGCAGCCCGTCGCGGGGACCGACCTCGAAGATGTCCACCGGGTCACGCATTCGGGGTCTCCTCGGGCGGCGGATAGAAAGGTGCCTTGTAGATCTGCGCAGCGCCGTCCCGGGCAACGGCGCGCAGGAAGGCGGGGCGCGCGGCGATGCGGTCCAGCCAGCTCGCGACGCGCGGCAGGCGGTCCAGCGTCACGAACCGCTGCCCTATCAGTGCGCCGTAGGAGACAGCGATGTCGGCGGCGGAGAAGCCCGAGGGCAGCAGCCAGTCGCCCGCCACCCGCCGCTCGATGCCCTCCAGGGCCTTCTCCAGCCGCTTCGCCTCCAGCCGCATCACGGTGGGGCTGCGCATGGCGGGATCGCGCAGCATGATGTGGTGCTGGGTGAGATTGGCGACATGGGAGCCGACGGTTTCGGCATAGTGCAGCCATTCGAGCCAGTCGGGGCGTTCTTCCGGCGTGCCGGTCAGGGCCCCGCGGGTCTCGGCGAGGTATTGGAGGATGGCGCCGGATTCGAACAGCGTGCGCCCGTCGATCTCCAGCGCCGGAACCCGGCCGGCGGGGGAGAGGGCGAGATAGGCAGGATCGCGCAGCGAGCGGTCGAAGAAGGAGTGCGGGGCCACCTCGAACTCCAGCCCCAGCTCCTCCAGCATCCACAGCACCCGGAACGACCGGGTCTGCGCGACATGGTGCAGGCGGATCATGCGGCGGCCTCCTTGGCGGCGGCGTCGGGGGCTTCGTCTTCAAGCCGCACAAGCGCCGCCCCCGCCTCGACCTGATCCCCGGCGGCGGCCAGCACCTCGGCCACCACGCCGTCGCGGGCGGCGGTCAGCGTGTGCTCCATCTTCATCGCTTCCAGGATCGCCAGCCGCTCCCCGGCCGTGACCGCCTGCCCCGGCGCGACGAACACCGCCTTGACGAGGCCGGGCATCGGCGACAGCACCACGTTGGCCGCGGCCCCGGCAGCGGCGAGGCGGGCGAGCGGGTCCACCGGCGTGAAGGTGAAGGTGCCGGCGGGGCCGAAGACGGCGATGCCCTGCGGGGTGCGGCGCGCGGTGCCGGGGGCCTTGGCGCCGTCCAGCGACCAGGCGCCACCGCGGCGCTCGGCGTGGAGGGTGCCTGTGGCAAGTTCGAGTGTCACCCGGTCCGGGCCTTCGGGCAGAAGCACGGCGGCAATGTCCTCGCCCGCCGCCGTCAGCGTGACCTGCTGGCGCAGCGGCGCCCAGAGGGTGAAGCCCTGCTGCGGGCGGGCGGGTGCGTCCAGCCCTGCCGCTGCCAGCGCCGCCAGCGCGATCACGCCCGGCGGACAGGCGGGCACTTCGGTCAGCGCCGCCAGATCGCGGGCGATCAGGCCGGTATCGACATCGCCCGCGGCAAAGCCCGGATGGCGGGCCAGCGCGCCGAGGAAGGCGAGGTTGGTGACCGAGCCCGCCACCTCGGTTTCCGCCAGCGCGCGCGCGAGTTGGGCGAGGGCCACCGCACGGGTCGGGCCATGGACGATGACCTTGGCGATCATCGGGTCATACCAGGGGCTGATCGTGTCGCCGGGGCGCACGCCGGTTTCGATCCGCGCGCCTGCCGGAAAGGCCAGATGGTCCAGCGTGCCGGTGGCGGGCAGGAAGCCGGCGGGAACATCTTCGGCATAGAGCCGGGCCTCGAAGGCGTGGCCATTGAGGGGAATGTCCTCCTGGCGCAGCGGCAGGGGCTCGCCCGCGGCGACGCGCAGCTGCCATTCCACCAGGTCGATGCCGGTGATGGCTTCGGTCACCGGATGCTCGACCTGCAAGCGGGTGTTCATCTCCATGAACCAGAAGCGGTCGGGGCGGAGGCCATCCGAGGCATCGACGATGAACTCGATGGTGCCGGCGCCGGAATAACCGATGGCGGTGGCGGCGCGGACGGCGGCCTCGCCCATGGCGGCGCGCATCTCGGCGGTCATGCCGGGGGCCGGCGCCTCCTCGATCACCTTCTGGTGGCGGCGCTGGAGCGAGCAGTCGCGTTCATAGAGATGCACCGCGTGGGTGCCGTCGCCGAAGACCTGCATCTCGATATGGCGCGGCTTTTCGACATATTTCTCGATCAGCACCGCGGCGTTGCCGAAGGCGCCCGCCGCCTCGCGCTGCGCCGAGGCGAGGGCCTCGGCGAAGTGTTCAGGCGCGTCCACCCGCCGCATCCCCTTGCCGCCCCCGCCTGCCACCGA
>Ga0209347_1003322_pt1 | contig 19040 bp, 17 predicted proteins | sample AutmiccommuBRH23_FD_187382 | JGI IMG/M metagenome (GOLD analysis project Ga0209347, IMG submission 187382) | Deep subsurface microbial communities from Mt. Terri, Switzerland - Autotrophic microbial communities BRH/23 (SPAdes) (version 2) | ecosystem: Environmental > Aquatic > Deep subsurface >...
GATGAGAGTCCATAGCTCAGCAGTTGAATCCTGTGAAACTGCCTCTCGTTTAGTCGGCGGGAGAGAAAGTTAAATATAACTGAATTATCTTGTATAAATCAGATTTGTTTAGCTTTCAGAAACCAGGTAAAATGATGCGTTTAAAAGACAAGGTGGCGATTGTCACCGGAGCCGGTACCGGCATAGGGCGGGCGGTAGCGATGGCGTTTGCCCGGGAGGGCGCCCGGGTCGCGGTCGTTGAAATGGACCGGCAGGCTGGCGAGGAGACGGCTGAAGCCATAAAAGAAATTGGGCCGGGGTCGTTATTTGTGCCTGCCAACGTGGCAATTAAAAAAGAAATTGAAGCTATGGCGGAGGCAGTGCTGCAGAAATGGGGCAGTATCGACATCCTGGTAAACAACGCGGGGATTACCCGCACGGCGATGCTCCATAAAATGACGGAAGAAAACTGGGACGCTGTTATCGCAGTGCATTTAAAGGGTACATTTAACTGCATCCAGGCCGTGGCCGGGCAGATGATCAAGCAAAACAGCGGCAAGATCATCAACCTGACCTCTGCCGCGGGACTGGTGGGTACAATCGGACAAATAAACTACAGCGCCGCCAAGGCCGGGATTATTGGGGCTACTAAATCAGCGGCAAAAGAGCTGGCCCGCTATAATATCTGCGTCAACGCCATTGCCCCGGCCGCAGAAACCAAGATGACCGAAAAAATATTGACCGATCCCAAGCTGCGTGAGATTACCCTGTCCCGCGTGCCCATGCGGCGCTTTGCCAAACCGGAGGAGATCACCCCGTCCTTCGTGTTCTTTGCTTCCGGCGACGCCGATTTTATTACCGGCCAAGTTCTGTGCGTAGATGGCGGAATGGTTATCTAATTATTTAAGACCCCGTTCGCTGTTAGAGCGCTGCCGGAACAGAGTACAGGGACGAATGAGTCCGGCAAAAAAAGGCCGGACTCATTAATAATTCCATTATTAGCTGTCGCCATCCCTTTTACGGTCGCAAATCCAGCGCAAAATTATTTGATGGCTGCAAAGCCCATACAGCTATAGAAAGTGGTAATGATTTTTTCACTGGACGGGGAGGGGACAAATTTGATTGTCGAATTGGGTAACGACATTTATCAAATAGATGTATGTGGAAATGGCATTGCTGAATATACATCAGCTTATTTAGTAAAAAGCAGTAAGACAGTCTTAATTGAAACTGGCGCGACACCGGGGCTTAAACAGCTGTTTTCCGCTTTTGAACAGCTTGATATTGGGTTGGGGGATATAGATTACGTTGTCGTCACCCACGTCCATCTTGATCATTCAGGGGGAGTGGGCGTACTGCTGCGGAGTTTGCCCGGAGCAAAAGTTTTAGTTCATCCCCGCGGTGCCAGGCACCTGATCGAGCCTTCCCGTCTCTGCCGGGCGGTAAAAGCTCTTTACGGAGAAGTTTTCAACAAATATTTTGCAGAGGTGGCGCCGATAGATGAAAATAGGGTTTATTCACCGGCGCACGGTGAAAAGCTGGATCTGGGAGGAGGACGGCGCCTGACTTTTTACTATACCACAGGTCACGCCAGACACCACATGGTAATCTACGACTCGCTGTCCAAAGGCCTTTTTAGCGGAGACGCTTTGGGTATTTGGTACCATTTGGGGGGCGAGTATTTTGTATTTCCGGTTACACCACCACCGGAATTCGACCTTGACGGCGCTTTGGCCACTTGTAAGATGATCCGTCAGTTATCGCCTGAAAATATTTACTTTACCCATTTTGGCAAAAGCAGTGCAGCTGTAGAAATTATATCCAGATACGAGGAACTGGTCAGGCAGGAAGTAGATCTTAGCCTCCAACTTAGATCAGGTGGCGGAGCGCTCGCAGATGTCGAAAATATACTCTGGGAATTAATGTTGAGTGAAATGTCCCGTCATGGTATAAAAGAGCTGGATTCACCTGACCGGAAACGTGTGTCGGAGTCATTATCGCTAAGCGCGAAAGGTATATTTGCATACCTGAGCAATAAGGTTGAATAAAACGATAACGAAAGGGGTATGCGTGAATGGATTACGCGAAATATCAAAAGATTCTGGCGAAAAGAGATGGAAAGGTTTTGACTTTGACTATAAACAGGCCGGAACAACTCAATGCTGTGGACGCCCGGCTGCATTACGAGCTCGCAGAAATATTTCGGGATGTCCAAAACGACCCGGAAACAAATGTCGTGGTTCTGACAGGAGCGGGAAGAGCCTTTTGCGCCGGTGGCGACCTCGGCTGGCTCAAGGATTTGTCTTCTGATAAGGCGATGTTAAATCAGACTCTTGCCGAAGGAAAGAAAATAATAAATGATATCCTTGATCTTGAAAAACCGGTCATAGCTATGGTAAACGGCCCGGCAATGGGGCTGGGGGCCACCATGGCTCTTTTTTGTGACATCATTATCGCTTCGGAAAAAGCGAAATTTGCCGACCCGCATGTAAAAGTCGGGATCGTCGCGGGGGACGGCGGCTGCGTAATCTGGCCATTGCTCGTGGGGATTTGCAAAGCGAAGGAGTTATTGCTGACCGGCGACGCCATTTCTGCCAAAGAAGCGGAAAGAATGGGCCTGATCAATAAAGCCGTGCCCCCGGAGGAACTCGGCAAAGCGGTTTATGGACTTGCTCAAAAGCTGGCCAATGGTCCCATCCAGGCGATCAATTCCACAAAAGTAGCCATCAACAAAAACGTAAAATTTTTCACCAATTTAATTTTGGACACTTCGCTGGCATTGGAAGGACATACTTTTTACACTCAGGACGTGCTCGAATCAATCAATGCGTTTAAGGAAAAGAGAGAGCCTTCTTTTAAAGGGTGCTAGAATATTGCAAGCAAGAGTCCTGGTATAGAGTAATAATCAATAACTAAATTTCAGGGAGATCGATATTTATGAAAACAAAAATAGGGGGGGCAAGGTGATTTTAATAGCCCCCCTGGTCGGTTACCTTAAAACACGGCAGATTCATCGACGCTTATTTTTACCACATGATTAACCTTACCCTTGCCCTGGGAAGCATACTCCTGGCTCAAACTGTCAAATATTGCCCCTTCGGTGAGTATCTCCGCCCGGCCCCAGATGCGCCAGCCCTTGCGCGAGGCGGGATCCAGACCGATAACCGATACCGCAGGGTTTTCTTTGATATTTGCTGTGGTACGCGGCGATCTTATGTCGGCAAATACTACATGTCCATCGTCGAGGACGCGGAAAGAACCCTTGGGCGAAACATTCGGCAACCCGTTTTTTCCGGTCGTGGCTACCAGCGCCGGGCGGATCTCAGCGATCGCTTTTTTAACATCGTCCGGTATTTTTGCCATGACTGCACCTTCTTTCTAAATATAACCTTTATAACTAATAATACCAAAATAACATTTCCGCTGCAAGTGGCTTGAGTTGAAAATCGTCCTTCTAAAATTATTTTCGGACATCTCTTTAGAAAATCATTAATTTTACCGAATATTTATAATAGTTAATTTTTTCGCAATCGCTCGAGCGCTTGCGAGTCGCACGGAGGAAAGAAGCAAATTTAATTTTCAGGAGGAATATAAATGCAAGGATTAAAACAGCAAATAATGGCATGTTACTCGGGGGTTTGGTTGATAGCTCATTTTCCATGGATTGTGGCGGCGTTTTACCTGGGTGTCAATTCACCAGGCCAGCAAAAAGTCTATGCGCTTATAAGCATAGCGGCCTGGGTCGTTTGTCTCGTCATTGCGCTCATAGTCCTGGCCGCACGGACAGCGCCCGTTGATCGCTGCCTGGAATCATTGAACAGGGGGATCAATATATCCAGTGAGGAACTAAAAGCCGCGTCCAAGTTCGCTGTTGATCTGCCCGTATACGGCTGTGTTTTATTTATCGTGATGTGGCTGACAAATATGATCTTAATAACCATTTTATTGAAAATATTCGGGCCATTCGGTCCTCTGGCTTCTTTTGGTATTTGGGTAGGCGGCATAGCGGGTATTTTTGCCTGTCCAACAATGGCTCTTGGTTCATTCAGTTTGATTACGGGCCCGGTGGCCGGGTTTCTTTCCCTGGAGGCGGCAAAGCTCGGTGTTGAAGTTAATGGAATCAGGCTGACTATGAAAAACAAATTATTCATAGCCTTTTCTTCCACCTGTTTTGGTATTGTAATATGGGTGGGCGGGTTAGGTTATTACACGGGTATAATCCAGTCCGTTAAAGAAGCGCAAAATAGTGAATCAGCCTATCAAAAAGCGATTATTGAAAACATCCGGACAAAGGCGGAAGGAAATATCACCCTCGAAAAGCTCCAACCGGTTATTAATGAGATAAAATTGGGTGATTCAGGCTTTGCCTTCTTAATGAACAGCAGCGGTGACGTTGTTTATAACCCCGTCAAAGAAGAAATATCAATAAAAAAATGGCGTGATCTCAACGCCGCCCTGGTGGAAGGGGCAAGGAGCGGCAAGGCGGGAAGTGTTTATGAGAATGTGAACGAAAGGATCATCTGCTATAGTCCGATCAACGGGGAATATGTCTTGGGAACGGTTTCCCGCCTTTCGGAAAGGATGCCGAGGCAGAATATATTCTTCCTCTGGCTGGTAATATTTTTGTTTGGCGGTGTTGCGGTGGGTCTGGTAAACGCATTTTCTTTTTCGACAGGGGTGTCCCGGTCTGTAACCCATTTCACCTCCGCCCTGCAGTTGGTCGGAAAAGGAGACATGACTGTAAAAATAGGCAGGGAAAGTATGGATGAGATGGGGTGGTTGGCCGAAAACTTTAATCGGTTTATGGATGCTTTTAAAGACATGATTGCGCTTGTTAAAACCGCCGCCGGCAAGGTGAATGATTCTGTCCCGGCTCTCTCGCTGGCAATCCAGCAGATAGCCGAAGGAAGCACCGTTCAGGCGCAGAGAATGGGGGATACCTCCAGGATTATGGAGGAAATGTCTGTTTCGATAAGACAGGTTGCAGACAGCGCTCAAAATTCAGCTTCTCTTGCGGGATCCAGCAATAAGGCCATGAATGAAATTGCCGGGGAAATGAATGAGGTCTCTACAGTAGTCAATAGCGCAGTAGCGGTAATTCATGAATTGGGTGAAAAATCGAAAGAAATCGGCAAGGTTACGGAAACGATTACTTTTTTTGCCGATCAAACCAATCTCCTGGCTCTAAATGCGGCAATTGAAGCGGCGAGAGCCGGTGAGCACGGGAGAGGATTTGCCGTTGTCGCCGAAGAGGTAAGAAAGCTCGCTGAAAATTCCGCCGGAGCCGCTTCCCGCATCGATGGCTTGATCAATAAAACCCAGGATGATATTAAAGGAGTAGCGACTGCTATTGATGCTGGTTCAAAAGCAGTGGGTAAAGCTTTCCAGAAAATAAATGATGTTGCGGGAGAGATCCAGGCATCTTCCAGAGCGACGATCGAAATATCCGCCGCCGCGCAGCAGCAGTCCGATAACGTCGGACAAGTTGTAGCGGCAGCCCAGGATGTTGCCGCTGTAACAGAAGAACACAGCGCCACAATGGAGGAAATGAGCGCGTCCGCCGCAGAACTCAGCCAGATAGCTGAAAAATTAGGCAAAGCAATGGAAAAGTTTAAATTGTAGGAAGCCGATAACGAGATTGCGCGTCGCCGTAAAAACACGGGGAGCAGAGACGCTTCGAATCCGCGATATGAGAAAAGGCATCAACACGATGCGTAAACGCATCGTGTTGATGCCTTTATGCATCCAAGATAACTATAATATACGCCCGGTTGGAACCATTTGCAAGACCCTATCGAGTTTGCAGGACGGGCATGGTTATAGATGGTAAAATAGTACAGATGGCACAATGATTGCATATAGTTAATTGTATCGCAATTGGCACGGTCAGGCCAATTATTCTTCGGCCAAAGCGGGCGAGGATGTATTTTTATGACCGGACAACTGAATAAATGTATTCAAATCACCAGGGATCCATACAGCTGCCTGGCGGAGCAATGCCATTATTAACCGGAGCAGGAGGTGTCATTTATGGTCAAAAGGGGTTTAGACAGAGTGCTCGGGGAAGGAAACTGGGGGCCGCCAAAATGGGCGCCGGGAAATTATCCAAAGCTTTCAATGAGTTATATGGATCGCACCGGCTGGCTGCCGCGGGGGAAGACTATCGGGGAATATTGGGAGCGGGCAGTAATGAGGAACCCTGATGGTATAGCGTTTGTAGACTCGGTAGAAGGGGAAGAGCGGGCGGTAAACTTTAAAGAAGCCGATATGTTAATGAAGAAGCTCGCGCTTGCCCTGATTGACATGGGAATAAAGCCTGGTAAAAAAGTGGCGACAGCTCTGTCTAACTCTGTAAGATATTCCCTGTCCATCCTGGCGATTAACTATATTGGAGCGGTATGGGTGCCTCTGCACGCCTTTTTAAGAGAGGCGGAATGGTCATACATCCTTAAGCACGCGGATGTGGAGGTCGTGATCTGCGACGAACTGCACAGGGGCTATTCCCTGGCCAAACTTGCGGCCAAAATGCAATCTCAAATGGAACTCTTAAACCATGTCATTGTATGGGGCAGTCCGGAACCGGGCCAGTTGAATTTTCAGGATCTTATTGAGCAGGATTGGAGCGGGAAATATCCCGGCCAATATATCAACGATGTTTATCTAAAGGAAAATCTCTTTACCAGTGATGATCTTTCCGAGATTATTTATACTTCGGGAACCACGGGTCCGCCAAAAGGAGCCATACATACTCATGATGATAACTTGTATCATTCCTTGTGTTTTGTTCATCATTATGATCTTGGCTCTGAAGACAGCCTTTTAAACCTTGCCATTATGTCACATCAACATGGTTATGGTGTGCTCTGGCTGCCCTTTGTCCTGAGCTCTTTGCCTCAGTATTTTATCGGTGACTGGAATCCGGATCAGACATTGAAGGTGATTAACAGATACAAGCCGACGCTGGTTGGTTTAAATCCGCCGATAATTACGGTCCTGGCCGGTCATCCGGAATTAGAAAAAATTGACACTTCAGCGTTGAGGGCGTTTATATCTGCCGGCGCTCCGATTCCATTCACCTCTGCCAGAGAAGTGAAGAAGAGGTTGGGGAATCCTTATTTTTGTATTGTCAATGGGTATGGAATGAGCGAGTGCAATGGTGAATGCGCAACACCGCTTGGAGATTTCAGTTCGGCTGAGTTCGCGGCCAGAAGCGTTGGACTGCCTCATATCGGCTGCCAGGTTAAAATAACAGAGACAGGTGACAGGGATAAAATTTTACCAATCGGCCGGCAGGGTGAAATCAGCGCCCGGGGCGGACTCGTCGGGCCCGGCTACTATAAGGACCTGGAGCGGACGCATGCCGACTGGGATACGAAAGGCTGGATGTATAGCGGGGACCTAGGTGAGATGGATGAAAACGGCAATATTTACATTACCGGGAGGTCCAAAGACGTTATCCTTCGCGGCGGCAATGTGGTGCAACCAGTTTTTATTGAAGAGTTTATTCGTCAATATCCTGAGGTGGCGGATGTGGCTGTTGTCGGCATGCCGCATGAAAAACTGATCGAAACCGCTTGTGCCGTCATCGTGCCGAAGGAAAAGGGCAGGGTGTTTACAAGAGAAGAGATCTACAATTTTATGAAGGATAAAACCATGCGTGATAACATCCCGGACCGTGTCGAGACCTGGGACAGCCTCATTTATACTGCTACAGGCAAACAGATTAAGTACCGGATCAAAGAAAATGTGCTGGCAAATATAGCAAAAGAGGATAAAGAGTAGTGAAAACATGTTCATCGCATTTGGCTTTGAAATTAATGCGGCTGAAAGGCAGGGGGACTTTCCGGGCTGGTAAGTAAAAGCAGAAAGGAATGATTGAATAATGCTTCCTCTGGCGGAGATCCGGGTGCTCGATTTGACCAATTTATTGCCGGGACCCTATTGTACGATGGTTCTGGCCGACCTGGGGGCGGAAGTAATTAAAGTAGAGCGCCCGCCGGCGGGCGACCCGATCAGGTCGGCTTTCCCCGGGATTTTCGAAACGGTGAACCGGAATAAAAAGAGCCTGTCCTTAGATCTCAGGCAGGTGGAGGGAAAGGCCGTGCTCACCAAATTAATTGAGAGAAGTGATGTCCTTCTGGAAGGCTTCAGGCCGGGTGTGCTGGAAAAGCTGGGATTTGGTTATGAACAGGCCAGGGCTGTTAATGAGCGCATTATTTACTGCTCAATATCCGGTTTCGGCCAGTCCGGTCCTTACCGCGATGTGCCCGGGCATGATGTCAACTATCTGGCGGTTTCCGGGGTGTTGAGCATCAGCGGCAATCCTGACGGCCCGCCGGCCGCCTGGGGCGGCGTGCAGATCGCCGACCTGAGCACCAGCATGTATGCGGCGGTGAGCGTGCTGGCGGCGCTGCGGACCAGGGAACAGACCGGCCGGGGAGACTACCTGGACATAGCTATTACCGACTGTGTGCTTTCCTGGCTTGGACCGCGGATGGGCGAATATTACGGCCGCGGCAAGCCGCCCAAAAGTGAGTTTATGGGACGCGGCGCCTACGGGGCTTTTGCCGCCAGGGACAATAAGTACATTGTTGTGGGCGCCCTGGAAAACCATTTCTGGCAAAATCTTTGCCGGGCGCTTGGTCTGGAAGAAATGGCGCAGCGGAAAGAATACGGGACTTGGCCGCAGCGTATGAAGCGGGGCGGGGAGATCAACGCGGTGTTGCGGGAACATTTTTTGACCAAAGACAGCGCAGAATGGCTGGCTATTTTGCAAAAGGCCGATGTACCCTGCACCCTGGTCAATTCTTTCGATGACCTGTCCGGGGACGCGCACCTGGCGGCAAGGGGGATGATCCATTTGCAAGAAGGCCGCCCCCAGGTTTCTTTTCCGGTTAAATTCAATCACACTCAAGTCGCGGAGGCGGGCCTGGCGCCGCAGGTCGGCGAGCATAATAAAGAAATCCTGGCCGGTCTGGGTTACGGACCGGAGGAAATAGAAAAGCTGCAGGCTGCGGGGGCGATTTAGCGGGGTTGCCAACTTAAAATTTCCAGAAGAGAGGGTGTATTTTTATGGCCGATCAACTGAATAAATGTATTCAAATCACCGGGGATCCATACGGCTACCTGGCGGAATGGAAAAAACAAAACAACAAAAAAATCATTTGTTGTTACCCCATGCATGTGCCGGAAGAACTTGTCCATGCCGCGGGCATGCTGCCGGTGGTCGCCTGGCGGAGCAATGAGCCCGTAACCCTGGGGCATTCCCATATCCCTCCTTATAACTGTGGTTTAACCCGCAGCTTTATTGATGACCTTCTTAAAGACAAGCTTAATTTCTTTGACGGGGTCGTAATTTACCGGATGTGTCTGCAAGCCCAGGGGCTGCCCTTTATTATCGGACAGAACGTTAACCTGCCCTACCTGGAATACCTCTCCCTGCCCGCTATCTACCCGGGCTTACCGACAAGGGACTTTTTGATTAAAGAGCTGGAAAGGTTCAAAGCCAGCTTGGAAGAGTTTTCCGGCCGCAAGATAACTGCCGAAGCGCTCAACCAGAGCATTGCCGTATATAACAAAAACCGGCAGCTGTTGAGCAAAATTTACGAAATCAGAAGACAAAAGCCCGGGGCTGTAAAGGCGAGAGAATTGATGGCCATCGTGCAGTCCAGTATGCTCATGCCCAAGGAAGAAAACAACCAGCTCCTTGAAGAGCTCATTTCCGAGCTGGAAAAAAGGGAACCCGCTTCCCAGCCAAAAATAAGAGTAATTGTATACGGTGGTCTTTGTCAGACACCACACCTGGATATCCTGGATTTAATTGAAGAGTTGGGCATGGAAGTGGTGGACGACGACCTTTATGTAGGTTCCCGGTACTTTGCCGGCGATGTGCAAATCACTGAAAAGCCCGTCGAGGCCTTGGCCGAACGTTACTTGGCGCATACTCCCCCCTGTCCCACCAAAGGGGACTACGCAACCGATTGGACCGATTATATCATTGAAATGGCCGATAAAAACCAGGCCCAGGGAATCATCAGCCTGCTGATCAAGTTCTGTCCCCCGCACCTGTGCTACTATCCGGACATCAAAAACAAGTTAGCCGAACGGGGAATTCCGGAAGTCCTGATCGAAGTAGAACACGAAGTCATCTCATTAGGGCAGGCAAGGACAAGGCTGCAAACATTTGCGGAAATCATAGGAGGTGTTTAAAGATGGTGCAGTATAAACCAAACCGTTTAGAGACAACCAAATTAATTGGGCCGATGGTAGATAAGCACTGGGCGGAGCTGCGCACCGCCAAAGAGCGCGGCGAAAAGGTGGCCTGGTGTTCAGGGCCGATGTTTATCTTTCCCTATGCCATGGGAATGAAGTGCCACTTTATGGCGGGGTATGCCGCTTACTGCGCCGGAAGAGGAGCCGGAGATCAGGTTCTCGAAATTGCCGAAGCGGAAGGCGACCTGATTGATTCCTGTTCTTACCATAAACTCCACATGGGAATGGCGGCCGCGGTAAAAAAGGGAATCCCGATTAAAGAAGAGGTCATGCTGCCCTTGCCCGATTTGATGATTACAGGCCGGCTTTGCCCGGAGATGTCCCACTACGCGGAGGGCATGTACAGGCGGATGAATATTAGAGTAGCCGGTGTCGATACTCCGCCGCCGGCCAGAGAGGAGGACATCCCGGCCTTTGAAGAGTTCTGTGAGCGGCAGATCAGAGAAGACCTCATTCCCACCCTGGAGGAAGTTTGCGGCAAGCCCTTTGACTACGACAAGCTGAGTGAAATGCTGGCCATTCTAAAGAAAACCGCATCACTGCGGAATGAGTGCTGGGAATACACCAAACACAGGCCTTCCCCCTGGACCCTGTGGGATTACGGAGTGAGTATCGCCCCCGTCTTTTACCTGATGGGGAAACCGGAAACGATTCCCTATTATGAAAAGTTAAAGGCGGAACTGGCTTACCGGGTGGAAAACAATATCGGAGCCATCTCACCCGAAGAAAAATACCGGATTTACTGGGATGGCTGGCTGCCCTGGGGGTTCTTGGGGAAATTCAGCCGCAAGTTCACCAACCTCGGCATGGTGCCTATAGTCGGCAGGTACCCGTGGGAATTCTTTCCCCACCCCGAAACCATAGAGCCGGAACCAGACCCGGTAAAAACCTTTGTCAAACAAGTTTACTCCAATGGCGGTCTGGCCCGGCAGAATCTGCCCAACCTGGCCCTGCCCCAGATTCATCAGTGGATCGACGAGTACAAGATTGACGGACTGGTCATGTTCAGCTCCAAGACCTGCCGGATGTGGAATCTGGGTCATCCGGATGTGATCAACGCCGTTGAAAAGAAGAATGGAATTCCCGGAGTGGTAATTGAAGGAGACATGGTGGATTCCCGCATGATTTCAGACGCCCAGATCGATACCCGGTTGGGCGCTTTAATGGAAATGATGGAAGCAAGGAAGAGCAGGAGAGCGTAACGATGGGGTATTTTGCGGGGATTGACCTCGGTTCCCTTTGTACCAAAGTGGTCATTCTGGATATGGGTAAAAAAATAAAGTCGTATACTATTTTGAGAAGCGGCGCCGTTTACAAGGGAGTTGCCGAAACGGCTCTGAACGAGGCCTTGAGCAAAGCCGGCCTGGAATTCAAGGATCTCCGTTATATCGTTTCCACTGGTTATGGGCGGACAAGGGTGCCATTTGCCCAAAAGGAAGTTACAGAAATTAGTTGTCACGCCCGGGGGGCCAACTACTTTTGCCCTGAGGTGAGGACTGTTATTGATATCGGCGGGCAGGATAGCAAGGTAATTCATGTGGACGATCAAGGGCGCCCGGTCAGGTTTGTCATGAACGATAAGTGCGCCGCCGGAACGGGTCGTTTTTTAGAGGTAATGGCCGGCGCCCTGGGCGTCGATCTTGATGAGATGAGCGAGCTTTCTTTTCAAGCGCAAGAGCTGATTGAGGTCAGCAGTATGTGCACTGTGTTTGCCGAGTCGGAAGTTATCTCCTTATTTGCCGGTGGTTATAAAAAACAGGAAATAGCCGCGGCTGTGTATCGATCTATTGCCCGTCGGATTACTGGTTTGGTGGGGCAACTGGGGCTCAAGGAAAAAGTGGCCATGACCGGCGGGGTGGCGAAAAGCAAAGGCATGGTGCGAGCTTTGGAAGAAAAACTGGGAATAACCCTGATTATTGCCGAAGAGCCGCAGATTGCGGGTGCTTTGGGGGCAGCCCTTATTGCCCGCGAGAAAGATGTTAGCAGTGCTTAATCAAGTTTACAGGACGGGCATGGTTATAGATGGCAAAATAGTACAGATGGCACAATAATTGCATATAGTTTACTAATGGCCTTATCGCATCTGAGCGGCCTGGGAATCATGAAATTAAGGGAGGTAGCGACAATTGGGCAGATTTACAGACAAGGTGGCTATTGTAACCGGTTCCGGCAAGGGTATCGGCAGGGCTATTGCCGGGAAGCTGGCCGGAGAAGGCGCCAGCGTAACGATTTGTGATATCGCTGAGAATACGGCGAAAGCGGCGGCGGAAGAAATTAACGCCGCGGGTGGCCGGGCAATTTATGTTGTCGGCGATGTTTCCAGGGCGGAAGACGTGCAGAATATTGTGCAAAAGACGGTGGACGCTTTTGGCACGGTCCACATTTTGGTGAACAACGCCGGAACGGTGCGGGATCTCAAAATTACAGACATGACTGAAGAAGATTGGGATCTGGTGGTTGATGTTTGCCTGAAGGGGAGTTTCCTCTGCGCCAAATACGTTGTCCCCTACATGATCGAGCAAAAATACGGGAAGGTGGTCAATATTGCCTCCCGCGCCTATATGGGCAACCCCGGTCAGGCCAATTATTCTTCGGCCAAAGCGGGCGTTGTCGGCCTGACCAAGGCGCTGGCCAAAGAGCTGGGCAAGTATAATATCAATGTCAACGCGGTGGCTCCCGGCTTGATTGATACCGATATCGTCAAAGCTCATCCCAAGTATGAAAAGCTCAAGGAAATGGCCCAGAAGAATACGCCGATTCCCCGCATTGGTGAAGTGGAGGATGTTGCAAACGCAGTTGCGTTTTTTGCTTCCGATGATGTCGCGTTCATCACGGGAGATGTGCTGCATGTAACCGGAGGCAGGTTCGGTTGATCACAAGCAGTTGTCCGTTTGAGGCGCCGGCTTTTGTTGGCGGGCGTGAGCGGCTGTTGAAAACAAAATTACGGATAAGGAGAGCGGATGATGGATTTAGTACTTAGCAATGAACAATTAATGATTAAAAACAATGTGCGCCGTTTTCTGGAAAAAGAAGTTCAGCCCATGGTAGAGGAGTATGAAGAGCTCGGCAAGCCGGTGCCGGCAGAAGTTTTCAAGAGTCTGGTACCCTTTGGGTTTATCGGCGGGCAGCTGCCGGAAGAAGCCGGCGGGGCCGATCTTGATTACACGACCTACTTTATCATGATCGAGGAACTGTCCGCGGTTTGGCCTTCACTGCGGTCGATGGTTTCCATCGGCAACTCGGTGTTGACTTATATTTATAGTTACGGCACGGAAGAACAGCGGAAAAAATATGTCGAGCCGCTGCTGACCGGGGATAAAATGGGCTTTTTTGCCTTGACCGAGCCCAATGTCGGCTCCGATGCTTCGGGAGTACAGGCAACGGCGACTTTGCAAGGTGATTCCTGGGTGCTTAACGGCACAAAAATGTTTATCACGAACGGCGCGCAGGCCGATATCGGGATTGTCTTCGCCCAAACCGATAAAAGCAAGGGAGCGGGCGGCATCACTGCTTTTCTGGTGGAAAAGAACGAATCGCCATTTGCGGCCAGGTCCATCAAGAAGATGGGTATGCACAGCTGTCCCACCGCGGAGCTGGTATTTGAAGACTGCCGCATTCCCAGGGAAAACGTACTGGGCGAAATAGGGCAGGGTTTGAAACTGGGGCTTAAGTTCTTAAACAGCGGCCGGGCTCTGTTTGGCTTTGTCTGTGCCGGCGTGGCGCAGGCCTGCGTTGACGCTTCGATAAAGTATGCCACCGGACGGGAACAGTTCGGCAGAAAAATCGGCGGCTTCCAGCTCATCCAGGAAAAAATCGCCGATATGCTCATCCTGACCAGTGCTATGCGCCTGCTTGGTTTTCAAGCTGCCGACATGCTGGACAAAGGGCTGCCGTGCCGGAAAGAAGCGTCGATGGCCAAGATATTTTCCACTGAGAGTGTGTTGAAGGTGGCCGACATGGCTATCCAGATCCACGGCGGGTACGGTTATTCCAGGGAATTTCCCGTCGAACGGCTTTATCGCGACGTCAGGCACCTGGCAATTGCCGAGGGGACCAACGAGATCCAGCGCCTGATTATCGGCAGGGAAGTCCTGGGCATTTCCGCTTTTAAGTAGAGGCGCAAGGTGAAAGGTATGGAAACCTCAGGCGGGCCGCTAAACGGTACGGCCGGCAGAATATGCCGGGAGAGGCGACTCCAGGCCAAAGACAGCGCAGAAGGTCTGGATATTTTGCAGAAGGACGATATTCCCTTCACCGGGGTCATTTTTATCGATAAATCACGATCTTGGGATAGAAAGGCGGAAGTGAATGATTATGGAGCAGAAGGCGGAAAAATTGTTGAACGAGGCAAAAGCGGCTCTACAGGCGAAGTACTGCGATGACGCTTACAAGTTGTTTCAAGAGGCGATCGAGATTTATAAAAAAGCGGAAAAGCTTGATCAGGCTGCAAGCTCTGAAAAGGAACTGGAAAAAGCCCGGACCGAGCATAAAAATTGCGCTCCCCTGCCGGCAATCGACTATCACGCCCACCCCATTTTTCTGGCGAACCTGAAAAAGGATGCTCCTCTTTTGTTGGCTGCCAGGCACTTTCGGGTAAGCGAAGACTCTTTTCCGCGAACAATCGAAGGCGTAATCAAGCACATGGACGAGGCCAATGTTGAAAAAGCCGTGATTATGTCCATGGATACTTCCAGCGTTGAGCATTGGGCGTTTAAAGCAAAAACCATTGATAACGATGATATTGCCGAATTCGTACGCCGCTATCCCGACCGCTTTATCGGTTACGGCTCGGTGGATCCCCGGCGGGAAGACGCCGTGGCGGAAACGGAGCGCTGCATTAAAGAGTTGAAATTTCAAGGGATGAAATTTCACCCCGGAGCGGTGCGGCTTTTCCCGAACGATGAAAAGTATTTCTATCCCATTTATGAAAAATGCGTTGAGTTGGGCGTACCCGTGCAGAGTCACTGCGGAACCACGGGACTTTATTTTACCAAAATCAAATACACCATGCCCGTTTACTATGACGAGGTGGCGGTGGATTTTCCAACTTTAAAGCTTGTTCTCCTGCACTTCGGCATCGGCGGCTGGCATGACCAGGCCATGTCGGTGGCTTTCAGGCACCCCAACGTTTACCTGGATATTTCCGGCGCCTCGCCCCGGATTATCCCGCGCGACCTGGCCCTGGCGGCGAATACCCCCTTTTATCAAAACAAGATTGTCTTCGGCACGGATTATCCTTTTGTCGGTATGGCCCAGTGGTTTAACACTTTCAACAAAGTGATGAAAGATACCTGGACCGACGAGACGAAAAAGAAGGTATTCAGAGAAAACGCGCTCAATCTGCACAGGCAGCCGCCCGTGTCGCCGCTGGATATTCTGCGGCAGGAGGGAATCGACGTGCCGGCGGACGCTAAAAGATGAGCGATCAATGCAATAACGCATAATAACAATGCATTAGCGCACAAAACAGACGTGTCAATACTTTGCTGGATAGAATGGATCATCGCCAGGGAGGGGATAAAAAACCGCTATTTTTAAAAAGCAGCCGGTTGTACAAGTTTGAGGTTTTAGTAAAAGGGGGTTTGTTTGGTGATGCAGAGAGCAGGTAAGTTTTATTTTGAGGATCTTGAGGTGGGCAGTGTTTTCTCATCTCCGGCCCGCACCGTGACGGAAACCGATATCGTCATTTTTGCGGGGCTGTCGGCGGATTATAATGCGTTGCATACGGATGCGGAATACTCGAAAAACACGGTCTTTGGTGAAAGAATAGCGCACGGGTTACTAGGTCTGATTATCGCATCCGGGCTTTTTACCAGGACCGACTTGAATATGGGGTTGAATGAGACGGTAATCGCTCTGCTGGGGATCAATTCCTGGAAGTTTACAGCCCCGATAAAAATTGGGGACACGGTACACCTGGAAACAGAAATAGCCGGCAAGAAAGAAACCAGCAAGCCCGACCGGGGCGTGGTGGTATTTAAAAGGAGACTGATCAATCAAAGAGGCGAAGTTGTCCAGGAGGGCGAGGTGCCCCTGATGATTAAAAGGAAGCAGTAAAAAGGACGGCCAGCCTTTAGCTAAATTAAACTTTTTGGTCCCGGCCGAGCCGGGTTAGGAAGGAGAGATGATCATGTTTGAATTAAATGGCAAAGCAGTCATCGTTACCGGTGGCGGAAGAGGGATCGGGAAAGGTATCTCCACTGTTCTGGCCAGACAAGGGGCCAGGATAGCCATTGCGGATCTGCTCCAGGCAGAAGCGGAGAGTACGGTGGCGGAAATAAAAGCGGCCGGTGGCGAGGCAATGGCCATTAAGACCGATGTCACTGATTTCGACCAGGTGAAATCCATGGTTTCGGCAGTGATCAAGGCCTATGGACAGGTGGACGTGTTGGTCAATAACGTCGGTTGGGACAAAATGATGCCTTTTATTAAAACGACTCCGGACTTCTGGGATAAAATCATCGCCATCAATTACAAAGGGGCGCTGAATTGTTGCTATGCTGTCCTGGAAGATATGGTCCCCCGCAATGCCGGCAAGATCATCAACATCAGTTCGGACGCCGCGCGCGTCGGCAGCATGGGAGAAGCGGTTTATTCAGGAGCAAAGGGCGCCATCATCTCCTTCAGCAAGACTTTGGCGCGTGAACTGGCCCGCAACAAGATCAATGTCAACGTGGTTTGCCCTGGACCGACTACCACGCCGCTTGTGGAGGATATGATGACCGAGAGCAGCTTTGCCAAGAAAGTTCTTGGCGGGATGGAGCGGATTATTCCGCTTGGACGGATGGGGATGCCTGAGGATCTCGGCCATGCCGTTGCGTTTCTGGCCACAGAAGAAGCGAGCTTCATCACCGGCCAGGTGCTCAGCGTCAGCGGCGGCCTGACCATGGCATAACAGATCAGGGGCGGCCATCCTTGTGGTGGCTGCCCCTGAACCGCAAATAGCACGAAACAGAGGCCCGGTGGCAGGGATAGACGTTTTTAGCCGGATGAATGTCCTTATTTTTTAAATACATAAACAATATAATGGACAAAGCGATACTTTTTTTCTTCAAAAATATTCTCAGATAAAGAGGGACTTTTTAAATATATGCCGAATATTCTTACAAAGGCTAATCGGAATAAGGACAAAGTTGACGTATGCCTGAAAAAGTATCCGAATGGAAAAGGAGGATAAAAAAATGTCGCGTAAGCACAAAAAGTTTCTGGTTATCTTCACTATGGCTTTGTTGATCCTCACCGTTTTCAGCGGCTGCGGGAAGACCACCACCAGCACCCAAAGCGGCAATACCGGCCAAGAAATCAAACTGGTGCTTTCTACTTATATCCCGCCCAGCTACAAAGACATGTATCCGCCGATGGCCCAATTGGTAGATTATGTCAATGAGCATGGCAAAGGAAAAGTGCAGATTGAATTTCATGACTCAGGAAAGCTGCTGGCAGCGGATCAGACGCTTCCGGGGCTTATGTCCGGCACGGCTGACATAATTTTTCATACCGATTCCTATATCTCCGGGACGTATCCCATTCTGGGAATTTTGGAACTGCCCGGAGTTTACAAAAATTTCACTGACTTCCGCAACAAAACAGCGATAGGCTCGCCCCTGTATGATCTGGTGAACAAGGAGCTGGCCCGGCATAACCTCATTATGCTGGTTGAAGGGCCCGCTACCGAGGAATATCTCTGGACCACGAAACCCGTCCACTCGCCGGCTGACCTGAAAGGAATGAGGATCCGGGGGGCGGGGCGGATCGAGAACAAATACATTGCCGATATGGGCGCTGCCGGCACGGCCATCTCTTCGGCGGAAACCTACGAAGCATTACAAAGAGGTACTATTGGCGGTATAGTCAGCTATGTGGGCACTATTCCCGACCGCAGTCTGCAAAATATGGTTAAATACGTTACCAAAGTGGAAATGGGGCATTATGGCATCTGTTTGTTTATGAAACTGGACAGGTGGGAAAGTTTGCCCCGGGATGTGCAGGAGATCATAATGGCTGCGAACAAGCAATTTGAAACCAATTTGGTCGAACACCAGGTCAAGGTGCAGAATGATGAACAGTGGCCGGCGATCACCAAGGCCGGAGTGCAGGTCATCGAACCGAATGCGGCCCAACTGCAGGAATTCCAGGCGGCTGCCAGGCCCGTGTGGGAATGGTGGCAGAAACAGCTGCCGGGTGATTTAGGGCAGCAGGCTTTGGATCTGGCCAGGAAATAAGGCCCAGTTCAGGCCTGGCGAAAGCCCTGCTCAGCATTTACTGTTCCGGTTCAGGATTGTCAGCGCCGGCTGCCAATCCTGAGCATTCCGGGGCCTTCCGCAGCGAAAGGAGCCCCGTTCCGCCCGCTCATGGGCGGGTATCCCGCAGCCGGAGTTTGCGGATTAGCCGAAAGAAAGGTGATCATCTATGCGCTTGCTCGGAAAATGGATTGCCGCCGGGATCCATGGCGCTGCCAGGTGTTTGTTCTCAATATCCCAACTGTTTATTCTCTTGATGATGCTTTCAACCTGTTATGATGTGATCATGCGCTATGCTTTTGCCCGCCCCACATCTTGGTCCGTATCAGCTAACGCTATGGCCCTGGCGTTTATTACCTTCTTTGCCGGAGCCGAATTGGTCAGGCTGGACCAGCATATCAAGATGGAACTGGTGGCGGCCAGGGATACAGTCCTTTATGGTACGGGATCATTCTGGTCATGAAAACGGAAATGGCGGTGATCATACCTCCGATCGGGCTCAATCTTTATACTCTGAAATCGGCTGTGCCGCAGCTGAATATGGAGGAG
>Ga0209347_1003326_pt1 | contig 19019 bp, 13 predicted proteins | sample AutmiccommuBRH23_FD_187382 | JGI IMG/M metagenome (GOLD analysis project Ga0209347, IMG submission 187382) | Deep subsurface microbial communities from Mt. Terri, Switzerland - Autotrophic microbial communities BRH/23 (SPAdes) (version 2) | ecosystem: Environmental > Aquatic > Deep subsurface >...
CCATCGGCACTGAGATTAATTATGTCCTGCTGTTCTTTATTTGTCTCTTCTGTTTGCTCAGCCTTTTCCTGTACTTCTTTGATCTCATTCAAGTTTTTCATGATTACCAATTGAAGTTGTTTCTTCAATGGAACCACATTGACCTTGAAGTATTGCCCATAAAAAGATATTTCCCTATTTTTTTGCACCGTGTCACAATCCAAGCCCAACTGAACCATCAACTGTTCCAATGGTTGTTCCAGGCCCGCAGCAGCCAATTTTCTTTCCAGGAGTCTGGCCTTAGCGTTAGCATCCTTTATTTTTCCTGCGCAGTCCACAACCAGGAGACTGTCAAAGCTGTGATCCCACAAGCCAACCCAAGCCTTATCTAGTACTTTCTGTAACTTCTTGTGATTCTCATATGCACCCATGAAGCAGCCTCCTCGTTATGATAAGTTAAACTAGTGAAAAGGTCGTTGATTTCCTCAACGACCTCACCTTGTAAGTTTTAAGTTTTTCAAATGATTCATTTTCTAACTTCATTTCGTAATACTAGGCAGCCAAAGAATTAACTTTGGGAAGGCTGCCACCAACAATATTCCAATGAACTGCAGTATGATAAACGGAACCACACCTTTATAAATGTCCGACGTTTTAACTTCCGGCGGCGCAATTCCCTTCAGGTAGAAAATTGCGTAAGCAAAGGGCGGTGTTAAAAAGGAAGTCTGCATAACAACAATAAACATCATGGCAAACCATAAGGGATCATAACCTAGTGCCGCAGCAATAGGAGTGAATAAAGGCACCCCTATCATCATAACTCCAATCCAATCAATAAACATCCCCATGATAAAAACAATAAAAAACATCACTGTCAATATTCCCCAATTAGGCAGAGGCAGACCTAGCACAACATTTTCCACCACATCCCCGCCGCCAAGTTGAATGAAAACAGCTGTAAACATACCTGCAGCCATCAATACCAAGTAAATCATGCAGCTAACAGTCATGGTCCGGTATGCAATTTCCTTCAAGCTTTCCCAATTTAGCTGTTTGTACGCAGCCGCCAACAGCGCTGCAGCAAAGGCGCCCACTCCTGCCGCCTCTGTTGGAGCAGCTACGCCAAAGAAGATGGAACCCAATACCGCAATAATCAATAATGCTACCGGCAGAACGGAAGTGGCAAAAAGGTAAAACTTTCTACTTAAAGTTACATTAAAATCAGGGTGATCGGGAGGCATAGCCGGAGCTTTTTCCGGTTTGAGATAGGCCACAAGCAAAACATATAGAATATAAAGCCCGGATAATAATAAGCCCGGAATAACCGCACCTGCAAACAGCTTACCCACGGAAATGCCTGCCAAAGGTCCGTAAATAAGAATTAAGACACTTGGCGGAATAAGAATACCCAGAGTGCCGCCCGCACAAATAGCCCCTGTTGCCAGAGACTTATCATATTTATACCTCAGCATTGAGGGTAGGGCCAGCAAGCCCATTGTTACAACCGAGGCACCTATAACGCCAGTTGCCGCTGCAAAAATTGTACAGGTAACCAGAGACGCAATGGCCAACCCACCACGAAGCCGACCCATAATAACATAAGTAGCATCATAAAGTCGAGAGGCTAAACCAGATTTTTCTATGATTACACCCATTAACACAAATAAAGGAATGGCCAGTAAGATATAATCACCCATGTTGCCAAATATGCGAAGCATGAACAGGTTAGAGACCTGCGGCCCTATATATATAAAACCAAAGATTGCCGCCAGACCGCCAAGTACAAATGCAACGGGATAGCCTAATATAACTAAAGCCAGCAAAGAACCAATCATTGAAAATGCAATAAATTCAGGACTCAAGGCCGCTCACCACCTGTTATCAGCACTGTTAAATCACGAATAAACTCAGCAACGCCCTGAAGAAAGAGCATTGCCACCCCTGCTGTAACCCACGTTTTAAAGGGGTACACAATGGGCTGCCAGGATCCAACCCAACTTTTTTCCTGATTGGCCCAGGAAAGCAAGGTATGTGGTATCATCACTTTCAGCAACATTCCCCATAACGGGAAAAAGAGCAGTAAACCGAAAACAACATATAGCAGTGCTTGAACCCTCTTTGGAAACTTATCGTAAATTATATCAATGTAAACGTGTCCTTTAATTCTTAAAGTGTACGCCATCCCTAACATTAGTGTCATACTACCCAAAAAATAACTGACGTCATAGCTCCACATGGTAGGGTGATTAAAGACATAACGAGAAATAACCTCGTAGGTCATGGTCAGTGCTAACAAAAGCATGGCCCAGGAAAAGATTTTCCCTATCACTTCATTCAATTTATCAATAGCTTGGAGTACTGTCTTAAGAATAGTCAAAAGTGTCATCACTCCTTTCAGCAGTCAAACAGGATGAATGGGGGAGGTCCCAAGACCTGCCCCCGTCACCTTAAATATTTAGTCTCTGACCCGAATTGGCATCATAAAGTCTTCATACTCAATAAACGTGTCACGATAGTCTTTCATAGACTTCCAAATCTCTGCAAATATACCACCTTGTTCTGCTGCTTTCTTATCTAATAATTCCACGGTTACATCATAAAGTTCTTTTTGTACTTCTTCACTGGCAGTAACCATTTTCATTCCGTCAGCTTTTGATTTTTCAATAGCATCGATACTCTTATCCAGGTCATACATCCAGCTCCAAAGAGTGGCAGCGCGGGCCGCTTCCTCTACAGAGCGCTTGAGGTCATCAGGAAGCTCATTCCAGAAATCTTTGTTAATGCCCACTGAGAATAAGGTTGCCGGTTGATGCATACCCGGGCCACTTATATATTCAGTTACTTCATCAAAGCCCAATACCTGGTTATTCATAGGAGTACTGAATTCAGCAGCATCCAAAATTCCTCTTTCCAAGGAAGGATATACTTCTCCGCCCGGAAGACTAGTTACTGAAACGCCGATTTCACGAAGTATCTCGCCCCACCAACCTACTGTACGGTACTTCAGACCTTTCCAGTCTTCAAGATTCTTCATGGGCTTATTAGCTTGAGCCAGCAATTCGGGATGGGTAATCCCTACGGGGAATACCTTCACATTATAGCCAGCTTCATCATACATTTTCTGCCATAGTTCCAGGCCGCCGCCTTCATAAATCCAGGCTAAATACATATCCGGTTCCATAATCATAGGTACCGCCGCAAAGAAAGGAGCACCTGGCATCTTACCAATCCAGTAACCGGCAAAATCATGGTATGCTTCTACAGTTCCGGAACTGGCAGCATCAAGTACTTCTGCAGCACCCATCAGTGCACCTGACGGATGAACTTCTACCTGCATACGCCCATTGGTTGTGGCGTTAAGGATGTCTCCAAACCTTTCACCCATTTTATACAAAGAAATGGACTCAGGCCAAGTAGTCGGCATGGTCATTTTGTAGACCTTATCTGGCTTGGCACTTGCTGCATTATCCCCACTACTATCGCTGTTTGCCGGGGCAGTATTACTACTACCGCAACCACCAACAACAAGACCCAGCATCATTACAGCCAAAAATAATGCAATAATACGATTATTCTTATTTTTTAACAAAGCTTTTCTCCCCCTTAAGAGTAAATTACTTATGGTGCTCCAATACGATTGCGTTGTAGAAGACTATACTACGTTACACTCACCTCCTTTATAAAAACTACTTTTATGTTTTCCAAGTTTCAGACACACCGGACCGACCTCTCTAATGGCCTGACCACCTTGTATTAAAGCATGAATTCGACGTATATTTGGAAAATCCCTTCCAAATTTGAAAATTTTTTATTATCTAAATTATCTGATTAAGCCTAGTTTTTATATACCTATCTCATCTGCCATTCCATCTTATCGTCTATAAAAATTCTTTTGTCCATCTCTTTTAAATCCTCAGAAATAATAGGCCTAAAGTCCATTAAGTCCAATACCTGGGTTTCTAAATCAATTCCAGGAGCTATTTCAATTAAAGTTAATCCTTCATGCATTAACTGGAAAACAGCTCTTTCGGTAACGTAAAGTACTATCTGGTCCTTTTCCCGTGCATACTCCCCGCTAAATGTTATTTGTTCTACATGTTTTACAAATTTTTGTTTCGTACCATCTGTCTTTATCGCCAGCTTGCCATCAAACGGATTTATCTCTTGATTACCTGCGGTAAAGGTCCCGCAGTAAACCACCTTTTTAGCTGTCTGTGTGATATTAACGAACCCGCCCACACCAGCGATACGCGTTCCGTACTGGCTCACGTTGACGTTGCCCCTTCCATCCACTTGAGCCATACCTAAGAATGCCACATCCAAGCCGCCTCCGTCATAAAAATCAAACTGGCTAGGCTGGTCAATGATACTATCCGGGTTGTACGCTGCTCCAAAATTCAACCCCCCTGCAGGAACTCCGCCAATGGGGCCCGCCTCAACGGTCATAATCATGCGATGGGAGAATCCTTCCTCAGCCGCAATAGATGCTACCCCTTCCGGCATGCCAATTCCTAAATTAACTATAGCATCAGGCACCAGCTCCATTGCTGCTCGTCGGGCAATAACCTTACGTTCATTAAATGGCAGAGGTGGAATCGAACCTAAGGGAACCCGTACTTCACCGCTAAAAGACGGGTTATATTGTTCACCAAACGACTGCATATGATTATGCGGTTGAGATACTACTACCGCATCAACCAACATTCCTGGTATCTTAACCAGCTTAGGATTAATTGTGCCATGCTGCACTATCCGTTCCACTTGTACTATTACTTTACCACCGCTGTTTCTAACCGCTTGGGCTATGGGCAGTCCCTCGAGAGTAAGTGCTTCCTTTTCCATAGAAATGTTACCGTATTCATCAGCCGATGTTCCGCGGATAATTGCCACATCCAAAGGAAAGCCATGATAAAATAAATATTCTTGTCCCCTAATATGGATTAACTCTACCAAATCTTCCTTTGTGATATCATTGAGCTTGCCGCCCTGAATACGGGGATCAATAAATGTATGCAAACCTATATGCGTTATAGTGCCTGGTTTTCCAGCAGCCACATCCCGAAACAAATGAGTTATTACCCCTTGAGGAAAGTTATATGCCTCAATTTGATTAGCAACAGCCATGGACCCTAACTGTGGAGCCAAGTTCCAATGGCCTCCTACAACTCGTTTCACCAACCCCACATGAGCCAGGTGGTTCATTCCTCTTGTCTTTCCGTCGCCCTGACCAGCAGCATAAACAATAGTTAGATTGCGTGGTCTTTCAGTGCGAGTAAATCTTTCTTCCAAAGCAATAGTTAATTCTTCTGGATGACCACAGCCAACAAAGCCATCAATAGCTACAGTATTTCCGTCATTAATTAGTCCCACAGCTTCAGCAGGGCTTAAGATTTTCGGTTTCAACACGTCCCTCCTTTATTACCAACTGGCTTCTTTCCAGTATTTAAATTTGCAGACTTAGTAGTCTACTGTATTATATAAGCAATCCCCATGCCATAGTACCTTCTCCAGGAAATATATAACAAAAAAACAGCCTGGTCATTGGAAACAAAGGCTGCTTTCAGTAAGAAATAATATGCGCTTGTCTTATTACTATACTCAACACTATAAGGTTTTGTTGCATGATTGCGACATCGCCAGATATCTTAGCTGAACTTTATCTAGGCCACCATTAGGTATGTACATTTTTCGCACCAATGCGACAAGTCGTTCAAATGCACCACTTATATACCATATTTTTCAATTTTCCGATAAAGAGTAGCCCGGTGGACATCTAGAAGTTCCGCTGCTTTAATCCTATTTCCGTTTGTGTACTTGAGCACTCGTATAATAGCCTGCCGTTCCGCTTCTTCTATCTCCTGCTGAAGAGTATTTGCCAGCATAATGGTACCCTCTCTTTCATAATCCTGTAAATACATGGGCAGATCATTTACTTGTATAAGGTTTCCTTCCACCACATTCATGGCTCTCTCAAGGACATTCTCCAATTCCCTTACATTCCCCGGCCAATTATGACCTAAGAATAGCTTGGCCACTTCAGGACTAACCCCTTGTATCTTAGTCCCAAATTCATCATTTAATTTCTCAATCAGTTTTTCCACCAGCAGAGTAATATCCTCAGGTCGTTTCCTCAGGGGTGGAATCTTTATATTAAAGACATCCAAACGATAATAGAGATCTTTACGAAAAGCCTGTTGGGCAATCAACTGCTTTAAGTCTTGGTTTGTGGCAGTAATAACGCGGATATCAATTCTACGCCCCCTTGTGGCGCCAATCCGTTCAAATTCCTTTTCCTGGAGCACACGCAGCAGTTTAACTTGCATCTCAACGGGCATATCCCCTATTTCGTCAAGAAAGATGGTACCCTTATCAGCAAGCTCAATTTTACCAGGTTTTCCTCCTTTTCTGGCACCGGTAAAAGCACCTTCTTCGTACCCAAATAGTTCTGCTTCTAGCAATTCCTTAGGAATTGCCGCACAGTTAACACGTATAAAGGTTTGATCCTTTCTTGGGCTGGCACTATGAATTGCATGAGCCAACAATTCCTTCCCAGTACCACTTTCACCTTGAATCAATACTGTTGACCGGCTCTGTGCTACACGCTGGGCCAAGTGTTTGGCCCAGCGCATCTGCGAACTTTCTCCAATAATATTGCTAAATTTATAGTGTGACTGCTGCCAGCGTTGATACTCTTCTTGATAGTATGCTAGTTTACTCTCTGCCAAATGCAGTCGATCTACCATTTGTTTTAATTGGGATACATCCTGGAACATAACTTGCCCAATTGCACCAATTATCTCACCTTGTTTTTTTATAGGTATACGCATCACCACTGCCTCTTTACCACGAATACGCTGAATTTCACCTATTTCCGGTTTTCCGGTTTTTACCACTATATGCATACGAGTATTTTCCACTACTTTAGTTACATGTTCTCCAATAATATCTTCTAAATCGGCGTTAAGAAAACGGGCATATGCTTCAGTCATCATAGTAATATATCCGTCCTTGTCCACCATTATTATTCCGTCAGAGACATGTTCTAAGCCCGTTTCAAGATTGGACAGCATGTTACGGGTAGTATCTAATTCTTTTAGTGCAGTTTGCAGTTCGGTAACATCCTGAAATACTGCCACTGCACCCGCAATTTCACCTTCCCGAAAGATAGGGGTGCGGTTAGTAATGATAATGCGTTCACCTATAGTCAGATGGTCATGAAGATGCCTTTTCCCATCCTTTAAGACCTTATGCAGTTTGGTATTAGGAACCATATCTTTAATATGCTTCCCATGCATAGCTTCAGCTGATATGCCTATAATGTCTTCTGCCGACTTATTAGAATAAATAACTTTTGCATCTTTATTAATAATTATGATGGCATTATAAACAGCATCCAAAGCGGCCTGTAATTCGTAAGACATTTGATCCATTATGCACCTCCTATGGTAAGAAGAACAGTTTTATCAAGGCTTCTTATTAATAATTTTATGTCAAATATAGTGCGCAGTCAACTTGTTATCTTTTTGTTTCTGCCAACCGCCTCTGCATTCCATAACCCCGTCCTCTATGACGTTATGCCAATCCCCTAACCGGCGACCGCTGCAAGGGAACTATACTATAAGACATTTCGTCTATTAGGTAAATCGTATGGAAGGGTGATATCTATGAGGAAATTAATAATTATTTCAGTTGTTGCACTTCTCCTATTGGTTGTTACTTCTCTGTCCTTTGCCAACACGCCAGACATAGCCTTATACTTAAACGGCAAAAAGATGTCGTTTAATGCAGCTCCGCAATTAAATAATGAACGGGTTTACGTACCATTGAGGGAACTCTTTGAGCAGTTGGATGCAACGGTACATTGGGATGATGCAACTAGAACCGTTACGGCCACGAGCGATGGCACGAGAGTTCAAATAACCATCGATAATAAAACTGCTAAACATAATGACACTGACATAATACTAGAAGCTGTTCCCTACATCAGCAATAAACGAGCTTACGTGCCTCTAAGGTTTGTCAGCGAGGCGTTTGGGGCAATTGTAAATTGGGAGGAAAGTACCGACACGGTCTCCATTGTTACTACAAATCAACTGCCTGTGGTTGGCTCCTATGATAACTTAAAGGAATTGTTAAAAGAAAGCTCAAATGCGGGCACTAATTATTACGCGGGTATGGATATGGTAATACGCGACAGCGCGATGAAGCCTATGGAACAAACAGAACAAAAAACTGCCTCTGCAAGTCCTGAATATTCGGAAACCAACCTACAGGTACAGGGTGTGGACGAAGCAGACATTATAAAGACGGACGGAGAGTATCTCTACCAAATTACAAATCAAGAGATAGTCATTTCTAAGATTTACCCTGCGGATGATATGGAAGTTGTTAAAAGCATACCATATGGGCAGGATGAGAAAAATTCAGACTTTTCACCGCTAGAACTCTATATTGATGACAACTTTTTAGTTGTTATTGGGAGCACCTACTATGGCTTTACCGGACCTGACATGAAAGAAGCTGCGGAGAGCGTAGAGACCAAAATTTATCCTCCTCTTGATTTTAATAGCGGCGTAAAAGTTATTGTTTATGACCGAATAGATAAAGAAAACCCTAGGATGATTAAGGCTGTGGAGATAGAAGGAAGCTATTTATCGTCTAGAAAAATAGATTCGTCTCTTTATCTTGTATCCAACAAATTTCCGGGGTATCATATTATGAGTACAGAAGCTGACTACGTTCCTGCTTTGCGCTACAGGGATAACGAAGAGGAGTATAGTGTAATACCTTATTCGGATATACATTACTTCCCAGAAGCTGTTAGCCCAAACTACCTGACAGTTATGGGAGTTAACCTTGATAAACCTGACGAAAAGGCAAATATTTCGACTTATTTAGGGGCTGGGGAAAATATCTATGCTTCCTCTGAACACCTATACATCGCCTTAACTGAATACGAAGCAATAAAAGAACCCGTTGATGACCCACCGGTTACAATCCAGGAGCAGCAAAAAATGATAGCTCCAGCAATGCCCGTGCAAGGACATCAAAATACCGCTATTCATAAATTTGCCCTGGTGGATGGTGATATAGCGTATAGAGGAAAGGGCAGCGTACCAGGTAGCATATTAAATCAATTCTCTATGGATGAACATAAGGGCTACTTCCGTATTGCCACCACTATAGGCAATCTCTTTGGGCAAGGTGATAACCAGTCAAAAAATAATGTTTATATCCTAGACGCCGAACTAAAGACTGTAGGAAAGATTGAAGATATTGCGCCAGGTGAGAAAATATACTCCGCCCGTTTTATGGGTGACAGAGGTTATCTTGTAACCTTTAAAAAAGTTGATCCACTGTTTGTTTTTGACCTGAAAGATCCGGAGCATCCTGAAATTTTGGGGAAATTAAAAATTCCCGGGTACAGTGATTACTTACACCCCTTTGGCGAAAACTACATTATCGGCTTTGGCAAAGATACCATTGAGGTTGGTGACGAGCAGTTTGGCGATGGCATCTCAAGAGCTTTTTACCAAGGCATGAAAATAGCCCTATTTGATGTTACCGACGTTACTAATCCTATTGAGCTGCATAAGGAAATTATTGGAGATCGAGGCACGGACTCAGAACTGCTGAAAAACCATAAATCGTTGCTATTTGACGAGCAGCGTAATCTACTAGCGTTCCCTGTGACAGTAATGGAAATAAAAGAACCCCTACAAAATACTACCGGTTGGCCCCAGTACGGTGAATTTTCCTTCCAGGGGGCATATGTTTATAATCTTGATACGGAGCATGGATTTAACCTGAAAGGACGTATCACCCACTTAACTAATGATGACTTCCAGAAGACGGGTTATTATCACAATAACACTAGGAGTATCAAGCGTATCCTCTATGTGGGAGATAATCTTTACACTGTATCAGACGGTATGATTAAAGCTAACCAACTAAATAACTTAAAAGAAATAGACTCATTGAAATTGTAATTAAAAGGGTAAGCGAGAGAAATTCTCTTGCTTACCCTTTTAGTCATAATAGTAAGTTTTTATCATATAAACCAAAGATTAGGCTTATAATCCTCTAAAAGTATTAGTTACTACTCATTTGGATTGCTATCTCAATGGCTTCTTCCATACTTTCACTGTTCGCTGTCCCTTTACCGGCTTTACCAAAAGCAGTTCCGTGGTCAACCGATGTTCGAATTATGGGTAACCCCAAAGTAATATTAACACCGCTAACTGAATTCCATTGACCTGTCTTGTGGTCAAGTTTAAAACCTATTGTCTTCATAGGAATATGCCCCTGATCATGATACATTACTACCACCGCATCATACTGTCCTCCTACAGCCTTTGCAAAAACTGTATCCGGGGGGATAGGACCTTCAACTATCATTCCTTGAGCAACGGCCTCCTCAATAGCCGGTGCAATCTCTTTCGTCTCTTCCTCACCAAATAGATTCTCTTCCCCGGCATGGGGATTGAGACCTGCTACAGCAATTCGTGGTTCACTGATACCCAGTTTTTTCATAGCATCATAAGTTAGCTTTATGACGGTAGCTACCCGGTCCTTTTTAACCCGATCGCAAGCTACCCGCAAAGGGACATGGGTACTGACATGCACTACTCTTAAGCTGTCGTCGGCCAGCATCATTGCATAATCTTTACAACCGGTATTTTCAGCAAAAATCTCGGTATGCCCCGCATGAGGGCAGCCAGCCATATTTATTGATCTTTTATGAATTGGGCCGGTAACCACCGCTGCCAATTCGTCATTCATTGCGAGCTTAATAGCTTTTTCAATGTAGCTAACGGCCGCTTTCCCCGGAAGCTCCCCTACCTGTCCGTAGGTCCAGTCACCTAGTGATAGCATATTCAAATCCAATACATTGATGATGCCTTCCTCATCCAAAACTTCAGCCGGCTTCTTAACTACATTTACTTTTAACTTTGAATTGGTGAAGCCAATGGCATCCTCAATAGCCACCCGGTCTCCCACTATTAAGGCAATACATTCTTCATAAAACTTATTATTTTCCAGAGCTTTAACTGCTATTTCCGACCCGATACCTGCCGGATCACCCATAGTTATTCCAATTATCTTTCTGTCACCTTTCATCATCGTCACTCCTTCTATGCCAATTCTTTCAGCATTTCTCAACCCACAATTACCCAAGACATTCTTTCACTTACGAAGAATAAATAAAAATAATTCCATTTAGAAAAATTCGCTATCAGGTAAGATCCAACGCCGAACATTAATCTATTGTCTAAGAAATTCTATACTCTTAAGAATTGATTCCCGGTTACCAAACCCGCCTGCTTTAGTAATTACAGTTAACCCGGCAAAAGGGCCTCCGATTAATGTTGCTAGCGGGATCCCCAATTCAAGCTCAGCATTAATCTTACAGCCGTCGGCAGACAGCTTCTTTACAACATGTACAGCAGTATCGCCGCCTGTTAAAATCATACCGGCTAAACTTTGAGCTGACGCAATTGTAGCAGTCGTCTCCCCCATTACTTCCGCTATACGTTCGCTAACCTCTTCCGCCGTAAGACTCTTAATATAACCTTGCTCGACCGCATCCTCAACTGAATGCTGTTGAGGGGCCGAGGCAATAATTACATCATACTTCCGGCTCATAAACCGGAGACTTTCATTTACCACTCTATCAATTTCCTTTTTAGGGTTAGATACTACTTTCTCTCCATCAATTGTCACCAGCTTAACTTGTGGGTCTTCCAAGGCCTTATGTATTTGCTGCCGGGTAACTTCAGTAACACTCCCCGCAACTGTTAGTACCGGCAAGTTGGCAAGAACTTCTGTCTGCCAAGTATTAATTAACACCTCAGCCAAGCCTGCGGAACCCACCCACAGAATCTTTTTATTCTGCCTCAGCAGAGTTGTACAAATACGTACTAAGTCATCATCCTCCACGGCATCAAAAGCCAATACATCATATGACAAAACCACCGATTGGAGCTTCGTATTGAATTCGTCACTTCTAATCTCGTCTAGAGTGATCTGTCTAACCGATACCCCCATATCTTTTTCCAACAAACTCTCTAACTCTGAAGTAAGCACCGGGTTTTTCGGATCCTTTGCCAACTCCGTTTTCGCTACTGGGGTACCATTTAACAAGTGAATACCGTGATGGGTGGTTCGGCCGTTCTTAGGGAATGCCGGGGCAAATACAATTAATTCCGGCTGCAATACATCCTGCATCGCCATTAATTCAACTGCAATGTGACCGCGTAAAGTTGAATCCACTTTTTTATAGACTATAGCATCCTTATATGGTTTTATTAGTTGCGATACTTCCTCAATCTCCTGGTAAACATCTTTAGATAAACCGGTCCTTGTTTCGGTATCGATAACTATAGCATCCAGGGTATTCTCGTAACTTTTAATAGCATGTTTGTCCAGTATGGTAATAGTGGCATACCCTTGTTTTGTTAGTTGTACTCCTGTATCATTAGCCCCGGTAAAGTCATCAGCAACAACAATTACTTTAAACAAAGTGCTCTCTCCTCTTAGATAAACCTCACTCTTTAGATAGTTTATTGATTTTAACCTTTAAGTACAGTTACGGTACGAGATCTTTTAGATCCACATACCGTAACATAACAATAAAACATAACAAGAAATAGCTAATTTTATCAGTTGGCTATTGCTTTTTTTCAAGGGCAGCATTTATTTCTGCCAATACATCTTCATCAATGGGATAATCATGTTCTTCAGAGGGGAATTTGCCTTCCTCTACATCCTTTTTATACTCTGTTAAGGCCTCTCTAATCACTTCATGAATTTGAGCATATTGTTTTACAAATTTAGCTTTGTGCCCCGGAAAAAATCCTAGAATATCATGAACAACCAGCACTTGTCCGTCACAGTGAGGGCCGGCACCAATACTGATAATTGGAATGTTAGCGCGTTCAGTAATAATTTTTCCTATTTCAGAAGGAATCGCTTCCATCAGAATAGCAAATGCACCGCATTCTTCTAAAATCTTTGCATCTTCAATAAGCTTTAATGCATTGCCAGCATCCCGGCCCTGAGCTTTAAAGCCGCCAAGCTGGGAAACGGACTGGGGAGTCAAACCTAAGTGGCCCATAGCTGGAATACCGGCTTTAGTGATGGCTTTAATCTTATCAGCCATTTCCACGCCGCCCTCAAGCTTAACACCATCAACGCCGCATTCCTGCATTAACCTTCCGGCATTAGTAACCGCCTGCTCAACAGAAATTTGGTAGGACATGTACGGCATATCACCGATCACAAAAGCCTTCGGCGCAGCTTTTCTCACTGCCTTAGAATGTATCGCCATAACATCCATTGTTACTGGCAAAGTACTATCATACCCATATACGGTCATTCCTAAGGAATCACCAACTAAAATAATATCTATTCCTACTTCTTCTTCTATTACGGCCATGGGATAGTCATAGCCAGTAATCATGGTGATTGGTTCACCATTTAGTTTTTTCTGGTTAAGAACAGGAATAGTAACTTTCTTTCTCTTTGGTGCATCATTTTGGCCATTTTCACTTTTCCACATACTCATTATAAAGTACCCCCTAATCGGCTATTTAGTATATTAATATTTTATCCAACTCCTGAATACATTGTATTTTGCAGAAGGATCCTGGTCCTAACTGTTGTTGTCTTAATCAAATAAAGTTAAATTTCCCTTGTCGTTAAAATTCAGTTCCATTAATTCCCCTTCAATTTCCAGAATGTCATTTTTCCGGACTTGCTCCAGTAAGCCTTCGGATACGTATATCTCAGCTAATTCCAAGGTATTTTTGATTATTACCATATGCAGTTGTTCGGGTGGGACTGGGTTTGCACAAGATTGGATAGCAACTTTTATGGTTTCTTCATCAGAAGGTAAGGTTACGGGAATAGCACCCCGAGACAAAAAACCGGAAGTAATTATATTTGGATCAGTAATACTTTTATCCACTTTGTCTGACAGCTTTTGACTGATAGCGTCAGCCAAGCCAATGCCTGTTGCATTACCATGGCTTTCCTCGGTTAAATCCAAGGCCACAATACGGTATATGAAAGGAGATTCAGGTTCCTTCTCCCCACGGATTTGCAGACGGCCAATAATATTAGTATCCATTCCCGTCCCGCTGATGTTTTTCCCAATCTCATTTACTACCAGTAAATCCAACCTATCAAAAGGAAGCTTAGGCATTAGTTCCTTAGCATCTACAACTACTTTCTTCTCTGTTTCTTCTATCTTTTCCGGAGCCATACCAATTATTTTTGCAGTTTTATCATATGCATTCTCAACTAAGCCCAGTCCCATAATGACAGCCGACTTCTCTAACATTACTCGTGCTACCTGGGGGATGTGATTCTTTAGACCATAAACTCCGTAGGCATGAATAGACTCGGCACCAATCTTTTTTCCCAAACCAATGGCCATTACTTTCATTAAACCACTTTCAATAAGACCATGAAAATCCGTGTGAGGCTTAATCCTGTTAACAACAATTAAGCCATCAGCCTCCGTTGCATACTTATCCATGTAAACCGACTGCCCGCCTTCTAGACTACCTATTTCCACTACTTCCATAGTAGCCCTAATAGGAGCACCCATGGTTTCTTCAGTAATGCCATACCCGGCCAGTACTTCTTTCTGTCCTTCTGCGGTTGCTCCACCGTGACTACCCATAGCGGGTATAATAAAAGGCACCCCGCCTCTGTCCTTCACTTCCTTAACTAACTGGGCAATTACCCTGCTCATGTTACAAATACCACGACTACCTGCTGTGATACCTATTTGCGCACCCAGCTTAATCTCCGGGTTTATGCAAGCAAACTGGTCAGCCACTTCTTTTTCTACATTTTCTACCTGTGCTACCGGAAAACGCTGGTGTACTTTGACAAACTTTGGTAGAGCAATCTCTCTAGACGATATCATTTTTAGCCCTCCTCTCACACCAGCAACAATGTTGCTGGTATGATTTAAGTTTATTCAATCATAATTGAAAAAATTATCTACCCATCAATAGATTAGGCAGCCATAAGGTCAACTGCGGGAAGTATGTGATGACAATAAGTGCAAAGATTGACACAAACAAATACTTCCAATTGGCATGAACAAGCCTTTCTAGTGACATCTGCCGCATACTGGCCGCCACAAACAAGTTAACTCCAAGCGGTGGCGTAATCATACCAATCGCCAGGTTGATAACCATAATGATACCAAAATGAATTGGATCAATACCCATTTGCATTACAGCCGGATATAAGATAGGTGCCAGGATTAAGATTGCAGCATTTGTTTCCATAAATGTTCCAACGATTAACAGCAGTACGTTAATCAGCATTAAGAAATAAAATGGGTTATCTGTCACTGAAATCAAAAAGTTCGCTGCTGTATCCGGAATGTTCTCTCTTGTCAGTAATAACCCAAACACAGAGGCGGCAGAAACAATTAATAGCACCAGTGACGCGTTAATTGCTGAAGCGCGCAACACCTTAGGTAAATCCCTAATTCTAAATTCCTTATAAATAAACAATCCAACAAACAGCCCGTACACTACTGCTACGTTAGCCGCTTCAGTAGGAGTAAACACCCCGCCGTAAATACCGCCAAGAATAATAACGGGCATTAGAATGGCCCAAATGGCATCTACAAAAGAGGTTGCAACTTCCTTAATACTAGGTTTCTCTGCCCGGCCGCGGTAATTTCTCTTTTTTGAAGTAAAGAAAGCCACAAGAGCCATCATAAAACCAATAAAGATTCCGGGAATAAATCCACCCATAAACATCGCACCTATGGAAGCACCAGTAACAACACCATAAGTGACCATAGGAATACTCGGTGGAATAATGACGCCAATATAGCCGGCACTGGCCTGAGTAGCAGTAGCAAATTCCTCATCGTAACCATTTTTGACCATAGCGGGAATCATTATCCCGCCGATGGCAGCCACCGTTGCCGGACTGGAACCGGAAATAGCAGCAAAAAACATAGAAGCCAAAATCGTCACCAATGCCAAACCACCTGGCAAAACACCTATTAAGGAGTTGGCGAAACGAATGAGGCGCTTGGAAATACCGCCTTTCTCCATAACACTACCGGCAATCATAAAGAAAGGTACAGCCATCAGCGGAAAGGAATCAACAGCAGTAAACATACGCTGGGCAACTACCTGCAAAGCCACGATATCTGTTGCAAGTATAGTGACAATAATTGCCATACCTAAGGCAAAGGCAATGGGGACGTTAATTAGTACCAGAACTGCAAAACCACCAAATAATAATGCCGTAACCAACTACACCACCCCTTCCTGGTTGTCATCCTTGGGAGGGTTAACTATCATTTCATAAGCTCTGCGGCCAAAGCGAATTGTCATCAATAAGCCACCAAATGCTACTGAACCATAGGGAATGTACATTGGTATTCGCATGGACGGTGACTGCTGGCCTGTCTTTATTAAAAAGCCGATAATAATGATACCCAAGTAGACCATCAGTATGGCAAAGATTAGTGAAAAAATTACTGCAACAAGGCGCACATTATGAGATGTCTTCCGAGAAAATCTATCTACCAATGCAGTAATTCCAATATGAGCCCCGTCTGCTGCGGCAATTGAAGCACCAATAAATACAGCCCAGGCCATTAAATAACGAGCCAGTTCCTCCGACCATGGTAACGAAGATTGAAGTACAAACCGAGCAATTATCTGCCAGAAAATAACGATAGTCATTAAGATGTAGAGGACTGCTACTGAAATATCCTCAAAATTCTTAAGGCCTCGCCAAAAGAGAGCTGGCTTTTTTTGTTCCACTTATTTCCCTCCTAGCAAATAAGGTTGAATACGGCTATGTCGTAAAGACAAAGCCGTATTCTCTCCCTTAACAATATATTATCTCTAATTTCTAGTAGTTATTACCAACTTCTTTAATGGAGTCAATTAAGTCCTGACCAATTCTATCAGCCCACTTGTCATATACCGGAGCCATAGCTTCCTGCCATGGACCTTTGTCAGGGGTTGTTACCTGCATGCCTTCGTCTTTCAGCTTCTGAAGCAGCTCTGCATCTGCATCAATCAGCAACTGGCGCTCAAAATCACGCGCTTCGTCAGCTGCCTTCTGGAACATTTCTTGATCTTCGGCGGACAGGCCGTCCCAAGTTTCTTGGCTGATTAACATCGGTGCAGCTGCATAGACGTGACCAGTTAAAGCTAAGTGATCCTGAACTTCATAAAACTTGGAAACTTCAATAATGGCCAGCGGGTTTTCCTGAGCGTCTACAGTACCCTGCTGTAAAGCTGTGAACAATTCACCAAATGCCATAGGAGTGGGGTCAGCACCAATTTGTGAAAAGGAATCCATATGGATTGGGTTTTCCATTGTACGGATCTTAATCCCTTCCATATCAGCAGGAACCTCAATAGGTCTTACGGAGTTGGTAATGTTACGGTAACCATTTTCCCAAATAGCTAGACCCTTGATACCGGTTCCTTCTAATTCCGCCAATAAGCCTTGGCCAATTTCACCATCTAATACATCATAAGCATGGTCGCGGTTTTTGAACATAAAAGGCAGGTCAGTTACTAAGAACGCATCGGAGAAACCAGATACCGGTGCAGAGGATACAACAGTAATGTCAACTGTACCCATTTGCAGGCCTTCAACTAATTCACGCTCACTACCTAGCTGAGAAGCTGGATAAATTTCAATCTCAAATTTACCATCACTGCGTTCTTTAACTAATTCAGCAAACTTTTCTAAACCTACGTTATATGCATGGTCCGCGTTTGGTGTACTACCGGCTTTTAATTTGACTACTTCCTGATTGCCGCCTTCATCACCAGTACCACTATCGGAATCGCCGCCGCCACAACCGGCTAATGCACCTAACATTAGAGCAAACATCGCAAATATAACAACTAATTTTGAAACTTTTTTCATTAATTTTCCCTCCTTGGAGTAAAAACAATATGGATTGATTTACTTTTCTCTAGTCAACTTGTCGTTAACCACTTTGTTCGAGATAATTAGCCAGCAGCTCAATGCTGCCTTTTAGCGGTTAATCACTCTCGTTTTCTTTCTACTGTATCGATTCTTGACCTCCTCAAAAACCTCATGCAGTAGAAATTACAGCCTCACCTAACTTTGGGCAACCACCTCCTCCAAAAGATGTGTAAGAGCATTACTAATTATTCTTTCAAAAGAGGCAGCGTATTTGCCCCTTGAGGCATCACCGTATAAGTAGGATTGTCAGTGTTGCAGTGCTTCAAAGCAAGCTCTAATGCTTCTTCAATAGTAGTTGCAGGAGTCATACCCGTTTTCTTAACAAACTCTGCATTCTCTGACTTAGTTAATAAAATATATTTTGCTGTCAAGTTACACTCTAATTCGCGGAATGCGCACCAACCGGGGATGGTAAAGTTTGCCCGCAGTCCTTTTTCCATTTCCAATAGTGACCCAAAGTTAAACCAACCCGTAAATTCTTTAGGTTCCATAATATCAGGGCATTCACTTAAAATAATTACCACACCGCCCTCTTTCACCGCATAGCTGGCATTATCCATGGTTTTACCCGTTTGGTAGAGGTTAATATCCTTGGGATATCCGCCACAGGTTGCAATAACAATGTCCGATTTATTCTTGATGCTGATACCATAGATTTGATCAACAAGATTAGTTGCTTCCTGCCATGCAGCAACCCAGTTTCCTGTAAAAATACCGGCGTAGTCCCCATCCGTATTAGGAACCATATTGATAAGAAAGTCAGGCTGAACAAAAGCCGCTATTTCCATCATATCTTCATGGGCTGCATTCCCTTTAGTTATCTTTGAGTTAGACATGGGATTAGAGCCTGTACCAACTTCTTTATTCAAAGCATGCAGGTGGTTTTGTTGGATGGTTTCCAAGGCGGCAATACCAGGTAAAATACTTTTACGCCCGCCACCATAGCCAACCATATAGTGATAAATTACTCCACCGGTCATAACAACTTTATCCGCTTCCGCCACAGTCCTACTAACTGAAACTTCAGTACCGCGGCT
>Ga0209347_1003327_pt1 | contig 19001 bp, 19 predicted proteins | sample AutmiccommuBRH23_FD_187382 | JGI IMG/M metagenome (GOLD analysis project Ga0209347, IMG submission 187382) | Deep subsurface microbial communities from Mt. Terri, Switzerland - Autotrophic microbial communities BRH/23 (SPAdes) (version 2) | ecosystem: Environmental > Aquatic > Deep subsurface >...
TGGTCACACGGGGTTGACGGCATCACAAAATGGCCTATATTGGCAGGAGGATTTTGACCTTTTAAAAAGAAATAAACTATGTTTTCGAGATTATCGAGGGGAGGTGCTGTACGTGCCCATTTTTGAATACCATTGTGCGGGTTGCGGCAAATTTTTTGAAGCCCTGGTCTTAAGCGGCCAGCGGGAGGATGACGTGCGGTGCCCGGACTGCGGAGGACAGGATCTGAAGAAACAGATTTCGGCCCCCTTCCTGCCCAGTTCGGTAGGCAAGCCGGCCAATGACGAAATCCGCGGCTCCTGCTGCGGCAGCAATCCGGAAGCCAAAGAGTGCAAGCCGGGGTCCTGTTGCGGCAAACAAACTGAAAATTAATAGGGCTTAGTAGTTTACAAAAAATAATTCTTGACAATAGCTTTTGCTGGCTGCATAATGTTAGGCAAGAAATAAATTATATTCTTGTAGGATTTGATCCTACGGAAGAACTTACCGCTCACCGATATGCGGACATAAGTGGTCGGGATTGATTGAATTTACCGCTCACCGATATGCGGACATAAGTGGTCGGGATTGAAGAAAGAAACTCTCTACTAAAATGTAGGGAGTTTTTATTCAAGACGAGAGAAAATATGATCGAAAACGGTTTATATATTATAAGCGATATCTATTTTAAAAGATTTAAAAAGTTAGGATGTAACTTTAAAGATAGCAAAGAAGATAATAGACCAGTTTTTTGTTGTTTAAAAGATCTAAAATGCGATGGCTTATATTGGGCTATTCCTTTAAGTGAAATAACTGAAGAAAAGATTAAGAATGGTACAATTGATAGAGTTAAAAAATATATGAGCTATAAAGAAGATAGTCTTGGTTGGGCATATTATCATATTGCAAAAACCAATAAACCAGCAATTTATAATATAAGTTCTGCATTTCCGATTACTGACTATTATATTGAACGTGAATGGATATTAAATGAGAAACATTTTATTGTTCCATATACTTCTGCCACTCAAATAATAAAAAGAAAATTAAGAAGAATTTTAAGTGAAGAAAATCGTTTTCCAAATAAGTTTGAGCAACATATAACAATTATTAAAGATATTTTGATTAATGAATTAAGACAATTTAATATTACTCAAAAAGAAATAGCAGTATATAAACAAGAATAATTTAAAGCAATGTTTTTAAAACAACCCTATGGCTTCCCTCAAGAGGTCTTTTTTCTTTCCCCTATCGTGCTTAAGGGGATAATATCGAAACTATTTAGCCTAAAGTCAGGCCTCTTTGGCCACCTCTTCCCGTCCCCGCCGCCTGATCCTCGGCTTGTGCGGGTGAAGACCGTCATGATGGTGAATTTCCAGGTGTTGCATGCCCTTATAGCCCCGGCGCAGCTCCTCGTTGGCCTCCAGCACCTTGCCGCAGAACTCCATCTCCGCTTGGCCGGTCCTGGGCAGGCCGGCGGCCTCTCCGGGGTCCTGGACCATCCTGCCTGCAGGCACCAGGGTGGATTCGGCCAGTTCAACATTGGTCACCAGGGCACAGTGGGAAATAAAGCTGCCGCTGCCCACCCTGGCGTCGTGGACCACGGCGTTGAAGCCCACAAAAATCTCCCGGCCCAGCACACAGGGGCCGTGGATGACCGCCCCGTGGGCTATGCTGCAGTCTTCGCCCACCTCAATATGACCGCCCTTAAGGCAGTGCATGACAACCCTGTCCTGAATGTTGACTCCCTCTCCGATGACAATGGGTGTTCCCTCGTCGGCCCTCAATACAGCACCCGGGCAAACAATCGCATTTTTACCCACCCGCACGTCGCCGATCAGCACTGCCGTATGATGAATAAACGCCGTGGGATGAACCTGGGGACGCTTAATTTCGCCGCTCCAGGATGTAACAGGCGAACTCTCAAGAAACATATCCGCCACTCCCCCTTGTCACTACATCTCAACTTGTGTGGTAAATCACTCTTTCAAGAGGCTTAACAGTCCGTTTCATCTATCTATTATTACTATAACGGACTGTCTGGTGGCCCACGCCAGGGCCTGATTGGTCACCACCTCCAACTTCACTTGTGATATATTATACATGAACCTACAACCATTAACAAGTTGTTTTTTTGTCCCTTAAATATTTCAGACCGGAAAAAAATAAAGCCCCATCCTTTCATTACCGGCGCCTTTCCTGATGTATAATATAGCTGAGGTTAAGGCCAAAGGTAAAAAGAGGTGAAAGCAGATTGAAGTCGGAAGTAATTTTTACCGGCACCGAGCTTATTCTGGGCCAATCTCTGAACACCAACGCCCAGTACCTTCAGCAGACCCTGGCCGCCCTGGGCATTGACCTCTACTATCAGGTCACTGTGGGCGACAATAAGGGGAGGTTGGTGGAGGCCATACTGCAGGCTTCCGCCCGGGCCGATCTGGTAATCATCGGAGGCGGGCTGGGGCCCACCGAGGACGATTTGAGCCGGGATGCCCTGGCCGGGGCACTGGGGCTACCGCTGCAGGAAAACCCCCAGGCCCGGGTGATTACCGAGCGCTTCTTCAAAGCCAGGGGAGTGGAAATGCCCCTGAACAACCTCAGGCAGACCATGGTCCCGCCGGGGGGCATGGTGCTGGACAACCCAATCGGCACCGCCCCGGGGCTGGCCTTGGAGCACAAGGAAAAAATATACATACTGGTCCCTGGTCCGCCGGCCGAATTTAAAACCATGATCGACGGCCAGGTGGTGCCGCTTCTCAAAAAGAGGCTGGGCCCCGGGGTGTCGGTAATCAAGTCAAGGGTCTTAAAGCTATGCGGCATAGGCGAAAGCAAAGTGGATGAAACACTGGGCCTGCTTCTGGGCAGCGCCAACCCAACCCTGGCCCCCACGGCCAAGTTCATGGATGTTCACCTGCGGATTACCGCCAAGGCCTCCGGCGACCTGGAAGCCGACCGGCTGATCGACCAAATGGACCACCGGGTGAGAGAACTGCTTGGCGAATATATCTACGGTCAAGACGAGGAAACACTGCCCGAAGTGGTAGGCCGCCTTCTGGAGGCCAAGAAACTCACCGTGGCCACGGCAGAGACCTGCTCCGGCGGCTACCTCTCCCACCTGATCACCTCTTGTCCCCAGGGCGCCGGTTGCTTTAAACTGGCCCTGGTCGCAGATCTGCCCGGTCTGGAGGAGATACTGAACCTTAAATCAGCACCGGGCCAAAATCAGGCTGAGTGCCTGTCCGTGGCGATCCGGGTCAAGTCTTCGGCCGACATCGGCATCGCCATTGCCGGGGAGGGGGGCGGCCTTTACCCTGGTAACCGCGACGGCATCACCATCGCCACCTCCCTGGCGGGTCAGGTGCTTTCCAAGAAGGCCAACCTTTGGGGCGGGGGAGCCGACCTCCGGCAGAGGGTGGTGAAGGTCTGCCTGGTACTGCTCTGGAACACCCTTAAGGCTTATAAGCCATCCTGAAAGGCAGCTGTAAGCTATTAGCTGTTAGCTGTTGGCCCAATACTCATGCCAGAAAATACAAGCTCTTGCCAGTATGACAAGAGCCTAAATCTTCAAATCCCATTGGTTAACATCCGTTTCGTTGTAATTTAGATTAATGCCACATTATTCAAGGGCTGTCAGAAACGAGCCCGGCGCGGAAGCGGGGGCGGCGCGCAGCGGAGCGTTCCAATCGGGGACAGATCTACTGGAGCCCCAAATACTTCTTCTAATTACAGGAGACCTGTCCCCTTTCCTTCAGAAGCGAGACTTGTGCGAAAGAGCCTTCGCGGCAGCCAACGCTGTATGGCCCTGAGGCCGTCCAGAAAGCTCCAGATGCAAGGCGCGACAAGGCTTCAAGCGGAGGCGTACTCGAAACGGGGAAAGATCTTCTGCGGCCCCTAAGGAATGCAATAACTGAGCAAGAGACCTGTCCCCATTCCTTGTTACGTTGAGCATTGAAGCCGCAGTCGGAACGCAGCAGATGGACTTTCTGGGCGGCCTCGTAGTATCAGGAAGGGGAGGGCTTGGAGATGATCATCTTGCTGGCCCGGGCGACGGCCACGGGCTGTCCGCTGTCGTCGGTGATGCGGGCCTCCACAAAGCACGACCGCTTGCCGCTTTTTAACACCCAGGCCTCCACCAGGAGTGTGCCCCCGGAGACAAACTTAAGCACCGAGATGTTAATGTCGTTGGTCACCGAAACCTTGTCCCCGGGCAGCACCGTGGCGGCCGCCAGGAAGGTTGACACCTCGCACAGGCTGTAAAAGACACCCCCGTGGACTACATTGAAGGGGCCGATTACATTGGGATTTACCGGCAATTCAATGATACAGCGGCCCTCGGCGCAGCTTTTAACCTCGTAGCCCAGGAATTTTGGGAAGGGAAGATTGTTCCATATTTCCAGCAGATCCAGAGGCTGCCCCAGATTCTCCTTGTCCATATTTCCTCCCGAAAATAATTATTTATGCTACTATTCTACGCCCCACCCCCGCATCCTGCCGGATCAACAAATCCCTCCGCGCTGATCTACAGAGGGACAAACTACCCACACCGGGTGCCTCAAGGGCAGACCGGTTTATTCTGACTTCTGACTGATGAATACCACCCCCCGGGCGACTCCGGTCAGCTAAACAATCTCAATGGTCTCGCCGTCGCTGCTGAGCCTGTATTTGGCGGCGCTCAGTTCCCTGGTCAGGTTGATGCGGTTGGCGCCAATCTGGATGATGCTTCCCGGCAAAACCCGGTTGACCTTGACATAGCTCTTGGACTTTATCCTGACCAGCGGGGGGGCGCCCAGGTTGCTGCCCAGCTCGTCAATCTCGACATTGCCCTCGCTGTAAACCTCCCCCCCCTTGAAGGGGCCGTTTATCTTCACATTGCCCAAGGCGTAGATGGTGGTATTGACGCAGCCCTTGCCGGTGACCAGAACCTCCCCGGAACACTTGATGGTGGATCCGTGGGCAGAGTTAACAACCACTTTGGCCTTGCGGGTCTCCTGGGAATTCATCACCTTCACCGCCTGGTCCAGGTGGTACATAAGCTCTCTGAATTCCTCCTGACTAAACTGCACCCCGGTGATAATCTTGATGGATTCCAGGGCGTCGGCCACCTCAAAGGGAAGGTTGAAGGTTTTGGTGTGGATCAGCTGCTTGGCATAGACCCGGACATTTTTAAATCGGTTCTCAATCAGCCCGTTAACCACCTGGCCGAAGGACATTCTATCGACGTTGACCAGCTTGTGCCTGATCTGGTCCAGCAACTCCACCATGGAGGTCAGCTCGGCGTAAAGATCCTGCATCAGGTACTTGATCTTGCCGCACTCCACCGCCCCCATGCCGGCCGTAATGCTGCTGCTGATGACATTTTTCTGCACCGACAGGCTTTCACCGCAGAAAACATTGGCGCCGGTGACGATACCGTTAACCTTTACGCTGCCCGAGGCCTCCAGGGACATTGTTTCAGTGATGTTGCCGGTTACGATGACATCCCCCTTGAACCTGATGTTTCCTGTCTTCATGGAGACATCTCCCACCACCGTGTAAGAAGGCTCCACGGTAACCAACATGGTGGGGCCGGCCTTTTTGGCCAAGGGCCGACCCTGAATGGCCGAGACAGCCTTGTCCTCCCCATCCTCCAGCCTGACGCCCCGGCCGGCGACAATCCTGGCCTCCCTGGCCTCCGGGGGCAGGACAACCTCCCCGGTCACCGCCTTGCCCGGTTCTCCTTTAACCGGCGGGTGCCTGCGGGCCAGCAGTGTCCCCTCATTGACCGACACCAGTTTACTGGTTTCCCGGTAGTCAATGGTCCTGGCACTGTCTTCGGCCTCGGCCTGCCCCCCCGGCTGCTCCCATAAAATCTCAACCCAGCCATTCTTGCCGGCCACCGGAGGATCACCCTTGGCAATGACCATGAGATCTTCTGCCACTATGGTCGAGCAAAAATCAACCACTTTTTCCAGGACCCCGTAGACCACCCCTTTGATCTTCAGTGCGTCCAGCACATCCTGCCTTGACGGAACCTCGGAGCCCAGCACCTTTATGGTTGCCGTCAGCTTATCCCTGGAAATGTCTATTTTAATAAGATCAGACTTCTTATCGGTCATTTCTTTACCTTCTTTTAGTTTATTGCAAAAAAGTAATTTTTTCTTATTATGTCAGAATTATGTCGAAAAATCTAGCCCTAATTAAAAATGACTCTTATAATAAAGTGTTTTTGAGAAGTAACATTAAACAAATAACGCCCGGTCTGTACCGGGCGTCAAGCCATAAGATGTCGTTCTCACCGAGAAACAAACTGTTTCTCATCGGATTAACCTCAGGTAAACCGGAAAGGCCGGTCTTGATTGCTGTTGCAGCCGCAGCCCCCCTGCGGGCCGGCCTCTTCCTTGACCCGGATGCTTCCGCAGGAAGGGCATTTGATCTTATCAGGCTTTATGAAAAAGTACATCAGGTTAAACTTGTTCTGGCAGTCGTCACATTTAAGATTAAGCCTGGCCATGGTTTCACCACCTTTTATAAATGATAGTTTTATTCTATTTTTTATTTTACCTGATTATTTCGCTGTTTCACCTTTAATTTCCTCTTTTATATTATCCGAGGCCTGCCTGAATTCCCGCAGCCCCTTGCCGAGGGATTTGCCCACTTCGGGCAGCTTGCCCGGGCCAAAGACCACCAGGGCGATAACCAAAATCAGGATTAGCTCCCACGGCCCTATTCCGAACATAAATACAACCTCCCCAAACTTAATTTGCCAAATTGCGGTCAGCCCCGGGCACCCGCCGCCATGGCCCTCTTCTCCCGCCATCGGACCAGCCGGGAAATCCAGATACTGATCTCATACAACAGGTAAACCGGAACCGCCATCATCAGCTGGGATACCACGTCGGGTCCCGGGGTCAGCACTGCGGCCGCCACCAGCACCAGCAGCAGGGCGTACTTTCTTTTCCCGGCCAGGGCGGCCGGCCCCACGATGCCCAGCTTGCCCAGTATATACACCACCAGGGGCATCTCAAAGGCTATGCCGAAGGGGATAAAAAAGGCCACCGTAAAGGACAGGTACTCTCCCACCGTAATCATGGGGGTCAGCCCCTCGCCGGCCATCAACAGGAGAAATCTCACCGCCGCCGGAAAGACAGTGAAGTAAGCGAAGGCCAGGCCGCCGGCGAAAAGCAGTATGGCCAGGGGAACCAGCACAGCGGCCATTCTCTTTTCCCTTTTGCTCATGGCCGGGGCAAAAAAACCCCAGACCTGAATGACCATCACCGGAAAGGAAAGGGCCAGCCCGGCCAGCAGGCTCAGCTTGATCTTGGTTAAAAACATCTCGGTGACCCTGATGGAGATCACCGGGACCTCCAGGCTTTTAAGCGGACCGGTGAGGAACTGGAACAGCCAGTCACCCCAGGCCAGGAAGATTACAAAGGACCCGAGCACCAGGGAGATCCCCGAAACCACCAGCATTTTTCTCAGTTCCTTGAGATGGCCCTGCAGGGGCATCAGCTTGTCGGCCATTGAATTTCAACCCTTTCCACTTCCACTTGATCACAACCGCTTCAGGAGACTGCGGCAGCACTTTTCTAGGCCGTCTCTTTCCGCACCCCGGGCGGGCTGCCGGCGGCAGGCCGGCGGCAGGCCTCGGCGGCCAGCAACTTTTCATACCACAGGCAGTGCCGGTGCCGGCAGTAATCCAGCTCCACCTTGCCGGTGAACATCCCCTTGATCAGGGGCCTGTTGGCCTTGAAAAGAAAGGCCGCCAGGTGCGCCCCGATGGCAAAAATGAGCAGCATGGAGGCAAAGGTGTGGATGTCGTTCACCCAGACCAGGAAAGCCCCGGAAAAATCAAAGGTGGGCAGGTTTTTCAACACCTTGATCACACCGGTGGCCGAGATCAGTAGAATCATGCCGCCCACGAAGGCGTAGGCCAGCCTTTGCTCGGCCAGGTACTTGTCGCAGGGTGGCTCCTTGCCCCCCAGGACCATGGCCTTGATTATCTTCAGCGAATCCCCGAAATCCCCCCGCCTGGGCAGTATGTCAAAGTCCTTCCGGGCCAGGTGGTAGACCAGGTGATAGACCACGGCCAGCAGGAAAAGCATGGCAGCCAGGTAGTGGATGACGATGGTCACCGAGTAGTCCGCCGACCAGCCCAGCCCGGGCAGGTCCGCGATGCGGTAGCGCTTGTACATGGGCATCTGGCCGAAGCCGCTGAAGATCAGGGCCAGGGTGGAGACGGCGATGGTCCAGTGCACCGCCAGCACGGAAAAACCGTGCCTTTTAACCTTTTTCTCCTGGTGCAGTATTTTCTCGGCCACGATCACTCCCCCTTATGCATGGTCTTGTAGGCTGCGTAACCCGCGGCCATGGCCCCGGCCACCGGGGCCACCAGTATTCCGGTGACCAGACCGTTGGCAGAATCAAGGAAATTGTCAACTCCCGCGGGCATCAGCGGGAAACCAGGAGTGTCGGGACTGGGCTGCTTTGATCTTTGATCCTTCAGCGCACCGTCAATTTTTTCAAAGGGCACCGGGGAAACATAGAAGGTTGAGGTCCCTCCATTTTCCTTGTCCCCATAGAGGTATCCCCCTATTTCAGAGGCCCTCTTTTTGGCCATCTCCCGCACTTGATCAAGCCCGCCGTAAATAATCGCCTGCCTGGGACAGGACTCCACGCAGGCCGGCTCCTTACCTCTTTTGACCCGCTGGTAACACAGGTCGCACTTGTACATTACCCCGGCCCCCAGGTACTTGGGGGCTATTTTCAGGTACAGCCCAACCCCGGCCTGCCTGGCCGGTATCCCCCAGGGGCAGACGTCCCGGCACTTGGCGCCCCCGAGGCAGAGGTCCTTGTTGATCAGCACCGGCCCCTCAGGGCTCTTGTTCTGCGCCCCAAAGGGGCAGAGATTGGCGCAGGGGGGGTTGTCGCAGTGCATGCAGCGGCGCGGTATAAACACCTCCACGGAGCTGCCGTTATGTTCCACTTTGACCTTTTGCACAAAGGTCCAGTTGTAAGGGGTCAGGCGGCTGGTCAGGTCCTTTTTGTCCTGCCAGTCCTCCTTTTTTTTGTTGGGCCAGTAATACTCGATCTTGTCCGCGGGCGGCGGGTCTGGAAAATTAGCCCTGTTCTCCTCCCGGCAGGCCGTTACGCAGGCCGGCACCTTCTCCCCCTTGCAGCCGTCACACCTGGTCAAGTCATAGAATGTGCCCACCCGGGATGAAGCTGAAGCGTAGGCAATTTTCTCACCCCCGCTCAAAACCAAACCCGCAGCCACCCCGGAGGCCAGGGTCCGCTTCAGGAACTCTCTTCTGCTGATCCCGGACATTTTATCCCCCCTTGAGGTCATGTTACCCATTGGGGTATTGGCAGGCAGGTAAGAACACTAACTAACAGAGCAGTGACTTGGGATTTGAGTATTTGCCACTCTTGCCCGCGCATACCCTATGGGGTATCTACTAAAAGAATATCAACCGCAGCCACAGCTGTCAATCCCTAATTTAGCGAATGAAGAAATTTTATCACCCGCCGCCCACTCACATATACCCCTAATGGTACAAGGGAATTTGGCCAAATAAAGATCCGTAAACCTGGCTAAAATATAAAAAGCCCCTCTGTCCAAGTATTTGCCAAATAGTGACAGAAGGTGGCTGTATATTAAAAACCCGGAGGTCAGGGCATGGACGATTATATCTCGGCTACCCTTCTCCCGCTGGAGGAAAAATTAAACCTGCTGGATAGCAGCGACCGGCGGCTGCTGGATGAGATGGCCAACCACCTGCTGATGACTCACGAACTGCTGCAAAACCACCGCAACTGCGAACGTGAGATCAACCAGGCCCCGGGGTATTGGGCCGATCCCCCGGAAGATCCCGACTACCTGGGAAACCATCACTAAAAAGATTTGCCGGCCAATAAATAATAGAGGCCAAAATGCACATAATACGATCACGGGTTCGTGATGGCCGGGCCAAGATTGATTCAGGGTCAAATGGCTCTGGATCAGCCGGCCAAAGGTTGGTGCCGGGTCAGAGAGGCTCGGTATCAGCCGGCGGGAAGACTGGTGAGTGTTCCGGCAGGCTGTATGGCAGTCCGAACGATTGTCATATGGTCGCAAGGTATATTCACCGGTCGAGCTAAGATTGTCATGGGTGTCGAAAACTCTTACTGTTTGCAGAGGTCTGTAATAGTCGAGAGATTATTGCAGGCTTCCAAGATATCCATGGCAGTCAAGCAAAGATGGTTATCGGTGTCGTAATGGTTCGTAGCGGCCGAAAGGTCGTTGCGGGCTGCGCAGATATCGGTAACTGTTGTAGCGAAGGTCATCCCGGGCTCATGACATAGAGGCCTTCTTCTACATGAAGAAGGCCTCTACAAAATTGGCTCTAGCGTCTAGCTTCTTGCCATAACTAACAGCTTTTATTATAGCTCCAGTTTCCTTGCCGCTAATGGCTTATAGCTTACCGCTTTTTACAGTCCCAGGCTTTCCCCCACAATGATCACCACAAATTCCGGAATTCCGGCCGGCCTAACCTCGGTAACCGTGGTCACCCTGCAAAACCGCGCCGGGGGCGCGCAGTCGGAGCAAAAACCTGTCTTGGCGCAGGGGGTGGGCAGGTTCAAACGGCAAAAATTAAGCGGCGCAGCCTGATTCTTGATCCTCTCCAGGGCCGCCTCCCGGCTGCCGGCCAGCTTGTTGATCCCGGCCACCACGATTACCTTCCTGGGGCCAAAAGTCATGGCCGCCAGCCTGTTTCCGGCGCCGTCTATGTTCACCAGATGCCCGTCGGCGGTTACAGCGTTGGAACTGGCCAAAAAAACGTCGGAGGTCAACTGGCTCCGCCGGATGTTGTACAACTGAACCTGATCCAGTCCCTCCTGCCAGTGATCATACACCGTGTGGCCCTTTTTCCTGAGCAGGTCAAGCACCCCGATCTGCCTCATGGTTACAGATCCGCCCACACCCACAGTGGCCCCTTCGGGCACTCTTTTAACTATTTCCTCCACCGCCTGCCGGCCGGTGGCAACGTAAAGCCCCTCAAAAAGATTTTTGTTGAGGGCCGCCACCACCTTTTTAGCCTTATCCGCATAAAAATTAGCAAAATCGGTCATCCACCAAACCCCCCTTAAAGATGATTAGAATCACTTTCCACAGGGGGTCCGGTTTTTCCTTCCAGCCTGGATAGTATCCGGCCCGAGGCGGCGGAAATATGCCGGGAAAAGCCGTCGGCCACAGCCCCTGCATCTCCCCGGAAAGCAATCCTGCCGCCGTTCAGCACCAGCGCCTGGCCGCCAAAGCAGGACACCTCGGAATAGTCATGGGTCACGAAAAAAGTGGTGATTCCGTTTTCCCTGATAATCTGACTTATTTCCACCAGCAGGTCGGTCCGGGTGAGATAGTCCAGGGAGGTGAAGGGCTCGTCCAGAAAAAGCACCTCGGGCTGCAGCGCCAGGGCCCTGGCCAGATTGACCCGCTGGGCCTCACCCCCGGACAGATGCCTGTTGCCTCGGCCGGCTAAGTGGGAAATGCCCAGACGGCCAAGCCAGAACTCCACCCTGGGGCCTATCTCCGTCCTGGGCACGCCCCTCAGCTTAAGCCCCTGGGCCACGTTATTGCGCACCGTGGTGTTGAGCAGCAGGGGCTCCTGAAAAACCACCGCCATCCTCCGCCTGATCAAGAGTGCGTTCCTTCGTGTCACCGGTTCACCCCTGAAGCTGACCTGGCCGGCGGAAGGTGGCAAAAGCAGGGCCATTACCTGCAGCAGGGTGCTCTTTCCGGCGCCGTTGGGCCCCAGCACGGACAGCACCTCACCCGGGCCCAAATCCAGTTGGTCAACCTTCAGGATCTCCTTTTTATCTTTGATTACGCTTATCCCGGCGGCACTGATTACACTTGGCATATTTCAACCCCAGATCCATTTGTTTTAGCCGGGCACCGGCAGAACCCGCCGGCTGATATTTTTCGCCGCTGATTATTTTTTCCCTGCCATTTATTTAATCACACAGCTATTTTATCACAGCCCCAAAATATGAACCATCCTCGCCAGTGGTTACCGAAAAAGAATAATTGGTTAGTCCTCCAACAGCGGGTCAAAGCACCTCAGGGGGCTTTGGTCGGACACAGGCCGGCCGGTGGAGTAGGATATGTCCTTAATTTTTTGGTTGATCTCAGCCTCCCCGGCCTCTCCCCGGATAAAGCCGAGGGAAAGGTTGATCAGCCTCGCCGCTTCTTCAACCGCTACGGCAAATAGTTCCATAAAGCTCTCATGACGCACCTCCCCGGGATCAGCGGGGTGACACCAGGGCCGCTTTTGGTCATTCAAATAGGCCTCTCCATTCTTTTCCGGGGGACGGTAAAAATAATACCTGAGGTTCAGGCCGCCGCCGCTGAGGCGGTCATAAGCGGCCACCAGGGATCTCTTCACCCCCCGGGGGTCATGCAGCAGCCTGAGGGCGGAGAGCATGTCCCGGTATGATTTATTTAGAAAATGGGTTCCAGCCAGATCGGCCCAGGCCTCCGGAAAAACCAGCGGCAGAACATGGCGGTAAAGGCCCAAAACATCCCGGGGCAGTTTTTCTCCCACCTCAATCTCAGGGTGCGCCGGGGTTTTCCGGACCTCCAGATTTAATAGCCTCTTCCCCAGCAGCACGTCAATGGCGGCCTCAACCCGCTTGTGGTTGTTGATTAATTTCCTCGAATCTGCCGCAGCCCCCCGGTAGACCCCCGAGATGTAGTTGATGTACGGGTGGGTTGCCCGGTCCAGGCACCAGTGGCAGATCATGCCCATCAGGTAAACTATAATCACGGCGCCGGGGTTGGCCCTGGCGTAATGCAGGGACTCCCTGAAAAAAAGCCCGCACCTTTGGTGGTGGACCTGGTTGCCCAGGTCAAAGACCCTCCTGTCCCCGGACCAGGGCAAAAAATCATAGTAAAAAAACAGGTCGGGGCCCTGGCAGCCCAGATTGAAAAGTTTAATCCTCTCCCGGGCGGTTTTCCCGAAGCCTTCCTCAACCCGGCCAAGCACCTCCCGGCCGCACAGGATGTGCGTCCACACATCGGGCATGCTAAAACCCCCACAGCAGTTTTTTAGCGTATTCTAACATAAATCTCCAACCAACCCTATCCTTCTTGCTTAATGGTAATAAATTTCTATCTTTATTGTGCTAAAATATTTAAATTTTTGCTGTCATCCACGTTTTGACATTTATTTTAGGCCTCAGAGATTATAATGGTTATTGTTAAACTGCGGGGGAAGGTTGGTCGGGAAAATGAATTTCTTCAGCAGCTTAAAAGTATGGGCCGGCAGCCCTTTTAAAAACATTTTATTGCAGTATGTCGGAGTACTGTTGTTTGGGTTGATGGCCTCGGTCTTTTTGTCGGGTCAATTGTGGGCGGCCCGGGTCAACCTCCTGCACACCGCCCTGGAACTGGCCTGCACATTTATCGCCCTGGGCACTTTTTTTACGGTCTGGCACAACTACAGACGCAACCCTCCGGTTAACCATCTGATGGCCTTCGGTTTTCTGATGGTGGCCATTTTTAACCTTTTGCACACCTACTATTTTGCCGGGCTGGGGCTCTACCCGCCAGGCTATTACGACCTGTCCACCAGGTACTGGCTTTTGGGCCGGTTAACCGAGGCGGCGGTGCTGCTAGTCTGTGCCCCGGACTTGTCCCGCCCCAGGGTCAACCGCTGGGGTGGCCTCTTTGCCTCACTGGGGGTGGCCCTGGGGGTATCCTACCTGATCCTTCGCTTCCCCTCCCTGCTGCCGGTGCTGATGACCGAACAGGGACTGACACCTCCCAAAATCGCCCTGGAATACGCCGTCATCACCCTTTTTTTAGCTGCCCTGTTCAGGCTCAAAAACAATCTTCAGCGGCGGGACATGCTCACCTACCGCTATATATTCCTGGCCCTGCTGCTAGCCGTACCGGCCGAGCTGTGCTTCACGCTGTTCGATACCATAACCTCCTTTACCAATATCCTGGGCCACGTGCTGAAGGTGATTTACTATCACTTCCTCTTCCGGGGCACCTTTGTCAGTGCCGTCACCTATCCCCATGAAAAACTGGAGGAGGCCGGCAATTACCTGTCCGGAATTCTGGACTCCCTGCCCCTGGGGCTGATCACCTACGGCCCCGATTTCAGGCTGTCTTTCATCAACCGCAAAGCCCGGGAGTTATCCGGGGTCGGGGGGGAAGAGGTGCTGGGCCTTACCCCGGAGCAGCTGTCCGCCAGATTATACGGGGAAAATGAAGCCTGCCGGCCTGTGGCCAGGCAGCTTGAGGATGAGTCAGTCCCGGTCAGGAATGTGATCAGGACCATCAACTCTACAAAGGTAAAAATTGACGCCCTGGAAATTGCAGGAGGGGGAGCATTAATACTGCTGTCCGACGCCAAAAAAGAGGAGGAGCTGGAGGACCTGCAGCTTCAGACCGAAACCATACTCAATTCACTGAGCAATATAGTGGTCATAGCGGACAGATCCGGCAGCATAATCATGTGCAATCGGGCCTTTGAGTCGGTCTTTGAAATATCCTCCGGAGAGGTAAAAAATATGAGCCTGGGGACACTATACAGCCGGCTGCTTTTTGAAAAATCTAAAAGCAGCCCCCTGGCCGTTCCTACGCACGGCCTGAGCCAACCCCGGGAAGCCCTGCTGGTTACAACCTCCGGCCTCAAGAAGGACCTGGTGCTTCAATCCGCCCCTATCTTCAGCATTGGCGGCGAAATTATGGGCAGCATCGTGGTAGGGTCCGACATCACCCTCTTGAAAAGGGATCAGCAGCGACTGCAGCAGCAGGAAAAGCTGGCCCTGCTGGGAGAAATGGCGGCCGGGGTGGTGCATGAAATAAAAAACCCCCTGACCACCATCAAGGGATTCAGCCAGCTTATCGCAGCCAAGTCCGGAAACCCCACCATCAGGGACTATGCCTCCCTGATTGAGAGTACTGCCAATGACGTCAACAAGGTGGTCAGCGACTTTCTGTCCTTCGCCAAACCAAAGCCCCCGGTGCTCAGGGCAATATCACTGAACGGCCTGGTCCACTCGGTCGGCGTGCTGCTGAAGGAAAGCCTGGCCAAGAGAGCAATTGATTTTGACTTGATCCTGGGCGAGGAAAAAGTGGTGCTGGCCGACGAGGCCCAAATCAAACAGGTGCTCTCCAATATGATCAACAATGCCGTGGAGGCCATGGAAGGTTCGGCTAAACCGCAACTGACCATCATTACCCGGGCCAGCCTGACCGGGGATGAGATGACCATCAGTATCTCCGATAACGGAAAAGGTATGACCCCTGAAGACAGACTAAAGGCAAGCGCGCCCTTTTTTACCACCAAGGACTACGGCACCGGCCTCAGCCTGAGCATCTGCTACCAGATCGTCAACGAGCACGGCGGCAGCATAACCGCCGAAAGTGAGCCCGGCCAGGGATCCACCTTTACCATCTCCCTCCCCTGCCGCAAGGTGGGGGAAGAATGCCTCACCGCCTGACTGGTTTTTATTCTCCCGGAGGTAAGATCACCGTTGAAGAAACCCCATTCCTTTCATTTTTCAGACTGATCCGCCCCTGAGACATTTTTACTATTCTCTCCACGATGGTCAGCCCCAGCCCGAATTTGCCTTCCTGCCCTTTATGGAAAGGCTGGAACATCTGGCTCTGTATGTGAGGCTCAATCTTTGACCCATCATTCCAGAAGGAAAGAATTATTTCCTCACGATCACCGCTTAACCTCAGGTTAACCTCAATACATGAAGAAGCATGCCGCAGGTGGTTCTCCAGCAGGTTTTCAATCATCACCCGCAGTGTTTCTTCATCCCCAGTAGTGGTTGCCGGCTCCAAGTCCAACTGCCAGGTAACTTCCGGCCGCTGCAGATACAAACGCTGAACTATTTTTTCAATAATCTCGTTCAACTGTATCTTCTTCTGAACCTGTTTCTGGGTCGCCAGGTAATCAAGGCGGGTTAAATAAAGCAGCTGCTTAACCAGCTTTTCCAGCCGTGCGCCTTCCTCGTCGATGACCTGGATGCTGCCGGCCAGACCGCCTTTGGGATAAACCCCGTCCTGGATGGCCTGGGCATAGCTGCGGATGACCATAACCGGAGTTTTCAGCTCGTGAGAGACATTCTGCAGCATGGACTGCTGAGCTTCATCCTGCCGGACCAACTGTTGGCGCATGGTTTCAATGGAACAGGCCAGCTTGCCTATTTCATCGTCCTGTTTTAGATCAAGGGGATCATGCCAATTGCGGTTGGCAATCAAGTTGACATGCTTTTCGATTTGGGTCAGGGGCCGGGTCAGGTAGCGTACAATCAGGAGGGAGGCAAACCAGCCCATGATCAGCACAATCCCGGTAAAAAGCATGGTTTTAAACAATAAATCCCTTACAAACTTATCTTCCTCCATTGTTCTGATAAAGGTAACCTGATACAGGGGGTGCCCGTAGGCCATACTTTTTTCCACGACATAGCGCAGACTTTCCTGGTCGCCGGCATACTCATAGAGCTGCCTGGAGGTTTGCTGAAAGGCAGAGTTTTCCATAATTTCCCGCACCAGGGGAGCCGGAACTGCCTGACTGACCTGGGAAGGTATGGTGGTTCCATCTTCCAGGATAATAAAGCCACGGATATGAAAATCCCGGGCCTTAAGAAAAAAGGGGACCGGTTCTTTGATTACACTTTTTTCAGGTGACGGCACTGACGGCTGCATTATGGCATCGGTAAAGAAGTTGCGGATAAAGAAAGGCATAATAAATATTACCACCAGGTACACCAACAAGCTTACCAGTGAGAGAGACAGCCAAATTTTTACGGTCAGTGATATTTTACTCATTAAATCGTTATCCTGTAGCCAAAGCCATATATGGTTTCAATGCGTAGTTCCGGCATTTTTCTGCGCAGCCGCCGGATTAGGTCATCCACCGAGCGATCGGTGCCCACATAGTCCTCTCCCCAGACATGGTAGATGATCTGCTCCCGGGACAAGGCCTGCCCCCGGTGCCGGGCAAAGAATGAGACCAGGTCGTATTCCTTGGCGGTCAGTTCAATACTGTCCTGACCTTTAAGGACTATCCGCTTATCTTCGTTCAGATCATAGGGATCCAGGCTGATCACCGTCTTTGGGGGATCATTTGATTTGTAAACCCGTTCCAGGAGGCGATGGACCCGAATAATCAGCTCCCGGGGTAAAAATGGTTTGGCCAGGTAGTCATCACTGCCCATCTCCAGGCCTATAATCCGATCCAAATCGGCATCCCTGGCGGAGATGAAGATTACCGGAACCTCCGGGCAGGCCTCTTTGATCTTACGCAATAGCTGATAACCGTCAATATCGGGAAGCATAATGTCCAATATCCAGAGGTGAGGGTGATCTTCAATGGCCTGCAGGGCAGATTCCCCATTATAAAAGCACCTTACTTCCCAGCCTTCTTTTCTCAAATAGGAAGACAGTATCTCATTCAAGTTGATTTCATCTTCCACCAGGAAAACACGATACATGCTGCCAGCCCCCCCCCCCGGGTATTATTATACTTCAAAAACCAGACCCTTTTGAAGTAAAGAGTCTGGTTTTTGAGTTTATGGTTTATCTTTCAAGACTGGCAGACAGTTTCTGATTTCTCTCCTGCAGCTGCACCAGTAGTTGCGGCAGCAGCTCTTTGAGCCTGGTTTCATCATTGTCTTCCACCGCTTTTCTTAAATCAGCCATGGGGTTGCTTCCTCTGTTCGGAGCGAGCTTTTTCATTTCTTCTTTGGCTTGATCCTGAGTTATTTTGCCGCTTTCAACATCCGCACGGATGGCCTCGAACTTTTCCTTCACCTCCTGGGACATTTCGGGCCTGGCCATGGGTTGACGACCTTCAAAGCCAAGCTTTTTCATTTCTTCCCGGGCCTGTTCGGAAGTTATTGTGCCGTTCTTGACATCCTCACGGATGGCCGCGAACTTTTCCTTCACCTCAGCGGACAACTGGGGCCTTTGCTTTTGGGCCGGCGCTTTTTCCTTCAGCTTGGCCATCAGTTGTTCCTGTTCAGTAAGGGCGCTTTGCCACTGGTCAACGTCCTCCGGTGTGTACTTGGCCGCCAGATCCAGTATCTGGCCCCTGGCTACGGGCTGCTGTTCACCTTTAAAACGCTGATGGTGGGCAAATACTTTTTTACCGGCTATATCCTTTTCGGTGGTCACGGCATCAGCCGCGAAAGAGGCGGTGGGCACCAGAATCGACAGGGCCAGAGCAGATGTCAATACTTTCTTCTTCCAGTTGTTCATAACATTCCTCCCTTAGATTTTTTAGGCTATTTAAAATGGCCGGCCACACTTATAATGTACAAATTGAATGCGGCACAATTATCAAAGAAATATGGGAAATCATCAAAAAAGCTACGCCAAAGGAATAATCAGTGAGAATACGCTGCCCCCTCCCGGGGCGGCGGCCAGCTCCACCCGGCCGCCATGTTTTTGCATGATCCACTGGGCAATGGACAGCCCCAGGCCGGATCCGCTTTTCCCCCGGGCGTCCTTTCCCCGGTAGAAGCGCTTGAATATCTCCTGCCGGTCTTCCCCGGGCACACCCGGCCCGGTATCCCTTACGTAAATGGCCGCCGCACCTTGATCCAGCCTCACCCCCAGGCGGATCTCACCATCTCCGGGGGTGTACTTGGCGGCATTGTCCAGCAGTATGTTGACCGACTGCACAATGAGGTCGGAGTTAACCTTTACCTCCAAATCTTCGGGCAGCCCCTCCAGACCCTCGGTCAACACCTCCCTGTCCGTGACAAACTTCAGCCCCCGCAGCACCCGGTTCAGCAACTGGGACAGCAGCACCGGAGCGGTCTCGATGCCCTGGCCGGCATCGGCCCTGGCCAGGCAGAGCAGGTTTGAGACCATATCGGTAAGCCTCCGGGCCTCTCCGGCGATGTCGGCCAGGGCCTCGGCCCTGGTGGCCGGGTCGCTGTCGCCCATCAGCAGCAGCAGGTCGGCATTGCCCCTGATGGTGGTCAGCGGGGTGCGCAGCTCGTGGGAGGCGTCGGCCACAAACCGCCTCTGGGCCTC
>Ga0209347_1003328_pt1 | contig 18996 bp, 18 predicted proteins | sample AutmiccommuBRH23_FD_187382 | JGI IMG/M metagenome (GOLD analysis project Ga0209347, IMG submission 187382) | Deep subsurface microbial communities from Mt. Terri, Switzerland - Autotrophic microbial communities BRH/23 (SPAdes) (version 2) | ecosystem: Environmental > Aquatic > Deep subsurface >...
ATTGGAGAGAAGATCGATTTTTTTCAGGAAAGGCTTCTGGAAATTACCCTGGATGCTTTCAAATCCTTAAAAGCTGTTTCCGGGTATATCACCATCGACAACATTCAGGCCGGGACGAGATCGGCAAGCCCCTTCGAGCAGAGCCTGAACATGAATTACCAGGATGCCTCCTGGAATTTCAGGAATAAATTCCGCGGTGCATACTGGGGTAATATACTGAGTACAGAGCATATAAAAAAGCTGGGCGGGCTGGAAAAGTTAAAGCTGAATGCCCCGGCTTATCGCATAGCCGAGATGGGGCAAGAGGAATCAAACGCGGTATTCATGCAGCTATCGCCAAGTTTGGACATGGTTTCCCCCTATCAGCTGAATGAGCTGCAGCGGTATCTGAAGCCTGTATTACCAGGGGCGGGCAAGGAGGGGAAGTTCAAGTCCTTCGGCTGGAGGGTAATCAATACGAAGTGTTAAGCTGTAAGCGGTAAGCTATAAGCCTTGTGGCAGTGTATAAGGGGGGAAGGAATAGGTAATAGGTTATAGGTTATAGGTAATAGGTTTATCAAACGCCCCTCAGGGCGTTTTTTTATATAAAAATATCCATTTTATCGACATTTCGGAGGAAAGGTAATCTATCAGGGCGAATATTAGGTAGGACCATTAAGCAATATAAATTAAACATGTGGAAGTCAGGAGGTTCCGATATGTCCGTTAAGATAGCAATAATCGGGGGAACAGGGGTGTACGACCCTCAAATACTTTCAGAGATAAGGGAAGAGGTCATTAACACACCCTATGGACCGGCGCGTGTCGTTATTGGTAATTACAGGGACAGAGAAATTGCTTTTATGGCAAGACACGGATCTGCTCACTCGGTTCCCCCACACCTGGTGAATTACCGTGGAAACATAGCAGCCCTTAAGGAGTTGGGCGTTAAAAGCATCTTAGCCACAGCCGCGGTGGGATCTCTTAATCCTGATATGAAGCCAGGGCAGTTTATTTTTATTGATCAGTTCCTGGATTTTACCAAGGGCAGACATTCCACCTTTGTAGAGGAGGGTGTGGTACACCTGGATGTTACTGAACCCTACTGCTCCAGGCTGAGAAATATAATGATAAGTGCCGCCGGTGAACTGGGGCTGGAGTTTCACGGGGCAGGGAATTATGTTTGTTCCGAGGGGCCCAGATTTGAGACTGCGGCGGAGGTAAGGATGTTCCGGCAATTGGGTGGGGATCTGGTGGGTATGACCAGCGTGCCTGAGGCCGTTTTAGCCAGGGAAAAAGAAATGTGCTATGCCACCATCGCCATGGTTACCAATTTTGCGGCCGGTATTTCCCCAAACAAACTGACACACCAGGAGGTTGTGGATGTTATGGCTCAAAATGCGGCAAATCTAAGAAGCTTGATTATGCAGGCGGTAACCAGGCTTGATACCGAGGAGGACTGCCCCTGCCAGCATTTCCTGGAAGGTCCGGTCAGTTTGGGAAGTGAGAAGTGAGAAGTGAGAAGTGAGATTGTGTATTGGCAGTGAGATTTTTATGTTAACTCTCACCTCCAACTTCCCACTTCTCACCTCTCAAATGGAGGGTATTTGTTTTGGAAACAATGAAATGGGAAAACGGTGAGTTTTATTTGCTGGATCAGACAAAGCTGCCCGGGCAGGCGGAGTACATATGCTGCCGGGATTATAAAACGGTGGCCGAAGCTATAAAAAGGTTGTCGGTGAGAGGGGCGCCCGCCATTGGCGCGGCGGCAGCCTATGGTTTGGTTTTGGGGGCCATGGGTTTGAACGAGGAAGAACCGAGAAGCTTCCTGGCTGGTCTGGAGAGTGTAGCCAAATATCTTTCGGCAACCCGCCCCACCGCTGTCAATCTGAACTGGGCTCTGGAAAGAATGTTGAACAGGGTGAGATTTGATGCTTCAAAGGCACCGGAGGAGATAATAGAAATAATGATCCGGGAGGCCGACAGTATATTCCGGGAAGATCTTGAAGGCAACAGGAAGATGGGTTATTTCGGACTGGATCTGATACCCCAGGGGGCCAGAATTCTGACCCACTGCAATGCAGGGGCACTGGCCACAGCCGGCTACGGCACCGCCCTGGGAGTAGTCAGGGCAGCCCATGAGGCCGGCAAAAAGGTTAGTGTGTATGCGGACGAAACCAGGCCCCTACTTCAGGGGGCCAGGCTGACGGCATGGGAAATGCTGCAGGCAAATATACCGGTCACGCTGATTACAGACAATATGGCCGGATACCTTATGTCAAGGGGAATGGTTGACCTGGTGGTGGTGGGGTCGGACAGAATTGCCTCCAATGGGGATGTGGCCAACAAAATTGGCACCTACGGAGTGGCTGTGCTGGCCAGGGAACACGGTATTCCATTCTATGTCGCGGCTCCCTTTTCCACCATTGATATCAGTCTTGAGTCCGGCAACCAGATACCTATAGAAGAGCGCAGTCACGAAGAGGTTACCTGTCTGGGCGGTGTCAGGCTGGCTCCGGAAGGAGTGCTGGTATGGAATCCCGCCTTTGATGTAACTCCGGCCAGGCTGGTAAGCGCCATAATAACCGAAAGAGGTGTTTTGCGGTCTCCCTATGACCGTTCCATAAAGGAGCTTTATTAACAACAAGGACGAGGTGAAGATTAATGAAAGATTACATTATAAGGGATATTGGGCTTGCCCCGGGCGGCAGGCTGAAAATTGACTGGGTGAAGGCCCATATGCCGGTATTGAATGTCATAAGAAGCGAGTTTGAAAAGGACAGGCCCTTTGAGGGAGTACGGGTGGCCCTGAGCATTCACCTGGAGGCAAAAACCGCCTATCTTGCCGAGGTTATGAGAGCCGGTGGGGCCCAGGTGGCAATTACGGGGTCCAACCCTCTTTCCACCCAGGATGATGTGGCGGCTGCTCTGGCAGCCGTGGGAATAAACGTGTATTCCTGGTACAATGCCACTGCCGAAGAATATCATAACCACATTCTGGAGACACTGGAGACCGGTCCCAGGATAATTATCGATGACGGTGGCGATCTGGTGGGGGCACTGCACAATGAAAGGACAGATCTTGTTTCCAACGTAATCGGGGGGTCCGAGGAAACTACCACCGGGGTACTGAGGCTGAGGGCTCTGGATAAGGCCGGAAAGCTATTATTCCCAATGATTGCCGTCAATGACGCCCTGTGCAAATACCTTTTTGACAACAGGTATGGCACCGGGGAATCGGTCTGGTCTGGCATAATGCGCACTACTAATCTGATAGTGTCCGGTAAAAATGTTGTTGTGATGGGGTATGGCTGGTGCGGCCGGGGTGTGGCTATGAAGGCCAGGGGCCTGGGAGCCAGGGTGATAATTTGTGAGGTGGACCCGGTAAGGGCCATAGAGGCATATATGGACGGTTACCAGGTAATGAACAGTGACGATGCCGCCCCGGTGGGGGATATGTTTATCACTGTCACAGGCTGTAAAGATATTCTGCATGGCCGTCATTTCCACCGCATGAAAGATGGGGCCATACTGGCCAATGCCGGCCATTTCGATGTTGAAATAAACAAGCCCGACCTTTCGTCTGCCTCGGTCAGCAGGCGTGTGGTCAGAAAAGATATCGAAGAATTCACCCTTCCGGACGGAAGAAAGATTTATCTTCTGGGCGAGGGTAGATTGGTGAATCTGGCGGCTGGTGACGGCCATCCAGCCGAAATAATGGACATGTCCTTCGCTTTACAGGCCCTTTCTGCCCGTTATATGCTGGAAAACGGCGGGAAGCTGCAAAATCACGTATACGATGTCCCCCCGGATCTCGACAGACGCGTGGCCCAGCTCAAGCTCCAGTCACTGGGAATAGAGATAGACCAACTCTCCATCGAGCAGGATCAGTACATAAACAGCTGGAACCATGGGTAATGGTGGTAAGTGGTAAGTGGTGGGTGGTAAGTGGTAGGTGGTAGGTGGTAAGTGGTAAGTGGTAGGTGGTAGTGGTAAGTAATAGGTAATAAGTAGTAACCAATAACCAATAACCAATAACCAATAACCTCTACAAAGCATACAGCTATATACTGATAGAGGAGGCTATTTAATGGGCAGAATACTTATAAAAGGCGCCACTGTAATCACCGTTGAGAGCCAGGACGATATAATTAACGATGGAGAAATAGCCATAGAGGGGCAGCATATAGTCAGTGTGGGCCCGGCAGGCTCCGCGCCGGAAGACTTTGGGCCTGACAAGGTGCTGGATGCCGCAGGTATGCTGGCAATGCCGGGATTTGTAAACAGCCACACCCATGCCGCCATGACTTTGCTGCGCAGTTACGCCGATGACCTTCCCCTGATGAAGTGGCTGGAAGAGAAAATCTGGCCGCTGGAGGCGAAGCTGGAGGATGAGGACATATACTGGGGCACAATGCTTTGCTGCCTTGAGATGATACGGTCAGGAACCACCACCTTTGCTGATATGTACTTCAGCATGAATCAGGTGGCCCAGGCCGTAGATAGGGCCGGTATGAGGGCCGATCTCTCCAGGGGTATGATCGGTGTTGGCCCTGAAGCTCAGGCAGCCCTGGACTTCTACCCGGATTTTGTTGCACAGTGGCACGGCCAGGCAAACGGCAGGATAAACGTGAGGCTTGGCCCCCACGCCCCTTACACCTGCCCGCCGGACTATCTTAAAAAGGTGATTAGCCTGGCCGGGGAGCTGAATGTGGGAATACACATACACCTGGCCGAGACAAAGACAGAAATAGAGGATATGGCAAATAAATACGGCATGACTCCCATCGGTCTGATGGATAGTCTGGGTCTTTTTGAACTGCCTGTGCTGGCTGCCCATTGTGTTCATTTGGACGACGGTGATATTGAAATACTGGCCAGGAAGAAGGTGGGGGTGGCGCATAATCCTGAAAGCAACATGAAGCTTGCCAGCGGTGTGGCTCCGGTCACCCGCATGCTGGAGGCCGGAGTAACGGTGGGCCTGGGAACAGACGGGGCGGCCAGCAACAATAACCTGGACATGCTGGAAGAGACGCGCAGCGCAGCCCTTTTGCAAAAGGTAAACACAATGAATCCCCTGGCGCTTCCCTCCTTTCAGGCCCTGCGGATGGCCACCGCTGGCGGTGCCGGGGCGCTGGGAATAGCTGATCGGGTAGGGGTAATAAGGAAAGGCCTCAAGGCTGACATAATACTAATGGACACCCGTAAGCCCCACTTCTTCCCCAGGCACGACTGGATAGCCAATGTGGTGTACGCGGCCCAGTCCTCTGACGTGAATACCGTGATTATAGATGGAAGCATAATAATGGAAGACCGCAAGGTTTTAACCATAGACGAGAACGAAGTGTATGGACAGATAGGAGCAAGGGCGAAGAGGCTTACGGGTAAAAAATGACCGGGAGCCCTTAATATTAAACTGAAAGCTAAGAGCTGACAGCTATTTCCAGGAATGAGGTGACAATAACGGCTACAGTTAAACTGGCCAGGGGCCGGCACCCGAGGGTGGCCGGCGGGCATTCCTGGGTTTACCGTACTGAGGTTGGGAGTATTGATGGAGATTTTAACCCCGGCGATATTGTGGAGGTAGTTGATTTTCGGGGAAAATTTCTGGGCAAGGGTTATATCAACCCGGCCTCCCAGATACTGGTGCGGATCATGACCAGGATCAGGGAAGAGGAGATAAACAGCGATTTTTTCCTCAGGCGTATTAAATCGGCCTGGGAGTACCGGCAGAAGGTTGTGAAAAACACCAACGCCTATCGTGTGGTGTTTGCCGAGGCTGACTTTCTTCCGGCTCTGGTGGTGGATAAATTCGGTGATTATCTGGTGATGCAGACTCTGGCTCTGGGGATGGACGTGCATAAGGACACCATTGTCGGAGTGTTGAATAATCTTATCGGTCCGGCGGGAATATACGAGAGGAACGATGTCAGCGTAAGGCAATTGGAAGGGCTTCCGCTTAAAACGGGCTTTATAGGTGATGAGTTTAACACCATAGTGGATATAAATGAAAATGGCCGGCTGTTTGAGGTGGATTTGGCCGGTGGACAGAAAACCGGCTATTTTTTGGATCAAAGGGAAAACAGGATGGCCCTGGAAAACCTTTGTAAAGGAGCCAGGGTTCTGGACTGCTTTTGCCACACCGGCACCTTTTCAGTTTATGCTGCCGGGTATGGGGCCAGTGAGGTACTGGGCATTGACATTTCAGGGGCTGCCCTGGAGGTGGCCGGGAGAAATACCGCCAGGAACGGTGTTGAAAATATTTGCTCATTCAGGGAGAGTAACAGCTTTGACGAGCTGAGGGCGATGGAAAGGGCAGGAGAGAAGTTTGATGTGGTGGTTCTGGATCCTCCCGCCTTTACCAAGTCCAAAAAGGCCCTGGAAGGAGCGGCCAGGGGTTACAAGGAAGTTAATTTACGTTCTATGAAATTACTACGCCCGGGTGGATTTCTGATCACCTGCTCCTGCTCGTACCACATGAGCGAGGACCTTTTTTTGGAGGTCATAAACAGTGCCGCCCTGGACGTTGGGAGGTCTATAAGGGTGGTCGAGGTCAGGAGGCAGGCACGAGACCATCCCATGCTTCTGGCCTCGCCCGAAACCTATTACCTGAAGTGTGTGGTCTTGCAGGTTCTTTAAAATTTTTTTAAATAAGCTGGAGATTTGGGGTCTGTTATTCAAAGACCCCGCACAGCTCCTCCCACGCCTCACGATAGATTTTCAGGTCCCGCTGGCTGAAAAGGACGAATCGTACCTCCTCCAGTGTGTTCTGCCCTTCAAGGCACTCTTTTACCGTTCGGGCAGCCACCCGGGCCGCCCTGTCGGTGGGGAAGCCGTATGCTCCGGTGCTGATGGAGGGAAATGAAATAGTTTTTATGCCTATACTTTTGGCCAGCCCCAGTGAATTAAGGTAGGCGTTGGCCAAAAGGCTGTCCTCTCCTTTGCCGCCCCCGGACCAGATGGGCCCCACAGTATGTATTACGTATTGCGCCTTGAGATTACCCCCTCCGGTTATTACAGCCTCCCCGGTGGGACACCCTCCCTGCCTGGCCCTGATTTTTTTGCACTCCTCCAATATCTGGGGACCTCCAGACCGGTGTATGGCGCCGTCAACACCGCTTCCCCCCAGCAGGGAAGAATTGGCGGCGTTAACAATTGCCAGGGTATCCTGAAGTGTGATGTCACCCTGGACCAGAGTCACTTTCGTGCTGCCTGCTCTAAAAAACATATACGGCCTCCTTTCCTCGAAAAAAAGCTGTCAGCCATCAGCTCTCGGAACTCATAATAATTGCATGAGGCGGCAATTTACCAGCCTTTGTTCTTCTGGGTTCCGCTTCCCAGGGGATTATAACCAAGGGATCTGGTAATAAAAATGATCCTGCTGCTGTGATCAAGGCTGGAAGTCCACTGGTAGGCCTCTTCCGGAAGCTGTCCCACGGCGAAGCTTCCGTGACCCCTGACCATGGCAATTTTGTACTCCTTCAAAACCTCTGGAAGCATCTCTTCCAGCTCGCTGGACCCAATGGTATGCTCGGCTTTGACAACCGGGATCCTGTGCAGCAGGTACGACCCTTCCGAATCCACCGGAACAATTTCGTCCTCCAGCAGAGAAAGGGATATGGCATAGGGCGGGTGGGCGTGAACCACCGCCAGGGCTGACGTTCTTTTATAAATAGCCCGGTGTACCTTTATTTCGGTGGAGGCCAGGGTTATATGACTGTCGTTTTTTTCCAGTCCTGTCTCGATCAGGTCTCCCTCCTGAAGGTGCCCAAGCATTGAGCCCCGTCTGGTGATAATTATTCTGTCGCCGGACCTGATGCTGATGTTGCCGCTGTGGGAGCTGTTCAGACCGGCCTTAAAAAGATCCCTGCCTATCTGTTGAAAAGTTTTCAGCATACCAATTCCTCCAGCCCCAGCCGGGCTATTTTAGTTTTAGTGGGGATACCTTCCGGGCTCCAGCCCCTGAACCGGTAGTATTCCTCCATCATTTCCTCCAACCTGACCACATGGCCCCTTGAGGGCCCATGGGCCACCGGTTCATCCGTGAGTCTTTGCGGAAGGCGGTCATCGGCCGAGGTGAATCCTGATTTTAAATTATAAAGTCGCTCCAGGTTCCAGATACGCTCTCCAATCAGGTGCAGGTCCTGGGGCTGGTATGTTATACCGGTCACTGCGGTAAGCATCCTGGCCCAGTATTCTTCGGAAACCGCCAGGCAGACGAAGCGGCAGACCGACAGGCTATCAACTGCCGCGCTGACGTTCTGGTTGAATATGGTCAGACCGGCTTTCCCGCCGGTGGAAAAACGATCTGTCCTTTTCGGAATTCCCAGCACTTCGGTACCCACCATGTAGGCCCTAAGGTGACAGGCCCCACGGTTTGAGGTGGCGAAGCCCAGTCCCATACCCTGCAGTCCCCTGGGATCATATGCCGGTATTTCCAGTCTTTTTACCTGCATGGCGTAGCCCGGCTGCCCGCATTCCGATGCCAGGCGGTATGACCCTTTGGAAAGTGCTTCTCCGGCATCCTTGCGGTAAGCCATTTTATATATCATTTCCAAAAGTCCGTTTCCATCTCCAAATTCAAGGGATAGGTCCAGGTAACCCCTTTGGGACAGCTCCATGGCGCAGCCGATGGTTGCCCCGGTGGATATGGTGTCCATACCCAAAGTATTGCAAAGCCTGTTGGCCTCTATAATTGTTTCCAGGTCATCTATCCCGCACTGAGGTCCCATGGACCAGATGGTTTCATATTCAGGGCCGTGCCCGGGGCCGTTTTTCCCTCTGGTTACCCTGGTGCAGCGCACCGGGCAGCCTCTGCAGCCCGTTCTCTTAACGGTGGCGGTCTCGGCTATGGCCTCTCCGCTTATTTTATTGGCATCCTCGAAATATGACTTTTGGAAGTTATAAGCAGGAAGGGCACCCAGTTCATTAAACAGATTTACCAGCACCGGTGTTCCGAATTCCGGCAAACCCTGGGAGGTTATGGGGTTGGCCTTAATCCATTTTCCAATCTCATAGAACATGTATTTGTATTTCTCAGGGTCCGCCAGCCCGGTTTTTTGGTGACCCAGCAGTACCACGGCCTTCAGGTTTTTGCTCCCCATTACCGATCCTAGTCCTCCGCGCCCCAGGGACCTGCCGTCGTCGGTGATCACCGATGCCAGCAGAACGCCATTTTCTCCGGCCGGGCCGATGGAGGCAACACTGACGCCCTGGCCGTGAACTGCCTTCAAGGCGTTACAGCAGGAGGGTATGTCCATTCCCCAGAGATCACCGGCATCAATAATACTACACTTTCCGTCAATTATCGCCAGGTAACAGGGAAGGCTGCTGCCGCCCTCTATGATTAGGGCGTCATAACCACATTTTTTAAGCATAATGCCCCATAAGCCCCCGGCATTGCTGTCAAAAATAGTTCCGGTAAGGGGGGATCGGGAAACCAGGGAAAACCTTCCGGATCCGGGGGCGCCTGTACCGGTAAGGGGCCCCGCTGTAAATATCAACTTGTTTTCCTTACCCGGAGGGTCTGGGGAAGGAGGTACCTCCCGGGCCAGAAGGGCCACCCCCAGTCCCCTGCCCCCTAACCACCTATGCAGCATACTGGTGTCAATGCTTTCCTGGCTGATGGTTTTATTGTCCAGGTTTATCCTTAAAAGCTTACCGTGCCAGCCGAATATCATTATTAACCTCCTGAATTGAGCTATAAGCTGTAAGCTATAAGCTATAAGCTTATTCAGCCAATCGTTTTTTTGCCATACTCTGACTAATGACTCCCGAATTATGACTTCTGCTACATACATTTTATATCAAATATAGCCCCATGCAATTTTTTTTTTAGATGCCTGTCTTTTTCTGTTGAGTTGTATTTCAATCAATGTTATACTTTTTCACAAAGCAAGACGAGCTGAGTGATAAGAGTTGAGAGGAGTATAGACGAGACGACTCGGAGCTTTCGGGGTGAGGACCGGCGTATTGATGCTGGTCTTTTTTATTTGTCATTAGACAAAGCCTTCATGTTGTTACTGCAGGGCAGGAACGGCGTATATTTTTTCCAGCTTACAGCTTATAGCTTACAGCTTATAGCTTTTTGGGAGAGGTGATTGTGCTTGATAATAATGATTGACAACTACGATTCCTTCGTTTATAACCTGGTGCAGTACCTGAGGGAGATGGGCCAGGAGGTGCAGGTTTACCGCAATGACAGTATTCGTCCGGAAGAGGTTAAAAAAATCAATCCTGACCACATTATAATATCACCGGGCCCCTGTACTCCTGATGAGGCCGGAGTGTCCATGGATCTGGTGAGGCAATTCTCAGGCAGAATACCCATACTGGGTGTGTGCCTGGGGCATCAGGCCATCGGTCAGGTTTTCGGGGGCAGGGTGGTAAGGGCTGACAGGCCCATGCACGGCAAAACGTCGATGATCAGGCATGACGGAAGTGGTGTTTACTCGGGACTCCCAGCATTGCTGGAAGTTGGCCGCTATCACTCACTGGTGGTCAGCCCCAAAGGGCTGCCGGAATGCCTGGAGGTTACCGCCCTCACCGGTGAAGGGGAGATTATGGGCATAAGACACAGGGATTATCTGGTTGAGGGAGTTCAGTTTCATCCGGAGTCCATACTTACCAGCTGCGGAAAGCTGATGCTAAAAAATTTTCTTAGCATCCGGAGGGTTCAAAGTGAAGCCGTATCTGCTTAAAAAAATTGACCTGGAGCCTGATACCGTGTCATTCTTCAACGGTATGGCCGATATGCCCGGCAGTGTGCTGTTGGATAGCGGGATGATCATGGAGGGTTTATCAAGGTATTCTTTCATTTCGACAGACCCCTTCATGACTTTTACATCCAGGAAAGACCGGGTCAGTATTGAAACAAGGCATGGCCCCAGGGCCGGAGAAACCAGTATAAAAATAGGTAATCCCTTTAACATATTAAATGATTTGATGAAACAGTATAAAATGGAGGGGGTGGAGTGCCCCGTTCCTTTTTTTGGCGGCGCCGTTGGCTTTTTCTCCTACGACATGAGCAGGCAGTTGGAGAAAATTCCGGAGAAGGCCGCCGATGATATAGGTGTTGAGGACTGCTGGCTGGGATTTTACGATGTGGTGGCCGCCCTGGATCATGTAAGCGGGTCGGTTTACCTTATTTCTACCGGACAGCCGGAGCAGGATGCCGTTAAAAAAGAACGCAGGGCGGCCGAACGTCTGGACTGGCTGGAGAATCAAATAAGAAAAAGCATTAAAATAAACGAGAAAACTGAAACTATAAAAGAAATTAGCGGGGGATCCTCTGATTACCTCCAGCCAGCAATGATTTCGGATTTTGATAAAGAAAGCTACTGCCGGGTGGTTGAAAGGGCCAGAGAATATATAGCCGCCGGAGACATATTTCAGGTAAACCTTTCCCAGCGCTTCAGCCTTCCCGCCAGGGACCGGCCCTGGGATGTATACCATAGGTTACGGAAGATAAATCCCGCCCCCATGGCGGCCTATATAAACTGTGGCCATCTGCAGGTGGTCAGTGCCTCACCTGAAAGATTCCTCAGGGTAACCGGGGACATGGTGGAAACCAGGCCTATAAAAGGCACCCGGCCCAGGGGTAAAAACCCCCTGGAGGACAGCATGCTGCGGGAGGAACTCTGGAATAGTGAAAAAGATAGGGCCGAGCTGGTAATGATAGTGGACCTGGAAAGAAACGATTTGGGAAGGGTTTGTGTTCCGGGAACGGTTCATGTTCCTGAGCTCTATAGGCTGGAGGATTTCCCCACTGTTTTTCATCTGGTGTCCACCGTTGTGGGCAGGCTTGAGGGCTGTGGAATTACTGAGCTTTTAAAGGCCTCCTTTCCCGGTGGATCAATAACCGGAGCCCCCAAGATTAGAGCCATGGAAATTATTGAAGAGCTGGAGCCGGTGAGACGGGGAATCTACTGTGGATCAATAGGGTATTTGGGATTTAACGGGGATGCGGATTTAAATATAGTTATAAGGACGCTGCTGTTCACTCCTGAGAGAATATATTTTCAGGTGGGCGGAGGACTTACCATTGATTCCCACCCCGAGTCGGAATACTCTGAAACACTGGACAAGGCAAAAGCACTGATAAAAGCCTTACTCGAAGCTCCAGGTTAGAGGTTGGAAGTTCGAGTAGTTGAATTTTTTAAAGCTTATAGCTATTTAGGAGTTTTTTGATATGAATATTGTCTGCTATAACGGTGAGTATCTGGGGTCGGAGCAGGGGTCCGTCCCTATCAGTGACCGGGGTGTGCTTTATGGCTTTGGCCTGTTTGAAACCATAAGGGTTTCCGGCGGCAGACCCCGTGTGTTGGACAGACATACATCCCGCCTGTTTTTTTCTGCCGGGGAACTGGGGATTAATGTTCCCTTCGGGGCCCAGGAAATTCAAGAAATGGTGTGTCTTACGGCCCAAAAGAACGGGATGGATCAGGGTGGTCTGCGGCTGACACTTACAGGCGGCGGTACGGGCAGCCCATGCCTGTTTATTCAGGCCAGGCCTCTTTCATATGAGCAGGACAGGTATCATAAAGGCCTGTCTGCAGCCTTTTCCCGAATAAGAAGAAATGAAGGGTCAGCCCTGGTAAGGTATAAAACATTAAATTACTATGAAAACATCATGGCCCGGGGTGAAGTTGCGGCCCTGGGAAGGGATGAGGCGCTTTTTTTAAACAACTCCGGAAACCTGGCCGAGGGGGCTATAAGCAATATATTCCTGGTGGCCGGGGGGAAGGTGAAAACCCCACACCCCAGGTGCGGCCTGCTGCCTGGCATCACCCGGCAGCGAGTGATCGAGGAGTGCGGCTTCATGGGGATACCAGTGGCGGAAGAAAATGTCCATCCCGATCAACTGAATTCGGCAGAAGAATCATTCATTACCAATGCCCTGATGGGTGTCATGCCCCTTACCCTTATAGAAAATGTTCCGGTGGGAAGCGGAATGCCAGGAGAAATCACAAGGGCTCTAATGGCCCGCATTAACAGATAAAATAATGCCATTGACTGAAGGACAGGAACTTCAGTCTATTTTTTATCCAACCACTTACCATAATATGGTATTATAATGTGTATAGTGTTAAAGTGGGGTGATTTAATGTTCAGACGCTTTTTAAACTCCAGGGAGAGTGATTACAACCAAATAAACCAAAGAATCGATAGTCTGGTTAGAGATTATGAAGATCATATTATTAAACGAATAAACGAGGAGTACAAAAAAACCACAGGCTGGGCGGATCGTCTTGCAGATAAAATAGCTTCCTTTGGTGGCAGCTGGAAATTTATAATGGTTTTTTTTGCATTTTTGATGGTGTGGATGGTTTGGAATATATTAAGTGTCACCAAGCATTTTGATGAACCCCCGTACATTCTGCTGAATTTAATACTCTCCTTTACTGCGGCTTTTCAGGCGCCCATAATTATGATGAGTCAAAACAGACATGCCGAAAAGGATAAGCATGAGGCAGTTATTGATTTTGCAATAAATTATAAAGCAGAGCAAGAGGTAGACGATCTTCAAAAACACCTCAACCGCCTTGAGAAGGATATATCGGAAATAAAAAGCCTCCTGCGGAGATTGGAAACTAATTTGGAGAAATAATAGATCAATTAGAGAGAGGGAGGGCTTGACGCCACTCCCTTCTAAACCCTTTTCAACTAGAAATCCCGGGGATGTTCCATTAAATCTATGGCTCCCAGAAGCATGTGGGCCAGCCCGAACCCGGCTATTCCCCAGCCCAGGGCCGGGTTTGTTCCTTTTAGGGCCAGACCGGTGGCGGTTACCGCAGTACCGAGGACGGTAGGTATCATACCTTCACGCACCAAATGTATTCCCCCTTTTAATGTGATTCAGATATATTGTTATACTTAGAACTTCATTTATGTAAGCCATATAATGCCGCTATTAGCAGATAGTGGTTCTAAAGTAATTATAAATGGTTGGTATATAACGTCCGTTTTTGGTAAAAATCATAGCAAAATACAATGGTCGATTGACGGAAAGGAGTGGATTTATGCCAAAGGACAAGGATTTGGAGAGGTTGACCCAGGAGTCTCTGGATTCGGATATCAGAACCAGAAACTACGAATTAAAGGTAAAGGTGGTTAAGGGTGTTGCCCAGGTAACTGGTATAGTGGACACATTGTCGGAAAAAGAACAGGTCAGGCAAATACTGTCAGGAATTAAAGGGGTTATTGGTTCTGATATAGGTGTGTCCATCAGCACGGACGGTTCAATAATAGATGAAGATGTAGTGGCGGAGGTTAATGAGGAACTGAAATCCGACCCCGATGTAAACCTTGCCGGTGTGGGGGTAAAGAGTGTCAAGGGAAATGTTTACCTGATGGGAACTGTGGATAGCCCGGAAGAAGAAAAGGCTGCCATCAGGGCCGCATCCAGGGCCAGGGGAGTCACTTCGGTGGTAAGTCAGCTGAAAATGGACAACGGCGGTTATGATACTGACGATCTGGGAGAAATTTTCCACCACCAGGTAAACAATGACCGTGAAATCGAAAGAAAAGACATATATTGATTTTTTTAAAGGATACAGCAGTTTTAATAGCCAATCTGCTGTATCCTTTTGTCCGGGCGGCAACCCCTTTTTATAATACAGGTTGAACCAGCCATACCTTTTTGGGCCCTATTAACGAATAGGTCCCCGGAAGTAAGCTCTTTTTTATAATTCCCGGCCCACCTACCAGAACACACCGGTAGATACCGAAAAGGTCGATGAACCTCACGTTTGTTTTAAACTCTCTGACCGCAATCATCATTAAATCGGGTAAATGAGCCAGCACCGATGGCGTGATAACACTGGCAGCCAGGGATCTGATTTCAATTTGGAGATCCACCGGGCTGTCAACATAGGTTCCCTCAAAAACATTGAGAAGCGTGGTATCCCTTCCCAATACGTTGATTTCTCCCAGCCGGGCACTCATTTTCTCCAGTCCCCGCTGGGGAATGACCAGGTATTTATTCACCGGGGTATTGAAAAGGGTTGTAAGTCCTCCCAAAACTTCAGTTAACCCTTGTCTGTCATACTGGTCCAGGAGTGTTATATAATCATCTCCGGACGATAAAAGAGTACAGATGGGAACGGACAGTATGCTCAACTGAGACTTTTTTGGGTCCGTTATAATAAGATTTATGGCCTTTAGTCTGTCTCCGTCTATCCATAAAACAGCTATTATTTCAATTCGGGGCTTGGTGGTGTAGTCGGGAGGGGCGGCGTAAGACGAAGGTGCAGAATACAGGCAAAGGGCTAGGACAAGGACAAAAAAAAATTCCCTCAATTTTCATCCCTCCTGGCTGGTTATTAAGTATTTTAAACAATAATGCGGGTTTTATGCTGTGTATTTGATATAACAGCCCGTGTAAATTATATCGAATTTTACAGAAGGATATTGTGTCACATTTCCATAAAAACAATTATATAGTCCATCTCATCTTTATATTGTGCTACAATATAATTATCCAGATTCCATTATTTTAAAATTTTTCAGGGAGTGTGAGTTTATGGACCGGGAGCTAACCCTGGAACTGGTAAGAGTGACTGAGGTGGCGGCACTGGCGGCTTCACAGTGGATGGGCCGCGGTCGTAAAAACGAGGCCGATGGGGCTGCGACCAATGCCATGAGGGCTATGTTTGATACCGTGGCAATAAACGGCACCGTGGTAATCGGTGAAGGTGAAATGGATGAAGCGCCAATGCTCTATATAGGAGAGAGGCTAGGCAACGCCCTTTCTCCTGAGGTTGATGTGGCCGTGGACCCGTTGGAGGGGACCAACATACTGGCCAAGGGGCTGCCCAACGCCCTTTCCGTAGTGGCCGTAGCCGACAAAGGCCACCTGCTGCATGCTCCGGACATGTACATGCAGAAAATAGCTGTTGGGGAGAGGGCGGCAGGAAAAATACATATTGACGACCCAATAGAAAAAACCCTGGAAATAGTTGCCAGGGCAAATGAAAAGCGTATTTCCGATTGCACCGTAATGATATTGGACCGTCCCCGCCACCAGGAACTCATAGAAGCCGTGAGGAATGCCGGGGCCAGGGTCAGACTTATTGGTGACGGTGACGTGGGATCGGCCATATATACAGCCATCCCCGAAACAGGAATCGACTTGTGTATCGGCATAGGGGGAGCACCTGAGGGTGTAATCGCCGCCGCGGCGCTTAAATGCCTGGGGGGAGAAATGCAGGCAAGGCTCTGGCCGGAGGATGACAAGGAAAGGATCCGGTGTGCTCAGATGGGTATTGACGATCCCAGTAAAATACTCTATTTGGACGACTTGGTGAAGGGAAACGACGCTATTTTTTCCGCCACCGGAGTGACAGACGGGGAGCTGCTAAAAGGGGTGCGCATGCTGGGTAAGGATATGGCCGAAACCCATTCCCTGGTTATGCGCTGTAGGAATAAAACCATCAGATACATTAAAGCCATTCACAGGCTTTCCTACAAGGCTAACATGGTATTTGGAAGCGGCGGGCAGATGTATTTCGACTGATTGGTCAGCTAGCCTTGTCTTATAGGCGGACTCCGTAGCTTTGTGATATAATCACCAAAAGAGGTGAGTCATTTTGAAATTGGATCCCAGGCTTATTTTGGTGGCTGTAGTCACTGTTTTTGGAAACGCCTATATACAGTATCTAATGTATGAAGGGCAGATAAACTGGACTAACGCCCTGCTGGTGGGCCTGGTGGTCACGGCGCTTCTGCCTTTTATCATGAAGAAAAAAGGGAAGTAGTGTCAGGTGCCAGTTTTTATAGTAATTTTCTGACCGTTTTTGGAAAAACGGTCTTTTTCATCCTAATTACGAAATATTTCATATTTTAGTCCACAATGAAATTTGTAGGTTACAATACTGTCAAAAATTTGTATAATCAAATGTAGCACAAGCTTAAGGGGTGGTACATATGGCTATGTCGCAGGCTGATATAGACGCCTTACTTAATGGGGGGGCCGTTGGGGCAGATGATAATCGTTGCGTTCAAGGTGACGTCATCAATATTGAAAACCTTCCCGAATGGCCAGAGCCAATTAAAGCACCTGAAGAAGACTTTGGAGAATTCCTTTTGTTTCAGGAGTTGGATGCCATTTCAGAAATTGGTAATATTACCATGGGATCAGCATCCACTCCACTTTCAGAGTTGCTTGGAGTACCGGTCAACATATCCAACCCCAACAGTTTTATAGCTTATCAGGAAAATGTGTTTTCCTCCTTTGATACCCCCTATTTAACCATCCAGGTGGATTTTATAAGGGGACTGAGGGGATTTAATGTACTGATAATTAAAGAAAATGACGTGGCTGTTATTGCGGATTTGATGTTGGGAGGTAACGGGAAGCCTGAAACTATTGTGGTGGATGAGATGTCCATCAGCGCCGCATCGGAAGCCATGAATCAGATGAATGGCGCGGCGGCCACCGCTCTGTCGGATATGTTTGGAGAGTTGGTGGAAATAACACCACCCAGGACAGTCCATGTCCAGGATCTTAAATCCGCCAATAATCATCCCCTGCCTACCGACGAACCGGTGGTGGTGGTTCAGTTCAAGCTATCGGTAGGTGATTTACTGGACACCACCATCATGCAGATAACCGGAATTGAAACGGCCAAGGAGCAGGTGGCCAATCTTTTTGATAAAATGGGTATTGAGCCTCCCAGGAAGGCGCTGGAAACAGTCCAGCAGGCCGCTGTTGGGGTAGAGGAGATTCCCCGGGAACGGCCCCCCCTACAGGTACAGGAGGAACCCATTGAATATTTTACCGGCGGCCAGGCCATGGAAGTGGCCATGAATCTCCCGCTGGAGGCGTCCCTGGTGGCCGGAAAAATCAGCTGCCGGGTGGCCGATATCGCAAATCTGAAGCCCGGGATGGTCATTGATGTTCCCCAGGCGGCAGGCACCACCCGGTTGGTGGTAAACGGACTGGTGGTGGCCGAGGGGGAACTGGCGGAAGGAAAGTTCACGGTAAAGAATTTAGTAAAATCATCACTTACAGTATAATTACCCATGACGCCAGAGGATAAGAACAGATTTTAAAAAAGCTTATAGCTCATAGCATACTTCCCGGGGCTCCCTATAAGGGGGTCCCGTAATAATTTCCAGGAGGGGTGGAGGATGGTAAGGCTGGCGGTAGAATTATATAATAATCTATTAAAGTAAATGGAGTTATATTCATGAGTTTAAGGTTTATATATGGCAGAGCGGGCTGCGGTAAAACCCGGTACTGCCTGAATGAAATAAAATCAAAAGTCAGTGGCGCCACACACCCTTTGGTGCTGCTGGTCCCGGAGCAGTTCACCTTTCAGGCCGAAAGGAGCCTGATTAGTGTGCTGGAGACTGGGGGTATACTTAAAAGTGAAGTTTTGAGCTTCCGGCGTATGGCCTTTAGAGTATTCAATGAGGCGGGGGGTATTACCTACCCCCACATTCATTCTGCCGGCAAATCCATGATTATCTACAGAATACTTGACAAAATGAGGGACAGCCTTAAGGTGTTTTCCAAATCCGCGGACCGCCAGGGCTTTGTAAACACGCTATCGACTTTGATTACAGAATTCAAAAGATACAATATAACTCCCGGCGCCCTGGAAAAAGCATGTAAAGGCTTTGCGGACGATAATCCGTTAAAGGACAAGCTGATTGAGCTGGATTCTGTCTATACTGCCTTTGAGAAGACTATCGGGGAGAGGTACAGGGATTCGGATGATGACCTTACTCTGGCTTCGGAAAAGCTTAGTTCCACTGCACTGTATAGTGGGGCTGAGATTTGGATTGACGGGTTTGCTGGCTTTACCCCACAGGAATACAGGGTGATAGAAAAGTTACTGCAAAGGGCCGGGAGGGTCAATATCAGCCTGTGTACCGACTGCCTGGAGGAAGAAGGGATCTCTGGCATAACCGATGTGTTTTCTGCGGTGAAGGGGGCCTATAGAAAATTTATAAAAATCGCCAGAGAGTGTGACATTAAGATGGAACCTCCGGTCAATTTAGGTATAGAGC
>Ga0209347_1003329_pt1 | contig 18993 bp, 15 predicted proteins | sample AutmiccommuBRH23_FD_187382 | JGI IMG/M metagenome (GOLD analysis project Ga0209347, IMG submission 187382) | Deep subsurface microbial communities from Mt. Terri, Switzerland - Autotrophic microbial communities BRH/23 (SPAdes) (version 2) | ecosystem: Environmental > Aquatic > Deep subsurface >...
CGGTCCGGCCAAAAAGGAAACCGCGGATGCCCTCGGGATTCAGGTGGCCGACCTGACCCCGGAGATTTCCCGCCGGTACGGGATTGATACCACGGGCGTCTTCGTCGCCGATGTGCAGCCGGACGGACCGGCGGCAAAAGCCGGGCTGCGGAACGGGGATATCATCATGGAGATAAACCATAAACCGGTGAAAACCAGTTCCGACTACGCCCGCATCGTCAAGGGGTTCGAAAAAGGCAAGCCGGTCCAGTTGTATATTCGGCGGGCAGGGCAGGGATTTCTGGTGATTACGGTAGCAAAATAGACGCCATTCGATTTACCCTGCACCTTGTTTTTGCAGACGGTGCAGGTTCAGACCCGCTTCCCGAACCCCCCGGGAAGCGGGTTCTTATTTTTTCTTTCAATGATATCGATTTTTCTGTTATTTTTCAGATGACTTTACGCAGCACTCACTGGAGTGAAATCTATCGGAATCAATACACAGGAGTCGCATCCCATGCAGGATTTGACCCGTTCCCAGAAGGCCCGGGTGGCTATCAGTTCGTTCAAGACCCTTTCCAATGCCCTGGCCCTGAGGGGATACTTCCGGCCGTCCGGAAAGATGGGGCGCGCCCTGGCCGATTGTCTGATCACGCTTAGCCCCGAGATTTACGGGAGCATGAACGACCCGCGGGTCGTCGAATTAAAGGGGCTCGAATACATCATCGACCGGCTTCCCCGGGGGATCGAGCAGGCGACCCGCCTGATCCTTACCGAGGAGGAACCGTTCGGCGACACGGCGTTCGAAAAGATCATCCCTCCCAAGCGGCGCCGAAGCTGCTACCGGTTTTCCGAAAACGAAGTCTGTTTTGTCATCACCCGGGGGTTGAGTGAAATCTATGACATATTGACCCACATCACCTTCATGAACATCGAGGCCCGGAAAATCGCCAACCACATGACTGATGACGCGGGAAACGTCACCTTCGAATGGAAAGACCTCGAAGAAACCATTCCGAAGATCGACCGGCTCAACTCCCGGGAACTGGAAAAAGCCATCTGGAACATGAGCCTGATCCTGGGCCGCTCCTACCACGAGACCCGGGAGACATTCGAATATCTTGAAAAAAGCCGCAAGGCCGGCCAGCACAACAACGGCCTTTTTCAGATCGTCTACCACCTGGGGAAACGGGTGGCCCGGGAAAAGGAATCGGCAAACAATTTCCTGATCGTCTATCTGACCCCATCGCTCATGAACATCATCGCCCACCAGCGCTACGGGCGGATCTGGTCCGACGACATCAAGGCGAAACTCCGGGAACTCGGACTTCACGAGCGCCCCCTGCATATCGTCAGCGCGAATCTGCACAGTGTGGTCAATCTCCTCTACGGGCACGGCGCGGCACGGGAATGCCAAATTCAAACCGGACCCGTGAATGATCCGTTGTACGGCTTCATCCAGTGCATCCGGGAAAGAAGCGGCGATATCCTCGGCTATGCCCGCGAACATGGATTATACGAGCTGCCGGACCGCTCGGGGGCGCATATCGACTGCCAGATCATCGACACCGGCAAACTTGCAGGCGTGCCGCTCCATCCCGACCTGCGCATCGATTCCGATACGATCGCCGGGGAAAAACCGGTGATCCTGGTGATGGATTACGCCTTCGGCGCCCAGGCGTTCGAGGCGATGGACTGCCTGCTCAACCCGCTGGCGGAAGAACCCCTGGTCCCAATGAATGTCCGGTCGATTTCGATCATGGGAAAGGCGGGGATCCTGCCGGGGAATAAAGGGGATATCATGCTGGCCACGGCCCACGTCATCGAGGGAACATCGGACAACTACATGTTCGAAAACGATCTTTCCCGGGAGGATTTCGATCCGGACGTGGCGGTTTACACCGGCCCCGTGGTTACGGTGCTCGGCACCTCCCTGCAGAACCGGGACATGCTTCAGCGGTTCCAGACCAGCTGGAAAACCGTCGGTCTGGAGATGGAAGGGGGGCACTACCAGCGCGCCATCAGCGGGGCGATCATCAAAGGGCACATTTCAAAGGATGTCCGGGTCCGGTATGCCTACTACGCGTCGGACAATCCCTTGGTGAGCGGCCAGACACTGGCCGCCGGGGAGATGGGCCCCGACGGGATCCGACCGACCTACATGGTCACCAAGGTGATCCTGGAGAAAATCTTCCAGCGGGCGCAGGCCGAAATGGATGCGGAGGAAGCCGGCGATGCCGGGGAAAAGTGTATCCGGTTTTCCGGGTGAATACCTTCAGGTGGATTGGGAATAAAGATGCAGAAACAGAAACCGGCGGGTTCATTTAAGAACCCGCCGGTTTTGTTATTAAAAGAGAAAACTCCCGGACATTAGTACCGGTAATGATCCGGTTTAAACGGACCGTTCTCCGGTACGCCGAGGTATTCGGCCTGTTTCGGGGTCAGTTTGGACAGTTTGACCGCCAGGCGGGAGAGATGGAGCCGGGCCACTTCCTCGTCGAGTTCCTTGGGAAGGGTATAGACCTTTTTTTCCAGATCCTCGGTGGCCAGCTTGATCTGGGCCAGGGTTTGGTTGGTGAAGCTGTTGCTCATCACGAAGCTCGGGTGGCCGGTAGCGCACCCCAGGTTCACCAGGCGTCCTTCGGCCAGAAGGACGATGGAGCGGCCGGACTGGAGGTGCCACTGGTCGACCTGCGGCTTGATGTTAGTCCGCTGACCGGTCTTCTCCAGGTAGGTCACGTCGATTTCATGATCGAAGTGGCCGATATTGCAGACGATCGCCTCGTTTCGCATCTGTTCCATGTGCTCGCCCCGGATCACGTCGCAGCAGCCGGTGGCCGTCACGAAGATGTCCCCCACGGATGCCATATCCTCCATGGTGGAGACCTCGTACCCTTCCATGGCGGCCTGGAGGGCGCAGATCGGATCGATTTCGGTCACCACGACCCGGGCGCCGAATCCCCGCATCGACTGGGCGCACCCTTTCCCCACGTCGCCGTAGCCGTTGACCACCACGATCTTACCGGCGATCATAGTGTCGGTTGCCCGCTTGATCCCGTCGACCAGGGAATCGCGGCATCCGTAAATGTTATCGAACTTCGACTTGGTCACCGAATCGTTGACGTTGATGGCCGGAAAGAGAAGCTGCCCCTTTTTGGCCAGCTGATAAAGGCGGCCGACGCCGGTGGTGGTCTCTTCGGAGACCCCGCGGATTTTTTCCGCAACCTTGTGCCAGTGCCTGGGATCGCGTTCATAGGTCGCCCGGAGCCGGTTGATGATGCACTGATATTCGTGGACGTCATATTCCTTGTCGAGCATCGACGGATCACCTTCCGCTCGCACCCCTTCGTGGATCATCACGGTGGCGTCCCCGCCGTCGTCGACGATCAGGTCCGGGCCGGAGCCGTCCGGCCAGGTCAGGGCCTGCTCGGTGCACCACCAGTAATCCTCAAGCGATTCCCCTTTCCAGGCGAAGACAGCGGCGGATCCGGCCTTGGCGATGGCGGCGGCCGCATGGTCCTGAGTGGAGAAGATGTTGCAGGACGCCCACCGGATATCAGCCCCGAGCTGCTTCAACGTTTCGATCAGCATGGCCGTCTGGATGGTCATGTGAAGGCTGCCGGTGATTTTAAAGCCCTTGAGCGGCTTGTCCGGGCCGTATTTTTCCCGGACCGCCATCAGGCCGGGCATTTCGTTTTCCGAGAGTTCCATTTCCTTAAACCCGAACGGCGCCTGGGAAATATCGGCCACCTTGTAGGGGAGGGAAAGATCGAGTTCCGGGACGATTGCCCGCTTTTTGTCACTTGATGACATCAACATGATGGATCCTTTCATTTTGAGTTTAAGATTTAGTTGATTGAAAGATGTGCAGCGTCAATCCTTTTTCGACAGGATGGGCCTCGACCCGGTCGAGCCGGAATCCGTTTGCGGTGAGCCACTCCCGGATTTCCGTTTCATCAAAGCCGAGACGCCGGGCGCCATAGGTTTTCTGGAGCGCCTCGTGGGTGTGCCGCTGGAAATCGGCGATCACGAAGCAGCCGCCGGGCTTCAGGATACGGGCGGTTTCAGGAAATGCCGCTTCGGGCCGGTCGAGATACTGGAGCACGAGCGACACCACGGCAAGATCGGCCTCCCCGTCGCCCAGGGGAAGGTGTTCGAGTTCGCCGAGCCGGATTTCGATGTTATCCCCGCCGGTAAACCGTTTGCGGGCTTCTTCGAGCATCCGCGGCGACCGGTCGACTCCGATCACCTTTTGGGCATGGATTTTCATGGCCGCCAGCAGGTCGCCCGTCCCGCACCCCAGGTCGACCCCGACCCCATGGTTCCCCGCCTCCTTGAGCAGGGCATGGCCGATATCGAAATCGCCGATGATTTCCCGCTTCAAGGCGTCCCAGTGGTCGGCGACCGCATTAAAGAACCTCAGGGTCGACGATCGGCGGAGATCGACAATTCCGGCGGCCCGGGCCAGATCCTCACCGGACCGGGGGTTCTCCTCCAGCAGGTAGCGGACCGCGTCGATGAACCGCCGGGCAGATCCGTTTTCCGTTACGTGGTAATTTCCCCAGACACCGTCGCGCCGGCATTCGACCAGCCCCGCGTCGGCGAGTATCTTCAGGTGCCGGGATATCCGGGATTGTCCCATCCCCAGTACCGACACGATCTCCCCGACCTTGAGCTCGTGGTGGAGCAGGATGTTGATCAGCCGGATCCGGGTTTCATCTGAAAGTGCTTTGAAATACATCAAGGTATCCATATGTATTAATCAACATATCCTGATTTTTAGATAGGAAGAATTATAACGGGACAATCGACGGTGTCAAGGTAAAATCTTTTTCTGCGGGGAGGGGGCGGCCGAAAAGGGATGGGGGGATTAGAGAATACGAGAATGTAAGAGGCTTCTATAAATGCCGGCACGCGCAGGAGCACGAAATACAGAGTTATGGGAATCCGGGATGGCAAAGTAAAAAGCTCCAAATTCAAGGCGCGCGAATCCCCGAGGAATGAGGCGTACTTATCGTACGCCGCAGTGACAAGGGGTGAAGCGCAACGCAGAAGTTGGACTTTTTACGACGCCATCACTTACCAGTCGTCCAGGGTGACCCGGCTCCGGTCGAGCGACAGGACCTTCCCACGCAGGTCGTCGAAAACCGCCGCCCCTTCCAGTTCCGGCTCCTCTTTCCCCTGGGCCAGCGCCCGGTAGGCGTCGGGCTTATACATGGAGGCGGAGGTCAATACATGGTCGAATTTCCGGAGGGTGTTTTCATGGCGGCCGTAAATGTAGACCGGTCCATAAGCCGGCTGGTCATGATCGAGCGTCTCCCAGCCGTATATCTCCAGGTCCGAAAGGCGGGCCGGCCGGGGGGGGTGCGTCAGGCCGAGAATCTCGGCAAACATTTCCAGTATTTCCACAACCGCACGGGTATCGATACTTTCGAGGGCCTTGACCCCGTCGGCGTGCAATGCGCCGATATCTTCCCGATGATACGTGAGATCGAGTCCTTCCAGGTAACGGCGGCGGACCTTTCGGACCGTTTCCGCACCCTTCGAGACGACCACGTCCTCGTCGTTCAGGATCTTGCGGATGTTCCGGATACTGAGCATTTCCTTTGTGAACGGGTTTTTGCGCACAAGGACATCGGATACCGTGGTGTCATAAACCTTCAGTTCATTGTCCAGGACCAGGATCTCGCTTTTTTCCCCTGAGAAATCGGGTGAGAACATTTCCGTCTCCCGCTCGGTCCGGGAGGTGTATCCGGCGGTTTCAAGCAGCATCCGCATGGCGGACTTGTCGATTATCGGTACACCGTCGAGCGGCCGCTGTCCAAAGGAGTGGATTACCTGCCGGGCCAGCCGGTCGGCCTGGAGCTTATGCCTGAGGTTTTCTTTGAATGACATCGGTACCCTTCTCTGTTATGAGTTGCCGCCAGGGATCAATCAAAAAATCTTCCAGAACCTTCATACCGGGTATTGAAAATCCGGTATACAGATATCATAAGTCAATGATAACCCCGACTGCAAAAAAATCCATCCTGCTGATCCACCCGCCGGTGGCCAAGCCCTGCGAGCCGCCTGCCGGCATTGCCCGGTTGTCTGCGGTACTGACCGCCAATGATGTAGACTGCCGGGTGTTGGACGCCAGCCTGGAAGGACTTCTTGCGCTCCTCGGGACACCGGTCAACGCGCCGGATACCTGGTCGCGCCGGGCGGTGGGGTCTGTTTCCCGGCACCTGGCGGCCCTCCGGTCCCCGTCTCTTTATTCCGGAACCCCGGACCGGTACCGGCGGGCAGTCAGTGATATCAACCGGGTGCTCTATCTATCGGGAGACCATCACGGGGTTCACCTGTCGCTTTCCAATTACATCGCTGCCGACCTTTCTCCGGTGCGGAGCCGGGACCTGATCGCCTCGTCCCGCCGGTTCAAGGAAAACCCGTTTTTTCCGTATTTTGAAGAACGGCTGACTGCCTGTTTTTCCGATTCCGCCCCGGATATCATTGGATTTTCGGTTAATTTCATGAGCCAGGCTCTGTGTGCGTTCGCCATGGCCGGCTTCATCCGGAACCGGTTCCCGGGAACCCGGATCGTCTTCGGTGGGGGGCTGATCACTTCCTGGATGCATATTCCGGGCTTTTCGGACCCGTTCGAGGGGATCGCCGACGACCTGGTGGCCGGCCCGGGGGAACGGGCGCTCCTTTCCATGTGCGGCATCGGGGACGATGCCGTTATTTCCGATACGGCATACGATTACACCGGTTTCCCCGTGGATCGGTACCTGGCGCCCGGGCCGATCCTCCCGGTCTCCGCGTCCGCCGGATGTTACTGGCGGCGCTGTTCCTTCTGTCCCGAACGATCGGAAGGAGCCGGGTACCGGCCATATCCCCCGAAAGCGGTAGCGGATGCCATCGGCGCCCGGGCAGACGACATGCGTCCGGCCCTGGTCCATTTCCTGGACAATGCCCTGTCTCCACGATTGATGGAATACCTGATCGCCCACCCTCCCGGTCCCCCCTGGTACGGGTTTGTCCGGATCACCCGGCACCTGGCCTATCCGGATTTCGTCAGGGGGCTTAAAGCGTCAGGGTGCGCCATGCTTAAACTGGGGATCGAATCCGGGGACCCACGGGTCCTGCGGGACCTGCACAAGGGGATCGACCTGGCCGTGGTTTCACGGGCGCTCCGGACACTGAAGGCGGAAGGCATTTCCGTATACGCCTATCTCCTGTTCGGCATGCCGGCGGAAACCCATGAAAGCGCGGTCAAAACCATGGAGTTCGTATCGACCCATGCGGATGCGGTCGATTTCCTGAACCTGGCCGTGTTCAACCTGCCGGCGTACTGCCCGGAGGCGGGAACGCTCGACACGTCGGACTTCTATGAGGGGGATCTTTCCCTCTATCGGGAGTTCCGCCACCCCTCCGGGTGGAACCGGGACCAGGTCCGGCGGTTCCTGGCCCGGGAGTTCCGGTCGGTACCGGCCCTGCGGGCCATCATCAACAACGATCCGCCGTTTTTCACGTCCAACCATGCCCCGTTCTTTCGGTGAGCCGGTCCGGGCATCCGTTTGACAGCCTATGGCCGTCAGTTAATAATTGATGTATACCGATATGCAGACAATAATTTCAGGAGGAGGAGAATTATCATGAAAAGAAGTGTATGGGTGTTGACGGTTTTGTTTGCGGCATCCCTTTTCGTCGCCGGAATCGTCTGGGCACAGGCGCCCGGCCAGGGCGGCATGGACCCGCAGGGAAAACAGGGCCAGGGGATGATGCAGGGGAAGGGAATGATGAAAGGCCACGGGATGATGCAGGGGCAGTGCCCGATGATGCAGGGCGGCCAGTGTCCCATGGGCGGTAAAGGGATGGGGGGCGGCATGGGTCAGTGCGGTTGCGTGGCGTGCGCCGGTCTTGCCGGACCGTTTCATCAGTGGGTCAAAAATGTAATGGTTCATAAAGAGCAGCTCAACCTTTCCGATAAACAGTCCCAGCAGATTGAATCGATCCTTTCCGACAACATGAAATCGGCGATCAAAACCCGGGGCGATATCCAGTCGATGCGGGTTGATCTGGCCCAGGCGATCCGGAAAGATCCCACCCAGACAAAGACTATCCGGAGCATGCTGGACAAGATCGCCGACCGGCAGGTTGATCTCCAGATGGAGGTCGTGGAGGTTTATTCCCGGATAAACAAGACACTGGATGAAAACCAGCGGAAGAAAGTCGAGGAGATGTTCGGCACCCCCTTCAGTATGCCATGGGAGGAAAATGCCGGCGACATGGCCCCCATGGGTCATGGCGGTAATCAAAAAGGAAAACCGGGGAAGTAGGCAGGAAAGGTCCACCCGAAACGGAACAGGTTACTCGCGCTATTTTTTTCGGCGGCATCCAAAAAGATGCCGCCTTTTTGCTTTTCGACTGGGTTCGGAACAATTGGGAAACCGCAATATCCGCCTTGCTTTTTTTGGATATCGATGTAAAACATCTCCTATACTATCAAATCAGATTCAGGACTACGCGCACCATCCCGGCAGGCGGGACCGGGCATCATTTCCAGTCGAGGTGACGGATGGATTACTCAGGTTATATCGTTAAAATTGCCGCTGAAAACGATTGTCCGTGCCACCAGGCCGGAGAAACGTTCGAGTGCTCCGGGCGGGCGCTGGTCATTCCCGAAAAAACCTTTCTGTGCATGACCGTTGCCGGTGACCTGGCTCGGGCGCTCCCGTCCGTGACAGAAGGGGGGGGGATGGCGGTCGAATTTACCTGCAGCGGCCCTGAAACCGGATGTGCCGGCCGGCTCAATTTCCAGATCGAAAAACCGGCGGAAAATTCCCGGATCAGGGATGCCGTTTCCGAAAAGAACATCGAGGCCATCTCCCGGCTGCTCCTGAATCTGCCCATGTTCGCTTCGTTTGACCGGAAGAGCATCCGCCGCCTTCTCGATCATTTCAATCTGCACGGCATGCAGGATCTCAAGTTCAAACCGTTTCGAACAGGGGAAATCCTTCTCAAAAAAGGAGAACCCGGAACCCATCTCCACCTGATCATCTCCGGCAGGGTCGAGGTGATCGATGAAGACGACAACATCATCACGACTCTGGAACGCGGCGACGTGTTCGGCGAAATGAGCCTGATCAGCGGCAATCCCGTTGGCGCCACCATCCGGGCCGGCATGCCGACCACCGTGCTGCGCCTCCCGGGTAAGGACCTGAATACCCTTCTTCCCCGGTACCCGGGGCTCCAGTCCTTTTTCACCCAGCTGCTAGCCCAGCGGTTGACCCGGACCAATACCGACCGTTCCCAGGACCTTTCCTCCGGCATGGCCGGCCGGCTTGCCGAAATGCCGCCCGAGGAGCTGCTCCAGGCCCTGAACCTGAACCGGAAAACCGGGGTCCTTTCCCTCCAGCTGGAATCCGGCCCGGCGGAGATCCAGTTCAAAAACGGCGACATCATCCATTCTTTTTATGAAAAGCTGACGGGGCCGCGCGCGGTCATCGCCATTGTGAAAAACCGGACGGGCAAATTCAAATTCAACCCGGGACTTCCCCCTGAATCGGAAAATACAAAAGCGATAGGGAATTTCATGGGAATTTTGATGAATGCATTGAAGGAAATGGACGAAAATCTGGAAAAATTGAATTCTGTTAAATCCACAGGAAAGGAGAACGCATCATGGTAAAACTCGAAACCAGCATGGGAGATATTGAAATTGAACTGTTCGAGGATAAGGCCCCGAAGACCGTGGCCAATTTTCTCGAATACGTCAAGGCGGGGCACTATGACGGCACCATCTTCCACCGGGTCATCAACGGCTTCATGATCCAGGGCGGGGGAATGACCGCGGAGATGAAGGAAAAGGCGACCAACGCCCCGGTTCAGAACGAAGCGGACAACGGACTGAAGAATGATCCCTACACCCTGGCCATGGCCCGTACGTCGGACCCGCACAGCGCCACGGCGCAGTTTTTCATCAATGTCAAAAAGAACGATTTCCTCAACCATACGGGGAAAAATCCGCAGGGATGGGGATATACCGTTTTCGGCAAGGTGGTGAAGGGTCAGGGCGTCGTCAACCAGATCAAGGCGGTCCCCACCGGGCGCAAGGGGATGCACGACGATGTGCCCCAGTCCCCCGTGGTGATTAACAAGGCGGAAGTGGTAGAGGCTGCCGAGGGTTGATGGCGTTGATTTTCATCCGAAATATAACATGCCGTAGGGGCGGGTTTCAAACCCGCCCTGCCCTTTAATTCGTGCGCGTAATCGTACTCGGGTTTTGATTGTTTCGATTACGCGCATACGCATCGTTCAGCGATTCACCCCCATCCCGGCCTTCCCCCGTCGAGGGGGAAGGGGAAACCCGGGCGTCACGCCTGATGCCTGCGGGGAAAAGAAAATTCCTGCCTTACCGAGATTGTTTCCAGGGGATTTATATTTGCGTGTGCGCGCAGCTGTAGGAAAAACATAGTGCCGTGCACGCGCACGAGCACGTGTACGTTCACGTGCACGAAATAAAAAATCAGTTCCGTGGAAGCCCCCGTCTACTGCATTGCAGCAATGATTAATCCTATACGTTACATGCCGTAGGGGCGGGTTCCGAAAACCCGCCCTGACCTTAATTCGTACGAGCACGCGCACCCGCGATCAACGCCTCTAAATCCTTCGATCATATGCCAGTAGTTCCGCATCTTCCGTCGACATCTCCGCGAGCTGATCGATCGGTGTGGCGGCAAACCGGCAGGCGGCGGCCCGGGGAAGCGGATCGTGCCCGTGGTCCAGCGCCCACTGGGCATGATCGACCATGAGGGAGAGGGCAAATGCCCTTCCCGTCGTGAGGGCAAACCGACGCGCCCCGGCTTCGGCCCGGGGACGGTTTCGATCAAACGCCGAGGCCAGCCATTCTTCCCCATTATCGAGCGCCTGACGAGCGGTCCTTGCCGCCCGGCGGAGCCGATCGTCGACCGCGGCATCGAGTAGCCGGTCACACCGGTCTCGGAGCGCCGTCCACCCCCTTTTTCCGGCCACGGCTTTTACCAGGTCGAGGGACAGGACGTTGGTGGTCCCCTCCCAGATCGGCAGGACCTGGCTGTCGCGAAGAAGGAGCGGCAGGCCGGTGTCTTCCACGTATCCCGCCCCGCCGAAGGTTTCGAGCAACTCGCTTGCCGATGTTACCGCCTGTTTTCCCGTGGTTAATTTAGCGATCGAGGTAAGTATCCGGAACAGGATGACCTCATCTTCGGAAAGATCACCGGTTTCTTCCCGTCCCAGCAATTCAACGAGCGCGAAACTGAGATGAAAAGCGGCTTCGGTTTCCGCCTGGAGGCCGGCCAGGGTGTCACAATGAAGGGGATGGCGGATCAGTAAATCGCCGAAAGCTTCCCGTTTTTCCGCGTAATCGCGGGCAAGCGCCATTCCCCTGCGCATGGTGGCGGCCGACATGACGCTGTTCCAGGTCCGGGTGATATGGAGCATCGGAACGATTGCCGCTACGCCTCCGGATAACCCCGCTACCGGCACGGCCGGGACGCCATCGAGGGTCAATTCGGCGGTGGGGAGTTTCCGGGTACCGAGTTTATCCTTCAGCCGGTTGACCCGGATGCCGGCAAGCCGGCCGTTTTCGTCCCGGGTTTCAATATAGAACAGGGCAAGCCCCTTTCCTCCGGACGGATTCCCCTCGGGACGGGCCAGGGCGAGGGCCATTTCGGACGTGACCGCCGAAGTGAACCATTTCCGGCCATACAGTCGCCAGGTGCCGTCCGGGTCGCGAACGGCCGTGGTTTCGGTCCGCCCCACGTCGGATCCCCCGGTCGATTCGGTCATCCACTGCCCGCTGGTCCAGAAAGTATTCGGATTTAGGCTGGTCAGGCGGGGAACGGCCCGGTCGATCAGCTTCCGGTTTCCGGATTTTAGCAGGGTCCGCACGGCCCCATCGGTCATGGCCAGGGGGCAGGTGTAGACGTCGGTCGAGGGATGAAACAGGTAGGCCAGGGCGAACTGCCAAATCCGGGAATACCGGTCCCGGCCGGACGCATGGGGCAGGGCCACCAGTCCGATTTCGGCGGCAATCCGACGAGCCCGCTCCCACAAGGGGGTGACGGTTATCTGATCGATCCGGCCCCCCCAGGGATCCCACTGGGTCAGAACCGGCTCCAGTTGACGTTCGGCCAGCTGCTGTTCGTAGAGGGGTCCACCGGACAGGCGCCCCATTTCCCTCAAGGCCGGTTCGATTTGCCTGAAGACTGTCCGGGGTAGTTTCCGGGTGAGAAAGGAGTTGAGCACCCGGTCGTTGTCGAAGGTATTGCCGGGGATTGGTTCAGGCTGCCGGAACGGGGTTTTCATGGCGTTCCTCAGGGGAGCTTGGGCATCGATTATATGGCGGTTCTATAATCAAGGATTACCATGGGCGGGTGAACCGGCAAGGCATCAGGGACTTGTGAAGGTGAACCGAACGGTCCTGGGAGGGGAATGTCTGATGAATGTTGATGAAGTAGGATGGGTTCCCAAGCTGGAGCTTGGGAACCAGCAACTCGGGGAATCGTCCTGGTAAAAGAGTGAACGACCCCATAGAGGGATCAGTTGATTAGAGGGTTAATTGCGTGTCATCGTAACCGGAAACCCGATTACGATGACACGCAAAAGCACGAATCCTTGGATCAAACCCGCGTCAGCTGGCGGTACTTGATCCGGTGGGGGCGGTCGGCTTCGGCACCGAGCCGTTTTTTCCGGTCCGCTTCGTAATCCGAATAGTTCCCTTCCAGCCAGATCACCTGGCTGTCCCCTTCAAAGGCGAGGATATGGGTGGCGATCCGGTCGAGGAACCAGCGATCGTGGCTGATCACCACGGCGCACCCGGCGAATTTTTCCAGCGCTTCTTCGAGCGCCCGCATGGTGTTGACATCCAGGTCGTTGGTCGGTTCATCGAGCAGGATGACGTTCCCGCCGTCTTTCAGCATCCGGGCCATGTGGATCCGGTTCCGCTCGCCCCCCGAGAGGAGATCGACCTTCTTCTGCTGGTCGGAACCGTTGAAATTAAAGCGCGACACGTATGCCCGGGATTTGACCGTCACATCTCCCAGCCGGATCAGGTCGTCGCCGCCGGAAATCACTTCCCATATCGTTTTTTCCGGATCGAGGCTCTCCCGGCTCTGGTCCACGTAGGCCAGCTTCACGGTTTCGCCGGTGCGGAAATTGCCGGAATCCGGCTGCTCCTGTCCGGTAATCAGTCGGAACAGGGTGGTCTTCCCCGCGCCGTTCGGCCCCACCACCCCGACAATACCGCCGGGCGGGAGCAAAAAGGAGAGGTTCTCGAACAGAAGCCGGTCCCCGTACCCCTTGGAGACGTTTTCCGCCTCAACGACCACCTTTCCCAGGCGCGGGCCGGGCGGAATGAAGATTTCCAGATCCTGGGCCACCTTCTCGCCTTTTTCGGCAAGGAGCTTCTCATAGGCGCTGATGCGGGCCTTTGATTTGGCCTGGCGGGCCTTGGGGGACATGCGGATCCACTCGAGTTCCCGCTCCAGGGTTTTCTGCCGATGGCTTTCGGCCTTCTCCTCCAGGCGGAGGCGCTCCTGTTTCTGGTCCAGCCAGGACGAGTAATTCCCTTTCCATGGAATCCCCTTGCCCCGATCGAGTTCCAGTATCCACCCGGCCACGTTGTCGAGGAAATACCGGTCGTGGGTTACGGCAATGACCGTCCCTTCGTACTGCTGGAGGTGTCGTTCCAGCCAGCCGACGGTTTCGGCGTCCAGGTGGTTGGTCGGTTCGTCGAGGAGCAGGATGTCCGGTTTCCGGAGAAGCAGGCGGCAGAGGGCCACCCGGCGTTTTTCCCCGCCGGAAAGGACCTTCACCACAGTATCTCCGGGAGGGCAGCGAAGCGCATCCATGGCCATTTCCAGGCGCGAATCGAGATCCCAGGCATCGGTCGCATCGAGTTTTTCCTGGACCTCGCCCTGGCGCTGGATCAGCTTGTCCATTTCGTCATCGGACATCGGCTCGGCGAATTTTTCGTTGATGGCGTTATACTCGTTCATCAGCGCGACCGTTTCCCCGACCCCTTCCTCCACGACCTGGCGGACCGTTTTCGTCTCGTCGAGCCCGGGCTCCTGTTCCAGGAACCCGACGGAATAGCCGGGGCTCATGGTCATCTCACCGTTGAACTCGGAATCCACGCCGGCCATGATCCGCAGCAGCGAGCTTTTTCCCGCGCCGTTCAAGCCGAGGACGCCGATTTTGGCCCCGTAAAAATAGGAGAGGGAGATGTTTTCGAGTATCGGTTTCTTGTTGTAATACTTGCTCAGCCGGTGCATTGAGCAGATGATTTTTTCAGGTTGGCTCATATAGTCTTCCTTTCCCATATTGGGGGTAGTTAATTTTTTAATTATTGATAGCATTAATTTTGTGAAAAGATCTTTCTCAGAGAGTCAGCTGCGGCCTGAAGCTTGGAGGGCTGTCTGGAGGTGCTTTTTCCGTTTAAGTAGCCAACGCATTATTATTGGATTGAAAATGAAGAATATATACCAATGCCCAGGGAATGCCCACCACGAAAATGTTGAAGCATGCCCAATTCCAATTATGAAGGCATGCAAGTGTGTAGATGGTGCATAATGAATTGAATGAAATAACGCTTCGATCGGCAAGACGACGAGGAGCGCAAAAGCAAGAAGAATCGGCGAGAAATAGTATGCAATTTGAGGAGCCATATTGGGCTCATAGCCCATGGAGTTATAGTATCCCCAACGCAGGGTGATAATAACAAAGAGGCCAATTAACAAACCCAAAATCAACGCCGGAAGAGAAGACCAATAATTTAGTATTTTATAATTTATCATTCAAGGGTCCTCAGTCCTGTTCAAAGTCCCCGCATCTTTTCGGACCGCAGGGCGCTCATGTCCCGGGTTTTCAGAACGGCGTCGACCGCGGCCAGCATCCGGGCCCTGTCTTTCTGGAGCATGCCGCTGATCGGCAGGTAGTTGGAAGCGTGGGCGCCGATGAATTTTACCCCGTCGATGGTGATGTTCTCGAACATCAGCTTCACCTCCTCAAGGGTCCCGAACGGATCGGGAAGCACGAACTCCCCCCGGCTGAACTTGCCGTGCAGTGGGGTGCCGGGGACCGGGGTGTAGGTCAGGGCGGCCAGGTAACGGGGTTTCATCTCATTGGTGATTTCAGCGGTGGCGACGGCATGCTCATGGGAGCGCGCCCCTTTGCCGGCGATTCCCAGAAGGACCATGGCGGACAGGTTGATGCCAGCCGCGACCAGGTTCTGCCCCGCTTCGAGCATTTGCGCCGCCGTCACCCCCTTGCGGATTTCTTTCAGAACCCGATCGTCCCCGCTTTCCACACCCAGGTAGGCCTTGGTCAGCCCGGCGGAGCGGAGGGCGGTCAGTTCGGAAAGGGGTTTTGCCAGGGTGCTTCCCGGGCCCACATAGGTCCCCACGTGGCGGAGAGAGGGGAAGGTGTCATAGAGCGTGTTCAGGATCTCCAGGAGTGCCGGTGTGTCGATGGCCACGGCATCGCCGTCGCACAGGAAAACCTTGTCAATATCTCCGTAATGTTCGCGAGCCATCCCGATATCGGTCCGGATCTCATCGAGTCCGCGGACCCGGTACTTCCGGTCCCGGTACATGCCGCAGAAGGTGCACGCGTTATGGGAACAGCCGACCGTGCATTGGAGCAGGTAGCTGTCGGCTTCACTGAACGGCCTGTATATTTGTCCTTCGTATCGCATCCGGGGTTCACTCCCAATATCTGCGCATCCTTCATCGTGTCATGTACGATCAGGTACGCTGCAGGTTAACGCAAGCATCCTTTTTACATGCAGGGCGTTTCAAGGCAAGGAAGAAATCTCCTATTTTCCTTTTCCGAAATCCAAACACCCTCGGTAACCCCTTAAGGGGAGCTTCCGTCTCCCGTTCAAAGCGGTACGCAGCTCTTGGGAAATGAAGCCGCCGCTCCATTGCGTGCGTCCGCCTGTTGAAATAATTTCCATCCTGATTACGATTGATTTATCGTTCCGGTTTTTTCCAGTCAACCCCCCAAAGAAAGGAAATTCGCCATGTTGTGCAGTCTGTCCAATCTGTCGGAAGACGACCTGAAGGAGATCAACCATCTGGAGAGCGAAATCAGCAGGACGCTTCTGGCCTATTCGTGCCAGGACGTCCGTCCGGCGCAATTGACCGATGAGGAGATGGAGCGGATTCAATCGCTCGAAAAAAAGCTGGGGATAAGCCTGGTGGCTGTGGAATCGGGCGTGTAGCCGGAGCTATGTTTTTCCCCGCTTGGGAAAACTATGCCCAAACAACAGGTATCCTGTAGCCTCTTGCAAAGGTAGCAATCATGATGGAATCCAAATTGTTTTCGCCATTCGACATCCGGGGGGTGACCTTCAGGAACCGGGTCGGCGTCGCCCCCATGACCCGGGTTTCCTCGTCGAAAGACGGCATCCCCCGAAAGGATGTGTTCGATTTTCTTATCCGGCGCGCCCGGAACGATGCGGCCCTGGTCTACACGGAGGCCATCCTGACCGATTACGAAAGCGCCCAGGGATACCCGAACCAGTCCCGGCTGGTCACCCAGCGGCAGATCGATGCATGGGGTCCCGTGGTCCGGGCCATCGAGGAGGCCGGTGCGGTGGCGGTCATGCAGATGTTCCACTGCGGCCGGGTCGCCTGGCCGGAGATCAACCCGGCCAACCGGACCATCGCCCCCAGCCCCGTTGCCCCGAAGCAGAACAATACGCTCACCGGCAATCCGTACCCGGTCCCGGACGAAATGAGCCCGTTCGATATCAAACACGCGATCGAGGGGTTCATCGCCACGGCCAGGGGCGCGGTGGCCGCCGGGTTCCAGGGGGTGGAAATCCATGGGGCGCACGGCTACCTGGTCAACAGTTTTCTGTCGACCTATTCGAACCGGCGAACCGATGCCTGGGGCGGATCGGTGGAAAACCGATTCCGGTTCGCCCGGGAGATCATCCGGCGGGTACGGGAAGCGATGCCGGACGACCGGCTCCTTTTTTTCCGGATATCCAACTGGGGAGTGGCCGATCCCGAAGTGTCGCTGTTCGAAAAGGCGGAATGGGAGGAGACGATCCGCCTCCTCGACCGGGAGCCGCTCGATGCCATTTCGGTCTCCACGATGGATTACAGCGCCCGCGCTTTCGACACCGGAATGAATATGGCGCAACTGACCCGGGAACATACCGGAAAGCCGGTATTCATCTGCGGCCGGATTTTCGACCGGGATACGGCCGAGGAGGCGATCGATAATGCGGACATGGTCCTGTCGGCAAAGTCGCTCCTCCTCAATCCCAACTGGGTCCAGGATATCCGCGACCGGAAGCCGTTGAAGACCCGCACGAACAAGGAATCGAACATCGCCTACACGGGTGAACCGCTCCCCTGAAACCGCCACAAATGGAAGCCGCTCAATGGAAGTCCGCTCCCTGGACGATTTCCTGAAGGGAATAAAACCCTGCAACATTTAGGGTTTAATCACAAATCACAAGCACTTTTCCCCCCGGTGCGCTATAAAATACCCGTTGCGCTAGCGGCGGGGGGCCGCGTCATTTACAATCTGAACAGAAAAGGAAAAATGGCGATGACACACGGCAAGATTACGGAAGCGTTGGCGGGTTTCTGCAAGGACACCTGCCCGGTCTGCACCCGGGCTCGGGAAAAGGGATCCGGTGTGCTCTACCAGATCACCCGGGTGGAGGAACATGTCTGTCCCATGTGCCGGTCCTACAAAAAAGTCTACGGCGTGCCGGCCCACGAAAAAATCAAGAAAGAATAATTGATGGCTTCGTAAAAGCTGAAAAACTCGGCTGGGCCACGTTTTTACAGGAAGGAACTTGGAGCTTGAAAAGCGAAGCCAGAATCCAGCGCCGCCGCTGGCCGAGTGGCCAGTTTGATCGACAATGAAACTTGCGCTGCCGGACCAAATTGCCTATGCAAGCATTTTAGGAGCGGCAGCAGTTAAGACCCTTTATTCACTGGAGCGCATGCCCCAAATCCACCATGGTCCCGGGCGGCCCATGATCAATGATGAGGCCTATGAGCACTCTCCCATACAAGAATCCAAAAGGAGCCACCCCGGGCTGCCGTTTTCTTTTAACCTTAGAAGAAGAGGCAGTTGACCATGGCTAAAGTACAAAAAAACAAAAGCAAGAAAAGTAACCAAGTGCCACAGCATCTTAAAACAATTTACCCTCATGCGGCTGGAATTGATCTTGGCTCCAGGGAGCACTGGGTGGCTGCACCCCCACGGGAAGATGGATCACCAAACGTGGAGCGCTTCGGTACCACGACCCCCGAATTGAATCGCCTTGCCGACTGGCTAAAAACCCAGGGGGTCAATACCGTGGCCATGGAGAGTACGGGTGTATATTGGGTCCCATTGTTTGAAATTCTCGATAGCCGCGGCTTTGAAGTTGCCCTGGTTAATGCTCGCCAAATCAGCCATGTCCCCGGGCGCAAAACCGACATGATCGACTGCCAGTGGATCCAATTGCTGCATGCCTGCGGACTGCTGCGGGGCTCTTTTCGGCCCAGTGACGAAATCTGCCGCTTGCGTGCTTTAGTCCGCGAACGCAGTACCATGGTTGACCAGCGTTCGGATTGGGTCCGACGCATGCAAAAATGTTTGGATCAAATGAATATCTGCGTTCATCACGCGGTATCTGATATTACTGGTCAAACTGGCATGGCCATAATCCGTGCGATTATTGCCGGTGAGCGCGATCCCCGCGTTCTTGCCCGTCTGCGCGACCATCGCTGCCGTAAATCCGAAAAGCAAATCGCCGAGGAACTTTCCGGCAACTGGCGCCTGGAGCATCTTTTTATTTTGCACCAGACGCTTAAAATGTATGATCAAACCTGCCATTTGATCGACGAATATGATGCTGAAATCATCTCCTATCTCAAGGCACTGCAACCTCCGGGGGCCGATGAAATAGAGGTTCCACCGCCGTCTTCCAAGACAAAAGCCCAAAAAATTGTCAGACAAGGTCAAGAACCGCTTCGC
>Ga0209347_1003332_pt1 | contig 18966 bp, 12 predicted proteins | sample AutmiccommuBRH23_FD_187382 | JGI IMG/M metagenome (GOLD analysis project Ga0209347, IMG submission 187382) | Deep subsurface microbial communities from Mt. Terri, Switzerland - Autotrophic microbial communities BRH/23 (SPAdes) (version 2) | ecosystem: Environmental > Aquatic > Deep subsurface >...
GTTGATCGAGCGCGCCTCCCCCCGGACCGTCTACGTCACCCACGGATCCGCCAGGTTCGCGAAAGAGCTGAGGGCGCGCGGAATCGCCGCCGAGTTCCTGCGCAAAAAGCCGCAGATGCGGTTGTTTTAGGTAGGGACCGCCTGCGGCGGTCCGGTCGCCGCAGGCGACATCTCGAGCGCGACATCTGCTCGACTCGGTCCGAATCGGAATCACATTCGAGGCGTGAGCCCGGGAGTGGAGCGCCCTGAGGCCACGTGGTGTGTCGGCTTCGCCGACCGGACCGCCGCAGGCGGTCCCTACCCCTGCCGAGCTCATCCAATCGGCCCGGTGGTGACCAAATATTTGCCGCTCGGAACAACCCTTCGGGCTGGAGCAGGTTAGGCCCTCAATGCGCTCGAGATTCGGCCAAATCGTTCAGACGCCATTGCATTTTCTGGCCTGTTTCTGGGTTAGTGTCGGTGGGCGCCAAGGCTTTCTTGCGGATTCCCCGCGCCCTCCCGAGGACACTTTCACGAAATTGGCTCCCACGATTCACAAGCCCCTATATGACTGATACTGCAACAACTTTCGATCCCTGGGTCTCTCCCGGGCCGCCCTCTGCGCGGAAGCTTCCGACTCTGGTCGCCGCGCAGGGGGAGACCTTCGTCGACAACTACGCGTGGCTGCGAGAGCGCGAGAACCCCGATGTGCTTCGCCATCTGCAAGCCGAGGATGAGTGGGCCGAGGCGGTGATGTCGCCGACAGCCAAACTGCAGAGTTGCCTTTATGAAGAAATGCTCGGGAGGATCCGCGAAACGGACGTCAACGTCCCGTGGCGGATGGGCGCGTGGCTTTACTACTCGCGCACCGAAGAGGGGAAGCAGTACCCGATCATCTGCCGGAAGCGCGACGAAAACGCGGAGGAGGAGATCCTCGTCGATCTGAACCGGTTGGCCGAGGGTCATGAATATCTCGCACTGGGGGACTTCGAGGTGAGCGACGACGGGACTCTTCTCGCGTACTCGCTCGATTTCAGCGGTTTCCGCGACCACGTGCTCTTCATCCGGGATCTTCGTGACGGAAAGCTTCTCGAAGAAACGATCGAGCACGTGAGCTCCGTCTCCTGGGCAGCGGACGGCCGGACCTTTTTCTACGTCACCGAGGATGAAGCGAAACGCCCCTGCCGCGCCTGGAGGCGCGTCGTGGGGAGTGGCGTTTCGGAACTGCTGCTCGAGGAATCGGACGAGCTCTATCGAATGTGGATCACGCGGTCGCGGAGCGAGGCCTACCTCTTTCTCTCGATCGCAAGCGCGACGACGAGCGAGGTGAGGTATCTCGAAGCCGACCGGCCGGAGGGAGAGTTCCGCGTCATCGAGCCTCGGGCGGAGGGAGTGGAGTACTACGTCGACCACCGCGGGAGTCGGTTCTGGATCCTCACCGACGATCTGGGGAAGAACTTCCGGCTGGTGAACGCGCCGGTCCGCAATCCGGGGCGATGCAGCTGGGACGAGGTGCTTCCGCATCGCGCGGATGTGAAGATCGAGGAGATCGAGATTTTCCGCGGCCATCTCGTGGTGGTCGAGCGGGAGTCGGGTCTCGATCAGTTCCGGGTGATCGACCTGGAGAGCGGCGAGCAGCACCGGATCGCCTTCCCCGAGCCGATCTATTCAGCGGCGGCCGGGAAGAACCGGGTCTTCGAGACCACGCGGTTCCGGCTGGCCTACGAATCGTTCGTTACGCCGCTGACGATCTTCGAATACGACATGAAGACGAGGAAGATGACGCTTCTGAAGGAGACCGAAGTGGTCGGAGAGTTCGACCCGGGGCGGTACGTTTCGGAGCGGCTTTTCGCGACCGCGGCCGACGGCACTCGAATCCCGATTTCCCTCGTGCGGAGGCGCGATCTCGACCCGGCCGGAAAAAACCCGATGGTGCTCTACGGCTACGGCGCGTACGGGCATGCTCTTCCGGTCGTCTTCTCTTCCAACCGCCTCAGCCTTCTCGACCGCGGCGTCGTTTACGCGATCGCCCACGTCCGTGGCGGAGGTGAGATGGGGAAGGGGTGGCACGACGCGGGGAGGATGGAGAACAAGCGGAACAGCTTCACCGACTTCATCGCGGTTGCCGAGCACCTGATCGCGACCGGGGCGACGGCGCGCGATTCCCTGGTGATCACCGGGGCGAGCGCGGGAGGGCTCCTGATCGGAGCCGTTCTGAACGAGAGGCCGGAGCTGTTCGCCGGCGCGATCCTGCACGTCCCGTTCGTCGACGTGATCAACACGATGTCGGATCCTTCGCTGCCGCTGACGGTGGGGGAGTACCTCGAGTGGGGGAATCCGAACGTGGAGCGGGAATTCCGCTGGATGCGCGCTTACGATCCCTACCTCAACATCCGCCGCGCGGACTACCCGCCGATGCTGGTGCACACGTCGTTCAACGACAGCCAGGTCATGTACTGGGAAGCGGCAAAGTACGTGGCGCGACTGCGCGACCTGAAGACGGACGACAATCCGCTCCTGCTGAAGGTCAACATGGCAGGTCACGGCGGAGCCTCGGGCCGCTACGACCTCCTGCGCGAAGAAGCCTTCGACCTGGCGTTCATTCTCGAGCGGCTCGGAATGAGGGCGACTTGCGAGAGAGCGGAGGAAGATCTTCGCAGCGCGTAGAGGCAGGGGCCAGGGACTAGGGACTAGGGACTAGGAAGAACAACGGCAACGTCAGAGCTCGAAAACGATCGTCAGCCCCGGATGTTGTTGTTGCCTTTCCTGGTCCCTGGCCCCTAGTCCCTGGCCCCTATAAAAAAGCCGGCCCTTTCGGGGCCGGCTTTTTGATCTGCTCTGCCTGAGGTTACGGGGTCGGGTTCGTGGTGGTCATCGACGTGTCCGTGGTGCCGGTCATCGTCGTGTCGGTCGTTCCCGTCATGGTGGTGTCGGTCATCGCGGTGTCGGTCCACATCGGGTCGGTGGTTGCCGTTCCGGTGTAGGTGGAGTCGAGCGTGGTGTCGGTCAGAGCCGTGTCGGTGTAGACATCGTTTTCGAGCTCGACTTCTTCATCGCCACCACAGGCGACGAGCATCCCCATCGTGAGCAGCGCAGTCAACGTCAGTGCAAAAGCCTTCTTCATGTATTACCCCTCCTGTCCCGATTTGGGATCTTGGTCGTGCTTCATTTCAAGATTGAGGCCGATTTCCAGCTCCGCGCGGCAGAGTCCGGTCCGGCTTACTTCAGCTTCCAAAGGAACGGCAGAATCGCAAGAATCAAGCCCAACCCGAGAAGCAGCAGGATGGTCTTGTGTTCCCGCGTGAAGTCGCCGATCGACTTGCGAAGCGGCTTTCTCTCCTCCGCTTCTCCGCGCTGAACGGTCTGCATCCGGAGGGCGCGCTGCTCATTCCGCTCTGAGGAGGCCCTGATCCGGGTCTGGAACTCCTCGAGGGCGATGGGAGCGCTCACCTCGCCGGTCGCCGGGCCCGCCATTCCAGTTGCCTGGTCGATCAGCATCAGGCGCGATGCAGTGGGACGCACCATCGCCCGTCCGCGGGAGTCGCGTACGACGTCATACACTCCCTGGTCGAGGAACGCGACGGTCGGACCCGCCTGGGAGTCGTCCACGAAAATGACGTGCTCGCCTCCCTCGCGGAACTCGGGCGAGCCGATCGTTTCCTGCCGGATTCCTTCATGGCTCCCTCCCGGCGTCATCACCGTAAGGTGACGGGGGGCGGTCCCCTTGAGGGCCGACTCGACTTCGAAGGTGGACCAGGTCAGGATCCAGCGGCCCGACGGGTCGGGACCGGAGCGCTGGGCGACGACCTTTCCGACCACCACGCTTTCCGCCGACGCCACCTTCTCATCGAAGGAGACCTCGCGGGCAATAGAGGCCGAAGTGGGCGAAGCCGTGGCAAGCGCCAGCGCCGCGACGAAGAGGAGAAACCGGGGAAGGGAGGCGTTCACGAAGGTCAAAATAAGCAATCGGTACGCCACTCCAGGCTCAGATAGACGGAGCGCGGGGCGACCGGTGAATCGGTAGCCGGAAAAAGGCGCAAACCGGGGGAACGGGGGGCCTTACAGCAGCTGCGACCAGGGGGTGCTGCGGACCTCGCGGACCTGATTGTCGATCTCGGTCGGCGTGGCAGTCGAGCCGAGCTGGCGGCGGAGATAATCGATCTCGACTGAAACCAGCGGGGTGGGCAACTCGATGCGGTCTGCGGCTCTCTGAAGGTTCTTCTCGGTGACAGTGACTTTTCGCTCTGGTTTGCTCATATCCAGTAAAACAGAAGAATGGTCTGATGTAGTCCGAGAATGGGGAAAAAAACAGAGAAACAGGGGCTAGGGGCTAGGGGCTAGGGACTAGGAGAATCAACTGCAACATCTTTCGATTGGCGGGGTTTGATTTTGCCTTTCCTAGTCCCTAGTCCCTAGTCCCTAGCCCCTGCCTCTCTGGGATACCATCCGCTCCGTCGATGGAGGAAGCTCACATGAGGTTTCACTGGATTCTTCTCGTACTCGCGCTCGCCGTCCCGGCCTTTGGACAGGACACGACGCATCCCTTCTCGGTGCACGACATGCTCGCGATGGACCGCATCTCCGAGCCCGCGGTCTCTCCCGACGGCCGGCTGATCGCTTTTACGCGGAGAGTGACGGACCTGGAAGCAAATCGGGGCCGGACCGACGTCTGGATCGTCGGGACGGACGGATCCGGGCTGCGGCGTCTGACCGAAGATCCCGCATCGGACGGCTCCCCGCAGTGGTCGCCCGATTCGAAGACGATCTACTTCCTTTCCTCACGTTCCGGTTCCTCGCAGGTGTGGAGCGTTCCCGCCGGCGGCGGCGCGGCCCGCCAGGTCACCAGCCAGCCTCTCGACCTCGGGGGCTTCAAGCTCTCTCCCGACGGATCGCGGCTGGCGTTCTCGATGGAAGTGTTTCCGGGCTCCAGCCCCGCGGAGACGGTGAAGAGGCTCGCGGACACCGAAGCGCGACTCGCATCCGGAAAAATCTACGACGAGCTGCTCTTCCGCCACTGGGACACCTGGTCGGACGGGCGGCGCAACCATCTTTTCGTGATGCCGGTCGGCGGCGGAGAAGCGGTTGACGTGACCGGAGAGATGCGCGTCAACGTTCCGTCCCGCCCGTTCGGCGGCACCGAGGAGTACGCGTTCACTCCGGACTCGAAGAGCGTGGTGTTCACCGCGCGGAACGCAGGGCGCGAGGAAGCGTGGTCGACGAACTTCGATCTCTATCTCGCGGGTACCGACGGCGCGGCCCCGCGCAATCTGACCGAAGCGAATGAGGCCTGGGACACCCAGCCGGTCTTCTCGCCGGACGGCAAGCGGATGGCGTGGCTGGCGATGAAGCGCCCCGGGTTCGAAGCCGACCAGTTCGACATCATGGTGAAGGAGTGGCCCGACGGAGCGGTCCGGAACCTCACCGCGTCATGGGACCGCTCGCCCGGCTCGATCGTCTGGTCCTCCGACGGCCGGACGATTTACACCGCCGCCGACAACATCGGTCAACACTCCCTCTTCGCGATCGATGCGTCCAGTGGCTCGGTCCGGACGATCGTGAAGGACGGATACGTTGCCTCTCTGGGAATCGCCCGGACGGGGAAGACCGACCGTCTGATTTACGGACTCGATACTCTCAGCTCGCCGGTCGAGCTCTGGTCGATCGCCCCCGACGGAAAGAACGCGAAGCAGTTGACGTCGATCAACGCGTCGAAGGTCGCCGCTACCCGCATGGGATCGTACGAGCAGTTCAGCTTCATCGGGGCGAAGGACGAGACCGTGTACGGCTATCTCGTGCGGCCTGTCGATTTCGATCCCGCGCGCAAGTACCCGATCGCATTCATCGTGCATGGCGGTCCGCAGGGATCGATGGGCAACCATTTTCACTATCGTTGGAACCCGCAAGTCTGGGCCGGCGCCGGCTATGCCGCGGTGTTCATCGACTTTCACGGCTCGACCGGCTACGGGCAGGACTTCACCGACGCGATCACGGGAGACTGGGGGGGCGCGCCTCTGGTCGACCTGCAGAAGGGACTGGCTCACGCGCTCGATGAGTACCCGTTCCTCGACGGCACGCGCATCGGAGCCCTCGGGGCTTCGTACGGCGGCTACATGATGAACTGGATGCACGGGGTGTGGAACGAGCCGTTCGACGCCTTCGTGGTTCACGACGGAAACCTCGACGAGCGGTTCGCCTACTATGCGACCGAGGAGCTCTGGTTCCCGGAGTGGGAGCACGGCGGCACGCCGTGGGAAAACCCGGAAGGGTACGCGAAGCACAATCCGGTGGACCATGTCGCGAACTGGCGCGTCCCGACGCTGGTCATTCACGGCGCTCTCGACTATCGAGTCGTCGATACGGGCGGCATGGCGACGTTCACCGCTCTCCAGCGGCGGGGCATCCCGAGCCGCTTCCTCTACTTTCCCGATGAGAACCACTGGGTGCTCAAGCCGGCGAACTCGGTTCAGTGGCACGAGGTCGTGATCGACTGGATGGACCGGTGGGTCAAGGCAGCCGAGTGAGCTGACTCGCCTGAGCGGGGCTGCCGGCAGCCGGCGGTCCCGCCTCGCGATTCAATTAAGGCGATGGCAGAACTCCGCGAGCTCTCGATTTCGACGCGCCTTTTCTTCAGGACCTATCGATGGAGAAAGGCGCGGACGGTCGCGCCCCTGGCGATGACGAAGCCGCTCTCGGAAGCCTCGGTCGCGCTGATCTCTTCGGCCGGGTTCGTCGCACCGGGACAGGATCCTTTCGACGACGACAAGCGCGGCGGCGACTTCTCGCACCGCATCCTCCCGGCGAACGTCGACCTTCGCTCTCTCCGCGAGTCGCATCGGAGCGATGCGTTCGATCATTCCGGCATGAGGGCAGACCCCAACCTCGCGGTTCCTCTCGAGACTCTTCGGGAGCTCGCGAACGAGCGGAGGATCGGCTCGGTGTCCGAGGCGGCGATCTCGCTGATGGGCTCGATCACCGCTCCGGGCCGCCTGCTCCACACGACCGTTCCGCTCCTCGTGGACATCCTTCGGCAGCAGAAAAGCGATTGCGCTCTGCTCGTCCCCGTCTGACCCACCTGTAACCAGACGGTCGGTCTGGTTGCGGCGGAGCTCGAAGCGGCAGGCATCCCGTCAGTGGCGATTCAACTGCTCCGGGAAGTGTGGGAGAGAGTGCAGCCTCCCCGGGCTCTGTTCGTCCCCTGCCCGCATGGATACCCCCTCGGCCGCCCCGGCGACCGTGGAGGGCAGAAGCGGGTGATCCTCGCAGCGCTCGAGCTCCTCGCGCGCGGCGGAGGGGAACCGATTTTCGAAGCTTTGCCGAAGCACGATGGACCCGTAGGGACCGGCTGCGCCGGTCCGGTCGCGTAGCGACGGTGAGGAACAGAGCGGATTTTGAGCTCCTTCGTCGGCGCGCAGATTTCGGATGAGCAAGCTCGTTCGGCACGCGCCTCCTTCTAATTGACCCCGGTCGGGTTCATTTCGTGGACAGGGGCGATCTTGTGTCACGCGCTCGCCTCCCTCCCCGTCGCTTCGCGACCGGACCGGCGCAGCCGGTCCCTACGAGGCCGTGCTTCCCCTACTCAGGATGACTTTGAACGATTCCGATCTTCCATGGCATTTCAACTGCTACCTCCGGCCACAAGGGGGAGTCGATGCGCGTTCTGGTTACTGGCGGTACCGGAGTCATCGGAGAGGGACTGATTCCGCTTCTCTTGAAACGGGGCGATACGGTTCGACTTCTGAGCCGAGGGGCGACGGATGCGCGCGGGTCCTGGCCCGACGGGATCGAGCCGTTTCCCGCGGATGTCTCCGATCCGGAGACGCTCGTCGGGTGCGCGGACGGATGCGACGCGGTCGTTCACATCAGCGGCATCGTCGAAGAGCGTCCGCCCGATGTGACCTTCGAAAGCGTGAACGTGCAAGGGACCGCGAATCTGCTCGCGGCCTGCAGCGCCTCCGGCACGCCGCGGTTCGTGTTCATTTCTTCCCTCGGTGCGGAGCGAGGCTCCTCGCCGTACCACCGGTCCAAGCTCGCGGCGGAAAACCTGGTTCGTGAGTATCCGGGAGAATGGCTGATCGTCCGGCCGGGGAACGTCTACGGCCCGGGAGACGAGATCATCTCGCTCCTCATCCGGCTCGTCCGCGCGCTTCCGGTCGTGCCGGTGGTCGGAGATGGGGAGCAACCGTTTCAGCCGGTCTATTACACGGATCTCGGTCGCTGCATCGCTGCGGCGACTGATGCCGGGGGCGTGTCGGGAGAGACTCTCGACGTCGCGGGTGTGGAGACGACCTCGACCCGCGATCTGATCGCGCGGATTGCGCGGATCGTCGGCCTCGAGACCACCCCGGTCCCCATCCCGAGTATCGCCACCGCGCTCGCGACCCGAGCCGCCAAAGCTGCCGGCCTGGAGTTTCCGCTCAACGAGTCGAAGCTGACGATGCTGCTCGAGGGCAACGTGATCCCGGCGGGGAGAGAGAACGGGATGACGGGACGATTCGGCATCGAGCCGGTCTCCCTGGACGAGGGACTGCGCGAGCTGGTGCAGAACCTTCCCGAGGTCCGTCCTCGCGAGGGAGTGGGCCCGCTCGAGCGGCACACCTTCCACGCCGACATCGCCGGCAGCGCGAAGACGCCCGAGGAGATGATCGAGGATTTCAGGGTTCACTACCGCGAGATTCTTCCCATCGATTTCGGCGTAGAGAACGAGCCTGACTCAGCGCTCGAAGAGGGAGCCACGGTGACGGCAGACATCCCCGTTCGCGGCCGGATTCAGATCCGTGTCGAGGAGATCACCGCGCGGCGGATCACTTTCGCGACGCTGGCGGGTCATCCGCTCGCGGGAGTGGTGCGATTCTCGGCGCGACCTTCCGGGGAGAAGATTCGTTTCGAGGTCGAGACGCTCACCCGGGCCGGGAGCTGGTTCGACTTCATCGGCATGAAGCTCGGCGGGGAAGCGGCTCAGGGGATGAACTGGACCGAAACGGTAGAGCGCATGGTCGAACGCAGCGGCGGGGAAGCCGCGGACGGAGTCGAGATCGAGCAGGAGATCCTGCGCGAAGACGAGCGAGAGAGAGTGGAGGGGTGGATCGACCGGACGATCTCCGCGCGGCAGAAGGAGCGGAGAGAGGAGCAGGCGGTAAAGAGCGCCTGATCCCTATCGCGGAAAGCGGTTGAGCCCGAGAACCGATTCCGCGGCGAGGAGTCCGCACATGCCGTGAACGCCGCCTCCCGGCGGGGTCGACGAAGAGCAGAGCCAGACATTCGAAAGAGGCGTCCGATACGGATTCCATTGGGGGAACGGGCGAAGGAGGAACTGAAGGAGGTCATTTGCCCCGCCTCCGATATCGCCGCCGATCATGTTGGGATTGTGCGCTTCGAGCTGATTCGTGTTGATCGTGGTGCGCGCGAGGATGCGATCCCTGAAGCCTGGGGCGAAGCGCTCGACCTGCCGCTCGATCGCGTCGGTCATGTCGGCCGTCGACCCATGAGGAACGTGACAGTAGGCCCAGCCGGTGTGCTTTCCTTCAGGCGCGCGCGTCGGATCGAACAGGCTCTGTTGCGCGAAGAGGACGAAGGGGCGATTCGGGGTCCCTCCGTTCCACGCCGCGTTCTCGGCGATGGCAATCTCTTCAAAGGTACCGCCGAGGTGAACCGTATTCGCGAGCCGGCACTCGGGAGCGGTCCAGGGTACGGGGCCGTCGAGCGCCCAGTCGATCTTGAAGATCCCCGGCCCGTAGCGGAAGCGGCCGAGCCGCCTGCGATACCGCTCGGGGAACGCGCGGCCGCCGATCGCAAGAAGCTGCCGCGGTGTGACGTCCAGGAGGATAGGCTGGCCGGCAGGCAGATCGGCGAGCGAGCGAGCCTCGAAATCCGTTTCGATCGTGCCGCCCAGGGCACGGAGCCTCTCCGCGAGCGCGTCGATGATGCGGGCTGAACCTCCCCGCGCGCACGGCCATCCGCCGACGTGCGCGGTGAGGGCGAGCATCAGCCCGAACGACGCCGTCGCCGGGCGGTCGAGCGGGACCACGCCGTGCGCGGCACACCCGGCGAAGATCGCGCGCGTCTCGGGCCGGCGGAAGCGACGGCAGAAACTCTCGGCCGATTGCAGGCCGATCAAGCCGAAGCGCGCCATCAGACCGGGATTGCCAGGGAGGCGGACCGGGCGGAGGGCGTCGTCCAACAGCTCCTCCGCATGCTGGATGAAGGGTTCGAAGGTGCGCAACCACTGCCCGCCGTCTTCACGCATGCTGTCGGCTGTCTCTTCGACCGAGCGGCTCAGCGTCGCGGCGGTTCCGTCATCGAACGGATGAGCGAGCTCGTACGACGACCAGGCCCACTTCTCCGAGCCCAGGCCAATAGACAGCTTCCTGAAAGCCGGCGAGACGATCGCCATCGGATGGATCGCCGAACAGATGTCGTGGTGGTAACCGGGGAGCGTGACCTCCTCGGTGCGCGCTCCGCCGCCGATCGTCGGCCGCGCCTCGACGACGCGGACGCGATACCCCTCCATCGCCAGCCGCACCGCCGCAAAAAGGCCGTTCGGCCCGCTACCGACGACAGTCGCTTCATTCATCGAAGAGCATCCTATGTCATCCCGAACGGAGTGAGGGATCAGGGGGGGTGGGGAGTCCGAAAACGCCGGGACCTTGTCGGCGGATGGATGTGAGTTCGTCGGAATGAACGACACGAACTTACATCCCGCGCCGACAGGGTTCCCGCGTCGTACGAATCTCCCACCCCCCCTGATCCCTCGCTCCGCTCGGGATGACATCTCCGTTCGGGATGACATCTCCGTTCGGGATGACATCTCGCCCCCCCTTCGCCCCGGGAACCAAACTTCGCCCCCTCCGTACTAATCTTGCAGCCGATGAAGATCCGGACCCAGCTGATCCTCGCGTTCCTCCTTCTGTCCGTCGTCCCTCTGAGCGGGATCGTTCTCTACTCTTACTACTCCTCCGAGAAAGCGGTCCGGGGCGCGATGCAGGCCGAGGCGGAGCGGATGGCGAGGGAGCTCGACGGCCGCGTCACCCAGGTGAGGGATGACGTCAGCGAGCGCGTGGCGAGCCTGAGCCGCGACGTCGACTTCGAAACGATGATCGCTGACGGGTCGGGAGAACAGCTCGACGACCCCGCGGCCGGGCGCATCGCCACGGCGATGGCGCCCGTGGCGCCGTTCGTCGAGTCGCTGGAGTTCATCCCCAACGTCGCGGAGATCCTGGCCGACACCGCGGCGGAGGTTTCGGATGGGGATTTCGCCGCGTTTGGGAATCTGGCTGCCTTCGGAGAGATGGGAAAGCTCGGTGAGCTCGGAACGGAAGAGGGGCGCGCGGCTTTCACCGAGTCGCTCAAAGCGCAGGCGGTCCCACCGGTTCCGCCCGTCCCGCGACCCGGCGAGGTCGCCGGGGTCGCTCCGGCGCCGCCCGCGCCGCCACCATTTCGGACGATCGTGATCGATGTCGGCAAGATCGTGTCGGATGTCAGCAAACAGCTCGAGCGAACCGGCGTGCCGATGACGCCGGAGCGCGAGCGTGAGCTCCGCGCCCAACTCGAAGAGCTCGAGCGCTTCCACGAGATGGAGGCGAGGGGGATGGAAGAGGCGGAGCGCCAGGCAGTGGGACACGACCGCGCCACGAGGCAGCGCGAGCGCGAGGCCGTCGAGTCCGCCCGCCGGACGGCGGCGCTGGTCGCGCGCGCCCGTCAGCAGGCGGAGGAGATCCGGCGTCGCGAGGCAGCGGCATCCCGCTCGGCCGGCCCGTCGGCGTCGCCCGTTGTCCGCCCCGAGCCGGCGCCGAGACAGGCGGTGCGGATCGAGACGCTTCCCAATGCGCGCGGGCATCGCCCGGGAACTTCGCAGCTGTTCGGCGACGATCTTCGGATCCCGGTGACCCGAAGGGGAGAGGTCGTGGGAAGCCTGGAGGCGCGGGTCCGGCCGGACCTGCTGATCCGCAGCATCCTGGAGCTGAGCGACTCGGAGAGCGGAGAGATCCCGTTCGCGATCGACCGGCAGGGCTTCATCCACGCGAAGAACGAGCCGGCGCGCGACAAGGTGAAGGAGATCGTGGTGGACCCGGGCGAAGGGCGAACCGCGGGGCGGCGCGTGCGGGGCAATTGGGTCGTCGCAACGTCCGTCGATGAAGAGAGCGGGCTGACGCTGGGAATCCTGCGGCCGACGCGCGAGCCTCTGGAGCAGGTGCGCCGCGCGGCGGGACAGAATTTCGCCTACGGGCTGGGACTGATCGGGATTGCGCTGATCGGAATCATTCCGCTGGCCAATCACATGACGCGCGACGTGGAGCTGGTGACCGAGGGTGCCGAGCGGATCGCGCAGGGGGATCTCGACACCGAGGTGCCGATCCGCTCCTCGAACGAGTTCGGCACGCTGGCGGTGGCATTCAACAAGATGGCGCGCGACCTGCGCGAGCATCAGGCGCAGATCGTGGCGCAGGAGCAGCGGCGCAAGGAGCAGGAGATCCAGCAGCGGCTGCTCGCAGCCGATTTCGCGAGGAAGAGCGCGGAGCTCGAGGAAGCGCGGCGCTTCCAGCTCTCGCTCCTGCCGAAGCAGCTTCCGGCGATCCCCGGCATCGAGATCGCGGTGCACATGCGGACGGCGACCGAGGTCGGCGGAGACTATTACGACTTTCACGTGCATCCCGAGAGCGGCGACCTGACCATCGCACTCGGAGATGCCACGGGGCATGGGGTGAGGGCGGGAACGATGGTCACCATCGTCAAGAGCCTCTTCTCGAGCTATGGCGGCGGAAGGGAGCCGCGCGAGTTCCTCGCCGAAGCAGGCAAGGCGATCCGCGGGATGGAGCTCGGTCGGATGGCGATGGCTTTCATGCTCGGTCGCATCGCCGGGCGCCGTCTGACCATCTCCTCGGCGGGCATGCCCCCCGTGCTTCTTCATCGCGCGCGCTCGCGGCAGATCGAGGAACTCGCGATGAGCGGCATGCCTCTTGGTTCTTTCGGCGGGGAGTTCGAGGATCGGGTCGTCGACCTCGAGGCGGGCGACACGCTGCTCTTCCTCTCCGACGGATTTCCCGAGCTTCTCGACTCGCGCGGCGACCCGCTCGGATACGTGGCGGTCGAGAACGCGTTCAGGGTCGTCGCCGGAGGCACGCCCGACGAGATCATCCAGGCGCTCTCCCGCGCAGCGGATCAGAGGACCGGCGGCGAGCCTCCCAACGACGACATCACCTTCGTCGTGGTGCGAGTGGGGTAGGGCGTGGCGGAGGATCCTTTCCTCCGCCCCCCAGGCCACGAGGCGGGATCTTGCGATTAGAGAGGCGGAGGAAAGGATCCTCCGCCACGCCGCGGCGCCATCCTGCCATTTTGAGATCTTCGGTCGCGCACACCGGCAGCGGGCAATCGTCACCTCGCGCGGCGCTCGCCCAGGATGACGAAGCGGGCTGGCGCCTTCTTCGTCAAAAAAGGCGGGCCCGGAGGCCCGCCTTTGATTTTCAAATGTGGTTCCGAGAAGCTCAGGCGTGAACGAGCTCTTTCTCCTCGGTGCGCTTCTTGACCGGAACCCAGTCGCGCTCGGTCGCGCCGGTGTAGATCTGGCGCGGACGCGAGATGCGCATGCTCTTGTCCTCGACCATCTCTTTCCAGTGGGCGATCCAGCCGGGGAGGCGGCCCAGGGCGAACATCACCGTGAACATGTCGGTGGGGATGCCCATCGCGCGGTAGATGATGCCGCTGTAGAAATCGACGTTCGGGTAGAGTTTCCGCTCGACGAAATAGGGGTCCTCGAGAGCGACGCGCTCGAGCTCCTTGGCGATGTCGAGCAGCGGATCGGTCACTCCGAGCTCGGCGAGAACCTCGTCGGCGGCCTGCTTGAGGATCCGGGCGCGCGGGTCGAAGTTCTTGTAGACCCGGTGGCCGAAGCCCATCAGCTTGAATCCCGAGTTCTTGTCCTTGGCCATTTCCACGAAGCGGCGGTAATCGCCGCCGGCGTCGCGGATCTGCTGGAGCATCTCGATGACCTGCTGGTTGGCGCCGCCATGCAGCGGTCCCCAGAGAGCGCAGACGCCGGCGCTGATCGAAGCGAACAGGTTCGCATCCGAGCTTCCCACCATGCGGACGGTCGAGGTCGAGCAGTTCTGCTCGTGATCGGCGTGGAGGATGAGCAGCAGGTTCAATGCACGATCGACGACCGGCGAGACTGCGTAGGGCTCGGCCGGAACCGCCCACATCATGTGCATGAAGTTCTCGGTGTAGCTGAGGTGGTTCTGCGGGTAGATGAACGGCTGGCCGACGGACTTCTTGTAGGAGAAGGCGGCGATCGTCTTCGCCTTCGACAGGAGGCGGATGATGTTGAGATCCGCGTCCCCTTCCTTCGTCGCGTCGGGGTAGTAGGCCGAGAGCGACGCGATCATCGACGAGAGGATCGCCATCGGATGCGCCGACTGCGGGAATCCTTCGAAGAACTTCTTCATGTCTTCGTGGATCAGGCTGTGGCGGGTGAGCTTGTCGCTGAAGGCGGCCAGCTCGGCCTCGGACGGAAGGTGTCCGTAGATGAGCAGATAGCAGACTTCGACGAACGTCGCGTGCTCGGCGACCTGCTCGATCGGGTATCCGCGATAACGCAGGATTCCCTTGTCGCCGTCGATGTAAGTGATCGCGCTCTGGCAGGAACCCGTGTTGCCGTAGCCCGGATCCAGGGTGATCGCTCCGCTTTTAGCTCGAAGCTGGGTGATGTCGACACCGGTTTCGTTCTCAGTGCCGACGACGACGGGAAGTTCGTACTCCTTGCCCTCGACGATCAGCTTGGCGGTACTCATGAGTCCTCCTAGGTATCCGGAAGTGAGGGTCGCTCCCCGCTTCGTTCGTTCTTTTTATCGCAACAGCGGGCGCGAGGCCAGATGTTTCGGGTTGTCCGGAGTTTGTCTCCGGTGTGTACCGTATCTGTTAAGCCCGCCAGGGCACCTTGAAACAGGAGCGCGGTCACGCAGGGTTGTGACGGCGCCTGCTTGTGTTCCTGCAACGCACGCCCGGTTCCATTAAAATCCCCTGATGCCGACCCCTCGAATGGCCGCCGGCGGCGGACTCGCCGCGGTGACGTACGTTCTCCGTAAAGCCCTCGAAGTGGGCCCTCTCCAGCTGTGGCGACGGCTCCGTTCACGGAACGCCTGCAAGACGTGCGCTCTCGGCATGGGAGGGCAGCGGGGAGGGATGGTCAACGAGGTTGGCCATTTCCCCGAGGTCTGCAAGAAATCCGTCCAGGCGCAGTCGGCCGACATGGCGGGAGGGATCACCGAGGAGACGCTGGCGACGCTTCCGCTCGAACGCCTCCGCGCGCTCTCGCCGCGGGAGCTCGAGAAGCTCGGCCGCGTTGCCTTCCCGATGGTCGCCTCCGAAGGCGCGACGCACTACCGGCGGATCTCCTGGGAGGAGGCGCTCGGACGCGCGGCGGATGCGCTCTCCCGCTCGGGGCCCGATCGCACTTTCTTCTACTCCTCGGGGCGCTCGAGCAACGAGGCCGCGTTTCTCATGCAGCTCGTCGCCCGCGCCTGGGGAACGGCCAACATTAATAACTGCAGCTACTACTGCCACCAGGCCTCCGGAGTCGCCCTCTCGAAGGTTTACGGCTCGGGGACCGCGTCGGTCGTTCTGGACGACCTGCGTCATGCCGATCTGGCCGTGATCGCGGGCGCCAACCCGGCCTGCAACCATCCGCGCCTGATCACCCAGCTCGTCGAGCTCCGCCGGCGCGGAGGGAAGGTGATCGTCATCAATCCGATCCGCGAGCTGGGACTGGTCCGGTTCCGCGTTCCCTCACTCTGGCGATCGATGCTGTTCGGCTCCACGATCTCGGACATCTATCTGCAGCCTCACATCGGGGGTGACGTCGCGCTCCTGAAAGCGCTGCTGAAGGGCGTGCTCGAGCGGGGAGCGGTCGAGGAGGAGTTCGTCGCGCAATGGACGAGCGGATGGGAGGGGGTGAAGAACGATCTGGAAGCCGCGGAATGGGACGAGCTGGTCCGGCAGAGCGGCGTTCCGCGCGTCGAGATCGATCGGGCGGTCGAGATTCTGAGCGCATCGAAACGGGCGATCTGCTTCTGGGCGATGGGGCTGACCCAGCACGCCAGTGGCGTCGACAACATCCTCGCGCTCTCCAATCTCGCGCTCGCGAGGGGATGGCTGGGGCGGCAGGGAACCGGCCTGGTTCCGATTCGAGGTCACTCCAACGTGCAGGGGGTCGGCTCGATGGGCGTCTCGCCCGAGATGAAGCAGGCCTTCGCCGAGCGGATGGAGAAGACTTACGGAATCGTGGAGAAGAAAGGGGGGCTCGACACCTACGGATCCATGCTGGCGGCCGAGCGAGGGGAGATCGGGGCCTGCTTTCTCCTCGGCGGAAACCTTCTCGGCTCGAATCCGGATCGCGACTGGGCGGAGGAGGCGCTCCGAGCCATCCCCACCACGATCTCGGTAACCACGAAGCTGAACGAGCATCACGCGCACGCGATCGGGAAGGAGATGATCATCCTTCCTGCTCTCGCCCGCGATGAGGAGGGGCAGCCGACCACGCAGGAGTCGATGTTCAATTTCGTCCGGATGAGCGAGGGAGGAACGCCCTCGGTCCGCGGAGACATGCGTTCGGAAGTGGAGATCATCGCCTCGATCGCCGAGCGGATCCTTCCGGAGGGAAAGTTCGACTGGAGGGCGATGCGCTCGCACGAGAAGCTTCGCCAGGAGATCGCGCGGGTGGTGCCGGGCTTCGAGCGGATCGGAGCGATCGCCGATGGAGGAGAGTTTCAGATCGACGGACGGACCTTTCACGAGCCGCAGTTCCGGACCCCGGACGGCAAGGCGCACTTCGAAGTCACTCCACTACCTGCGCCGTTTACCTCGGACGGTGAGCTTCGCCTGATGACTCTCCGCTCGGAGGGGCAGTTCAACACGGTCGTCTATGAAGAAGAGGACCCGTATCGCGGAACCGACAGGCGGGACGTCGTGCTGATGGCGAAAGAGGACGCCGCAGCCCTGGGGCTCGAGGAGGGCGACCCGGTTCGTGTCTCCACGTCGACCGGCGCGATGAATGTCGTCGTCTCGTTTCTCGAGATCCGCCCGGGCAACATCGCCATGTATTACCCGGAGGCGAATCGCCTCGTGCCCCGGATGCTGGACGGCGCCTCGAAGACGCCGGCCTTCAAGAGCGTCGCCGCGAGGGTTACTTCGATTTCTCCCTGAGGTGTTTCATCAGATTCGCTCCGGCTTCGCCCGGAACGACGTTGACGCCGTCGACGAGGAAGGTCGGGGTTCCGTTGATCTGCAGCGAGCGGGCCGCGCTCACTCCGTCGAGAATCTCGTTGCGGAGAGCGACCGACTGGATGTCGTTGTTGAACTTCTCCACATTCAGTTTCCGGTCGCGCACGAAGCCGCGGGCGAAGTCCTCGAGCGAGAAGGTGTCCAGGCTCGACTGGTTCGCGTAGACGTCCCGCTTGAAGTCCCAGAACGCCTCGGGGCTCTGGTTCCAGATCGCCCTTCCGTAGACGGCGGCGGGGAACGCCCAGGGGTGGCTGCTCAGAAGCGGAAGGTCGATCCGAACGTACTTCACGCGATCGCCGAACTCTTTCGCAATCGCATCGGCGTAACCCTGCGCGTAGGCGCAGGAGGGGCACTCGAAGTCGGAGAACTCGTACACCCGGATCTTGCCGGAGCCGCGCGTCGGGGCTTTCGCCGCCACGCCCTCGAGACGGCCGAGCCGCGCGCTGGCGATGCTGCCCTCGAGACCGCGGACTTCACCAGGAAGGAAAATCGTTCCCGCCGCGTCGACGGCTCCCTCGTAGGTCACCGGCCCGAACGGGGTCTTCTCCGTCAGGGTCACCGGCAGCAGTCCATCCTTGCGCGGCGTTCCGACGGCCGGATCGACGCTGGCCTGGAGACGGCCCCAGGCGAACTGCTTGATCTTCGCCGCCGGCGTTCCGGTGAGACCGGCCATGATCCAGGGAGCGCCGACGTAGTAGGTTTTCTGGCTCGTCCCGAGGGCCAGAGCCTGGTTCTGACACCAGGGGTTCTCGCTCTCGATGCGGAGGATCGTGGCGCGAAGCCCGGGGCTGAGATCGACCTGGAGAGGCTGGGTCGTCACGGTGACCGGGTCGGGACAGGCGGGGAGGAAGGCGCTCACGAGGCGATCGAGCTCTGACTTCGGCAGTTCGGGTGTCGCGGCGAGTGCAGAGCCGGCCAGCCCGGCCAGGAGGATGAGAGCGCCAAATCGGATGGTCTTCATGGAGAATGAGTCCCTTTCAGGGCGTCGAAACGGCCCCGGCCGCGCCCGCGATTCCCTTCTTTATCCATACTTTCTATTAATTCGTCTTGGCACGGTACGCTCGCGGACCTAAGATGGTTAGGAGCCCGAACGGGCGTGACGACAGAATTTTCCGTTCCACGGCAGTAAGCTGCGGAACGGCCTTCTGCCCGGAGCCCTCAGTCCTTGAGGTGGAAACCGGCGGAAGTGAGTGCCCCGGCATTCGCGAGCCGATTGCGGCAGTCACGCTCCTTCGGGCTCTTTTTTCGCGTAGGGGCCGGCTGCGCGGGCCCGGCCGCCGCAGGCGGCAACGTGGACGATGACGCTCGCTGCACCGCCGCAGGCGGTCCCTACGTCGCTGACGCTTTTTTCCCTCGTTCCATCATTAAGGTCACCAGAGCCGCGGCCATCGCGAGCGCCGCCGCCGTGAAGAACGCGGCCGCCGGAGCGACCTCCTGGAACAGGACGCCGAACAGCAGGCTCCCCCCGAGAGCCGCGATCCCGCTGACGAGGTAATAGAGCCCGAATCCCTTTCCGCGTCCCTCCGCAGGCAGACTCTCCGCGACCCACGCCCGTTCCGTCCCCTCGGTCATCGCGAGCGGCACGGCGTAGGCGACGAAGAGAAAGATGAAAGCGGGGAGAGAGGTGGCGAAGGGGAAGGCAGCGTAGATGAGGGCGTAGAGCGTCCAGCCGGAGATGAGGAGCAGTCCCCGGCCGCGTCGGTCGGACAGGTCTCCGGC